>OFMX01000299.1_pt1 | contig 50823 bp, 48 predicted proteins | sample 1541901 | NCBI WGS metagenome assembly OFMX01 (sample SAMN04209222, study PRJEB22552) | human gut metagenome | biome: gut; material: feces | host: Homo sapiens | place: USA: Oklahoma | reverse complement strand
GACAAGTATTTTATACTTGTCTGCTCCATCATTATTAATTAACAGTATATTAAAAAATAATATTAAAGTATTTTATATCACCAATTGTGATAAATCTTTTATGAGTGCCTCCATGAATTTCTTCTAGGATATCCCATTCCTTACTGTTTAATGTATAATATTCATATTCAATTCCCATAACGGACATACGAGTTTCTTTTTTTAAAAAGCCATAAATAACATACTTATTATCTTCGTAGCAAGATGATGTAGATGCCCAGCAACAATTAAATGATATTCAGCCGGGCAAAACATACACATTAAAAGTTGGTTACAGTGTTCCTGACATCACGATGAAATAAATGATTTCATTCGGGATTACTCTGAACCAGAAGAAGAACATCGTGGACTTATGGTGTATTTTGACAAATCCGCCGATAGACTGTGTATTGCTGATATACACCCTGCCACAGCATTTTTTGAAGAAACAGCTGCACCAAAAAAACTTTTTTACAGCGTTGCAAGCCTTGAAAAACTGTCTTTCAGTGCAGGATATATTTCCCTGTACAGACTGTAAAATTCATCGTACCTTTCCATTCTGCTGCTGTCAGGCTGACACACCTTGTCTGTCCTTACTACTGCCTTTACAGCCTCGGGCACACTGCCGTATATCCCTGCACCAACAGACGCAAGAAGTGCCGCACCCAGTGCAGGTCCCTCCTTGGACGCAGGCGTCTTTACCTCACAGCCATACAGATCTGCAAGCATTGAACGCCACAAAGGTGATGTTCCACCGCCGCCGCATGCCATCATATCCGAAACATTTATTCCCATTTCACGAAAAACCTCCACGCAGTCACGAAGTGAATACGCAACGCCCTCCATTACCGCCCTCAGCATATGCTTCTTTGTATGCATTGCTGAAAGTCCGAAGAATACGCCTCTTGCATCAGGGTCAAGATGAGGCGTTCTCTCACCCATGAGATAGGGCAGATACAAAAGCCTTTCCGCACCTATCGGAACGGTTTCTGCCTCCTTGTCCATGAGATAATATTCATCAACATCCATAAGTGCCGCTGTATCCTTTTCTGCACCGCAAAAATTGTCCCTGAACCATTTCAGCGAAAGTCCTGCCGCCTGTGTTACGCCCATAATATGCCATTCTCCCGGAACAGCCGCACAGCAGGTATGAACACGTCCCTCAGGGTCAATGGAAACAGACGGTGTATGTGCAAATACAACTCCAGATGTGCCTATTGTGGTGAACGCTCTGCCCTCTGCACATACCCCTGTACCTATTGCTGCTGCGGCATTGTCACCTGCACCGCCTACTACTATTGTGCCTGCATTAAGTCCGAGCTGTTCTGCAATATCCGCTCTCAGAACGCCTGTCACCTCACAGGATTCATAGACCCTGGCCAGAAGTTCCATATCTATACCGAGTCTTTGACATATTTCACTGCTCCAGCAGCGGTTCGGAACGTCAAGCAGCTGCATTCCTGATGCGTCTGATACTTCTGTTGCATATTCGCCGGTAAGTATAAATCTCAGATAATCCTTCGGCAGAAGTATGTGTCTGCATTTTTCAAAAATCTCAGGCTCGTTATTTTTCACCCACAGAATTTTTGCCGCTGTCCAGCCTGTCAATGCAGGATTTGCTGTGATTTCAATGAGTTTTTCCCTGCCGATTATGCGGTTCATTTCATCAGCCTCTGCGGCTGTACGCTGATCGCACCATATAATAGCATTGCGGAGAACGTTGTTGTCCTTATCAAGCATTACAAGACCGTGCATCTGTCCTGAAATGCCTATGCCCTTTATTTCGTCCTTATTTACACCGCTTTTTGAAACTACTGCTCTCACTGTGTCAAGCATTGCTGCCGCCCAGTGTGCAGGGTCCTGCTCTGCATATCCGTTTTTCGGCTGATACATGGGATATTCCGCAGTTGCAGAGGCAATTACCCTGCCGTTTTCATCAAAAAGAACTGTCTTTGTACCGCTTGTACCGCAGTCCACACCGATTATATATGCCATAGATGTATTCCTTTCGTATGTTGTGGATCATTTGCTGAAAACGTTCCATCGGAACGTTTTCAGAAAAAACTTACAGTAAAAATATAACAGGGAAAGCGGTCTTGTTCGCTTTCCCCTCGAAAAGCTGCCACTTTTCTCACCCTTTTTCTCCGCGCGCAAAAAGCATAGCGCAGGGAATTTCGCCCTCTGCGGAGGGCGACCAGGGCTTCTCATCCTGAACCTCGCCAGCATTTTTGAAAATAGCTGAACCAAAAAACTTTTATTGCCAAGCTGCCATTATCAGAGATTAAACATAATATTATTCACAACAGACTCAAGCATTTCCTGTCTGCCGCTTGAAAGGCTGTCTGTAACTTCACTCTTTTCAAGAGCGTATTTCTCCAGATCTGCCATGGTAACATTACCCTCAATTATATCCTTGCCTATGCCTATCTGCCATGACGCATATCTGTCAGCAACAAACATGTCAATTCTGCCGTCCTCTATCATCTTGACTGCAATTCTCAGACCAAGTGCAAAGGTGTCCATTCCTGCAATATATGAGAGGAAAATATCCTCGGGAGTGAATGAACCTCTTCTTGCCTTTGAGTCAAAGTTAAGTCCTCCGTTTGTAAAGCCGCCTGCTTTCAGAACCTCATACATACAAAGTGCAGCATCATATACATTTGTGGGAAACTGGTCTGTATCCCAGCCCAGCAGCGGATCGCCCTGGTTTGCGTCAATGGAACCAAATACGCCGTTATCCCTTGCAACTCTCAGCTCATGCTGGAATGTGTGCTGTGCCAGTGTTGCGTGGTTTGCCTCTATGTTCATTTTGAAATCATTTTCAAGGCCATACTTGCGCAGGAAGCCTAAAACTGTTGCTGTATCGAAATCATACTGATGCTTTGTGGGTTCCTTTGGCTTTGGTTCAATGTAGAAATCACCCTTATAGCCTATGGAACGTGCATAGTCAACAGTCATTCTCATAAGTCTTGCCATGTTGTCCTGCTCGAGTGCCATATCTGTATTCAGGAGAGTTTCATAGCCTTCTCTGCCGCCCCAGAATACATAACCCATACCGCCAAGCTTTACAGTAGCCTCAACAGCTTTCTTTATCTGTGCTGCGGAAAATGCGAAAACATCTGCAGAGGGTGAAGTTCCTGCACCGTGCATATATCTTGGGTGATCAAAGCATTTTGCAGTGCCCCAGAGAAGTTTTTTGGTAGGGTCAGCCTTCATTTTTTCTGCGATATAGTCTGTTACCTCGTCAAGCTTAGCGTTTGTTTCTGCAAGACTGCCGTACTCAGGAGAAAGGTCACGGTCATGGAAGCAGAAATATTCAATTGACAGCTTGTCCATTATCTCAAAAGCTGCGTCAACCTTTGCCTTTGCTCTTGCTGAGGGGTCAGATTCGCCCCATGACTTGTCAGCAGTACCGCAGCCGAACATATCAGTGCCGTCACCGCCCATTGTATGCCACCATGAAAGTGCAAATTTCAGATGCTCTTTCATAGGCTTTCCTGCGATCATTTCATCGGGATTGTAGTATTTGAATGAAAGCGGGTTCGTGCTGTTTTTGCCCTCGTATGCAATTTTGCCTATGTCTTTGAAGAATTCGCTCATTTTTATTACCTCCGAAAAATATCATAAATTTATTTCTGTGCTGACGCACTTTGTGCCGCACAATTTCTCGCTTATTTCATCAGGCTGATGAGTGCCTGCGTATAATGTAAACCTGCTGCCGAAGCGGTTGCGCTCGCCGTTTTCGTCAACAGCGGTAAATGCTCTTTCCGATACGGATATCTCTACGAACATTTTCTCGCCTGCTGCAAGATTTACCCTCTTGAAACCGCACAAACTCACATTAGGCACAGCGTTTTCACAATAGTCCTTGATATAAAGCTGAATAACGTCATCCACCGCTTTGCCGCCCGTGTTTTCGGCAGTCACAACAACCTTACCGTCCTTGTATTCAACCGATGTGCAAACAATTTTTCCGTAAGTAAGACCGTATCCGAAGGGATACAGCACATTATTTTCCGCATAACGGTAGGTGCGGTTTTTCATGGAATAATCGGTGAAGTCGGGAAGCATATCGGAACGCTCGTAGAATGTAACGGGTAGCTTGCCCGAAGGTGAAACGTCGCCGAAAAGTATCTCTGCAAGTGCCGTGCCGCCTTCCGAGCCGGGATACCATGCGTGGATAAGCGCATCCGGATCACATTCGGTATTCACCGAACTTCCTGCGGCACACACAACGACAACCGGCTTGCCCGTCTGCATTATCTTGTCTACCAGGATACGTTGATATTCGGGCAGACGTATATCATTTTTATCTCCCGAAGAAAACTCGTTGCCTGTATCGCCCTCTTCGCCCTCAATGGTGGAGTCGAGTCCAACGCAAAGTACAACAAGGTCGGCACAGTCCGCAGCGGCGAGTGCCTCAGCATATCTGTCACCCGATTGCGCCAGAGCGGAAACCTTGTCTTTATAAAGGTGACAACCCTCGGCATAAATGACCCTGCCATCAAAGCGTTCTCTGATACCGTCAAGGAATGTAACATACTTATCCGCAGTACCGTTATAGTTGCCCTCCAGCGCAATTCTGCTGTCGCTGTTTGGGCCGATGACCGCAATTGTATGCAGTCGGCTTTCATCAAGCGGAAGTATGCCGTTATTTTTCAGCAATACCATGGATTTTTCCGCACATTTCAGCGAAACCGCCTTGTGCTCCTTGCACGCTACAACGGTATAAGGTATATCATCGTATTCTGTTTTATCATCGAGCATACCAAGCCTTATCCTTGTTCTCATAAGGTGTATGCAGGCGTTTCGGATATGCTCCTCGGTGATAAGTCCCTCGTTAAGTGCGGCAAGGAGATACGCATAAGTGCAGCCGCAGTTTACATCGCATCCCGATTTTATGGCAAGAGCCGCAGATTCAACCGGATTCGCTGTAAGACCGTGATGCTCATGGAAATCGCGTATTGCCCAGCAATCGGACACAAAGTATCCGTCAAAGCCCCACTCGTTCAGCTTGGACATAAGAAAACTGCTCGCGCAGGCAGCCTCGCTGTTTACACGGTTATATGCGCCCATTACGCCCTCAACGTGAGCTTCTCTGACGAGTGCTTCAAATGCAGGAAGATAGGTTTCTTCAATATCCTTTTTGGAAACTTCGGCATTAAACTCGTGACGCACTGCTTCGGGACCGCTGTGTACAGCATAATGCTTAGCACAAGCGGCAGCTTTCATTGTTTTTCCTTCACCCTGCAAGCCATTTACAAAGGCTTTTCCGTTTTCGGCGGTCAAATACGGATCTTCGCCGTAAGTCTCATGTCCTCTGCCCCATCGAGGATCACGGAAAATATTGATATTGGGCGCCCAGAAGGTCAGCCCTTTGTATATATCTCTGTCATCGTATTTTGTATATGCATTATACTTTGCACGAGCTTCCTCGGCGGTTATATCCGCAACCTTCTGAGTCAGTTCTGTATCAAACATAGCCGCCAGACCGATAGCCTGCGGAAACATTGTGGCTATGCCCGAACGCGCCAAACCGTGAAGTCCCTCGTTCCACCAGTTGTATGCAGGAATGCCCAGCCTTTTTACGGCAGGAGCATCGTATCTGAGCTGAGAAGCCTGCTCCTCCACCGTCATTGCATCGGTTAGCGCAATTGCTCTTTCTTCTGCGCTGAGGGTGCTGTCAAAATATTTTTCCATAGTGATTTTCCTTTCAGATTTATATTATATTGCGTCAAGAAATCTGTTGATCCGACCGCCGATATGCTCCTTGAAATCATTCAGATCCGGCTCAAAATTACCTTCGTTATCCAGCAGGCACCAGTGCTCTGAAATGACTGCTTCCTCATTCTTCGCAAACTCTCTTTTTTCTCCCAAAAGCTCACATTCAAGGAACAGGCTGTTGGTATATACCTCAAAATTGCAGGAATAATCGGGATAGCATACCTCCTCGTATTTCGGGATACATTTTGCAAATATCTGCCCGTTGACCGCATAGGCAGCGTAACCGTCCTCAAGATTAAAGCCTGCTTTGAAAGCCTTTCTTACGTAGCTATCCTGCCTTATGCGCACTTCGGAATTTGTTATTCTGAAACGGCTGTCATTTATATCGGAATAGTCCCAAAGACTTATCACACGGTTGGGAAGATATCCTTTTTTCTGCGTGCTGATAGGGATAATACAAACTCCGCCATGTGTAAGACTCGTCACGGACCATGGCGCAAACTCCGCTTTTTTCTCGGATATATTGCGTATTTTGTGCGTTATCTTCACAACTGGAGATGCCTCGTTCATTTCAATTATCATGGTAAATTCCTTACCAAATGGAGTGACGGGCGGCATTAATGTAAGAGTATTGTCCGTGATCTCGCAGCTTACCCTGCTATTATCGGGGTAATAGGTTTCGGGATTCACCTCGGGCGCACACCAAAGCCTGTGTCCGCCGTATGCCACCCATGTTCCGTATTTTCCTGCAGGCTCAGTAAATATGCGTTCAGTATCTTCAAAAAGCACATTTTTCTTTCCCGCAAGGGAGAAATATATTATCCTCGGACCTTCTTCAAGTGTTACTCCCAAGGTGATAATACCGTTATCAAGGAAAATACATTCACCAAAATTCTTGTATATACGTTTTGAAGATATTACACTCATAATTTTTCCTCCAATTTGTTTAAATTATACACTAATTTGTTTTGATTTACTAACCGTTTTTTGCGCTTTAAGTTTCAATTATTGCGATATTTTATATTTTCCCTTGTGCAAATACACATATTTACAATAAAATATATTGCACTTTTTTGCAGGATATGTTATTATATATTTTACATAAAAATACACCATGTAATCTCAAGACATTTTTTGATTATATCATTATTATTCAAAAAATATATGAAAGGGAGCTTGACATGATCGCACATCTTAACGGTGATTTTGAAACGGTTGACTATGCTCAGAACAGAAGTGTGCTTTTATACGACAATATTGAAAATGAAGAATATCCTCTCCACTGGCATAATGCTATCGAAATAATTATGCCGCTTACAAACGGCTTTGAGGCTATTTGTGGAGGCACGGATTATCACCTTGACGAACGTGATATACTTATTATTCCCGCAGGTACGCTCCATAATCTTAAAGCTCAGTCCGGCAGACGCCTTATCCTTCTTATTGACAACCATTCGTTTGCAAATAATCCTGCACTGTCGGAACTGTACTCTGTTTTTTCCGAGCCTTTGCTGATCAATTCAAGCTTTGACAAGGAATTTCTGCGGTCAATGAACCAGATAATGAAAGACATATATATACTTTATTCTAATTTTGGTGATGTTACCGAAGTATATATATATATGAAGATCTTATCTTTTTTTGCCAAAATAAAGGAATATCAGCTTAACGAAATACAATATTACGCCGGCGAACAGTATGCGGGCAAATTCCGTATGATACTGAAATTTATTGAACAGAATTATATGAATGATATTACTCTGGAGGATCTTGCTCAGCTCGCAGGCTACAGTACTTATCATTTTTCAAGGATATTCAAAAAATACAGTAATACCACATTTATTAATTTTCTTAATCGCCGCAGGGTAAAAGCCGCAGAGCTTCTTTTGCTTGAAAACGGATGTTCAATCACCGATGTGGCTATGCAGGTAGGATTTACAAGCCTTACAACATTCAACAGAGTATTCAAAAGTATAACCGGATGTACTCCCTCGGACTACAAAAAACTATATCGGACATAGCAGACAATAGATGTCCACCCCTCAAAGCCCGTAGATACGAGATTGCAATAAGGAACACAAGCAAAATAACCGATTGAGAAGCGATCCGTCAGCAGTTATGCTGGCGGATTGCTTTTATGTGCACTCAGTATGGACACAATTAACGAAGATCAATAACAAACACAGGAGTAGGACATATATAATTAAAAGCAATTATATATGAATTAAAAATATAAACCTATGATTATTTGGATATCTGGATGGCGGTGAAAAAGAATTATTTTTGGAATTTAATACTTTAGTTTTGTCGTATTCCTTTAATGTGAAGTTTATCGCTTTTCCATCTCGAATCATTTGATTTAACTGAGATAATTTTACCGGATTCAATTGAATTTATAGATAAATTGGCTTAAAAAAGGCATATTTGAGATTTTTTCTCTCAAATATGCCTTGAATTTTTTTTAAATATTAGTAAAACGGTTCAAATCCTTCTCCTTCGTAAGCTCGTACATTCTTGACTGTAAACTGACAAACGTATCTTCAAGAGCCATGTATACAACATGACCTTTTTCAGTTCTTCGTCCAAGAAACTTTTCTCCTTTTGCAATAGACAAGCACATATCCATCATCATCCATGACTTACCTATTTTCGGATCGCCCGACAAAATGTGAAGTCCCGGATAAATTATTCTTCGTTTAAGAATTATCACATCGAAAACATTGACTGTCCGTCGTTGTTAAGGTCGGCGAGTTTCCACTGTTCATTTGTAAATCCTTCCTTTTTTACGAGATATTTTTGAAGGGTAACAACATTTGAAATGTTAAACTCTCCATCAAAATTCAAATCTCCTGTTACCGATTCAAGAGTTACAAATTCCAGATTCCATTCATTTGCATATCTCTCTGCTTCTGTATCCTTGTAACCATAAATAATACAGTCGCTGTTAAATGTACATACAGGCTTATCAGTAAGGGGAAAGTTTTCAATCATTCCGATGCTTAAGTATTCCATAGGCTTTTTCATTGGCAACGTTCCTATAGCTTTAACGGTCGGCGGAATGACAATGGCTTTAACATTGCTGTATAAAAATGCAGCTTGCCCAATTGATTTTGTTTCTTTTTGCAGTACTATCGTTTCAAGCTTTTCACAGTTTTTAAAAGCGACAAAGCGGCTTTTTTTGTTTTCTTGGTAAAATGACAAAAACACGAAAGTCGCAAAACAATGGTAGGTAAATGCTTATGTACAACAGAAGAAAAATTGATATAATGAAAGCGAGATACCCCGAAGATACAAGGACATCCAATCGTCAATGACAGGAAAGCACTGGCATAATCATTACCATATGAACCAGATTTCATTGTGTTCTGTCCATACTCAGTCACACTGATAATGTCGCCTTCGAACCCATCTACCAGTTCCTCTATATTTTTATCAATGTATTGTAGTGATACTCGATTCCATTTATTATGTTCGTTTCTCCGTCACCAACATCTATTAATTTTAATTGCTTATATGATACTTCTTACTGATTTCATGCTCTTTTGTACTCTTGTTATAATAGAAAACATCCCGACTGAAAATCAGGAACGGACTTTCCTTTTGATTCTCTTCAAATATTTTCTGCGCCTGTTTTATCATTTTACGTATGGACTTTTTATTGCCTGCTCTTGTAAACAGCACCATATCCTTCGTCGGAACTGCAATCAGTAAATCATCCTGTAATGCCTCGCTGCAATCTTCCCATATACCTGGCAGACACAAAGCCTCCGCTTCAAAATCTCCGCCTGCCACCAATCCATACAAACCTGCTTCCTTTGATTACACCATACGATACGTTATATCCCGGTACAGATTTTCAAACGCTTTGCTCTCAAGCAATTGGGCGGACGTATCTTCCGGAAGATTGTCATAGGTCAGATACATATAAGTGCTGCCCATATCCTGTATCAGTGTAATTATATAGCTATCATAAATCCGAAACATGGGGATATTATTGTATTCCTGTATTTCGCCGCTCTGATTATTAAAATTGTTGTTCGCAGCCATAAGCGTGACTGCCTCAGCGGGAGTTTTTGACCAATTCTTTTTGATACGGGGATAAAGCTTGTCTGGTTCAAATATGTAATCATCTGAAAAGCCGTCCTGAAACTCCGTTTCTTCTTCGTCATTTCTATGCAGATGAGTCCATTCAAGCTCGCATAATGCCCCGTTTTCCTGAATCCATTTTTGGCATCTTTCAAGAAAATCCAAACCATAATTGCTGTAAGAACATTTCGCAGCAACACGAATTACAATCCTGTTATATTCTTCATCTTTATGATACTCCGCAGCTTGTCCACTATCTATAAACTGCAAATAATCACTGATTTTATCCTTCAATGAATGGGCATGACTTTCCCGCACACAATATCCCCATTCCATCGGATCAACAATGATAAGCACCAGCTTTTCATCTTCAACTGCAATTTGGTCTATTACATATCTATTATTTACATCAGACATACTTATTTCACCTCAAATACAAATAATTCCATATTCATTCTTCCATGTAAACACTTCAGAACAGAATAGCAGACATACCTATATATTTCTTCAGTATCCTTATCTTTTTTCCACATATATTTTTCTGTCATTATTGTCAATTTCAAATTCATCCGAAGATGTTCGTATAAGGGCTGTTCCGACAGGATTATCAATATACTTCAATACATCAGAATCCAGTTGACACACTCCTGCAATGGATAACAGCTTTATATTACTGTAATCTGCCACATATTCATCATCCTCATTTCCAGCCATAAAAGACCAGCCGCTGTCATTCTCATTCAGCGCTTCCTCTCTGGTCATATATCCGACTTTCCAACCTTCATCAGTAATCTTTTTCGATACATATGACATCATTCCGAGTAACTTCTTCCTGTTAATCATATCTTCATAATAATGTTCATTATTTTTAAATTCGTTAATATGATCAGCAGTTAATATAACGCCTGTATCAATGCTGTCTATATTTGCATCCCAGATTTTTTTATCATCCATTACATTTCTTAATAATACCGCAAAAGTAAAGATTTCCTCCGTCGATGCTTCCACATATGTTTTGATTTCTTTTATCAAATTTCTTCCATGTTCATCATAAATATATACCAGTACGCCACCATCACGATAAAGTGTCAGCTTAACGGCACCTAAATTATTTTCATCTTTATAAAATACAAAAAAATCGGAAACTTTACCATTCACATACCAATCAAATTCCGTCCCGTTTTTTCCATTCATGTAATAAACTGCCCCATTTTCTTCTAAAGCTTCAGCCTTTACATGCGGCAGATACATTGTACGGCTTTCACGGATCAGCCGTCTTATTTCATTCAATATCCCATTCATAATTTTAGCTCCCATCAAGTTTAATGATGTACCTTTTATTACTTATCATTCAGGAAATATTTCAACCTGAACATTATTTTCACGACAAAATTTAATAAATCCCCCGACATCATCTCCGCTGATTGTCGCAAAGAAAGTAATTTTACGATGGTTATACTTTCCCTCATCGTGCATATCATCGAGATAAACTTCATTATCCTGCTCGCTGTATGTTACGTTAAGCTTCATATTATCTTTATAGATCATTCCGTCTCTGGCAGTGAGCATAACATCTATCTTTACAAAAGACTCCTGCCGAAGCTTTCTGGCTTTTTTTATTGACCAGACGGTGACAGGAATGATACATAAAAATTCAAGAAACATTGGTAATACAAGAAACCAAATATCCGCTATACACATTACACCAAATATGATAATAAACAAAACCAACCATACTAAAATAGGTGCCGATAAGCGCAGCGTATCTTTGTCATTCAAAACACGAGTTGTTACTGTTACCCGATACATCTTTTTCTCCTTTCCGACAATTCGTATAGCCACTAATGACAGTCCCAACTATACAGTACATCGCCAAAATCCAGTTCCTCAAGTTTTTTACTATTGATAAAAAACGCACCGACACCCGCATCGCCCCACAGAATGCGCCACTGATTCTTCCAGTAATCCGAATCAAGCTGAAACAGCAGGGTATCATAATAATCCGCAGCCTCCACACCTCTCGGGTCCCACTGTCTGAAATGTGGATATCCAAACATTCGGTGTCCATATGTGGATTCATGGATGTCCACATATTTTTTATCATACTCGTCAAACATTTGATAGAATTCTAATCTGCTGTCCAATTCAACGCCAAGCTCCTCTGCAATCTTATGCAGTAATTCATCACACCTTACATCACAATCATTCATATATGCTTTTTCCATCTTGAAAGAAACTGCATATTCTCCCCGTACAGGAAAACAGTTGCTATCCTGTTGGTTTACGCTCTTATTCTCTTTTTCCAAATCTCCGGTTGTTTTTATTCCAATAGAAAGCACATCCGCTTCTGTAATACTTTCATCTATTTTTTCGTGATACACCACCTGATATGTATTATTTGGATAGCCGCTTTCCTGAATAGCCATGCCATAGTTTCTGTCACACAGTATAAAAAATTGCAGTATGCCTGTCCTTGGAAGCATCTGATTTTCAGGAAGCTCATTCAGATTCATCTGTGCCAACAGCGTCAACTTACTTCCATCGGAATCCTTCGGATATTCTCTCTTCTTGTCCCAATAAGGGATACCACCTATTTTACTTCCAAAAAGCGTTGGTTTTCTGTTTTCCTCTATCTGAATTTTGATTGAATCCTGACTAGTCCGCTTCTGTAACTCCTGTAAAAGTGCTTTCACAGTTTTCTTGTCCGGCGTTTGAACAGGCGTATAATTGTAGTCAGCACCCTCTTTTGATTTCACATTCTTTTTATGACCAAAATATATCATTACAATTCCCAAGGCTAAAATTACACCAAAGGAAAAGAACAGGGAAAGATACACATGAACCGGCTGAAATTCATCTTCAATCGCACCGAACAAACAACAAATAAACATTCCGCCTCCGAACACAGACAAAAGGATTCCCGGAATAGTTAATATAAATTTTTTCATATTCGTTTGACCTCCTTAAGCACTATTTCTGTTCTCCACCTTCTGCAAATGTTGATTTCTTGTTTACCAAAGTTCTTGGTCAATGTTTAGAATTTGACATCCTTGATATGCATTTTTCTCGCCTTTCCCCGCTAAATATCAATTTGGCTGAACGTTCAATCATTTTTATTTGTTCATTATACATTTAATACGCATTGCCTCCTGCAATATTTTGTCCCCCCACTTATCATCTGGTGGGCCAACAAGGAAAACTTTAAATCCATATACTTTTCCATTTTGCATTACGCTCGGATCATCATCTATATGCAAATCAATTCTATATTTTGCTGGATACTTTGAAGGCATTGGTTCTTTCTTTCCCGCTTGTACTTCTTTCTTATGTCTACTACCATTTATTATCTGACCAACTTTTATTCCATAATGACCAAACAGATGCCTAATATATTTTTCTGTTCTAAAAGAAGTTGTATATATCCAGGTCTCAATTCCTTCAGATTGAAGTTTCCTAAAAAGTTCTATCGTTCCTAAACGTAATCTTTCTTTGTAAATCATTTTCCATGGAAACGTTAATTCATTTTCTATCTGAAATTCTGGTGGAGATACAAACAAAGTATCATCCAAATCAAATGAAACAATTATGTCCCTTCGCCTCCATTAAGAAAATAGAAATTTTTATTCAGTCACAATCTACATATAAAAAATGTTCTCCACAATGCAAACATTTAAAAAGATAACCTTGCATACTACCTTCATTATACATACATTCCTTCACATCTTTTAATTCAAAACCATTTAGTTCTTGATTGTAATTCTTTTCAATTTCATTATCTATACCCATTTCAACTAATTCTTTCCATCCAACATATTCAACAAAAGCACAATAATCGTCACAATAAACAATCTAATATTCTTGCTGCCAACCATTTATAAAAGCTCCCGTCTCAATCGGATTAGGATTTTCACCTTCTTTAGCCCAAGAAATAAGAATTTACCTTCTCTACAACTTGGGGGTTGCTGATTTCTACAAACTTGGAATTTACATCTAGACAGCTGGAAGTTATAAACAGATTTATATATCAATCCATACTTTTCATTCAAATCAAGAATGTAATGACCTAAGATAGTTTTATGAACTATGTCAACAACAATTACAGCATAGAAGTTTTTCTGGTTGGTAAAGAGTAAAATATGTTGGTACGTGCGTTCAGTATTTTCATAAACTGCTTCCACATATTTTTTAGAGAACCCATACTCTGAAATCAAGTTATTTTTTAATAACTGCTTTGCATAGTTCCAAATATTTACCAATGGTTCTGCACTCTCTGTTACATTATTCATTTTGTTTCCCATTGTACTAAGGTATTGTTCTTCATTTAATTGTTTAACCACTGTTTTTGTTCTCCACCTTATGCAAATTAATATTTGTCGAGTAGATTACCTGTTCATCGGGTTTATTATACTATATTTTTCACAATCAGTCAACTGACCATATGACGCTTTTAGCAAAATCTTCCTCAATGATTTAAAAAAACTCACTGGCATTCATCTCAACGAATCCACGTGGGGTTTTAACTTTAGTGCTCCGGTTCAGTCTATACTGCAATATAACTTTTCTCCTATGGTGCTACACTAAAAAAGAGGACAGCTAAAGGCGAAAAATGGTATAATAATAAAAAAAAGGAGAGAATCACATGGAAAACACTAAGTATACAGAGGAATTCAAGCAAAGCATAGTAAACTTGTATGAATCTGGAAAAAGCAGCACGCAGATATGCAAAGAATATGGAATTAGTAGTTCCACATTGCATAAATAGATCAAAAAATATACAAAAGTTCATTCAGACAGCAAATAATCATGAAAACAATTATGATAGCGGTGCTTTTGCCATAATACTATTTTGAACTTATTTTGTATGGATTTTAAATATGCCATATGACTACGATCTGACACATCAAACGCTCATAATATTATCTGCCCACAGCTCACACTGGCTCATAACCGTAGTAACTGCATCGTCCATTCCCTCTGGAGGATAGCGATGATCTTTCAGCAACTTGCGTATCATCATACGCATTTTGGCTCTTGCGCTGTCACGCTTCTGCCAGTCGATAGTGCGATTTTTGCGGAGCTTTTCAGCAAGCTCTTTGGTAATAGCGATAAGCTCTGCATTTTCATAGAAATCCTTGATAGCCTGCGGTTTAGTAAGTGCATCATAGAAAGCAAGCTCATCCGCGGTCAGACCAAGTTCTTCTCCTGCTTCTTTTGCTTCACGGATTTGCTTTGCAAGATTAAGCATTTCCTGAATGACTTCCTCATTGGTAAGCATACCGTTCAAATATCGGTTCATAGCATTCTGCATAATCTCGCTGAATTTCTCCGATTTTACGAGATTAGTGCGCTTATAGATATGCACCTGTTCTGCAATCAGCCTTTTCAGCAGTTCGACAGCGAGGTTCTTTTCTTTCATTCGGGAAATTTCCTCTAAGAATTTCGGATCAAACAGCGAAAAGTCCTGTTCCTTGTCCGAGAAAAGATTGATAACACCGTCACTCTTGATACTCTGCTTCAAAAGCTCATTGATCTTAGCGTTTATTTCAGGGAGCGACAGCTTTTTGCCGCTGCCTTGATTGAGAATACGCATCAGCAGGACACGGACAGCTTCAAAGAAAGCGGCTTCATCTCGTTCGGATTCCTCAGCGATAGAAGAACATAGAGAAAGAGCCTGTTTCAAGAGCAATGCTTCTTTTGTGTAGGTTTCTCTGTCCTTTTCACGGCTTCTGTCCATAAGGAAATTGACTGCACCTGTGATTGTTCTGCCTGCTGTCAGCTCATTACCGCCAAAAAATGCAGAATAATCATATTCGTGTAGCAGTTCACGGCAGACAGACAGTTTCTCCTGAAATTTCGGATATGCTACCTTTCCAATATCGGTGTTGCCGTAATTTTTCTTGTCACGAACGGTATAATCGTTCATAGCCTGCTTCAAGGCACTTGCGATACCAACATAATCAACCACAAGTCCGCCCTCTTTGTCACGAAACACACGATTAACACGAGCAATAGCCTGCATTAAATTATATCCCATCATCGGCTTATAGACATACATAGTTGCAAGTGACGGCACATCAAAGCCTGTCAACCACATATCTACAACGATAGCGATTTTAAGCGGACTATCATTGTCCTTGAATTTCTTTGCAAGTTCCTCCTTGTGACGCTTGTTGCCGATAATACTATGCCATTCTTCGGGATCTTTGTTAGAAGCGGTCATTACAACTGCAACTTTTTCATCCCACCCTGGGCGAATTTCAAGAATACGATTGTATATTTTCATAGCAATAGCTCTTGAATACGCAACTATCATTGCCTTACCTGTCAGTAGGTTCTCTCGATAATTCTCATAGTGATCAAGAATATCGTCAACAAGAGATTTTATGGTATCATCGTGACCGAGGATCGCTTCCATTTGTCCAAGCTCACGCTTACTGCGTTCTATCACATCAGGATCGGCATTCTGCGCCATGATATCGTATTCAGTATCTATCAGCTTCAAGGTGCTTTCATCGAGCTTGAGTTTCATAACACGGCTCTCATAGTAAACAGGACGAGTAGCACCGTCCTCGACTGCCTGCGTCATGTCATAAATGTCGATATAGTCACCAAATACCTCACGGGTGTTTCTGTCCTCTCTTGATATAGGAGTACCCGTAAAGCCGATATATGTAGCGTTCGGAAGCGTATCACGGATAATACGAGCCGTACCGATGACTTTACGGGCGACAAGCTCGCCATCCTCATTTTTTGTCATCTTGATTTTTTCGGTCAGACCGTACTGCCCCCTATGGGCTTCATCTGCCATAACAACGATATTTCTTCTTTCAGACAGCGGCTCGCCCGACTCCTCAAATTTCTGCATTGTAGTGAAAATAATGCCGTTTGCTTTGCGACCGTCGAGCAGAGTTTTCAGATGTTCACGGCTTTCAGCGTGGACAGGCTCTTGACGGAGAAAAGCCTTACACTTCGCAAACTGCGAATAGAGCTGATCGTCAAGATCGTTTCTGTCCGTGATAACAACGATAGTAGGACTTTCAATAGCAGATTGAAGTAAATGTGCATAGAACACCATTGATAGCGACTTGCCAGAACCCTGCGTATGCCAGAACACACCGCCCTTACCGTCGGTAACAGTAGCCTTTTTCGTAGACTCAATAGCCTTTCGAACGGCGAAATACTGATGATAGCCGGCAAGTATCTTATAGCTTGTCAGTCCCTCATTGGAGAAAAGAATAAAGTTTTTCAGAATATCGAGCAGACGGTCTTTCTGAAAGATACCCTCAAAGAATGTATCAAACTGAGCAAATTGTGTATTTTCGTAACTACCGTCCTTCGTTTTCCATTCCATATAGCGATCTTCGCCCGAAGTGATAGTACCTGCACGGTTTTCCGAAAGGTCACTCATAACGCAAATCGCATTGTAAATGAACATTGAGGGAATAGAGTGCATATAGTTACGAATCTGCGTATAAGCTTCTGAAGCGTCTGTTTCCTCACGAGACGGAGATTTCAGCTCCATAAGCACCACGGGCAGACCGTTGATGAACAACAGTACATCGGGGCGCTTCTCATCATTCTCGATGAACGTCCATTGATTTGCCGCAATAAAGGAGTTGTTGTTCGTATTCGCATAGTCCACAAGGTAGCAGATTGCAGAGCGTTCCTCACCATTGTCAGTGTAGCGGACTTCAATACCGTTTTGCAGATAGTCCATAAATACGGCATTTTTATGCACAAGCTCGCCGTTTTCAAAGTTTGTCAGCTTGTAAAGGGCTTCGCTGATCGCATCATCGGGGAGTGTAGGATTGAGCCGGTACAGAGCTTCTGTAAGCTCGTCCATATACAGCGATGTCCTATAATCACGGTCAATTTCCGGTCCGTATGCGTGGGCGTAGCCCATTTCTTCTAAAAGCTGTATGATAGCATTTTCGTAGCTTGCTTCGGTGTAAGGCATGGTTTATCATCTCCTTTGACTAATAACACTTAATCAGATAAAGATTTAATCATATTTTGAGCATTTCCTGCTTTTTTATAGTACTCTTTAACTGCTAAATGAAAATTTAGAACAGCAGGCGCATGCTCTGTTCAAGGCGTGGTTTGTGGATTTTGAGCCGTTTGGTGGGATTATGCCCGAAAATTGGAGAATGGGAACATTTTCTGAAATTATTGAATCGACACTTGGTGGGGATTGGGGAAAAGAAGAACCAACAGGTAACTATACAGAACAAGTTTATTGTATTCGTGGTGCCGATATTCCCGAAGTTAAGGCAGGAAATAAAGGTAAAATGCCAACTAGATATATTTTGCCGAAGAATTATAAGTCAAAGAAACTCGTTCCTGATGATATTGTCATTGAAATATCAGGCGGAAGTCCTATACAATCAACAGGACGATCTACTGTCATCCCTCAATCGCTCTTGAATAGATATGATATGGGTATGGTTTGTACTAATTTCTGTCGTGCGATTAAGCCAATACAAGGATATAGTAAATTTATTTATTACTATTGGCAGTATTTGTATGACAGAAAAGTATTTTTCTCTTATGAAAATGGAACTACTGGAATAAAAAATCTTGATATATCAGGATTTATTGAAACAGAGCCTGTTATTATTCCATCTGTTGAGGCATTGGATAAGTTCAATGAATTATCTTCTGTATACTTTCAACAAATTTTTGCAAATGGTTTAGAAAATGAAAAACTTTCTAGTCTGCGTGACACCCTGCTCCCAAAACTGATGAATGGTGAAATAGACGTATCAGAGGTCAAGATTTAGGCTACTTGCAAGCGTAAATTTTCATTTATCGCATTATTCAGTTCTATCTTATCATCTATTGCAGACAATACAGCCCCTATCTTACGTTGTTCAGCAATATCCGTAGGAACATATACATTAAGTGTATGGATATGATTTCTGTTAAGAGTAGGAACAGCACTGCCTCCTGCATAATTGCCTAAATCAAGTGTTTGTAAAAAATAGTAGATAAAAATCGGATCAACTGCTTTATACTCCTTGATATACAGTGAGGTGTTATGCGACCATGATCTTCCCTTGAATAAAAAGGGTTTTCCAACATTACCGCTTCTACCAATCGTAATGCTGGGAGCTTCTGTTGTATATTCATTGTGGTATCCTATAATGCCATTTGAACCGACAACTGGATATTCTCCACCTTGCATTTTTGTTTTCGGTAAATCGTGACCTCTTTGGAAGATTATCAAATCTCCGAGTTGACACTCTTTCCATTCGCCCACAAAAACCACCGTCCTATCCTATATATTTTCTATGCGCCAGTTTCACATTACTCTGCTTCACCATCGCATATTGAAGTGTAGTATCTATTCTCTGATGACCGAGCAACCGTTGAAGCTGTTCGATCGGCATACCCTTGTCGATAGCCATTGTTGCAAGCGTTCTCCTAAATTTGTGCGGGTGAACCTTGCTGATACCGAGCTTTCTGCCCATTTCACGCAATCGCAGCTCAATAGCACCTATCGTCAGGCGGTTATGGGGAGAACGAAGCGACACAAATAAAGCTGGATCACTGTCTGTCCGAGAATCAAGGTAATTTTGCAAATGGAGCTTTGTACGGGCATCAAAGTATACCATACGTTCCTTATCTCCCTTACCAACCACAATGCATTCTCGTTCATTGAAGTTAATGTCGTCACGGTTGAGTAATACCATTTCACCAACACGCATACCCGTAGAAGCAAGCATATCAATCATAGCCAAATCTCGCAATTCTACGCAATTATCACGCATAAGCTCCAAATTTTCGTCCGTGTAGGTTTCCTTGATAGTCTTGCTTGTCTTTACCTTGTGAATACGGCGAACTGGGCTTTTGATGATGTAATCCTCGTCCTCTAACCAAGAGAAAAAGCTCGAAAGAATGCGCCTTATGTTGTCCATAGTAACCTTGCTCGACTTCTTTTCGGTCTGATAGTCGGTCAAGTATGATCGTAGATCGTCCGTTGTGATGTGCTTGATGCCCTTATCAATGCTGTTCAGAGCTGCCGTAATAGTCTTGCGATAGTAGTTCAGTGACTTGTCCGAGCAACCCTCTATACGCTTTGCAGAGAGAAATTCCGTAAGAATATTCTCATTGTCAGGCTCATTTTCGGATTCTGCGTTTTCTATTACTGTGACACCCTTGAATGCCTGGACAAGCGCATTGTGCAGAGCTTCAAGCTGAGCATTGTCAAGCTTTTTCAGCATTTTCTGCTCGATTTCAGTAATAAGTCTGTTTTTCATAGTCATTCTCCTTTTGGATTATATTGAGAACGACAAGCAACGGCAGTTCTGTTGGAAAGCCTCGCCGTTGATAAGGCTTTATTCGTATAAATGAAAATTTACGCTTGCAAGCGGCCTAAATCTTGACCGCTGATACATCTATCTCGCCGTTCATTAATTTAGGGAGTAGGGTGTCACGTATGGCAGAAAGGCGTTGATTTTCTTGCTGATTAGCTAATATTAGCTTGAATAGCGGTTGAACTATGCTATCAAATTCATTCATAGAAACAATGGACGGAACAAGTGCTTCCATTATTCCAAATTGCGCTTTATTAAGATTTACGATAGTGCTACCGCTTTGTCCTAACCTATTAATCTTTTCAGATAAGGTTTGCATAAACAAATAAATATAATATGGTGAATAACCGTCTTTGGGGATTATTGAGTTTATCTGTTGATTGGTTTGGCTGTCAACCGCAACAAGAACCACAAGTCCTGCAGTTCCTATACAGCTAACACAAATTGAGTTTTTAGGTAATGTTTTCTTTGATTGAGATTTTGCCCCTAATTCGGATAAATAACGCTCAGTCGATATTGCATAAACGCAATTGTGCATATCTGGAATAGTGATAAAGGGCATAAAATTGCCGTAATACTCTTTCTTTTTTGTCGAGGGTGTCTTTCCGCATATAATTTCCTTTGACAAGTCAGAAACAATACCCACATTCCAATCATAAGGCATTACTCCACCAAACGGCTCAAAATCCACAAACCACGCCTTGAACAGAGCATGCGCCTGCTGTTCTAAATTTTCATTTATCGCAGTATTTACGTTGATTTTGTCACCTATACCTGACAGTATAATTGCGATTTTATGTTGTGTATCAATATCTGGCATAGGGATTGTCATTTTTAAGAAATGCGATTTAGGTAATTGTGGCTGTGCACTACCACTTTGTATTGATAATATTTGATTATAGAACCATTTGCTTCGTAACACTTGATATAAATAGTAATTATCAATATTTTCGCCACATCGTATTATAAGCATTCCAGAATTGATACGAATATTTCTGTAAGGCACATCATCGGAGTATATAGCAACATTTCCGACAGTACCACGAGTAGTAATTACAATATCGCCACGATTCAATTTGCCATTATTAAGCAACCCATCCTTCTCTTGCGTGATAAATTGATTATCCGCAAATAAGAACCCGTTTTGTGTTACATTTTTTGCTGATAGAAAAAGACAATATCCTGATTCAAGTAATTCATCTTGATGAGGATAGTTTTTACCTCTATCTCCATCAATTACATCGACGTCTATATCGCATAGTTGAGCAATTTCAAATGTCATACCCAATCGCCCCCAGCTTCTCCCTGATCTCGTTTTCAAGCTCGTGCGACTTTGCAAACATCTCCGAAAGATCCGTGGTCAGACGTTTCATTTTTTCTTCAAATGGTTCTCCGTCATTTTCCAGCTCCTCAATACCCACATATCGTCCCGGAGTGAGTATATAATCCTGCTTTGCAATATCCTCTGTTGTCGCTATCGCACAGAATCCCTTGACTTCTTCAAGCTCGCCGTTCTGAAATGCCTTGAAAGTATCCGCAAGCTTCTGAATATCTTCGTCCGTAAAGTCACGGTGCTTGCGGTCGACCATATAGCCCATTTTACGGGCATCAATGAACAACGTTTTGCCCTTCTGTTTCTTATTCTTACTAATGAACCATAGCGTCACAGGGATAGTTACGCTGTAAAAAAGCTGCGTCGGCATAGCAACGATACCCTCAACCAAGTCTGCTTCAATGATATTCTTACGTATCTCGCCCTCACCGCTTGACTGAGTTGACAGCGCACCGTTCGCAAGCACAAGACCGATCTTGCCGTTAGGTGCAAGGTGGTGAATCATATGCTGGATCCACGCATAGTTGGCATTGCCCGCAGGTGGAATGCCGTATTTCCAACGAATATCATCTTTGAGTTTATCTTGTCCCCAATTAGAGAGGTTGAACGGCGGATTTGCCATGATAAAGTCCGCTTTCAAGGTCTTATGCAGGTCGTTGAAGAAAGTATCAGCGTGATACGGTCCGAAGTCAGCATCAATACCACGGATAGCCATATTCATTTTAGCCATTTTCCAAGTATCAGCATTGGACTCCTGTCCGTAAACCGAAATATTGTCTCTGTTACCGCTATGTGCTTGAATGAATTTTGCACTCTGTACGAACATACCGCCCGAACCACAGCATGGATCGTAAACACGACAGTTTTCAAACGGATTGAGAATGGCGACTATCGTCTTAACGATACTTGACGGAGTATAGAACTCACCGCCCTTTACACCCTCGTAAGCCGCAAATTGAGCTATGCAGTATTCGTAGGTGCGACCAAGCAAATCCTTGCTATCTTCGGTATCAGTCATATCCATATTCGTAAACAAATCGACTACATCACCGAGAACACGCTTGTCAAGGTCTGGACTTGCGTAATTCTTAGGCAGAACATTTTTTAAGGTTTTGTTCTCGTCCTCAATAGCCCTCATAGCATCGTCAATTACAGAGCCAATTTCAGGAGTATGTGCAGCAGCGGACACCACTGACCAACGAGCCTTTTCAGGAACAAAGAAAATGTTGTCCATTAGGTAAGCATCAGGTTCATTCTCAAAACCGTCACCGTCAGCCACAAGTTCGTTATAACGTTTTTCAAATGCACTTGATATGTAACGCAGGAAAATAAGTCCCACGATAACTTTTCTATATTCAGCAGCAGGAATATGTCCCCACAAAACGCAGGCAGCGTCCCAAATCTGCTTTTCAAAGCCAATATTAGCATTGTTCTTTTTAGCCATTGTATTACACCTCATTGAACCTACACTTATAGCGAGGTAATATCCATAATATTATAGCACATTTTGCACAATCAGTCAATTGTTTGACAGAATTTTTTATGCATTTTTCACTAGTAATCTTCCAAAATATAGAAAATGCAACTTCATGCTGAGTCGCTTATTTCATTTTCTTTGCAAAAGCTATCTATATTCAAGATATTTGGGAGAAAGTGACTTGATTGTTGCTACAGCCTTATTTAATGTACTTGGACTTAAAACATTTTCTTCAAAGATGTCTTTAGGTTCAACACTGAGAAATACATATATGAAAAAAATCCGATAAGGCACAAGAGTACTTGTATCTCATCGGATTTTTAGCATATCAAAATTTTTTCTTATTTCACCAGATCAGTCAGCCATGGGGCAATCGGCCGTGCGATCAATCTCGCATTCAGGTAAGCCATCTCCAGCGTCAGACAGGTGTTTCCAAGATAATACCCGTCCATCACAGAAATTGTCATGGCAAGATCAGGTTTCTTCATGTTGGTCAGGCATATGGGCAAAAGATATTGTAATTTATTCTGGTAACCCTGCGGCACAACCAATCCAGGTTCTACAACAGCTTGTCTTCTGGCAAGCTCCACTGCTGTTTCCAGAAGAAGCGGTAAGTTTTTTGCTTTCCGGATTTTTACAGGAATGCGTTCCAGATTTTCTGCATCTCCCAGAATGTGATTCACATTCACACGAATCTGCCATTCCGGATTGAAATTGATACCACTCTGAATCATTGGAAATCTCGGCTTTTCCGGCAAAGGTTCGATGTATTTCAGTCTTGGCGATATTTCATCGCAGAAGCCACGGAAATACCAATTAAAAGTTGTTTCCCGTTTTTTATTGTGCTCAAAATATGCGTAAATTGCCTTGTATCTCTGATTGTAAAGTCCGGTGTGAAAGCAGGCATATTCATTCTCGATGTGAAAGAATTTTGATGCCTCACCCGGTTCGTGTTCTGTGTTGTAATCAATGCTTTGCTTGCGAAAGATAATATTGATGTACCGCTCTAAAATCGGCGTATCTGTATTTCTGGTTTCTACGGCTGGCTTTCTGAACCGCCACGGCTCCGGCAGTGCCATTTCGGCAAGCTCGTCCAATTGCCCGTACCAGTCCGGCACATAGGCAAATTCAAATAGATCTGTTGGTATCATTTAAATAAATTCCTCCATTTTGTTTGTATTGACTCTATGAGTTTCATCTAAATCTGGATTTTCATGTCTTCATCAATTGTTTTTATGGTATTTCCATTCATGTCCGTTGTTTCAAACATTACAACGGAGTTGATGTATTTATCATAAATATGTAGAATTTTTTCTACCGCTTTGGATTCTCCGCTAACGGCTTGTTGAATTAAATGGTAACTCAGTTCAGGGGTCTCGTCCGTGTTTTTCATAGTATTTTCGTATTTTGCTGAACGCACGAATTCTCAGATTATATACTGTGCGTCTTGTAACCTCCATTCTTTTTGATATTTCCTCATCTGTCAGTCCCAGCCAAAAGTCCATCAGCAAGACAGTTCGCTGGTTTTCTTTTAAAGATTCCAGTGTGTGATACAGAAGTTCATTTTCTATTATGCAAGGACACTTATCCAGGTAAAGTATATACTGCTCTGATGATCGGTTATCCTCACACGTCAGGGAATCTAACAGATATTGTACCGACAAATTTCCCGTACTGAAATGTTTGCTTTAATTTGCTGCCGCTCGTTTTAAATTTCTGCTGAAGTTCCGTATTACTGTTTTACAGAAGGAATCAAACATTGCACATATTCGCTTCTCTATTTCAGGGGAAGTTTGCATTGTTCATCCCTCCTTGAAGATATGAGCTGTTTGGCATTTTTCACCCCTTTGATACACTAGAACACATCTCAGGAAAGCAAATGAGAAAGTTTTCTGAAAAATATTTGTAAATATTCTATGGATGTTGTCAAAAGAAAAAAGAGCATAGCAATTCAACCTATAATGGCTGAAATGTCATGCTCATATATCATAATATAAATTATCAATAGCTTTATAAAAGAATGTTTGTTAAATTAATTGTAAGATACCAGGAATCGGAAATACAAACAAAATTAATTTCCTTTGTTTCAATTGTGCCATTCTCATCTGTTATAGTCAGCATAATAGAAGCTTTATCTCCATCCCGACTGTAATCAGAAATTTTTATTGATGTATTCTCATCTTTTTTATTGTTATCTGTATCTTCATCCGACTTATCAGATACAATATCAATCAGATCATCTGAGGTAATTCCAGTAAAATCCATTGGCCATTGAATTTTTTGTGCTGTTTCAGGTTCAATGCATTCTATGAAAGAATCTATATCCTTTTCTTTCACTGATGTCATCAGTATTTTTACTGTTACAAACGGAGAATTGATGTACCAGATATATATTCCCAAACCTGCACATATAAAAACACCCATAATTATTGATACAATAATTAATATTTTCCTTTTTTTCATATGTAGTTCCTTTCATAATATTCAAAGCAAAATCCCTCTGCATGTAAGCAAAGGGATTCACATTAAAATTATTCACTGCGAAGAGCGATAACCGGATCTTTCTTTGCAGCTTTTTTTGCTGGCAATAATCCACCGATCAGCGTGATCAGGATACTTATCATAATCAAAATCAGTGACGATGCTACAGGGAGCTGTGCTGTAAGTCCAGTTATACCGGAAATTTTTTCAATAATAGAATTAATTGGGATCAGTAGCACAAGTGAAACACCAATACCGAGGAGTCCTGCACAGCATCCAATAATAAAGGTTTCAGCATTGAATACCTGTGAAATATTGCGTTTGGATGCGCCGAGTGCACGCAGAATACCAATTTCTTTAGTTCGTTCCATAACAGAGATATGTGTAATAATACCAATCATAATACATGATACTACAAGGGATATTGCCACAAAAGCAATCAGAACATAAGAAATTCCATTGATTATGGTTGTAATGGATGAAGTCAGAAGAGCTACATAATCCGTATAAGTAATTTGATTATCCTCATCCGCTGTTTCATTGTAATTTGCAATACATTCTGTAATGGCATCCTTGTCCTCAAAGCTATCGGCATAGATACTGATAGATGAAGGGGCATCGTAGCTGACCTTTCCAAAATTCTTCATATTTTCTTCGTAAGTAGAGCCGGATATGTATTCATCATAAAATGAAATTAGTATTTCCTCGTCCGGATCATTTTCAAGCCATTGATCCATGGCAGTTGCCATAGTATTTTCATCCATGTTCATGCTTTCCGCATTGTTTCCAGCCTGTCCGACTCCCGCAGAAACAGACTGTTCAGAATTACCCGGAGTTTGTGTGTTTTGACTGCTATAATACATCATCATCTGATAGAGAGAAGCTTTATCGGAAACACCCATTGCCGAAATATATGTTTTGGCATCTTCGATTTTTCTTGAATCATCCGGTACTTCAAACTCCATACCATTCAGCACATTGATTTCCGGAGAAGATTCCTGTGCTGTGATGATTGCACTCTCATCTGTGTACTTTATTACATAGTCTGTCAGCATAGACGTGTAAGCTACAGCAGTTGAAATATCTGCATTCTCTGCGCCCTCAACGGGACGAATAATACCAGTAATTTTAAGTTCAACAGCATTTTTCAAAAGCTGTTCCTCATTGAAAACACTGTCTTCCAGATTGGTGAAAGTGCCATCTTCATTTTCGATGTACTGATCACAAGCCGGTACAAGATAAAAAGTATGATCACAGATTTCCGTATAGTCGAAGCTGATTTCATCTGCCTCTTCTCCGTCTGCAATTTTTTCTGCCGCTGATTCATACTGTTCTGATGTAATTAATCCCAGCTGATAAAGCGTTTCAGCAGAAATTCCGTTATTTTCATCCAAAACAAGAATTACTTCATCATATTTTTCCGGCCAGCTTCCATACAGAACATCATAGCTGTCAGTAATCACCTGACTGACAACGAAGCCATTGGCACCAACCATAAGTTCTGAAAAATTCTCGGCACTTGAATCGGAATTTCCGCCAAGCATAGCTGACATCATTCCCATTCTGTTTCTCCCATTGCTGTTACCATTTTCAGATGTTACGCCGGAAGATGTGATATCCTCTGTATCTGCATCACTGTTGATAAGTGTTCCATTCGTATCATAAGAATATACGTTGAAATTTACATCATAAGTGTAAATCACACCGTTTTCGCCAAGATACTGCTGAATTTCACTGTCCGGATCATCAAGATACTTTTTGAATTCAGTCAAATTGTTTTCCACAATACTGGATGTCATAGTTTCACGTGTTTCCAGGTCACGATAATCCGCATAAACACCGGAACGTTCCTCAGATTTGTCAGAATCTGGATCCCTGCGCTCATTTATTATTTCACTTCGCCGTCCCATAACACTGGAAACATCAATAGTTTCATCGCTTATAGTAAGCGGATATGATGACATTGTTTCCTTTTGAACATCTGATATGTAAGTATTCATTCCAGTGGAAAGTGCCAGAATAAGTGCTATACCAATAATTCCGATTGAACCGGCAAATGATGTCAGCAGAGTGCGTCCCTTCTTCGTGCGAAGATTATTGAAGCTAAGAGAAAGTGCTGTAAAAAATGACATTGAGATTTTCTTTCGCTTTTGTGGTTCGACCGGGGTTTCACTTTCCGTACAAGGATTGGAATCATCAACAATTCTGCCGTCCAGAAGCTTTACAATTCTTGTGGAATACTGCTGTGCAAGTTCCGGATTGTGTGTTACCATAATTACCAGTTTATCCTTCGCTATTTCTTTCAGTAATTCCATGATCTGGACACTTGTTTCCGAGTCAAGTGCACCAGTAGGTTCATCAGCCAGCAGAATATCAGGATTGTTTATCAATGCACGTGCAATCGCCACACGCTGCATCTGACCGCCTGACATCTGATTCGGTTTTTTATGAATATGATCACCAAGTCCCACTTTTTTCAGTACAGAGACTGCTCTCTGCCGACGCTCTCTTTTAGAAACACCGGCAAGTGTCAGTGCCATTTCTACATTAGCAAGTACTGTTTGATGTGGAATCAGATTGTAACTCTGAAATACAAAACCAATGGAATTGTTGCGATAAAAATCCCAGTCAGCATCTTTGTATTTTTTTGTGGATACACCATTGATAATCAGGTCACCGCTGGTATAACGGTCAAGACCACCTATGATATTCAGCATAGTAGTTTTTCCCGAACCGCTCTGTCCCAGAATGGAAACAAATTCATTTTCCCTAAAGCTTATACTGACTCCCTTTAAAGCTTTTTGTTCCAGATCGCCTGTCACATAGGTTTTTACTATGTTCTTTAATTGCAGCATAACAAATATTTCCTTTCTAACTTTTGCCGCCTTTTTTAGAAATAAATTAATTGTTGTTAATGAAATTGTGGTTTATGATCATTTCCAGCACATCAACACACCCCAAAATTCCAAATGAACTGCTGTTAAGAATCAAATCATAATTATCAGGTTGACGCCATTTACGGGTAGTGTTTGCATAATAATAGCGTTCTCTTTTTCGATCATATCTTTGGATTGTGTTTTCAGCGCTATGCTCCGGAATACCGTATTCCTCTACAGCACGCTTAATCTTTGTTTCGTTATTCGCATGAATAAACACTTTCAATAACCCGTTTTCACCTTTCAGTGATTCTGAGGCACAGTGACCGACGAATACTGCCGGTCCTGCTGCCGCAAAGCGCCTGATTGCCTCTTGTTCTGCCATGTAGATATGTCCCTCTTTAGATAACATATCAGGATCTCCGGTCTGTGCCTTACTTAAAAGATATACCGAATATAGAAAACTGTTGGATACTGTTTCTTCATACGCATCAATCTGACTGGTTGACAGATTCTGGTCATTTGCAACCGCCTCAATAATTTCACGTCCGTAACAAGGCACTCCGAAACGCTCGGCGAGTTTTCTGGCAATTTGTGTACCGCCGCTGCCATATTCACGCTCTATTGTAATATATTTATATTTCATTGTATTATCCTCCAAAATTTATGCAGTCTTTTCAAACTGGCTGTTATAAAGATCAGCATAAAAACCATTCTGTGCAAGCAGTTCTTCGTGATTGCCCTGCTCAATAATATCGCCGTCCTTAACGACAAGAATGACATCTGCATTTTTTATAGTAGACAAACGGTGAGCAATAACAAAGCTGGTTCTGTTTTCAGTTAACTGATCCATTGCTTTTTGTGTAATAACCTCTGTTCTTGTATCAACGCTGGAAGTAGCTTCATCCAAAATCAGCATTGGACTGTTCTGAATCATTGCACGAGCAATAGTGAAAAGCTGCTTCTGACCGGCTGAGATTGATGTATTGTCATTGAGTACAGTATCATATCCCTGCGGAAGTGCTTTGATAAAATTATGAATACCGCAGGCTTTGCAGGCATCTATCATCGTTTCATCTGATACATTTACGCAGTTATAAACAAGGTTTTCACGAACCGTACCTTCAAACAGCCATGTTTCCTGTAATACCATACCAAACATACTGTGTACATTCTCACGTCGCAATTCTTTGATACTAACACCATCAATCTTGATATCACCGCCTGTTGTCTCAAAGAAACGCATCAGAAGATTAACCAGTGTTGTTTTACCAGCACCAGTAGGTCCTACAATTGCAACTTTCTGACCTGACTTAATGTGCGCAGAAAAACCATGAATAACTTCTTTGTCAGGAGTATCCGGATAAGCAAAATGTACATTCTCAAAATCAACTACTCCATCCACATCTTCCTTTGTACGAACAATATTATCTTCGTTTTTGAGTTCTTCTTCTTCCAGGAACTCAAAAACACGCTCAGTAGCAGCTGCCGTGGATTGCATATTCGTCATACCCTGTGCTATCTGCTTCAGCGGCTGTTCAAATAAACGTACATAGATCAGAAATGCAGTGATAACCCCAAACGTAATGTTTCCGTTTATAACAAGTATTGCACCAACAATGCATACTGCTACATATCCAAGATTTCCGACAAAATTCATGATAGGCTGCATCAAACCGGAAAGAAACTGTGATTTGAAATTTGCATCTTTAACAGCCAAATTCAGCTCATTAAATCTGGATTTCACATTCTTTTCAGCATTAGAAATTCGAATTACATCGTGGCCGCTGTACATTTCCTCAATATAACCATTAAGTTTTCCAAGACTTTTCTGTCTTTGCTTGAAGTACCTTTGTGAATGTTTCATAATAAAAGCCATAAAGATAATGCCGAAGAAAGTAGTAATTATTGTTGTAATTGCCATAATCCAATCGTTCCAGAACATCATAATCAGACAACCCACAAATTGAGCCGAAGCAGATACAATACTTGCAGCACTATTAGAAAGCCCCTGACCAATAGTATCTACATCGTTTGTAACACGTGACAATACATCGCCATAAGAGTTTGAAGAAAAGTATTTCAAAGGCAAATGATTGATTTTTTTGCTGATGTCAGTTCGCATACGGCGAGATACCTTTTGGGTAATTGTTGCCATAATAAAGTGCTGTAAAAAATTGCATATAGCACTGATAAGATAGATTGTTAAAAGCAGGATACAAACGGATAAGATTCCGTCCATATCAATGCCGCCATCTTTATGTGCCTCTGCAAATTCATTACTTAGACGCACATTTTCCAGAATAGCCGCTGCCAACGGATCATCCTCATTGGTCAGGTCAAGACTTTCAAGATCCACTGTTCCGGGATCTACACCTTCCGGTAAGAATTCCAAAATGTTAAGCTGTCCTGTCGTTATCTGCTTTTGAATATCCTCAGCAATTTCTTCAGTGGAAATACCTCCGGTCAGTCCATCGTACATATAGTCTGTGATTTTGCTGATCTGATTCGGCCCGATAATTGTCAGTACCGTACCAACAACAGCTAAAACCAATGCAATTATAATTACGGCAAATTCTTTTTTACAATATATAGCCAACTTTCCCAAAGCTTGCTTCATATTCTTAGGCTTTTGTGTTCCTTGACCTATTCTTGCCATATTTAACCCCTCCTTTATTCAAGTTCCGACTGTGACAACTGTGAAAGTGCGATTTCCTGATATACCGGACATTTTTTCATCAGTTCTTCATGTGTACCGATACCAACTGCTTCACCGTTATCAAGTACCACGATTTTGTCTGCATGACGAATGGTACCGATACGCTGTGCTACGATCATACAGGTCGTGCCTTTCAAATCATTTTTTATTTTTTCACGTAACGCACGGTCTGTCTTATAGTCAAGTGCTGAGAAGGAATCATCGAATATCAGAATTTCCGGCATTCTGGCAACTGCCCTTGCAATGGCAAGGCGCTGTTTCTGTCCGCCGGAAACATTGGCACCTCCCTGAGCAATATTGCTGTCTATTCCATCCTCAAGCTTATTCACAAAATCACTTGCCTGAGCAATATTAATTGCATATTCAACATCATCACGGTCGATTTTGTGCCCGCAGAAGCCAAATGCTACATTGTTTTCAATCGTATCAGAAAACAGTATCGCTTTTTGTGGAACATATCCCATCTTACTGTACAATGCTTCAAAAGTATAGTCACGAACATCTCTGCCGTCAATAAGAACGGTACCTTCTGTTGTATCATACAGGCGTGCAGCAAGTCCAACAAGAGTAGATTTGCCTGAACCTGTGGCACCGATAAATGCTATTGTCTCGCCAGGATTGACTTTAAATGAAATTTTTTTCAGGCAATCTTCGGAGGCGTCAGGATAACGGAAAGAAACATTGCGAAATTCCACGGTACCGCCACCGGATTCCATATTGTTTATGTCTGCACTGCCTTCTTTAACGGTTATTTCTTCATCCAGAACCTCATTGATACGCTTTGCAGATACCTGTGCACGGGGCAAGATCATAAATATTGCCACAAGCAACACAAAGGACATAACAACATAGAGAGCATAAGAGTTAAATGTAACAACATCGCCGAGCATGTCTACTCTGGAAGTAAAAGAGGTTAGCAGTTCTTCAAGAGTTCCGTTTAATGGGATTGAAATATCGTTGATAAGATAAGAACCCATCCAATAAATGCCTAAAGTAAGACAACTCTGTACAAGGATCATTACTGGAAATAGGAACGACATTCCACGCATAGTAAACATCTGAGTTTTCATCAGGCTTTCATTAGTTTCTTCAAACTTTTTTTCCTGATATTTTTCAGCATTAAATGCACGAACAACCCGAAGTCCTGTTAAATTTTCACGGACAGTACGGTTTACATCATCAACCTGCTTCTGAACAATTTTAAACTTTGGAAGAAGTATGAATAGAAGTACGACAATAGTGGTTACAATCACAACAACCGCCGATGCAGTAACTATAGAAAGTTCCCAGCTCTTGCCGATGATTTTGCAGATTGCCCAAACTGCCATGATGGGTGCCTTTATCATGACCTGCAATCCCATGGCAACAAACATCTGAATTTGTGTGATGTCATTGGTAGTACGGGTGATAAGGCTGGCGGTAGAAAACTTTTTGATTTCACTGCTGCCGAAGTCAGAAACCTTTGAAAAGACCTTATCGCCAATATTAAAAGTGAAATCCGCAGCAATTGCTGCAGCAAAGTAACCAACAATTACTGCGAGTATTGCGCTTCCCAAAGCACAGGCAAGCATCTTTCCTCCTGCAATGAAATAATCAGATAATATGTCACTTTCGCTGCCAATCAACGTTGTGATTTCCTTTGTATAATCGGGAAGTTTCAAATCAAGAAAAACTTGCCCGGCAACCAATAGTACGCACACCAGCGCCATCCATCGATTCTTTGTGTTCATTCGTTTCAATAACCGAATCATAATTATGTCCTCCTTAAAAAAGATACATGTATTTTAGCAAATGAAAGTAAACTTTTGGACAACTAAAGATAAACTAAAGATAAACTGCTTAAAAAAAACAACTGTGTGAGTTTATCTTGGCGTGTTCTTTGTATGTTATGATTTATGTTGACAAGCGTACTATAAATTTGCCTTTTATTTATCGCTGATTCATGGTATAATATAAGGAACAGTTAAAGGAGGCATGCCTATGTTTAATATTCTGGTCGTTGAAGACAACGCTGATATGCGTGAATTATTTTGCACTGTATTATCTGACAGCGGATACAACAGTATTCCAGCCAGGGACGGTATGGAAGCGCTCGATATCATGGATAAAGAGTATATTGATCTGATTGTTGCTGACATTATGATGCCGGAAATGAATGGATATGAGCTTACTGAATCCCTCCGGGATGCAAATTATGATCTTCCTATTTTAATGGTTACTGCGAAAGATCAGTTTGTAGATATGCAAAAAGGTTTTCGGGTCGGAGCCGATGACTATATGATAAAGCCCATCAATGTTAAGGAATTGGTTCTGCGTGTCGAAGCCCTGCTCCGTCGGGCAAAAATATCCAGCGATAAAAAGATTACTGTAGGTTCTACAGTTCTTAATTACGATGCACTCACCGTAACAATCAATGGCAAAGAAACTATTCTCCCTCAAAAAGAATTCTATTTACTGTACAAACTCCTTTCTTATCCGAATAAAATTTTTACTCGTCAGCAGCTGATGGATGAGATATGGGGAATGTTCTCGGAAACAGATGAGCGTACTGTAAACACACATATAAATCGTCTGCGTGACCGTTTTGAAGGGTGTAATGACTTTGAAATTGTTACCGTTCGTGGACTTGGATATAAGGCGGTGAAAAAAGTTGACTAAAAATAAGCATTCCGGTTTATGGCTGTATTTTGCAATTCTTGTTTTCAGTACAATTACATTAATATGTTTTCTTCTTTCAATATTATGGACAGTCCTGTATAAATTCGGAGCTATAACGGCTGATCCAAGAATGCACCGACTGCCTATTATATTTATGGTATTCGGAAGTTTGCTGATTGGCGGTGCCATTGCTATCTATGTAGGAAGAAAATTGATCCGTCCCATTCAAAATATAAGCAATGCTTTTGAAGCTCTGTCAAAAGGGGATTTTTCTGTCAGAGTTCCGGAAAATGAAAATATCATGGAAATTCGTGAAATGGCTAAGCGATTTAATACAATGGTACAAGACTTATCACACGTTGAAACTCTTCGTACTGACTTTATCGAAAGCGTATCTCATGAATTCAAAACACCGATAACCTCTATCGAAGGATATGCAACCTTGCTGCAGAATGATCGGCTGTCGCCCGAAAAGCACAATCACTATGTAGAGATTATCATTGAAAATTCAAGGCGGTTATCCAATCTTTCCAGCAGCATCCTGATGCTCTCCAAACTTGAAAATCAAGAGATTATTCCCAATAAAGCAGAATATCGTATAGATGAGCAGATAAGGAAGGCAATTCTGATGCTTGAAGGAAAATGGGAGATAAAAAACATTGATTTTGATATGGAACTTCCACGCCAACTGTACTATGGTAATGAACAGCTATTGGAAAGGGTATGGAGTAATATTATAGATAACGCTATCAAATATTCGCCGGAAAACAGCACCATCCATGTTTTTATGAATTCAACTGATGAGGCTACAGAGGTTGTCATCACTGACCACGGTGAAGGTATGATAAACGACGTACAGAAACATATCTTTGAAAAGTTTTATCAGGGTGATCCTTCCCGTAAATCAGAAGGAAATGGGCTTGGACTTCCACTGGTAAAAAGGATTGTCGAACTATGTAAAGGCACGATAACGGTAAAAAGTACACCAGGAGAAGGATCTACTTTTACAGTGACCTTGCCCAATAAATACAAATAAAGAACAATGGAGGCAAGAAAATTTTTCTTGCCTCCATGTTGTTTTACTGATAACATATTATTCAATAATGCTTTTGGCGATTCTGTTTTCCGGAATGTCCCTGATCTCATATTTACAATCTGTTTTTCCGAGTCCTATTGCACAGCAGGGAATAAAACCTTCTGGAAGATTCAGCTCTTTTAAAAGCTCTGCTGAACCAGACAAAGCTGCAATCGCACCCCAGATATAGCAGGATCCTACACCAAGATCTGTTGCTGCCAATGCCATATTGTGCGCAATAATCGCAGCATTAGAAAAAGCAACATTCTCCATCATAGGATCCGGCTTTTTGGAAGAAACGAGAACAAGGGTCGGAACACCATACAAAGGATGCATATCGGGTTGACCAAACAAAGCAGCTCCTGCTGCATCAATTTTATTCATCAATTCCTCATTTGTAATGACCGTAAGATGCATACTATCATACTGTCCCATTCCAACAGGAGAAGCATTCGCCGCTTTAAGAATCACATTTAATTCATCTGCGGTGATATTTTCGCCGGTATAACTGCGAATTGTCTTTCTGCTGCAAATAGTTTCCATCGTATTCATTTGAAAATACCTCCATTAAATATGTGATAAAAGGATAACGTGTTCCTTTATTTTTATATTATAACACTATAAGATAAACTTACGGTAAATTTTTCTGATAAAATATCTCACCTTTCCAGTTTATCGTGAGTTGTCTTTTATATGCTATACTCTAGTAAAAAGCTATAGGAGGAAAAATTATGATTTTATATTTTAGCGGAACCGGTAATAGCCGTTATGCTGCCAAAAAAATTGCAGAGGTTTGCGATGACGAGATTATTTCAATCAATCAATGCGTGAAAAGCAACAATTACGGTTCTGTCAGTTCAACAAAACCTCTTGTCTTTGTTGGTCCGGTTTATGCCGGAAGATTACCTCGTATAATGAACGAATACATAAAAAAGGTTAATTTCTCGGGGACAAGGAAGGCTTATTTCGTTGTAACCTGCGCACAAACTCCATGGCAGACTGTCAGCTATGTTAAAAAGCTATGTGAAGAAAAGGAGTTTAACTTGGCTGGATTTAATTCTATTGTAATGCCACAGGGATATATTGCAGGCGGGGGCACTCAACCTAAGTATATCAATGATAAGGTACTTGAAAATGCCAAGCCGAAGATTCAGGAAATCGCAAAAGTCATTGCCAAAGGCAAAAAACTTCCAAAAGAAGAACCCGGCAAGGCTATAATGTCCAAAATTCTCAATCCTATTATGTATGCAATTATGATAAAGACAAAAGGATTCGCCGTTACCGACAAATGTTCCGAATGCGGTACTTGCGCAGACAGATGTCCAATGAATAATATCAAGATAGTAAATGGCAGACCTGTTTGGGGTGATAATTGTACGCACTGTATGGCATGTATAGCAGGATGTCCCAAAGAGGCTATTGAGTATGGAAAGAAAACACAGGGTAAAACAAGATATTATTTAGGTGACGAATAAACGATAAACAAATAACATGTTCTGCAATGCAAAATCAGGTGCTTTCATTCCAACTTCCAACATTTTATTGTTTTCCTTTTATAAATACATACCCTTTTCAATTATTCAATCGGAAAAGTAATTCAACCCAACGTTTTGATGAAGAAATTTACCATAGAAATTGCATCAAGGACGCATCTTTCCGCCTCCGCCGGGTCGATCTGATAGACACCATAACCGAGCTTTGGCATTTTTACGCCATTATTCAATGTTACATATTCCATATTCAAATGCTCCTTCCCATTTCATAAACCAGTTCATACGCCGGGGTTTTTTGATAAGCAATGTTCCGAGTACAAACTTAAAAAATCTAATTCTATTATCGCTCATTGCCTTTATATTAATAATGTAATTTTCTCCTTATCACAATGCTCCCACTATTTTATGGGGAATATATAATTCTTCAAGATAAGCAATATCTTTCTGCGAGAGTGAAATATCCAGTGCTCCTGCTGCATCATCAAAGTATTTTGCTTTCGTTGCGCCGATAATCGGAGAGGTCACTCCCTTTGCAAGCAGCCATGCTATTGAGATCTGAGACATTGTCGCATCGTATTTTTCAGCAATCTCCGTCACACGCTTTACAATGCAAGAGTCCTTTTCCTGCATGCTGTCATATTTCTGAGCAGCTGTTTTATCAGTCTGACTGCGTTTTGTATCGGTATGCCATTCAAGACGTGAAAGTCTTCCGGACGCAAGGGGACTGTAAGGCGTGAGTGATACATTATACTGTCTGCAAACCGGAATCATTTCACGTTCGTCCTCACGATACAGTAAATTATAATGATTCTGCATGGAAACAAATTTTGTCCAGCCGTTTTTCTCAGCGGCAAGCTGCATATTATGAAACTGATAACCGTACATCGCAGAAGCCCCCAAAGCACGTACTTTTCCGGATTTGACAAGTCCGTCGAGCGCTTCCATTGTTTCTTCAATCGAAGTATCATAATCAAATCTATGTATGATATACAGATCTACATAATCTGTGCCCAGACGTTTCAGTGAACTGTCAATTTCACTGTTTATTGCTTCTTTTGAGAGATGCCCTTCATTAAAGTAAACTTTTGTGGCAATCACTGCCTTATCACGAGCAATATTTTTCTTCAAAGCCTGACCAAGATATTCCTCGCTTGTGCCATGAGAATATACATTGGCGGTATCAAAAAAGTTGATTCCAAGATCAAGAGCTTTTCTGATAATTGTTTCAGTTTCTTGAGGATTTAGTGTCCATTGATGAAAATCCTCAGATGGTCTGCCAAAACTCATGCAGCCAACACATAGCTGTGATACATTAATTTCTGAATTACCAAGCTGTACATATTTCATTACTTTTCCTCCTCAAATCCATTTTTCAATCTCTGCTTTTGACATCTTCACACTGCCGCCACGAATGGCAAGTCCCGTTTCCACCTTCGCTTCCGGACATAGCTTTCTGATATCATTTATGCTTCCGCCCAGACCGCTGCCCTCATGAGTGCAGAATGGCTTAATAATCTTTCCGCTGAAATCAAAATGCTCCAGAAAAGTGAATACCGCCATAGGCATTGTACCCCAGTAGTTGGGGAAACCGAGATATATCTCACTGTATTGTTCCATCGTTTCCGGATAAGCTTTCAGCTCCGGACGGGCATTGCGATTCTGATCAGCCTGTGCCTGTGCAATACATTCGTTGTAGTTTTTGGAATAAGGCTGTGCCTGTTCAATTTTAAATGTGTTTGCACCTGTCAACTTTGCGATAATACCGGCTGCAATTTCCGTATTGCCGATAGCCAGCGTTTTTATCATGCCGCTTACGTAGTTTTCGTCGGCTCTTGAATAAAATGCTACAAATTTATCTGACATTACATATCCCTCCGTGTGCTTTGTTTATTGTATCTTTATTATATCACATGACAGCTTGACATGGAATCTCCGATATGTTATTATAGTATAAACTATTAGTTGATACTATACGGAGGCTGAGTATGTATAACCATATGCTTGATACGTTTATCGCAGTTGCTGACTGCGGCAGCTTTACAAAAGCATCGCAGCAGCTGTATATCTCTCCCACAGCCATTATGAAACAGATGAATGCACTGGAAAATCACCTGGAGCTGAAACTGATTGAACGCACTCCATCGGGTGTACAGCTGACTTCTTCTGGTGAGATAATATATCGTAATGCTAAGTTTATGATAGACTATTCCTGCAAATCCATTGCGGAAGCAAAGGCAAGTGTTTATGCAAACGATACTACCTTTTGCGTCGGCACATCACTGCTGAATCCTGCAAAGCCATTTATGGATATCTGGTATTGTGTGAACAAAGACTTCCCCGAGTATAAACTGCATCTTGTACCTTTTGAGGATAATCATGAGGGGATACTTTCGGAAATTGAGAAACTGGGGAAAAAGTTTGACTTTCTGATTGGCGTATGCGATTCAAAAGCGTGGCTTTCCCGCTGTAATTTTCTTTCGCTGGGTCGATACCAGAAAATGATTGCTGTGTCCCGGGAACATCATCTTGCGAGAAAAAGCCGCATGGACCTTCAAGACCTATACGGCGAAACGCTTATGATGGTAAAGCAGGGAGATTCGGGGGTGAACGATTTTATACGCAATGATCTGCAAAGGTATCACCCGAAGATTCGCATTGAGGACACACCGCAGTTTTATGATTTATCTGTATTCAACCGCTGTGCGGAAACCGGAAAGGTTTTGCTGACTATTGAATGCTGGCAGGAGGTTCACCCCGGACTTGTTTCCATTCCGGTAAACTGGGACTACAGCATACCTTACGGTCTGCTTTACAGCTTTGATGCACCGAAAGATGTACTCAGGTTTGTTGAGAGAGTAAAAGCTCTTAGAAATGAATGATACGCTGACTCTTATTTTTGTCAAGTTTTAATTCTGCCCTCAATTACAATTCTGAAATATTGGGAACATCGTCCACCGGATTCGAGTGTTTACAAATTCGGTCTTTTCGCCGTTTTCAAGCTGAATTATGGAAATTGCGCTCTGTACAATGGCTTCGCTGTAATACTTGCGAAGAATGAAAAAGCAGAAAGCTATAAAAAGCCTTCTGCTGATTCTATATATTATTTTGTTTTCTTAGTATTAAGGTGTGATCATCTAAATGTATATGTACGAATTTTCTGTGGCTGTATTTTAACCATTATACTCAATTTTTCCTTAAAGCGTACTGGCTTGTTCCTGCGAACTAAAAAACGAATAATTTCACATCTCGATTTGTTCTCGCTTACGATCCTGTCTGTTTAGTTTACTGCAAAACCGACTGCAACTATTTCATCTGTTGCAAAAACGGTTCGACGATTTGTGCAGTGTCCGCAAACCCGCATAAACACTGGATTTTCAGACTTTCTGTGATTATTCCCACTTGCTTCTTGAATCGTAATCTTAACCAGTTCAAGTTAAGTTTTATCGCTCGTGGTATCTTAATTATCTCAGTTGTCTGTCAGATTTGGAGTATCTGATTTTTTGCTGCCATTGTGTTGTCGCGGATTCCACTTTTACCGAACAATTTACTCATCATGTTTTAAGTCGTCGAACATGACTTTCAGTGAGGGTGCATTTTTTGTAAGCTTTTTGATACTCAGATCATCTGCTTTTTTGTTCGCAAGACGAAGATTATTCTCTGATGAAAGAAGTGCTTTTTTTGTCTTTTGTAAATGATCTATGGTCTTGTCAATTTCCTCAATCGCCGTAACAAACTTCTCACTCGCCAAACGATAGTTATGTGCAAAACCTTCTTTAAAATCATTCATATTCTCTTCAAAATGAGAAATATCAATTTGCTGATTCCGCACAATCTGAAGCTCATGTCTGTAGTGCAGGGAGTTTTGTGCCGCATTACGCAGCAATGTAATCATTGGAATGAAAAACTGCGGGCGAATGACATACATTTTAGGAAACTTATATGACACGTCCACAATACCATTGTTATACAACTCATTGTCAATTTCCAAAAGAGATACAAGAATCGCATACTCGCAGCCTTTTTCTCTGCGGTCTTTGTCCAATTCTTTAAAGAAGTCCTCATTTTTATGTTTTGTAGCAGTTGTATCGGCTTCATTCTTCATCTCGAACATGATGGAAATAAACTCTGTGCCCTCTTCGCTACTTTCACGATAAATAAAGTCTCCTTTACTGCCGGTCTTTGCATCGTTGTCCTTCTCAAAATATGCGTTAGGAAATGCAGTCATTCGGATGGAATTGAACTGTGTGAGACAGTGCTGTTCCAGGCTTTCGCCTATCATTTTGGTAGACTGACGTGCCTTAAAATCCTTATAGTACTCAATCAGTTCCTCCTTTTGTTTGAGCTTGTTTTCATATTGTTTCTGCAAAGACTGCTCCTTCAGACGGTTTTCAGTTTCCTTACTTTTGATTTCCCCCCTGAGATTAGCAATCTCTGTGACTTTCTGAGAAAGTTCCGCATTTTTCTGCTCGACAGCTTCTGCAACAGCAAGTTTCTTTTCTGTCTCGCTGGCATTTAGTTTTGCCTTAAGTTCAGAAATTAGTTTGTCCCGATCAGAAATCTCCAACTCCTTTTGAGAAAGATGTTCAGAGTATGTTTTTTCTTCTTTTGTCAGTTCTTCATTTTTCTTTTCCAAAGCTTTGGAAATAGCGAGGTTCTTTTCTGTTTCACTAGCATCTAATTTTGCTTGTAATTCAGCAATTGTTTGATTCTTTTGCAAAATTTCGATATCTTTTTGTGTGATGCTTTCGGAAAGCTCTTTATCTTTCTGTAAGCGAATCACTTTAAGATCACTCTCAAGCCTGGAATCCAGTTCCTTTAAAAATTCTTTGTCACGTACTTGCCGTGCAATCTGGTCATAACCATTTTTGTCAACCTGAAACACTTCGCCACACTTAGGACATCTTATTTCTTCCATACTTCACACTCCCTTTATTTTTAATGAGATTTCCAAAGCCTTAATACTGTTGTTTGAGGACTTTTGATATTATTCCCACTCGACAAATACTAATCAATTTTGTTTAGAGATTATTCTCTGTCGTGTTTATAGTTCTTTTGATTATTTGATATATCCATATTATCCTGCCTATATAAGCTAATGTTATCATTTTGTTATCGGCATTGATAACACTCGCTCTGCAACTGCGGATAATAGCAATATATTCCGACTCAGATTATAAGCGATTTTGCTTAGAAAATCAAGATATATTTGCACATCCTTTGCTAATTATTTTGTTCTCTATCAGATATTACAAATGCTTCTGCCAATCTGTCAAAAACGGCATTTTCTAATTTGGTTTTCAAAATTCGGATATTATCATATCTTTCAGCGTTCTTGACAAACCAGTCCAATATATCTGTTTTCTCAATTTCCTCTTTCTCATCTTCTTTAAGGGAAGCAAGAATAGACTCATGCCAATTCCGAACAATAGTCTGCTTCTGTTCTGTAGAAAGTTCTTCGTACGCTATGCAACATCCTATTCTTGAGAACATAGCTGGCCCCAGAACATTTTTAATTTCTTCTTCACTGCCGAAATTACAAGTTAAAAGGAATATAGCTTGTCCTAAATTAACATCATAATTGGTGTCCACATACCGTCCCTCATCGAACAACTCATAAAAAGCGTTGTAAAAAGCTGGATTTACTTTATCAAATTCGTCAATTAAGATAACATTTGACTCTCTTGCCATCATATCTCTTGCAAAGCTTCCCTTGGAATGTTCAGCACCAAACACATAATTATATGCTTCCGTTGTCTGCATCATTGAAAACTGGATTCTCAGAAGTTCGCCGCCCATAGTTTTACTAATGCTTTTTGCACTTTCGGTTTTGCCTACTCCTGAAGGCCCATATAACATCAAAACAACAGGTTTATTATTCGTCTTTGTAATGAGGCGATACATACCACTAATAATCTGTTTTTTGCAGACGCTTTGACCCAAAATATCAGCTTCTATATTTGTGTAGACTTCCTTTAGCTTTTCTCTCGACAAGTCGGGATACCTTGTGCCGAAATATTCTATTTCATCACCGTAGGAAGAGCGCAGAGAATCTCTAACTTTTCTCGGTGGGTTATGGACAAACAGCGTACCAATATCATGATTTAGTGTAACAACATTTACAAAATTAGATAGTACATGCTCTAAAACCGATCCGTAATCGTCGGCTCTAACAATACAATTATCCACACCTATATTACGAGTGAGAGCAGCTTCACGCACACCTGATTCGTTAGGACGTAATCGAGCGTTGTAATGTTGAATTAGTTCCATGAACGGTATTGTAACCTGTTCCTCATTAGTTTCTCTTGAAACTAGTTCTTCAAAATCTTTTTTTGAGCCATAGAACACAATAATTCTATCAGTCATCCGCTTCAACTCCTGCAAGTAAAACATCGAATACATCTAATATAGGACTGGAAGTTGTAGTTACCTCGGTATCCGTGTTTGGCTCATAAGACGGATTATCTTTGGGAATCACAGAAACATTCATACCTAATTCCTTGTTGACATTAAGATTTTCAAGGGATGTTCGACCAACTTTTATTGCATAGATACTTAAATCCATTTTCAACAAATCGCTAATTGTATAATTATTGCGGAAAGAATTTATATTAAAACGCAAAATCACACGACTTCGACCTTTTGTACCAACAAACTCATAATACCCCTTTGCGTGTCTCAGGGCATTATCGAGTTTGTCAACGGCAATACTAAATTCCCCTGCTGGAATGGAACTACCGTTTTTTAACATACTTAAGTATGGAGATACCATCACCATATAGGATAACGAATCTTCTTCTGCGCTGATCTTATAACCTTTGAATTGCTTTATTGTCCCTTTTGGCAGCCGTGAAGTTGTTTTACCTAAACTGACATCCTCTATTGTTTTGAGAAAATCCGTCAAAATAGTGTTTTTTACAATATTCTTTACCATTTTGCTACTGTTGAAAGAAAGACCAGCGGACATATCAGCAGATGCTCCAGCTTCCCACCCCAACAGTGCCTTGAAAACTCCACCAATTCCCACTTTCCCGTTGGCTTGAAGATTTTGCTCTTCTTCAGCGTCTTTGGATTTTAATAATTCTGTTGTGTTTTCAAGTTCGCCACCAGCTACGATTTGGACATAGTCGGTGACTGAATCTTCATCAAAATATACAATTTTACATATTTTTTCCATAGCAACCTCTATTCAGACTTTCTCGGCCCTAAAAACTTGTCCCCATTCAAATGAATCATATGATCGGGCATATCTGCAATCCAAACTTCCGTTTCCCAAGCAAGTGTTTCGGAAAACTTTTTGAAGGTCTTGAAATCAAGGAAAGCAGTAACATAAATCTTTCCTGCTGTAACGCCTGTGGTCATTTCTTCAATTTCTTTTATTCGTTTTGGCTCCATCGGTCCAACAGAAGTAACAGATTCGATAAAGTATAACCAGTTCTTTTCTTCAGAGTAGAGGACAACATCAGGCATTTTATCGTGAAGCGTAATTGCAAATCCGAGTTCTTGTAGCTTTGCTACATTCTTTACCAAGTCCTTTTCTGTAGTATCACCAACATAAAGACACTCGGAATTTGGCGCAAAGCGAGGGGCAAATTCTTCAATAATCGCTTTCTGCAGTTCATTATGCTTGCCGGGCGAAAAAGTAAAGTCCTCACCGTTGATCTGCACAGGCATTTTTCTCATTGTACGCTTAGACGCATAGAGATCAATCAGTGTTTCGTGAGATTGCAGAAATTTTTGCTTTTCTGATTCCCAATATCCTGTTCCATAGCTACGAATAAGAGAAAGCATTTCATCTGTTAAACGATAGCGATAGTTAGGACTGTTGGTTGCCTTTCCGTTGTCCTCAATAAACGCAGCGTTTCTAAAATGGTGCATAGCCTGTTTTCGGAAAGTCTCTCGGCTGTTCTCCGCATATGTAACGCCATAGTTCTCTTTTGTATATGCTATAACGTCGTGAATACGAATCCAACTATTTGTGGCGTCCGACCATTCATCTTGTTCCTTTATATCTGCCATTGCCAATAAAACAAAACAGCACAAATCCGCCTGTTGTTTAACTGGCACTTGCAATTCTTTCAGTATTTCTTTTGCTTCCTCGACTTTGTTCATAAATGAAACGCCTTAAAATTTTATCACAGCCCATTTCGGTCATATCCCGCAATTTTATCAATTCTTTGCCTAACAGTTCTATATTCTCCAAAGGCGGAACAGGCATAGAATTGATTTCCGTAGAATTGACCTGTGTAGAGCCGTTTAGTATCCTGTAATAGCTATCGTACAGGGTAGAATTAAATAATACATATAACCCATAAACAACACATTCCGACAATTCTTTTAAGCCGCAAATAAAGTTGATTTTATTTTGTGTACTGATTTTTGAATAATCGGGATATTTTCTTGCTAAATACACACCACACTGCAGACGCCTATGTTCTTCTTTGGCAGTAAATCTCTTTACAAACAGGTAATTTACATTTGGCTGTAATAACCCCAACTGATCTGTAACGATATACTCGTGTTCCTTGCCTATAGGAAATATGACTTTCCCATCTTGTATGTGTTGTGAATAGAAAAGAGGGACTGCCTGATCTTCGGCTGTATCACGCAAAACTTCTCTGTTTCTAAAGTCAACGGTTAAGCCCGTTTTCATTTTCAACCCAATACTTGGCAATGTATTTGTCCATCTGTTAAGTAGCCTAAGTGTCTCTACTTCTTGCTCATTTGTAACTAAATAAACATAGGTATCTTCGCCTGAAACAACTGTAGTATATGGTGCTTCAAAAATCGTTTTATTGGAAAAATCCCTATTACTCTGTGTTGTTGTAATAGTTACACTTTCATGAGTTGCAGTAGACTTTTTCATTTTAATAATAATCGTTTCCTGCAACACGCTCTCGTTTTCAAACACTTTATCACGGCTAACAAACAAGTGGATATGCTCTAAGACACCATCGTTCAAAAACTTTTGACGAAATTTTTTAAAATAAGCTCCTGATGTCCAAGAACGAGGAATGATATATACCAACTCGCCGTTTGGGATTAAATTAAACATTCCCATTGCCGCAAATAGAAAATATAGATTGGGTGCACCATAGCATACATCTGGCATTGCTTTAGCCTCTGGAGCGTCTTTTGCTATTTTCATATATGGCGGATTCCCGATTACCATATCATATTTCAACGGATTCGGATCCGCACAAATCATTTCATTATATTCAAGCATTTGGCTTAGAATATAGTTATCTTCCCGAATCTCGTAATCAAATGTTAGTGTAGTATGCTGCCTAACCCATTGTAGATTTGTCTTTAACAATTCAATAATTTTAGAATCGTTTTCATAGCAGACTAAGTGGACATATTGTAACTGAGGGATTTCTTGCAGCCTCTCAATCAGTGCAATCGATAAAATACCCGAACCGGCACCAGCGTCAAGAATTTGCAGTCGTGTTTTGTTCACAGGCACATCAAATAATTCAGCCATAAATACAGCAGTTTCTTTACTCGTAAAAAACTGACCATATTTTTTTCTTTGAGACTTCGGCATTTCATCAATATATTTATTTGTTGTCTGAATAGCAAAATCAAGCAATTTCATTTTCGGTAAACTCCATTATATCTCCAATATCACAAGCTAAGACAGTACAAATTTTACATAAACTTTCTAACGATACAAATTCATTACGGCTCATTTTGGCAAGAACATTAAAGCTCACTCCTGCCGTGTTTTTCAAGTCGGTTCGATTCATCTTCTTATCTATAAGCAACTTCCACAGTTTATCATAGCTAACAGTCATTTCGGCACTCCGTTCATTAGGATTACCTACAGTATAACATTAACTAAACGAAAAATCAAGTTGTACTCATATCTTCGTGAGAAAAACTTCCGACTAAATGAATAGGTGGCAGGACAGCATTTGCTATTCTGCCATATTCTTTACATATAAATCAACTCTGTATTTACAATCTCCACTGCCCTATTGCGAATGCTGTTCATTTTCTGCACCCATTCAAGTTGATTTCCTGCTTTTAACTGTTCTGTCACACCCTCACGCTCTGCCATCTGTTCTACCAACCGAAAGAACATTTCCTCTGCCTGCTCGTCAATGTCAGCAAGATAACTGTTCAGCTTGCCGCTTGTGAGCAGAGTAGTATAGGTTGCTCTTTTATGCTCACGCAAATAACGTTTATGCCGCTGTCCCCATACTCCGATAGGTTTTGTTTCTTTTTCGGCTGGTAAGGTAAGACAGGGGATGAAATAATCCCCTTGCCGTACATAAGCGCCGCCCATTTCTTCAAAAATTGTCTTTGTCATTGTCTGTTCCTACCTTTCGTATTGATTATTTCTAAAGCGTGTGTCACGCTGTTTAGACTGCCTTGCCTGCTCCAACAAATTATCAATCTGTTTACTTCCAAATACCTTTCTCAGCAGCTTATAGTCCTTAATTTCTTCCCTCAATTGGTTATTATCATAAATCAACTGCTTATTTTGATTTTTAAGTTTTTCATTGCTACGGTACAGGCTGCGTTTGTCTGATTGAGCCTTTGATAATCATCAATCGCTTGAAAGTACCGCACCATAAGCGTTTTAACGAGAGATTTCAGCCGCTTAATTAACGGCTCGACCACTTTGCTCTTATAACTTTTTGCAGTCAAGAAGCCTTGTGGTTCGGGTAACTGATATTCGGAAGCATTCTCCAGTGCGTTCTGCATTTGTGAAAGTGAATTCGTACCCTTATCAAAATTTTGAATACGCTTGGAAAGCGTTTCAAACTCGGTCTGTTTGTCTATGATTTTGCTTTCCAGTTGTTCAATTTCTTCTGCCCGCTCTTGCTTTTTATAGTCCAAAACAGAGAGATGTTTTTCATGCGTACCTTTCTGTTCCCACTCAATCCCGTACCGTTCCATAACGGCGGCAAGCTGTTCTTTTTCAGAAAGTACCCATTGCGACCATTCCGTATCGCCACGAGAGCCACCCTTAAATCCCTGTGCGGCTAACGCTTGTTTGAGTGATACTCTCGTATCAAGTCCACGCTTGCTGCCTGTTGTAAACGGCACAAAATCAATGTGCAGGTGGGGCGTTGCTTCGTCTAAATGCAGATGAGCCGAGAATACTCTAAGCTGCGGATTTCTCTCTTGAAAGCCACGATAATATTCATCTAAGACCTGTCTTGCAAGCTGTCCGTTTTCACTTTCAGCACCCATATTTTCTTTATCGCCAATCTGCAAAATCAATTCGTGGAATGGCTTTTCTTGCTTAGAGCTTCGGATTTTTTCATAGTAATTTTCTATCTTTCTGTCTGCTCTTTTTTGTTTAGCATTGTATCTTGCGAGTGCTTCATCAAATAATTCGTGATAGACCTTTTTAATGCTCTCGTTGCAATAATCTACATTGAGGTAAGAGCGTTCAGCGTCCACATTTTCCGCTTTGAATTTGCGGCTGTTATGATTGACCGAGCCTTTCCCGACCATTGCGCTTATCGTTCTCTGCATAAATTCGTATCCTATCCTTTCTGCGAAAGTAAACGCAAAAGCACTTTTGTCAGCTCCGCCAACAAAAATGCAACCTGCAAGCAGGTTTTGCGCTCTCCGAGGGGCAAAGAGCCGCCTTTGAAAAGGACACCCTGCACCCCGTCCAAACTTTATTGCGTGACGGTCTGTGTCGATAGTGACGGTAATTTTGCCACCGTCTAAAACAGCGACACAACCGTCACACATCGTCACGCTGTTCATAAGTCAAACTGACTTTACGCCCATCGTGACAGCGTTTGTTTTGATAACTTATTCCATACTCGTTAAACAAACGCCCAGCATTGATATTCAACTTCATAGTCAATGCATTTGCTTTCATATCAGCACCGAGAAATTCAACAAGCTCTGTCGGACTGCCATACCATTCGGGGTTTTCATTTGTAATTTTGCCGGCTATATTTTCAAGCAATGGTTCGGGCGGCAACTTCCAAAGTTCTGTTTCAGTTCTCTCAAGTTCCCACACAAGAGTTTCGGGATTGCGACTAAGATAAATCTTTTGGTCCGGTTGGTCTCTGCCTGAAACTTCAAGCGTTGCCGAATTGCTTGTTCGTTTTTCTTTCCGTAAAATAAAGCCACCGTCGGCGGCGCCAAGCAATCCGTTAGTTCCCGAAATCATATCAAACTTATCCTCGGAGTTTTGCTTGCGTGTATGATGAACAAGCAGCAAACATATTCCGTAACTGTCCGCAAACTTTTTGAGTCTTGTGATAATCTCATAATCATTTGCGTAGCTATAATTATCCCCGCCGACTTCACGCACCTTTTGAAGTGTGTCTACGATAATCAATCTTGTATCGGTGTGTTCTGCCATAAATCTTGTAAGCTGTTCGTCAAGTCCATTTCCAAGTTGACCTGCCGAAACAGAAAAGTACAAATTGTCTGTACTCTCCGTTCCAAACATTCTGTATAATCTTTCTTGCAATCTGTGGTAGTCGTCTTCGAGAGCAAGGTATAGCACAGTTCCTTTTCTTACATCAAAATTCCAAAGCGGTGTACCCGTGCTGATGTGATAGGCAAGCTGTGCCATAAGAAAACTCTTGCCAAGCTTCGGTGCTCCTGCAAAGATATATGTGCCCGGATAAAGCAAGCCGTCAATCAATGACGGTTTGCTTTGATACACCGTGTTATATAACTCACTCATAGAGACTGTTTTCAAATGTGATGGATCGAGCTGTTGCAAAAATTCTTTTTGCATTTCCTCAAGATAATCATCTAAGCTCTTGCCTTTCTCATTAAAATCGGTTATACTGTTATTAGTTTGTTTTAGGATTGACTGCTCCGTATCTGCGCCAACAGATACAACCGGAGCGGTCTTTTCTTTTTCTGTCATTCCGACACCTCCTTTAATCCGCCGAGAATATCTGCAATCATTTTGATTAAGTCAAGCAATTCGTCATTGACTTCGCCGCCGACTTCAATTCTGCGCAATTCATTAAGTACATCTGCAAGATTATTACGCAAAGCCTTGTATACTCTCGGATTACCTTGAACAATAACTTCTTTGTTTATAAGTCGCCTTGTGATATAATCTTGTTTTGTTAAACCCGAAAGCTGAACATAGCGTTCAATCTGTTCCCACTCCTCTGGTGAAACTCTGAACGCTACGGTTTTATTTCTCCAACGGTTATGTTCATCTCTGTTTTTCAGTGACATAATTATTTACCCCTTTCCATATCTAATTTTTTCGCCATTTCAGTCTGCTTTGAGGGGAACAGGTGTGCATAGTTATAAGTAATATCTATGCTTTCGTGTCCCACTCGGTCTGCAATAGCTGTTGCAGAAAATCCCATATCAATCAGCAAACTGACGTGACTGTGACGAATATCGTGAATACGAATTTTTTTAATACCGGCTTGTTTAGAACCTCGTTCCATTTCTCTGTATAAATAACTTTTTGTAACAGGGAACATTCTGTCATCTAAGCCTACATCATAGAGCATTTTCAAATAGTCCTGTATTTCATCGCAAAGAAAGTTCGGCAGTTTGATTGTCCTGTTGCTCTTTTCTGTTTTCGGCGAAGTTATAATATCTCTGCCATTCAAGTGCTGAAAAGACTTGTTAATTGTGACAGTCTCCTTTTCAAAATCGAAATCCGCAGGCGTTAATGCCAACAACTCGCCCTCACGAATACCCGTCCAATAGAGCATTTCAAAAGCGTAATAGGATAAAGGCTTATCCATCATCACATCGGCAAATTTAAGATATTCGTCTTTTGTCCAAAAGAGCATTTCACGATTTTTCTTTTTGCCCATACTTCCTGCTTTTTGGCAAGGGTTTTCTTTCAAATTATAATACCTAACTGCGTGGTTAAAGATTGCAGACAACTGATTGTGAATTGTTTTCAAATACACTGGCGAATAAGGCTTGCCTTTATCGTCCTTGTAATTGATAAGTTCATTTTGCCAAGTGATAATTTGCTGTGCCGTTATGTTGCACATTTTCAGCTTACCGAAATATGGAACAAGCTTTTTATCAATAATATGTTTCTTGGTTTCCCAGGTATTTTCTTTAAGTCGAGTCTGCATATCTTCAGAGTAATGTTCAACAAAACTCTTGAAATTCATATCCAAATCTCCACCAAGCTTATTAAGCTGTTCTCGCTCCCAAGACTGCGCTTCACGCTTTGTCTTAAAACCTCGCTTTTGCGTTTGTTTTCTCTCACCGTTCCAATCGGTATAGCGATAGAGAACTCGCCAAGTATTTGTTTTTTCTTCTTTATATACTGCCATAAATTTACCTCTCTTTCTTGTCGGCACCGTAACAGGTGCGTTCCATAAAATATTGTTTGTTTACTCTTCCGGAAATCACCACATAGCCTTTTTCGGCTAACTCGGCATTGAGCTTTTGGACGATTTTGTAAGCATAGGATTTGGAAACACCTAATTCCTGCGCCACCTCATCTACTTTCATAAAACTTGCACTTCCCATTTCATCACCCCTTTTTGATTTTAGATATAATTTTCTTATTTAGTGTCGGAGAACTTTCTGACCGCATTCCGATTTGCCCGAGCGGATACACCATTACCGTGATGTAT
>OFMX01000288.1_pt1 | contig 52010 bp, 42 predicted proteins | sample 1541901 | NCBI WGS metagenome assembly OFMX01 (sample SAMN04209222, study PRJEB22552) | human gut metagenome | biome: gut; material: feces | host: Homo sapiens | place: USA: Oklahoma | reverse complement strand
GTCTGCGACGAACTGTATATCACCGCCAAGACCTCCAACGACACAGCGGAGATTATCCAACTGCCGCAGGAAGCGGTCATAGGTCCAGTAGGACGGCAGTGGCTCCATGATATTGAACCCGCAGTAGTGGGCAATGAGGCGATTGTTGTCCAGATAATCCATCAAATCTGTGATTTGCGCGAAGCCCTCACATTTCATAACGATAAAAGCGCAGACCATGGCTTCTTTGGGGAAGCCCCGCCGCCCGGTTGCCGCCCTGGGCAGCGTGAAGTCCAAGCTGCTGAGAAGCTTGTCGTAGAATGCAGCGGCGCTTTGTGATGTGAACAGCGTCACATCCTGAATGATTTCCTGTCGGTAGATAGCGGCCAGCCCCTTTCTGGTTGGTTTTCTCTCAAGTCAATTTTACCAAAAAGGGGCTCCGCTTTCTATATCATATGAGTGATTTTCGGTTTCAGCCATGGCCGGGAACCATTGCAATCACTACTCTTTTGGAGTTTTGCTCATGGCTGAAAAAATATTTCTGGAGGTGAAAATGTGACAAATCATAAGCGATATCCGATCTGCATGGAGGTCGCAGGACACACCGCGATCTGGACGCGGCCGGACAGCGGCGACTGTCCGTGCAGCTATCCTGCACCGACGTATTCAGCCGTGCGCGGTATGTTTGAAAGCGTTCTCTGGGGGCCTGCTGTCCTTGTGATCCCAACGAAGGTGGAGCTCTGCGCACCGATTCAATACCATTCCTACGCAACAAATTACGGCGGGCCGCTCCGCAGCGGGACGTCCGTCAAGGGCGGCAACAATTACCAGCTCTTTGCAACGGTGCTGACGGACGTCTGCTACCGTCTGTACGCGGACGTGATACCGAACCCTGACAAACCGGCGCTGCCGCCGCGTGCGCTGGCGTGGGACAGCAAAACGACCTCGCCGGGACATGCATATCAGGAAATCTTCAACAGGCGGCTCCGGCGCGGACAATCCTACGCAACGCTTGCGCTGGGCTGGTCAGAGTTCACACCGTCGTATTTTGGCCCCTTCCAGGAAGAGACGCGCGTCTTTGAAGCGCTGCCGGATATCCAGATCCCGTCCATGCTGCGCGGCGTTTTTCAGACAGGATATCGTGCGCCCTTCCGTGCGGTTTTTGACACAGATCTGTGCATCCACCACGGGGTGCTGATCTATCCGGAAAGGGGGGACTGCCTGTGATCAACGAACTGTATAAGCTGTCGGCAGCGATGGACGAAGCCGGAATTCGGACGCAGAGCTGGCACCGGAAGTATAAGCCCATCCCCAATATCCGCGCGACCGCGCCGTGCGTCCGGCTTGTACTTGCAGAGGGCGTAATCACCGATTTTTCCGAGGTTTCCGCCGACCTTGGCGCGGGGCTTCGCAAATACGGAAGCAATCAGGGCTCCTATCCCTGCATGAACCTTGCACCTCTTTACCGTGTCACGGAGGAGACGATCAAAAAGCAGCTCGCGTCGCTGCGGCCGGAGAAACTGACTGCCGAGAAGCTGCAAGAACTCAAAAGCTGGTGCAGCGTCGACAACTGGAACAGAAAGTTCCTTGGAAAGTACAAAATTTCCATGGTGAATACATCGGCGGAGCTGCGTGCTGCGGCGGCAGAATACGAACCGCTCCGCATCCTGATTGAGCAGAGCAATCTGCTTGCGGATCCGGCTGCGTTCCGGCAAGCACTCGAAACAGCTGTTTGGAAAAAACTCGGACGCGGGGAGGACACGGAGCTTGCACTGCGGATCCTGTTTTATCAGGGAAAGGCGAATCAGGCTGCGGAGGATGACTACGGCTCTCTTTCTGTGGCGCTGGAAGCGGAAAAGCTGATCGACGCGGGGAAGCCCACAGTCAATAGGGTATTTGTTGCGGAACTCAATCAGACGCTCCTGCACGTCGATGCGGCGGAACAGACCGCCGATGAGACAGCCATGCTGGATGCATTCGGCACACAGTTCGATCCTCTGGAAGAGCCGATGCCGAGCGTCAAGCTTGCGGGCGGCTTTGACGTTACGCTCCGAACCATGTTCAAAGAGCAGCGCTGCCAGACCCGGTACGGGACGATAGAAAACGCCAGCTATCCGATCGCGCCGGAAAACCGGAAAAAACTGCAGGCGGCGCTGGACTGGCTGGGAAGCGGAGAACGCAGGGGGATCACGTGGATCAATTCCGATAAAAACGAGATCCTTTTTGCATATCCGGGCCATATGCCCAAGCAGCCAATCTCCTTTACAAGAATGTTCCGGCGGCCAGAGGGCGAGCTGGAGACCCCGTTCAAGAAACAGGCCAGGCGCTTTCTTGCAGAGCTGCACGAGACGAAAAAAGACGGGACAGACGCCCGCGCGGAGCAAATCCAGATCTTCATTCTCCGGAAGATCGACAAGGCGCGCACAAAGATCGTCTATACCCGGCAGACCGACGCGCGGGAACTGGAAGCGTGCAGCGAAGCATGGACGAGCGGCTGCATGAACCTGCCGCCTTTTGACTTTGGCCAGCCGGGTGTTCCGTTCCCACTGGACACGGCGGATATTCTCAACCGCTTCTGGAAGCAGAACGGCGAGTCTGCAACGGAGAAATGCAAGCCGGTGCCGAAATATCACGGTATGGAACTGCTGATGGAGCCTGCGTGGCCGGTGGAAGCAGATCTGTACCTGCTGGCACGGCAGGAGATGATGCTCGGCTGTTTCCTTGGTAGCAGGCTTGCACAGGGAGACCGGTATCATCTTATATGGAAAAAGGTCAGGCCCATGCTCGCACTCACAGCGCTTCTGCTTGATCGGGTCGGGATCAGAAAGGAAGGTTATATGGAAAATTTGCCGTATCTGTATGGACAACTGCTGAAAACATCGGACGAACTGCATGTGCTGTACTGCAAGGCCGTCCGCAATGGGGACGTTCCGCCGCAGCTGGTCGGCGGGAGCCTGTTTCAGGCTGCCGCGGAAACGCCGCTGCGGACACTGAATCTGCTCAGCCAGCGCATCATGCCGTATTATACCTGGGCAAAAAGCTATCGTTATAAAAATGCCATGGAAGCCGGAAAAGAGAGCTGGCGCGCAGGCTGGCTGTATGGGCTGTACGAAAAGATCGTGGGACAGTTGCGGGCGGTATGGACGCCGCAGACGCGGTTCAACGAGGAAGAAAGGGCGCAGCTGTTCATCGGCTATCTGGCCGCGTTCCCACAGAAGGAAAAAGCAGAACCGGATCTGAATGAGAATGAGGAGGAAAAAGAGCATGGATAACGAAATCAGACGTGCAACAGGGCTTCTTGTCATTGAAGTTGTCAATTCCAATCCAAATGGCGATCCAGACCGCGAAAGCGATCCGCGGCAGCGGCCGAACGGCTGCGGAGAGATCTCTCCTGTTTCGTTCAAGCGCAAGCTGCGGGATCTGCTGGATGACCATGATACGCCATTTTTCAGATCTCTGCCGGAGAAGTTCCGCGCAGACGCAGACCGGTACTGCATTCTGGAACATCGCGGACGGGACAGAAAGCAGATCACAGCGGAAATGGGTAATGAACCGGAAAAATTCCTGCAAAGTGAATTTGTTCGCAAATACTGGGACGCACGCGTATTCGGCAATACATTCCTGGAAGACGGCGGCAATAAGGGCTTTATCAAGACCGGCGTCGTGCAGTTCAGCATGGGGCTTTCCCTCGCACCGGTCGACATTCTCCGCCAGACGAATACAAACGAAGCAGGCGTGCAGGAGGGAAAAAACGCAGGCATGGCGCCGCTGGCCTATCGGATTGTGGAGCATGGCGTCTACTGTATGCCGTTTTTCGTAAATCCCAACTACGCACAGAAGAGCGGCTGCACAGCGGAGGACATTGAGCTTCTGAAGCTGCTCATCCCGCATGCGTATGAGCTGAACCGTTCGGCAATTCGGCCGGACGTCCGCATCCGCCACGCATGGTATCTGGAGCATAAGAGCCTGCTTGGCAGCTGCCCGGATTATCAGCTGCTGGAAGCGCTGACGCCGGAGAAGCTGGGAGACCGGAATGAGCCGTCCTCCTCGTGGGCGGATTATCAGGATAAAACGCAGCTGCCGGAGACGCTGCGCGCGCGCATGGCGAGCTGCGTCGATCTGATCAACCCGTGACGGTCGGCTATCTGGCGCACAGCGCAAAGGACGACTGCCCGGCGCAGAGCTATGCTGCGCACATCACCGGCGTATGGAACAGAGTAGCGCGTTATGCTGCGGAAGCGGAACGGTTTGGAAAATACCCGGGACATCTGCTGCGTCTGGCAAAGCAAAGCGCGCTGCGCCACGATCTGGGCAAGCTGGACGACGCGAATCAGGCGGTTCTGCATGGCAATGTGCATCGCCGCAGCCTGCCGGTCAATCACGTTGACGCGGGCTGCGCGGCAATGATGGCGGAGGAAAACCTATATGCTGCGCTGCTGATCTTTTCCCATCATAAAGGTCTTCCGAATCTTGCGGAGCAGGGGAACAGAATGGAGCTGATGTTCCGTGACGAAGAGACTGCCAGCCGAAAGCACACAGACCAGACACTTGCAGAGCTGCTGAAGCGGCACAGAGCATGTGTTTCTGATCTGGTGCCGCCGGAGCTGATCGAGGCCTATCCGGGGGAGCAGAGCGTGTTCCTTCGCATGGCGCTGTCCTGCCTTGCGGACGCCGACCATACGGACACGGCAGCTGCCTATAAGCAGGCGCCGGAGCAGGAGCAGATGCCTCCGCTCCGGGCGGAAGAACGGCTGGCTGCGCTGGATCGGTATGTTTCGGCGCTTGGCGGCGATGACGCGCGAAGTGCACTGCGCAGGCAGATGTATGCAGCCTGCCGTGACGCGAAAATTACAGACGGCTTTGCTGCCTGTGACAGCCCGGTTGGCTCCGGCAAGACGACGGCTGTCATGGCGCACCTGCTGCGGCAGGCGGTCAGGCGGAAGTCCAGACGGATCTTTGTGATCCTGCCGTACACCAGTATCATTCAACAGTCTGTTGATGTTTACCGCAAAGCGCTGGTTCTGCCGGGAGGAGACCCGGCTAAAGTCGTTGCCGAGCTGCATTGCCGGGCAGACTTTGAGGACATGGATACCCGGTATCTGACCGCGCTCTGGCGCGCGCCGATTGTTGTGACAACGGCGGTTGCCTTCTTTGAAACAATGGCGTCCAACCGACCGTCTGCACTCCGGAGACTCCATGAACTGCCGGGGAGTGTGGTTTTTGTGGACGAAGCGCACAATGCGCTCCCAATCGATCTGCTTCCGCTGGCATGGGGCTGGATGAACGCGCTGGCGGAGGAGTGGGGCTGCTATTGGGTGCTGGCGTCCGGCTCACTGGTGCGGTATTGGGCGCTGCCGCGTCTCATGGCGTTCCGGATCCCGCAGCCCAATGTTTGCGAGCTTGTACCGGAGCATCTTCGGGCAGAACTCATGCAGTATGAAACGGGGCGGATCCGCTTCCAATGGGAGCCGGAGCCCCTGTCAAGGCAGGCGCTGTGCCAGCGCGTGCAGGCATCCCCCGGCCCAAGGCTGCTGATCCTCAATACGGTGCAGAGCGCGGCGGTGTTCGCGTCGGATCTGTGTGACGCATACGGTCGGGAAGCTGTGGAGCATCTGTCCACGGCGCTCACAGCGGCCGATCGTGCCGCGGCAAGCGAACGGATCAAGAAGCGTTTGCAGGATCAGACGGATACCGATTGGACGCTTGTTGCGACCTCGTGCGTGGAAGCCGGCGTGGATTTTTCATTCCGAACCGGGTTCCGCGAGGTATCGTCGCTGCTTTCTCTTTTACAGGCAGCCGGCCGCGTCAACCGGCATGGCACAGAGTCTGAAGCCGAGATGTGGAGCTTCCGCCTGAAGGATGATTCCATGCTGCGGCCGAACAAGGCGCTGCACATAGAGCAGGAGGTTTTGCAGCGGTACTTCATGAAGCGTATGGAGATCACGCCGGAGCTGAGTACGGGTTTTTTAAACGATGTCCTTGCACAGGACGGAAGCTGTCTGCAAAAAATCAGCAGTCTCCTCCAGGAAGAGGAGAATCTGGAGTTTGCTGATATAGAAGAGAAGTTTAAGGTGATTGAAGAAAACACGGTGCTTGCCGTTGTGGATGAAGCGCTTGCAAAAAGGATCCTTTTTGGAAAGGCCGATTGGACAGAGCTGCAAAAGAACTCGGTATCTGTCCGCAAGTCGAACATACGGGCGTGGAACCTCAAAGAGATCGGCGATGGCCTTTATCAGTGGACGCTGCGGTATGATCCGTTTCTGGGCTATATGCGCGGCGTTCTGGATATGGAAAGAGCAAAACATGGCTTTTTGAACTGCTGACACGAAAGGAGACCGTAATGTACCACCCCGACGATTGTCTGATGATCTCCGGCCTACAGCATTTCCGGTTTTGCAGGCGGCAGTGGGCGCTCATTCACATTGAGCAGCAATGGGCGGAGAACGTGCGCACGGTGGAAGGAAATTTTCTCCACGAGCGGGCGCACAACGAGCAGCTGCGCGAGTCGAGGGGCGATCTGCTCATCGTCCGTGGGCTGCGCGTGCAGTCGCTGACGCTGGGGCTGACCGGACAGTGCGACGTGGTGGAGTTCCGCCGCGACGACGCGCATGGCGTACCGCTGGCCGGAAAGCACGGCCTGTGGCTGCCGTATCCCGTGGAGTATAAGCGCGGCGCGCCGAAGCAGGATAGCTGCGACGAATTGCAGCTGTGCGCGCAGGCCATGTGTCTGGAGGAGATGCTCTGCTGCGAGGTGCCGGATGGCGCGCTCTTTTACGGCGAGCCGCGCCGCCGTCTGGCTGTGTCGTTTACGCCGGAGCTGCGCGAGGAAGTCCGCACGAGCGCCGCACAGATGCATGACCTGTACCGCCGCGGATATACGCCGCGCGTGAAGCCGACAAAGGCCTGCAATGCGTGCTCGCTCAGAGAGCTGTGCCTGCCGCGCCTGCAAAAAAGCGGCTCCGTGCAGGTATATCTTCAAAGAAGCATGGAGGAAACGCCATGAGAAAGCTTCTCAATACGCTCTTTGTCACCAGTGAGGACGCATATCTGACGCTCGACGGGGAAAATGTCGTCGTGAACCGGGAAAAGCAGGAGGTCGCGCGCTTTCCCCTGCATACGCTTTCGGGGATCATCGCGTTCAGCTATGCAGGCGCGTCGCCTGCGCTCATGGGCGGCTGCGCGAAGCGCGGCGTCAGCCTGACCTTCTGCACGCCGACCGGCCGGTTCCTTGCCAGAAGCGTCGGCGAGGAGAACGGAAACGTCCTGCTGCGCCGGATGCAGTACCGCGCGGCGGACAATCCGGCGCAGAGCTGCCGCATTGCGCGCAATATGATCTTCGGCAAGCTCTATAACGCCCGCTGGAGCATTGAGCGCACGAAGCGCGACCATGCGCTGCGTGTCGATCCCGCGCGGCTGCAAGCAGCCATTGACCAGATCAAGACACTCTATCCGCTTGTCGCCGACGAAATTTCCATGGAGTCTCTGCGCGGCAGTGAGGGCATTGGCGCAAAGGCGTATTTTGATGTCTTTGATGAGATGATCCTGCAAAACAAGGCGGACTTTTTCTTCCGCGAACGAAACCGCCGTCCGCCGCTCGATAACGTAAACGCCATGCTGTCGTTTGCCTACAGCCTGCTTGCCAATGACTGCGCCGCCGCGCTCGAAGCGGTCGGGCTGGACGCCTATGTCGGCTTTCTCCACCGCGACCGCCCGGGCCGCACATCGCTGGCGCTTGATCTCATGGAGGAGCTGCGCCCATGCTTTGCCGACCGCTTTGTGCTGTCGCTCATCAATAACCGCGTCATGCAGAAGGGTGATTTTGAGCATACGGACAGCGGCGCCGTCCTGTTGACTGCGGATGGAAGGAAGAAATTTCTGCAAGCGTGGCAGGAACGCAAGCGCGAGACGATCACGCATCCGTATTTAAAGGAAAAGCTTGCGTGGGGCCTTGTGCCATACGTGCAGGCGCTGCTGCTGGCGCGGTATCTGTGGGACGATCTGGACGCATACCCGCCGTTTTTGTGGAAATGAGGTGCCGCGTATGATGGTGCTCATCACCTATGACGTCAATACCGAGGACGCCGGCGGCCGGAAACGCCTGCGTCAGATCGCGAAGCAGTGCGTGAACTACGGCCAGCGCGTGCAGAACTCCGTCTTTGAATGTCTGGTCGACGCCGCGCAGTGCAAGCAGCTCCAGCAGAAACTGCGCGCCATCATGGACGAAGAAAAAGACAGCCTGCGCTTTTATTACCTCGGCAACAAATACGAGACCTGCATTGAGCACTTCGGCGCAAAAGCCGGCTATGCCCCGGAAGGCGCGCTGATCATCTGATGCGAACCGGAAGCAATCATCCCTCTCCCAGCCGGTTCGCACCCCAAAACAGGAGGTGCCGCACGAAAAACGCCGTATCCCTCCACCCAAACGGCGGAGGGATACGGGATAGATTGCTTTTCTTTGTATCATTTGCGCAAATCTGCCGGTGAAAATTCGTCAGATTTGCCGTCGCGCCCCGCAAGGGGCGCGTGGATTGAAATATCATAGGATTCAACCATAATGCAAGTGTAGAGGGTGTCGCGCCCCGCAAGGGGCGCGTGGATTGAAACAAGATGGGCAGAACCATCGGCGCGGTGAGCCTTCGTCGCGCCCCACAAGGGGCGCGTATAATTACCCTCGCAAACACAAAAGCGCCGAAGAGGATCGTGCAGATTCCTCTTCGGCGCTTTTGGGGCTCAGATCACGCGGAACTCGCAGTGGGTGATCGGCAGCTTCTGGTCGTGTGCCTTGAAAAAGTCCAGCAGCAGATCGGACATTTCCGTGCCGATCTCCCGCAGAACTGGGCAGCCGACATAGCAGTCGTATCCGCCAGTGCCGCTGGCGCGGTAGCTGCTCAGGCAGGCGGTGAAGATGTCGCCGTCCGCGACGGGGCGGCCGTTCACGGAAAGCTCTGTGACGCGGCTGCCGACCGGGCGGGAGCAGTCAAAGACATAGTGTACCCCGGCATAATAGTCGTAATTGTAATGCTCGACCTTCGGCTTCAAAAATGCATCGGAGATGTCGAGCATCCCGTCCGCGCGCCGGGTAAAATACTCCGCGCTGCGCTCCATCGCCCGGCGCAGAACCGCGCCGGTGATCTGCAGCACCGTCAGCGTATTCGTGTACGGATATGCGTTCAAAATATCCCTGCGCCGCACGGTCTGCGGCAGTCCGGCTGCGTCGTTGGCAAGGCTCGTGACGGAGATCTGCGCGCCGCTTGCCGCCAGCTGCACGGTATTGAACAGATCCGCAAGCAGGATTCCGTTTGCTGCCATGCGCAGCGGCGTATCCGGCGTCATCGGCGCGTCCAGATGTCCGACGACCTGATCGAGCCAATCCTGTGCGCCGCGCTCCATCTCTGAAAACTCCCGGAGCCATTCCGACTGGCACGGGCCGCCTGCGTGGATCGTCTGGCTGGAAAATCGCGTGCCGCTGTCCGACTTGGAACTGGCTGGCGCATTTGAACAGGCCAAGCTCCTTTTTAGCCTGACTGCGGTAATCCGTGGGATAGATATAGCTGTGCAGATCGGAGGTAAAGAAGATCGTCAGTTTTCGTTCCTGCATAGCCTTACCCCCGAGCCAGCTTGACGCGGATCCTTGCAGAGATCCACTCGATGATGAGTACCAGCACGATCAGACCCAGCAAAATCGCGCCGACCTCGTTCCAGCGGTAGGAGCTCATGGCGAAGATCAGCGGCGCGCCGATGCCGCCCGCGCCGACAAGACCGAGGACGGTCGCATCGCGCAGGTTCATATCAAAGCGGTAGATGATCGTGGAGGTGAAGTCTGCGGTCAGCTGCGGCAGGATGCCATAGCGGATCTTCTGGAAGGTCGTGCAGCCCGCGGCGTCCAGTGATTCGAGAATCCGCTTGCCCAGATCCTCGATGCTCTCGATGAACATTTTGGACACCATGCCGATCGAGCAAAGCGACATCGTGAGAAGACCCGCGAACGGCCCGGGCCCGGTCACGCGAATGAACATCAGGCCGTATGGGATCGGTGTTCACGTATGCCGGAAATCTCAGAGAGGCGACATGGCTGGCAGGAAACCAGACAGGCGACGTAGTGCTCCAGATACGTTGTAAAAAACGGATCATTGCGGAACTGCCTATGCAGAAAGATACACAGTATCTGGAAGACGCAGTGTTTGAGTCGCAGAATATCGTATTTCCTCTGGACGGGCCGCTGCAGCTGCGGCTGAGCGCGAAAGACCGCTGCGAGTTTGGAGAGATCTGGACACTTGAATTGGCCAGATAGCATAATGAAATAAAAGAGCTATGTTCAAAAAATACAATAAATACAAGAAAGCCTATCTTTTCCCAAGTCAGCTCTATCTGCGGTTCGGCGAGAATGTCCGTGCGCTCCGGCGTGAGAAGCATTTGTCGCAGGAAGAACTGTCTGAGATGGTTTTTACGACGCAAAAGTACATTTCGTGTATCGAAACGGGCCGCGCGCACCCAAGTCTGGAAGCATGCCTGCGAATTGCAGATGCACTTCACGTTTCCATCGACACGTTGCTGAAAGGCATTATCGAAACGGGAAGCGAGGTGCTGAAACCAAATTCGCCGGAACAGGATCTGTTGGACGATGTGATATGGGCGGTTCATCGCTATCTGGAAAATCGGTAAGCTGAGATTCAGGCATATGCAAAAACTGCGCTGCAGTAAACAAAGAATAGGGATTTCCAAGACACACAAAACCAGCTGAAAAATATTCCGATCTTCCGAAAAAATCAGTAGACTTTGTGCCTGTTCTGTGGTAGTTGTTTGTGCTACCGAAGAAAAGGAGGCACAGACATGGCAAAGAAACGAGCGAATGGAGAAGGCAACATTCGAAAGCGGAAGGACGGGCGCTGGGAAGGACGGTACACTGCTGGGTACGACGAGAAAACCGGCAAACGAATCACCAAGAGTGTCCTCGGCAAAACGCAGGCCGAAGTGAAAGAAAAGCTGGCAAAGGCAGTCGCGGAAGCGGAAACTGTCGATGTGCGCCGTGCGGACGAGTACACGCTCGGTACATGGCTGCAAACGTGGTATGAGCTATATGCAAAGCCACAACTGCGGTTCTCAACGGCCGAGTATTACCGGCGCGGCATCGAACTGCACATCACACCGCGCATCGGAGATATTCCGCTGAAAAAGCTGACCGGACGCGACCTGCAATGGCTTTACAAAGACCTACAGGAACACGGGCGGCTAAGAGAAAGCAGCCGGGGCTGAGTGATTCCACGATTCGCGGCATCCACACAATGCTGCACAACGCGCTCGACCGGGCAGTGAAAGAGCGGCTGATCGTCCGAAATCCGGCAAACGACTGTGTCCCGCCGAAAATCCCAAAGCACGAAATGAAGATCCTGCCGCCGGATCAGATCAAGTCTTATTTGACTGCGGCTGACCAGCGCGGCGTCCTGCCAATGTTCTATCTGGAGCTCATCAGCGGTCTGCGCAAGGGTGAACTGGTAGCGCTCCAGTGGTCGGACCTGGATATCGAAAACAAGACGATTTCCGTCAGCAAGCAGGCCGGACGCAACAACGCAGGCGAGCCGGACATCACGCGCCCGAAAACGGAAAACTCCATCCGCAAAATCTCAATTCCGCAGGATGCCGTTGATCTGCTGGTCGCAGAACACCAGAAACACCCCAGCAATCCTTGGATGTTCCCATCCCCAAAAACAGGCGAAATGTACCACCCGGATTCGGTGGTCAACATCCACAAGAAAATCCTGAAAGATGCAGGGCTGGAACACCTGAGATTTCACGACTTGAGACACACATTCGCAACGTTGGCGCTTCAGAATGGCGTAGACGTGAAAACGGTATCCAGTATGCTTGGACACTTCGACGCAGGGTTTACCCTTCGCACCTACACCCACGTCACGCGCCAGATGCAGGAAAGCGCCGCCGAAAAGATGGGCAATTTCATGGCACAGGTCATGTAAAAACAAAAGAGCGGCGGAGAGGATGAGATACATATCCTCTCCGCCGCTCTTTGGACATTTCGCCGTGTGGGTCACGGTGTGGGTCAGGCGGTTTCGGCGCCTGAAAATCCGAACATATAAAAGAGAAAACCGGCGAAAATCTTACGATTTTCACCGGTTTCTGGAGCTAGTGGCCGGACTTGAACCGGCGACCTGCTGATTACGAATCAGCTGCTCTACCGACTGAGCCACACTAGCATCCCGATTGCCTGAATAATATAGCACGTTTTTCCCGCCGCGTCAATCCCTTTTTCGCAGGATATTTATTTTTTGTGCATGTCTTCACAATATGAACAAATGTCCACGGCTATTTTCTACGTTGCAGTGTAGCAATTTAAATTGATTGAGAAGTTATTTTATGGTATAGTAACTCCTGTACTTTTATATTCTGAAAGGGGAGAGAGGGCGCCGCGAGGCGTCCGGAAAGGAGAACTATGGAAGCTATCATCAATTTCTTTACGGGGACTTTGAACACGGTCGCATGGCTGTACATTTTCCTGCCATGTACCATTGTCGGCGGTCTGTATCTGACCATCCGCAATCGCGGGATCCAGTTCACGCGGTTCGGCTATGCGATGAAAAACACGGTCGGCAAGATGTTCCAGAAGCAGGAGGCAGGCGCTGGCGCGGTCACGCCGCTGCAGGCTGTCACAACGGCCCTGGCTGCGACGGTCGGCACCGGCAATATCGTCGGCACCTCGCAGGCCATCGCCCTCGGCGGCTACGGTGCAGTGTTCTGGCTGTGGCTGGCGGCGCTGCTCGGCATGATGATCAAGTATTCCGAGGTCACGCTGTCCATCCAATACCGCGAGCGCGACGCAAAGGGTGACTGGGTCGGCGGCCCGATGTACTACGTCAAAAACGGTCTCGGCAAGCACTGGCAGTGGGTCGGCATTCTGTTTTGCGTTTTCGCAGCCATCGCTTCCTTCGGCATCGGCAATATGTCGCAGGTCAACTCCATCGTCGGCTCCCTGAACGACGCCATCGACGCCTTCATTCCGGCTGCGGAAGGGGAGCGGAAGCTGCTGAACTTCGTGTTCGGCGTTGCGATCGCCGCGCTGATCGGCGTGATCCTCTTCGGCGGAATCAAGCGCATCGGCGCCGTAGCGGAAAAGCTCGTCCCGGTCATGAGCGTTTTGTACATCATTTTTGCGCTTGTCGTGATTTTCGGTCACGCCGGTAATATCGGCCCGGCCTTTGGCAAGATCTTTGCCACAGCCTTTACGCCCAAGGCGCTCGGCGGCGCGGCCAGTGGTATTGCGCTCAAGCAGACCATTGTCTGGGGCCTGCGCAGAAGCGCCTTCTCCAACGAAGCGGGCCTTGGCTCCGCAGCCATCGCCCATGCGGCGGCTGACACCAAGAGCCCCGTCCAGCAGGGCCTGTACGGTATCTTCGAGGTCTTTGCCGATACCATCGTCATCTGCACCCTGACGGCCCTGACCATCATCTGCAGCGGCGTGGATATCACCTTCGGCCACAAGGTCGGCTCCGAGCTGATCACAGCCGCATTTGCCACCATGTTCGGCCAGAAATTCGCTTCCGTCTTCGTCGCACTGGCCCTGATGCTCTTCGCGTTCACGACGATCCTCGGCTGGTCGCTCTACGGCAGCCGCTGTGTGCAGTATCTGTTTGGCCTCAAGGTTTCGAAGGCCTATCAGGTCCTGTTCATCATCGTCGTTGTGGTCGGCGCGGTCGCGTCGCTCGACGTGGTGTGGGACATTGCGGACACGTTCAACGGCCTCATGGCGATCCCGAACTTTATCGCCCTGTTCGCCCTGTCCGGCGTTGTGGCGAAGCTGACGAAGGAGTATTTCTTCGATAAAAACAAGCTGGCAAAATAAAAACGAAAGCCCGCAGGCCGTTCAAAGCGGCCTGCGGGACATTTATGCGAAAGGGGAGAAGCGGTATGCAGCAGCTTCAGATCGGGCGGGTCTACCGCCATTTCAAAGGCGATTATTATCTCGTGGAGGCGCTTGCCAAGGATTCTGAGACAGGCGAGGCCTGCGTGATCTACCGAAAGCTCTACGGCGACGGCGGTCTGTGGGTCCGTCCGCTCGAAATGTTTTTGAGCAAGGTCGACCGGGAGAAATATCCCGATGCGGAACAGGAATACCGCTTTGCGCTTCAGGACATCCCAAGCGCCGCCGGACATGAATAAAAACCGCGTCCCGCCCCAACGCTGGCCTTGGAAAGCCTGCGCAAAATAGGAAAACAGCAGTTCTTTGACAGACCGAACGGCCCGGCGGAGCTTACTCCGCCAGGCCGTATTTTGTTTTGACCCTGTCCAGCTTTTCCAGCATCGGCTCCGCGCCGAGCCAGAGAAAGACGAACGTAGCGACTGCACGTACCAGATCGACCGGAATGCCGGTGATGTAATAGCTCATGATGATCTTCCAGTTGACCGATTCTGACCACATGAGCGCCGACGCGGGATTCATAATACCGCCGAAGATCACGGTAGAGGCGATCACGCCGAAGATGCACAGACTGAGCTTCGACCGCCGCAGGACGCCCTTGCGGTACAAAACTCCCGCCAGCCAGCCGATTGACCCCATAGCGAACATCTGCCACGGTGTCCACGGGCCTTGGGAAAACAGCATATTCGAAACCAGCATGGTCATCGCGCCGACTAAGAATCCCGTTTCGCCACCAAAGGCCACGCCCGCCAGGATCGTCATTGCCACGACCGGTTTGAATTCCGGCAGCATGAAGAACGCGGCGCGGCCTGCCACATTCAGTGCAACGAGCACGGCAATCAGCACCAGCTCCCGTGCCTGCGGCTTTCGCCCCTCGAAAATGAGGAAGAACGGCAGCATACATTCGAGCAGAATGAGCAGCGAAATGAAATAATACCGTTTCCCGCCGAAGCAGTACACACCGATGAACAGTGTCAGCGGAATGAGCAGGAGGATCAAAGCCGTCGCAAAAATCGTGCGGTTCCTCAGCTTCCGCTTTTCCACGGGCGTCTGGATGAGATAATCCGGGCGGTCGGCTTTTCGGCCAATGGACAGCGCAAACACGAGCAGCGAGAGAAGCAGAATGCCGTAGAGCCTCATCTGGCTGCCCGCAAGACCTGTCAGTCCGCCTGCGTCCACAAGCTTTGTCAGATCGGTCACGCCGATGACCTGGATCATCAGCACCAGCGACACGATACCGGATACGGCGGCAAGCGCCTTGCGCCAGACCGGGAGCTTTTTCAGAACCTGCGCTTCCTTCTCCGGTGCAGGCGGAATACGCTGATACTCCGGCAGCGCCGGTTCCGGCGCGACCGCTCCGCCGCAGGCCGCGATCACATCCTCCGGCGTGACTGCTTCCGGCAGCACATCGCGCGCAATGCGGTTCGCGGAGGTCGTATAAAAGCTGTTGCCGGAGAAAAACACGCGCGGCGCAGCCTCGGTGACGATATTGCCGTCAAAAAACAGGGCGCAGCGTTCGGCATACTTCGCGCAGAATTCGATATCATGGCTGACCATCAGAATCGCCACGCCGGACGCTCGCAGCGTCCGCAAAATCTGCCCGAACGTCTGCTTGAACTCCGCGTCAAGTCCCTTCGTCGGTTCGTCAAGGAGTAGAATGTCCGGATTCAGAAGCAGGATTTTCGCCAGCGCCGCGCGCTGCTGTTCGCCGCCCGAAAGATCGTAGGGATGGCGGTCAAGCAGCTCCGCCAGCTTGCAGAGCGAAACGACCTGTGTGAGACGCTCAGGTTTCCGTTCGGATTTTGGTATGATCTCCAATAAGTCCTCGCGCACCGTGGCTTTTACAAACAGCGTCTGCGGATTCTGCGGCAGCATTCCGACGCTGCCGGTGATGTTCAGTTCCCCGCGATACGGCTTTTTCAGACTTGCCAGCAGCTTGAGCGTGGTGGTCTTGCCCGTGCCGTTGCCGCCGAGCAGGGCCAGAAATTCACCTTTGTGCAGTTCCAAGGATAAACCCTTGACCACATCGGGCAAGTCCTTATCGTATTTGAACCAGATTTCCCGCGCCGAGACAACGGTTTCCGTGTCCGGCGCGTTTTTATTTTCTTCCGGAATCGGCTTCAACTCGTGCGTTTTTGCATATTCCAGCAGCCAGTTTCGCCCGTCACAGACAGAAATGGGGCAAACTGCCTTGGAATCCGTCGCCGCCCATATCCGCATGGCGGCCGGCATGGCCAAAAACATCGCGTTCCCGCTGGATTTTAATTCCGCGCCCACCTCGGCAGGCGTTCCGCTGCAAAGCAGTCTGCCGCCGTCCATGACCGCCACGCGCGACGCGAAGGAAAACGCTTCTTCCAAGCGATGCTCGGTCAGAATAATCGTCGTGCCAAGCTCCCGGTTGATCTTGCCGAGCGTTGCCAAAAAGTCCGACGCTGCAATCGGGTCAAGCTGGCTCGTCGGCTCGTCCAAAATCAGCACCTTCGGCTGCAAAACCATGACCGATGCGAGGTTGAGCAGTTGCTTTTGCCCGCCGGACAGCTCCGTGACCGGCTTATAAAACCACGTCTGAATGCCGAAAAATGACGCCATTTCCGCCACTCTGCAGCGGATCGTCGGTGTGTCATAGCCGAGCGATTCCAACCCGAACGCCAGCTCGTGCCAGACCTTATCCGTGACGATCTGATTCTCCGGGCTTTGCTGCACAAAGCCGATTTTTTCAGCTTGTTCGCGCTGGGAAAGTTCATCAAGATTCTTTCCGTCAAACAGGATTTGACCGCTCCTTCGTCCGTGCGGCGCAAGGACGGTTTTTAACTGCCGCAGCAGCGTCGATTTCCCGCAACCGGACGGACCGCAGACCACCAGAAATTCTCCCGGCCGGACGGACAGCGAGAAATCGGAGATCGCATTCTTTGCCTGTTCTGGATACACAAAATTCAGATGTTTGATTGCAAAGAGTTCCACAGCCTGTCCTCCCTTCGGTCGAGAATCACCGGCGTCAGCACCAGCGCAAGATAGACGAGCATAAAACTGACCGTCATCGGCGTCCATGCGGTAGCTTTTATGGTCGGATAATACCGGAAATATGTTCCGCCCGCCATCCAGCCGGAAATGAGATAAGCCCCGCAGAAGATCAGCCACGCAAGCGCGGACTTGTCCCGGTCGTCAAAACGATAGATCGAAAATGCCGTGCGCCCCGGCAGGCCATAGCCGCGTGAGCGCATGGAGTCCGCCGTTTCAATGGCATTTTCGAGCGACCATGTGACCATGATTGAGAAGATTTTGACGGCGTTCCCAACGCGGCGGAATACGCTTCCGTTTTTCGTATCGCGTCCGATACAAGCCTGCGCCTCCGAAACCGTCTGCATCTGCGCCCTGAACTTCGGAATGAACCGCAGGGCCATGGACAAAACAAGCGACAGCGCCGGAATCACGCGTCCAAATAAATACACAAACTTGTCCGAAGTCATAACCTCGTTGTAGCTGGAAAACCACAGTACGACGCTTGCCAGCATGACCGCTGCCGACGCACCATAGAGCATGGATTCGAGCGTCAGCGGATTCCCGGAGGGCAGATACGTCAGAATCGTCGCGCCCTCATGGTTAAACGCCGGGTTCAGAAGCGCGGCAAGCGCCGCCATAGGGAGAAGCCCCATGACGGCAAACCGCACCGCTTTCCGGCCTTTCAGATGAATATCGTAGGCCAGCGCCCCCGTCAGCGAAACCGCCAGATAGACCGGGTGCATCAGGCACATCGAAAACAGCAGCACCAGTGCGTAATATAGAAAATTGATCACGGGATGATATCCCGAAAAAGCGTCTTTGTTTCTCATTCGCCCTCTGTCCAGCCGCCGCTGCCGACGTCCCTGCCCAGATCACAAGTATAAACCCACGTGACCGTGTCTCCGTCCTGCAGCGCATACTGGCTGCATCCGTAATTCGGGAACCAGCCGTTCACCGCGTACATCCAGCCGGATTCAGCCCCGCAGTCAAATTCATAGAGGTTCCCGATGCCCTCAATGTAAGCCGAGCCGTAAACCGGCGTCGTGGAAAATTCCAGATGGAGTTTATTCTCCCGGCAGACCTGCTGCAAAACGTCAAAAGCGCTCTGGCCCTCCTGAAAGCTGACCTCTACAGACTCCAGCAGCCAGCCGTCCTCCGGCACCAGCTCCCGCTTTTCCTCGCTGCAAAGCTCCATGTGCTCCAGAATCGATGCACAGGAAATGGAGACGGTGCAGTGGTAGCTCGGCCCGGCCTGCGGCGCTCCGCACCCGGTCAGCAGCGCAGCCGTCAGCACCAGCGCCAGCACCGCCCAGACGGCGGCCTTTTTATTTGTTTTCCAGACGTTCACGCAATTCAACTCCATATGTGTTGTATCATTTCAAGTATATCTGAAAACCGGTAATCTGTCCAGTGGCGCAATAGCTGCTGCCGGTCTGGTTTACCGGCTTTCAGATATGCTCTGAAATACAGCACGCAGGGCTGCCCCCCAAAAAAGGGGGGCAGTCCTGTGCTGCAAATTGGGATTATGAGGTCAGTTCAGTACATTTTTCACGAACCGGTGGAGGATCGCGGCGACCTGTGCTCTGGTCGCGTCGCCCTTCGGCATGAGCTTGCCGGAAGCACCGTTGATCAGGCCCTCCGAGACAGCCCAGCCGAGCGCCTCGCTGGCATAGGCGGAGACGCTGTCCGCGTCGGTGAAGCTGTTCAGCTTTGCGCTCGCATCGGTGTCCAGCTTCCTGTACTGCGCATAGCGGTACAGGATCGCGGCAAGCTGCTCACGCGTGACCTTGGCGTCGGGGGAGAAGGAGGTGCTGTCCGTGCCGGTGACGATGCCGTTGGCGGCTGCCCAGATGACAGACTTTTCGTAATACGCGCCGGAACGCACATCGGTAAAGCTGCTTCTGCCTGTGACAGTGGGTTCGCCCTCGAGCCGGTAGAGAACCGTGACGAGCATGGCGCGCGTCATGGACGCGTTCGGGCTGAAGCTTCTGCTGTCCGTGCCGGAGAACAGGCCGTTTTTGTATACGAACGCAACGTCGTCATAGAACCAGTCGGACGTGGAAACGTCGGTGAACGGAAGCTTGACCTCGGGCTTCGAAGCGGGCTTCTTATTGTCGACACCCGGAGTGATCGGCTCCGGAAGCGCGGCGGTATTGACCGTGACGGTGTAGACTGCGGTGGTCACGCCGTCCTCAGCGGTGACGGTGAAGCTCCAGATATTTCTGGTGTTTGTCAGAGCGCTGACAGTCGCGCGCGGATGCCTCGTGACGATCACGAAGCTGCCGGTCTTGACGACCGTGCCATAGGGAACCGTGACGGTGTAGCTGTTGTTCGCACCGGCCACAGCCTTGAAACCCGCAACGGTGACGCTGCTGACATTCGCGTCATTGGACTTCGGGGCTTCGGTGAACGAAACGGTGACGGTGTAGGTCTTGGAGGTCACGCCATCCTCAGCGGTGACGGTGAACGTCCAGACATTGCCTTCATTCGTCAGAGCACCGACAGTCGCGCCGGAGTCGCTTGTGACGATCACGAAGCTGCCCGCTGTAACGTCCGTGCCGTAGGGGAGGGTAACGGTGTAGGTGTTGTTCTCGCCAGCAGTGGCCTCAACGCCTGCGACAGTGACGCTGTTGACATCCGCATTGCTGGACTTCGGGGCCGCTGTGACCGTGACGGGGAGCCACGGGGAGAAAATGTTGGTGAACTCGTTGCCCATTGCGGACAGAACATAGCTGCCTGCGGCGGCAAACGAGAGCGTGACCTGACCGTCTTCACCGATTGTTTTGCCCTCGACCGGCGTGAGCGTTCCATCTTCGCCGACTGTGCAGATCTGGATGTCCTCAGGATCGAGCGCCGCACCGTGCGTTACACGGTCCTCGGGCTTCAGACCGCCGCCGTAGGCGTACATATAGCCGTCCATACCGAGCGTGAAGTCGGTTCCGGCCTGAACCGTAAAGGTATCCAGACGGTTTCCGTCCGTATCCGTGAACCACGTATAGTAGTCCATGTACATACTGGTGTCCTGATAGAAGAAGAACTCAACGGTGCCGTTCTCCGCAACGGGGGTCTGGCTGATGGTGTAGCCGGTGTAGCCGTACTGCGGGTTATATTCGCCATTTCTGTCGCAGGGGAACTCGCCGTTGACCGCGAAACTGAACGCGGAGGTTTTTTCTCCGTTGACCGTGGTGATCGTGCCGTTGCTGACGACGAGATAATCGCTCTTGCTGTCTTTCGTGAAGTCCTCACCGAAGGTGAGCTCATGGTACTTCACGAGCACGTCCAGCGCGGAAACGCCGTCTGTGACATCATCGGCGTAGCCATAGCGTTCGGCGAGATCGCTGGAGACTTCCACGCGGGTCGGAACCATGATAAACATATTTTCTGCCTGCATGGAAATGGTCGCGTGGATCGTCTTGGCCTCTTTCACCGTGACCGTGACGGAGTAGGTCACGGCAGTGCCGTCCTCAGCGGTCACAGTAAACGTCCAGACGCCGTCCTCACCCTTGGCCGGGCCGGTAAGCGTGGCCTTTCTGTCGGAAAGTGTGATCTCGAAGCTGTCTGCCGTGACCTCCGTGCCTGCCGGAAGCGTTACGGAGAAGCTGTTTTCAGCCGTACCGGCTGCTGCAGAAACGCCTGCAACCTTGACGGACGCAACACCCGCGTCAGAGGACTTCGCGTTCGGGTCGATCACAGTAAGAACGAACTTGTATTCCGGAGATTCTGCCTTGCCGTCGCTTGCTTTGAAGACGAGCGTATACGTACCGGCAGCGCTGGGCGTATATGTGTAGGGGGCCGGTACATAGAACGGATTCTCGGCATCACGCCAGACGCGGTAGGTGAGCTTATCGTAGGCGTCCTCGTCCTCAAAGATCTGCGTCATATCAAACTGATAGCTTTCGCCAAGGTTGATCGAGGCCGCAGCCGGGGTGATTACGCCGTCCTTCAGCCTGGGGGCATGGTTCGCCTCGGTCGGCATACGCAGCTCGTAGACCCAGACGTCGGAGGCGTCGGTCTTGTTCGTCAGCGTAATGACCGCGACCAGACTGCCGGAAAGATCGGGATTGATGATGGCAATATTCTTCGCGTGCGGGGCGTCCACTGCTTTTGCAGTTCCGTCGGTCGTCGTGAAGGCATATACGGCGGAATATGCCGTATTGTAGGATACCTTAACCTGGAACTGAATCCCGGATGCGCCAGAAACGATTCGATACGGAGAAGTCAGCACATTGCTGCCCGCTGTTTGATGCAGCGTAAAGCTGCGCGTTGTCGTATCCTCCAGGCTTGCCCTGAGCATGGAGAGCGTAACCGTCCGCAGTGGGGTCGTCTCAGATGCGCTTCTGCGGGTCACGGTGACGGTATACGCTGCGGTGGTCGTGCCGTCCTCGGCGGTAACGGTGAACGTCCAGACATCGCCGTTGGCTGTGGGAGCGGAGACGCTGGCCTTTTCATCGGAGAGAACGATCTGGAAGCTGTCTGCCGTAACCTCGGCGTTCGTCTGCAGCTTGACCGTGTAGGCTGTCTCACCGGTCTTCGAGGCCGGGGTGTGCGCGACGGAAACGGAGGTCACGCCTGCGTCAGAGGACTTCGGCGCTTCCGCGACGGTCACAGTGACGGTGTAGGTCACAGCAGTGCCGTCCTCAGCGGTTACGGTGAAGCTCCAGACGCCGCTTTCGCCCTCGGTCGGGCCTGCGGTGACGCCGGCCTTGTTGTCGGAGAGCGCAATAACAAAGCTGTCTGCCGTGATAGCCGTGCCGTAGGGTACAGTGACGGTGTAGGCGTTGTTCTCACCCGCGGCTGCCTCAACATCCGCGACCTTGACGGACGCAACGCCTGCGTCAGAGGACTGAGCTGTGCCGAACACTACGTTGATGGTATAAGTGCGCTTGCCGTCGCTCGTTTCATTCATGGTGGGCCAGCTGTCGTCTGCGCAGACGACGGTGATGACGCTGCCATTTGCGATGGGGATCAGGGACGTGCGGGAATATTCGCGGCCCGTAGCCTGCGTGCCGAGATAGGCGCGGACCTGATAGTTCTTGTTTGCCGCCGTCGGTGTGACGAGCAGCGAGGTCGTGCCTTCCGGCACAGTCAGGGTGTAGGTGAAGGTGTCGCCGCTGAACTTGGGCGCCAGCTTACCGGTGCTGAATGTGAGCGCTTTGAGGCGGGTGTCGGAATTGTTCCAGCTGCCGCCAAGATCCTCAACGGTACGGGTGTACATGATGCGGATCTCGTCGCCCGCGCAGAGCGTGCCCTTTGCAACGGTAAATTCACCAAAGCCAAAGTTTGTGAACCAGTCGTTGAGTGTGCCCATCCAGCCGGACATGGTACCGCCGTCAAACGCCTTCAAGTTGTCAATGGAGGAGATGTAGTTGCTTTCCGCGCCGACGACGGTGTGGCCATCCAGTGCTTCCACAACGCAGCCCATCATGGTCGATTCGCCAGTCAGCTCGATCCAGGTGTCGGCCAGCGTGCCTTCCCAGACAGCGCCCTCCGCCTTCGGGAACGTGGTGTTCTCCACGATCACGCGGGCCATGCCGGCCAGCGTCAGAACGCTGACATACGCCATATCCGAGCCGCCCTTGGAGGCGTCGTCCTTCACATAGGACAGCGTCAGTGTGTAGCTGCCTGCTGCAAGCTGCTTCTTGATGCTGCCGCTCTTCTCGCCGCTGACAGCGTCGGCCAGCGTTTCCGTGCTGCCGCCGTCTTCTGCGAGCGTGATGGTCAGCTTGTCATAGCCGTTTTCCGAGGAAACGCCGTAGCCGAAGCGCAGAACGGTGGGTGCGCTCAGCGTAAAGGCAAACGAGGTCGTGGAACTTGTCTTGTCCTGCTCCTGGTTGCTGCTCTCAAAGCGGTCCAGATCGGCATTGTAGACCCAGGGGTAATTGCCGTTGTCGGAAACGCTGATAGAGGTGACAGTCTGCTCGGGGTAGGAGACGTGGCCGAGGCGGTCGTCGTCCCAGACCGTGTAGGTTTCGCCGCAGACGGCGCATTCGTAGGTCTTATAGCCGGTGAAGACCTGCTCGGTGCCGTCCTTGGGCGTATGGCCCTTGGCGGGAACGATGTCTTCCTTCGTTTCCGAGCAGCCGTCTCTGCGGCAGGTACGGACGATCTTGCCCGGCTGCGTGCAGGTGGGAGCCGTCAGGACACAGCTGTTGTCGCTGCCGTCCAGATCCTCGCAGAAGTCGTGGCCGAGTGCCGCGACATAGGCCGTGCGGTAACTTTCGCCGCACTTGCTGCAGGAGTAGCGGGTGTAGCCCTTCACAGTGCACAGCGGAGCCGTGACCGTGCCCTCGCCAGCTGCTTCGTGGAAGGTCACATCGCTCTGCCATCTGAGCGCGGGATAGCCGCCGCAGACCGGGCCGAACGCGTCAGACAGGTCGGCGTCCTTGAGGTCAGCTTCGTTCAGCGCTTCGGCGTTCGCGTCCGCGTTCAGCGTGTTCAGATAATAGCACTTGGAAATCTCGGAGGAAGCAGTGTCAACCGTGCCGAATACGGCGCTGCCCGCTTCGCCGGTGGAGTAGCAGCTGGAGATGGTGATCTTCCCCTGCACAGTGCCGCTCCAGTTCACATTGCCCTTGACCTCGCCTGCGATGCCGCCGGAGGCCGTGCCGGAGATCTTGCCGGTGTTGTAGCAGCTTGCAACAGTCATTTCGCTGCTGGTGCCGCCGATGATGCCGCCAGCCTTGCTGCCGGTCGCGGAAATTTCTGCGGTGTTATAGCAGCCGGTGATGGTCGAGCCGTTGCCGACCGTGCCGCCGATAATGCCGCCGGCGCTGCTGCCGCCGGTGACAGCGCCGAAGTTCGCGCAGTTCTCGATCACGGCGTTCTGATAGGTGTATCCCACAAGACCGCCGACGTTGTTGCCGGTAGAGGTGATGACTGCGTAGTTGAAGCAGTTCGCGATTTTCGGAGCAGTGCCGCTGGCATAGCCGGCGATCGCGCCTGCGCTGCCCTTGCCGGAAACTGCGCCGCGGATGGTCAGATCATGGATGTAGGAATTCGAGCCGATCTGCGCAAACAGGCCAGCCGTGGCGTTCAGGCCGGTGATCTCAAAGCTTGCGCCGTCAAGCACGACCTTCTTGCTGGAGGAGATGTTCAGCCATGCGTATTTGCCGAGGTTGATATCGGCCGTCAGAACGCCGGAAACGTCCGCGTCCTTGCTCTTCGCGACGAACCATGCCAGCTCCGCGCCGGTGCCGATCTGGTAAACGCCGTTTTCGTCGGTCTGCGGTTCGGTCTGCGTCTTGCCGTCCCATGCGCCCGCTGCGGTTGCCTGCAGGGTGATGGTGAATTCGTTGGAGCCTTCCTCCGTCATGGTGACGCTGCCAGTGGCGTATTCAACGCCAGCGCCGGAAACGGTGTAGAAGTATTCCTCGGCATAAGCCTTGAACGTGCCGTCTTCCGCGACCGCAATGCCGTTGCCTGCGCTGTCCGCCAGCGTGACGGTCAGATCCTTGCGGTCAATGGCCGTGCCGTTCTGATCCTGGAAGCTCAGCTTGCCGGTCAGGAAGTCGAGCTTTACGACCGGGATCGTGATCTCCGGCAGACGGCTGAGAATGCCTGCCGTCTTGGGCGCGTCGAAGCCGGGATTCGTGCCCACAGCATAGGTGATGCCGCGGTGCGTCGGAACGCCGGGCCAGCCCGCCTGCTTGATCGCGCCGCTCAGCGTGTAGGTCTCCTCAGCCCAGAACTTCGGGATGGTGACAGTCAGCTTCTGCCGCTCAGGGTTGCCGCTGAAGTCATAAACGCCGAAGTTTCCGCCGGGATCACTCTTGAAGAAGGTGCCGTCCGGGCCCTGCATATACAGGGAGAAGTTGAAGTTATACGCGCCGGAAAGCTTTTCCTTGGGGCTGATCAGGTTGGAGAACTGGATCGTGACGGAATCGCCCGGCTTGATGGCAGCCAGCTCTTCCTGCGTCAGCTCCGTGCCCTCCGCGTTGACAAACTTGTAGCTCACACCGCGTGCCGTCACGACCTGATAGGTCGAAAGGCCGCCCTTCGTGACCTTGATGATATTGCGGCCGGTGATCAGACCGCTGACGGTCACAGTGCCGTCTTCAGCGGTTGTGACGCCAGTGTTTGTGAAGCCGCCGGAATACGTCATAGACGCAGCGGTCACGGTGGGGCGCAGGACGCTCACGGTGCAGCCCGCTTCGGGCTTGAAGCTGTAACTTGCACCCTCTGTTCCAGTGTAGAACAGAATGTCATGCTCCGCATCGAGTTGCCGCGCCTCATCCTTCTCGATGACCGCGTCCATGCGGTCAAGATTCATATTGGTCTGGATGGCGCTGCCGTCCGCGCCGACATTCACGACAAACACGCCCGTCAACTCCGGCCAGATGGCGGAGAAGCGATGCGAGGCCGTGCTGGTCTGGCCAGCCATATGGGTCATTGCGTCATAGGTTACGAGCACGATGGCCGTGCCCTCGTGCTTGGCCTCCATCACAGCGACGTTGCTGTTCAGCGCGTTCGGCGTGATGGTCACGACGTCGCTGGCATTGCCGTTCACATCGATGACCTGATAGTGCATCTCCGGCAGTGCGACCTTGGCGTTCATAAAGCTTTCGATCGCGAACCAGTTGCGGAAGGAGTTGAGTTCAAACGTCTCGCCAACGGCCATGTTTTTATAGCCCTTGGTGTTGATGTTCAGGTAAATGCCTGCACGGTCGTAGACGTTGTTTTCAAAATGATAGATCGTGCTCTTGTTGAAATCACCGGTCAGGCCGAGATCCTCTTCCGTGACCGTGTACGCTGCGTCGGCGCTCAGTCTGACGTAGTTCCAGTATGTTGCACCCTGCGGATGGCGGACACGGTAGAAGTAATCCGTGTTCTTGTCGAGATGGAACGTGGCCGTGCCGTCCTCGACGGAACGCGCGAACGGCTCAAGGAAGCTGAACACATAGTATTTTGCGAGCGTACCGGCGTCGATGGTCGAGCCCTTCGGCGCTGTGACCGTGACCGTGACGAATTCCTTGCAGGTCAGGCTGAGGCTGTCGTTCATTGTCGGGGTCTTGGAAGCGGTAGCCGGGTTGTAGTTCGGATGCGTTTCCGCGTTCGGCGTGGCTGTCACGCTGACTGTATCACCAACGACAAACAGGCAGCTTGTGTAGGTCTTGCCCCAGTTTACAGCCGAGCCAAACTCCGCCTTACGCTCTGCACCGGAGGCGTCGGTTACGCGCAGCGAAAGAGTATAGTCTGTGTCCTTAACCCATGAACTGGGGTTGACGGAGATCTGATACATCCGCTGCAGCTTGAAGCTGCTGCTGTCGCTGCTGACGTCGATCACCACGCCGCCGTTGCGGTCATTGTTCGCGTCATAGCCGTCGACCCAGTAAGCGCCGGGCGCAAGGTCGATGGTATACGCGCCGTCTGCGGCTGTCTTTTCAGCCAGCAGATCGTCCGCGCCCTTCACGCCGTCCATGTAGGTATACAGCTTCAGGGACTTGACCTGTGCGTCGTGCATACCGGACAGTGTGACGCTGACATCGCCCTCTGCTGCCAGAACGCCTGCGGGCAGCAGGCTCAGCAGCATCACGAGCACGAGCAGCAGGCTCAGAATTCGTTTCTTCATACATTTTTCCTCCAGAATCAAAATATCTATCGCAAGCTCCTTATTAAATAGGAGCGGAAACAGGGGGCGCAGACGGCTTTGGGAGAAACGAAAGCCCGCCATTTTGACAAAATGGCGGGCGGATCTCCACAGAAACAAAATACGCTGCTTTTCCTGTGAGGAAAAACGGCGCACCTGTTCCGAATGCTACAGGCAGAGCTCGTCCCACGCATTCATCCTTTCCGCCGCGAATGCGGCGCAGACAGCAGTTCTTCTGACTTGCACTCTGGAAACAGAACCTCTGTTTCCGCGCCCGTTTCCTGTCTTCTCACGGAATCGCTTCCGCAATGACTGACTTTCGTCCAGACAGCTTTCGCTGCTTCGGAACGGTCTTGTGCGCACAGCTCCGGTCGAGTGGTTTTCCCTTTCTCTTGCGCCGAAGCCAGCCCTGCGGCGTGCTTCGGTTACTGTACATCGGATGGCAATATCAAATTGTTAGAAAAAGCAAAATCTTGTGCTTTTCCGTCTGCTACTATACACGATATGGGCGTGATTTGCAAGCGGTTTGAAAAAAATATACCGCATTTGTCCCACCCTCTTGAAAAAAGCCGAAAGCTGTGTCAAAATAAAGAAAACCGCCCCGGCGGTGTTTTGACAGCACAACGGTTAGATGCAGCTAACTGATACGGAGGGAGCGATGAAATACCATATTGAGAAGAATACCGTGCAGGAAACGCTTGTCATTCCGCTTTACGGACGGAAAATGTGCTTGGAGCTGTATCCGAACCTTTACCGCGACGAGACGGCCCTGCGCCTGATGGAGCAGATCGATTACGATTTTTCGCTTCTGTCCCAGAAGTCCAAGAGCCTCATGCAGCAGTTCGGCTTTCTGGAGGCCGCCATGCACCAGAACGACCTTGCATGGGAGGTGCGGGACTATCTGCGCGAGCATCCGAACGCGGCGGTCGTCAACCTCGGCTGCGGACTGGACGACACGGGCCGCAGCTGCGACAACGGCTCCTGCAGGAGCTATAACCTCGATTTTCCCGGCGTGATCGCCGTGCGCGACGCGCTCCTGCCTGCCGGAGAGCGGGAGGAAAATATCGCCTGCGACCTGAACGACACCACTTGGTTCCGCCGCATCGACGCGTCGGGCGGCGCGGTCTTCTTCGCCGCCGGTGTGTTCTATTATTTCCTGACGGAGCAGGTGCGGGCGCTTGTGCAGGCCATGGCCGAAGCGTTCCCTGGCGGCAGGCTCGTCTTCGACGCGGCGAATCAGAAAGCAGTGCGCCTGATGCTCAAAACGTGGATCAAAACCGCTGAAATTCAGGATGTCGGTGCGTATTTCGCCGTTTCCGACGCAAAAAAGGAGCTTTCCGCCTGGTCGCCGCGACTGCGTGCGTCGAGCCGGGGCTATATGCTGGGCTACCAGAGCCTGAATGACCCGTCAGTGCCCGGCTTCTATCGGTTTCTGGCAAGAGTCGGCGACGGCATGATGCGGATGCAGATCGTCCGGCTGGAATTTGCGGAAGGGGAGACAACACTATGAAATATGCCGGAATGCCAATGGGGATGTGGACACTGTTCGCCGGTTCGTTCCGGAAGGACCTGACGCCCGCCATGTGCCGTCTGGACTACACCATGAGCGACGCCGGCGGCGCGTCCGACTTCGTGCGCGAATACACCCTCGCCTCCGGCGGCCCCTACTGCGACTGCGGGTATCATAAACGAAATAAGCAGAATAAAGGCGCCACCGCGCCAGCGTAGGGGCCGATGCCCACATCGATCCGGCAGAATGCACTGTTTTTACGGAAGTCTTCGGCAAATCCGTAACTTCCCACTGGGCCGACAGAGTTGTTGGCCCCTACAGCGAAACTTCATTTTCTCACGTATCCCGTAGGGGCGGACGACTCTGTCCGCCCGCAGGATGCACTGATTTTTATGAAATCTCCGGCGAATTCGCAGCTTCCCAACCGGCCGATGTGTACCGGCAAGCGGCAGACCCACATCCGTAACGCTCCTTCGTCGCGAACGGCTGTGACCGGCATCGGCCCCTACAAAATGCCCGCATCAAAGCCCTTCCTTGAACGCAAGGGAAGGTGGCTTCGATACGGGCGTTTTATTTTTTATGATTTCTCCAGCAGTGCAATGCCTGCCTTTACACGCGCAATGGATTCCTCTTTTCCAAGCAGTGTGCACAGCTCCGTAGCGCCGCCGGGGGTCGAGGCCTTGCCGGATACGGCTACGCGCAGCGGCCAGAGCACGACAGAGTTCCTGAGCTCGAGCTTCGCCGCCAGCGCGACGAGCGCTTCATACAGACCTTCGTTCGTCCAGACCTCCAGCGATTCCAGCACCGGAAGAATCTCACGCAGGGAGGAGAGGCTGTTCTCCAGCGTCGTCTTGGACTTCTTGTGGACATACAGCTCCGTGGAGTATTCCGGCAGTCTGTCGATAAAGTCCACACGCTCCGGCAGATCGGACAGAATTTCGCAGCGCGGCTGCACCAGCGCGGCGACGGCCTTCAGATCAATCGCGGGATTCGTAATGACTGTTTTCAGAACCGGCTCGGCCTTGGCGAAAAACGCCTCGGGGCTGAGCTTTTTCATATATTCCGCGTTCATCCAGCGCAGCTTGTTGATATCGAACACGGCAGGGGACTTCGAAATGCCGGAAATATCAAAAATCTCGGCCAGCTCCGAAAGCGTGTAGAATTCGCGCTCCGCGTTTTCGCCCTTCGGGCTCCAGCCCAGCAGCGCCACATAGTTCAGCACAGCCTCGGTCAGATAGCCCTCGCGGATCAGATCCTCATAGCTTGGGTCGCCGTGGCGCTTGGACATCTTGTGCTGCGCGTCGCGCATGACAGGGGAGCAGTGGACATATGTCGGGATCTCCCAGCCAAAGGCTTCGTACAGCAGATTGTATTTCGGTGCGGAGGACAGATATTCGCTGCCGCGTACGACGTGCGTAATGCCCATCAGATGGTCGTCGACGACGTTTGCAAAGTTGTACGTCGGCAGGCCGTCGGATTTCAGCAGCACCTGATCCTCCAGCTCCTTGTTTTCTACCGTAATATCACCGAAGGACGCGTCGTGGAACGTCGTCGTGCCCTCATGCGGGATGCGCTGGCGGATGACGAACGGTTCGCCCGCCTCCACGCGCTTCTTTGCCTCGTCCAGCGGCAGATCGCGGCAAGCGCAGACGTGCTTTTTGATTTCGCCCGTCTCGCTTCCGGCCTCCTCCACGTCGCCTTTCTGGCAGAAGCAGTAATATGCGCCGCCCTTTTCGCACAGCAGCTTCGCGTATTTGCCGAACAGGTCGCGCCGCTCGGACTGCACATACGGCCCGACCGGCCCGCCGACGTCCGGCCCTTCGTCGTGCGTCAGGCCGCATTCGGCCATTGTCTTGTAGATCACGTCGACTGCGCCCTCGACCAGACGGCCCTGATCGGTGTCTTCAATGCGGAGAATGAACTTGCCGTGGTGGCGGCGGGCAATCAGCCATGTATAGAGCGCGGTGCGCAGATTGCCGACGTGCATATAGCCCGTGGGGCTCGGAGCAAAGCGGGTGCGGACCTCGCCGTGCGGGATGCGCGCTTCCATCTGCTCAAAAAAATCCATGATGCGTGTTCCTCCAATATAAAAGTATGGTTATTATATAGTTTTTTTCAGAAACAGTCAATCATTGATTGCGCATTCCGGCGGTTTGTGCTATGATATGCGCATCTATCGAATAGAAAGAAGGACGTATCATGGACGAAAAAAAACGTATCTTTTCCGGCATCCAGCCCAGCGGCGATCTGACGCTCGGCTCGTATATGGGGGCGATCAAAAACTGGGTCGCTTTGCAGGACGAATATGAGTGCGTCTATTGTATCGTCGATATGCATGCCATTACCGTCCGGCAGGTCCCGGCTGATCTGCGCCGCAGAAGTCTGGAGCAGCTCGCGCAGTATATCGCCTGCGGACTCGACCCGCAGAAGAACATCATGTTCATTCAGTCCCACGTGCCGCAGCACGCGGAGCTTTCCTGGGTGCTTGGCTGCTATACGCAGTTCGGTGAGCTGTCGCGCATGACGCAGTTCAAAATGAAATCGCAGCAGCACGCAGATAATATCACCGCAGGCCTCTTTACCTATCCCGTACTCATGGCCGCCGATATCCTGCTCTACCAGACCGACCTTGTCCCTGTCGGCGAGGATCAGCGCCAGCACGTCGAGCTCTGCCGTGACATCGGCGCGCGCTTCAACAATTCCTTCCCCGATACCTTCAAGCTCCCCGAGGCGTTCATCCCCAAGATGGGCGCGCGCATCATGAGCCTCGGCAACCCGGACAACAAAATGTCCAAGTCCGACCCCGACGGCTGCGTGTTCCTCATGGACAAGCCGGAGGATATCATGCGTAAATTCAAGCGCGCCGTGACCGACTGCGAGACGGCTGTCCGTTTTGACAAGGACAATAAGCCCGGCATCTCCAATCTTCTTACGATTTACTGCGCCGCCACCGGCAAGACCATCGAGCAGGCCGAGGCCGAGTTTGCGGATCAGGGCTACGGCGTCTTCAAGCCCGCCGTCGGCGAAGCCGTTGTCGAGCTTGTCCGTCCCATCCGCGAAAAAACCGAGCAGATGCTTGGCGATAAGGCGTATCTGGAAAGCATCTACAAGGAGGGCGCTGAGCGCGCATCTTATCTCGCCAACAAGACCCTCCGCAAGGTCTACAAAAAAGTCGGCTTCGTCGCGCGGTAACGCACGGAGTCTGCTGCTTCCCTGTAGGGGCCGATGCCCACATCGGCCCGTTGGGAAGCTGCGAATTCGCCGTAGATTTCCGTAAAAACGGCCATATTCTGCCGGGCCGATGTGGGCATCGGCCCCTACATGAGCAGAACGTCGGCCTCCAACAAGGTTAATCAATCATTATGACAACAAAACAAGTCGTTTATATGCTGCTGGCGATGCTTGTCGCTGCTGCTGTGTCGTTCGCGTCCACGCCGATGGTCAAGGCGCTGGCCTGCAAGGTCGGTGCGATCGACGTGCCCAAGGATAACCGCCGTATGCACAAGGTTCCCATTCCCCGCATGGGCGGTCTGGCGATCTTTCTGGCGTTTTTACTGTCGGTTCTCGTCTTTGCGGACATCGACCGGCAGATGCAGGGCATTCTGCTCGGCTCCATCATGATCGTCATTCTCGGCGTTCTGGACGATATCATGGCGCTCAAGGCGCTGCCGAAGCTGTTTGTCCAGATCGCCGCTGCGGGCGTCGCCGTCTGGCACGGCTGCACGATCCAGTTCGTCTCCAACCCCAACGTCTTCTCCGAGGCGACCTATCTCAATCTCGGCTGGCTGTCCGTCCCCGTCACGATCATCTGGATCGTCGCCATCACCAACGCCGTCAATTTCATCGACGGCCTCGACGGCCTTGCCGTCGGCGTGTCCGCCATCTCGACAGCATCCCTGATCGTCGTGGCGCTCATGGTGAAGGAGGTCAACATCGCCGTCATCCTCTGCGCGCTCTTCGGCGCGTGCCTCGGCTTTATTCCGTATAATATGAACCCCGCAAAGATTTTCATGGGCGACACCGGCTCGACCTTCCTCGGCTATATCCTTGCCACGCTTTCCATCACGGGCCTGTTCAAGATGTACGCCATCATTTCCTTCGCCGTGCCGTTCCTCATCCTCGGCATCCCGATCTTCGATATCAGCTTTGCCTTCCTGCGCCGCATTGCCCACGGCCAGAACCCGATGAAGGCCGACCGCGGCCATTTCCACCACCGCCTCATCGACATGGGCTTCTCGCAGAAGCAGGCCGTCGCCATCGCCTATATGCTGACCGGCATTTTAGGGCTGGCCGCCGTGCTGCTGACGTCCTCGGGCGAACTCAAGGCGCTGATTCTCATTGCCGCGATCTTCATCGTCAGCGCCATCGGCTTCAAGCTGATCTTCGCGAAGAACGATCGGTCGGAGGACGAGCCGGAAGAAAAACAGGAGGAACCGCATGAATAAGCTGAAAGTCATGTCCGTCTTCGGCACAAGGCCGGAGGCCATCAAAATGGCGCCGCTTGTCAAGGCGCTGCAGGCCAGCGAGCAGATCGAAAGCATCGTCTGCCTGACCGGCCAGCACCGGGAAATGCTCGATTCCGTCATGGAGATCTTTCAGTTGACGGGCGATTATGACCTGCATATCATGGAAAAGCGCCAGACGCTCTCCACCATCACCACAAAGACGCTGCTCGGCATGGACAGCGTTCTGGATACCGTCAAACCCGATCTTGTCCTCGTCCACGGCGATACGTCCACGACATTCGCAGGCGCGCTTGCCGCGTTTTACCATCAGGTCAAGGTCGGCCACGTCGAGGCCGGCCTGCGTACCTGGGACAAATACTCCCCCTTCCCGGAGGAGATGAACCGCACCCTCGTCGGCGATATCGCCGATCTGCATTTTTCCCCGACAAAGGCCAACGCGGATAATCTCCGCCGTGAGGCCATCATGGGCGATATCTTCATCACCGGCAACACGGCCATCGACGCCATGCAGTACACCGTGAAGCCCGATTTCGTCTTCCCGACGGCGCTTCTGAACGAGCTGGATTTCCGGAACCACCGGATCATCGCCGTCACCTGCCACCGGCGGGAGAATTACGGCAAGCCCATGGAGGCCATCATGCACGCCATTCTGGAGATCGTGCAGACGCACCCCGATGTGGAGGTCGTCTATCCCGTCCACCTGAGTCCCGTCGTGCGCGAATGCGTTTTCCCGATTCTGGGCGGCCACGACCGCATTCACCTCATCGATCCGGTCGACGTGGAGGAAATGCACAATCTCATTGCCCGCTGCTATATGGTCATGACTGACTCCGGCGGCTTGCAGGAGGAAGCGCCTGCCCTCGGCAAGCCTGTCCTCGTCATGCGCCGCGAAACAGAACGCCCGGAGGCCATCGCCGCCGGAACGGCAAAGCTCGCGGGTGTGGAAAAGGACGAGATCGTCCGGCTCGCAGGCGAGCTGCTGGACGATCCCGCCGCGTATGCGCGTATGGCGAAGGCCGTCAACCCCTACGGCGACGGCCATGCGAGCGAACGTATCGTGCAGGCGATTTTGTGGCACTTTGGCCGCGCAGCGGAAAAGCCCGCTGATTTTAACGCCTGATTGAACGCAAAACGAAAGGACGGTGACGGACGACGGAGCAGAACCAGAAAAACAGGCGGACGCTGCTGATGTTCATTCTTGCGACGCTGGCTGTGATCGTCGTGATCGGCGCGCTGTTTGTCGGCAATATGCAGCAGAACAAGCGCGACGCCATCGTCCTGCCGGACGCGGCGCAGAGCACCCAGCCGGAGCTTCAGCCCGACGAAAATGAGCCTGCGCTGCTTGAGGTCACGCGCGAAAACGTGCAGAGCATCGTGCGCAGCCTGCGCCGCCCGCAGTATTACCATCAGACCTATACCATCACCCGCCAGATGAACGGCGCTGTATCCGAGACATCCGCCGAGCTTTGGGTCGCGGACACGCGCGTGTGCGCTGTCCTGACGACCGCCAGCGGGGAAAAGCATATCCTGACCGACGGCGAGACGCTCTATGTCTGGTACGCCGGGGATGAAACGGTACGCACGCTTGCGGCCTCCCAGGACGCGACGATGGACGAGCTGATCGGTATCCCGACCTATGAACAGGTCGGAGCCATGCCGCCTGCCTCCATCACCGACGGCGAATTCATCACCGACGACCGCTATGATTCCGGCCAGCAGATCTTCGCCGCCTCGGAGGAGGGGACTGTCCGCCGCGAATGCTGGATCAGCCTCAGCTACGGCCTTCTGACCGAAAGCATCCTCAAATCCGGCGGCGAAACGATTTATGACGCCATCCAGACCGGACTCGAGATTTTGGCCGCCGGAGACGAGACGTTTGAAGACGTCTTCACCCTCCCGGACGGAACTGTCCCGTTCCAAGAGTAAGCGGCACTCCGAGGCTCCCCTTTCAAGGGGAGCTGGCGCGCAGTGCCTGAGAGGTTGCGGCAGGCAGCAGCGAGAAGCGGAAATCCAATGCGAATCCGTAGGCACCTGCCCATTTAACTGTAGGGGCCGATGCCCACATCGGCCCGGCAGAATGCACCAATTTTACGGGGATCTCCGGCAAAGTCGTAACTTCCCAACGGGCCGATGTGGGCATCGGCCCCTACAATCCGGTCAACAGAATTGCTACAGAAATCGAAGCAGCATTCATTTTCTCAGAAAAACCTTACGACAGCAAAAATGCTGCCGCCGTTAAAATGACCGACAGCTGATCCTCCTCCTCGCCGTCCACGACGAGTAGCAGCAGGATCAGCAGCATCAGAAGATCCCCCGTATCAATGCTGCGCGGCAGCAGCCGCGACAGAAATCCGCCATGCTCCGCCGTACAGGGCGGGGCAGGAGGCGGCGGAGGCGGGGGAGCAGGCGGCACGCACACAGGCTCCGGAGGCGGAGCGGGCGCAGCCGCCTGCGGCTCCGCGCCGACGCGTGTCGGATGATAGACGCCTGCGGCGTCCGGTATGTAGCGGTTATACATCATGGCGTCTCCTTTGCTCCGGGACTTCGGCCCCGGTTTTTCAGAGCCAGACTTGCAAGACTTGCCAGCCGCGCCGCATGCAGCGCCCGGTCGATCTTTTCCTGCCGCTCCTTGCGCAGAAAAGGCTTCAGCGCCAGCAGCAGCGCTTCCTGCCTTTTGTCCATTTTTCCTGCCTGCCGCAGCATTGCGGCGGCAGGCTCCGGCAGCGGCTGCTGCTGAAAAACGGCCTGCACCGGCTTCGGCTCCGATTCCGGGGGGTCCGGCACGGGCGCGCGCTCCGGCTGCGCCTGCGGCACGGAAAAGCCCATCGATCCGGCCAGCTCCCGCAGCTCCTGCAGCTGCGCGGGATCATCCAATACGGCGCGCAGCGCGCGCTCCAGCTCATCCATTGAGCTTCCTCAACAGCGCCTGTGCCTGCTCTGTGTTCAGAACAGGCCGCAGAAGCTCCATCGCCCGTGCGTGGTCGCCCTGCTTTGCCGCGTCAGCGGCCTGACGCAGCCGCTCTCCGCCGCCGGACGCCAGCAGCGCCAGCAGCTGCCGTCCCTCCGCAGACCCCAATACGCGCCGGAGCTGCTCCGGGGAAAACGAATGTTCCATCCAGCTACCCCCTCCGTTCTTAAGTAACCGCTGATGCAATCGGTTACTCAACCCGATTCTTCCTTATCATATGCGCCCCGCGCATGAAAGTGAACGATATGAAGCTTCTGATTTTGTCGGATACGCACCGGAGCCTCGGCTTCGCGTACGACGCCATAGAAAAAGAACACCCGGACGCGGTTGTGCATCTGGGCGACCATCTGACCGATGCGGAGGATCTGTCCTTCGCCTGTCAGGAACCGGATTTCTATTATGTGCCCGGCAACTGTGATTACGCCCCGACAGTTCCGCAGAGCCTGACGCTGGAGCTTGACGGCGTGCGCATTTTTGTGACCCACGGCCATCTCTACGGCGTCAAGCGCGATCTGACCGCGCTTGCGGGCGCGGCAAAGGACGCGGGCGCGCGGCTTGCGCTCTTCGGCCATACCCACATCCAGCACCTGGAGGAGCGCGGCGGCATCACGCTCCTGAACCCCGGCACGGCCGGGCGCTTCGGCCACAGCGGATACGCCGTGGTCGAGATCAAGGACGGCGCGTTTTCCTGCCGTCTGGAAACGGATACGGAGTGATATTTATGATTTTAGCGATCGATATCGGCAATACCAACATCGTGCTCGGCTGTATGGAGCACGACCGCATTCTCGTCGAGGCCCGCATGGCGACCGACCTGCTCAAGACCTCCGACCAGTACTGCGTGGAACTCAAAAATCTTTTGAATCTTTATGAGATTGATCCGAAGAGCGTCGAGGGCGTCATTATCTCGTCTGTCGTACCGCCGGTTCTCAATTCCTGCAAGACTGCCGTGCGTAAGCTGACCGGCAAAACGCCGATGATCGTCGGCCCGGGCATCAAAACGGGACTCAATATCCAGATGGAGAACCCGGCTCAGATCGGCAGTGATCTGATCGTCGCCGCTGTCGCCGCACTTAGCCGTTTTAAACCGCCTCTCATCATCGTTGACATGGGTACAGCCACGACCATGACGGCCATCGATAAAAACGGCACCTACGTCGGCGGCTGCATCAGCCCCGGCCCGAAGCTCTCCGCCGAGTCGCTCTCTACACGCACGGCGCAGCTGCCCGCCATCAGTCTGGAAAGCCCGAAAAAGGCCATCGGCAAAAACACCGTCGATGCCATGCGCAGCGGTGTGATGCTCGGCTCCGCCTGTATGGTTGACGGCATGATCGACCGGATGGAGGAAGAACTCGGCGGCGGCGTGACTGTCGTTGCAACAGGCGGCATTGCGCGCTTTGTCCTTCCAATGTGCCGCCGCAGAATCGAATACGACCGTGACCTTCTTCTGAAGGGGCTTTCGATCCTCTATGAAAATAACCGCAGAGAGAAGTGAATTCATGTGCAGACGAATCTCAATGCGCAGTGTGTTCTTCCTTCAAAAACGCTCGCGCGGTTTTTGAAAACCGCCGTGACGCCCCTGTTTTTATACGATGAAAAGAGTCTCGTGCAGGCAGCGCAGGCTCTTTTCCGTGCATTTTCCGACTGCAACGGATTCTTGCCGCGCTTTCCCATCCGCATGAATCCGAATCCCACGGTTCTGCAAATTCTGCGCAGCTGCGGCTGCGGCGTGCTTTGCAGGAGCCTTGCGGAGCTGGAGATTGCCGCCCGGTGCGGCTTCCATGGCAGGAAAATCGCCTACGAGCCGTCGATCCGCAGCGCGGAAGCGGAGAAAGCTGCGCATACGCTCGGCGCAGTTTTCGTGCTGGACGGAGCCGAGCTGCTGCCCGAAGCAATGCCGGAGGCCGTAATTCTGCTCCTGCGGCAGCAGGGCCAGCTTCGCTTCGGCGCGAAGCCTGTGACGGGCGTCCCGGCCTGCTATGCCGGGATGGAACGCGAAGCGCTCCTGCGCACGGCGGAATGCCTGCGCGCAGGCGGCGTAGGCTGGCTTGGCCTCGGTATGCGGCTGGGCGAGCTGTGCATGGACGAGGACTTCTATCCCGCTATCTTCGCCCAGCTTGCCGCGCTGGCACAGACGCTGTATGAGAAAACCGACGCCGCGGCAGATGCAATTGACCTTGGCGGCGGTTTTGGCGTCAGCTACCGGCCCGGCTTTTCCGGTCCGGAGCCGGATGCGTGCGCCAAAGCTATCCTGACGCAGATACAGGCCCTTCCGGAAGCGCTGCGCGGCCTCTCGCTGCAAATGAGTCCCGGACGGTTCCTCGCCGCAGCCTGCGGAACGCTGGTCACGCGGGTACGGGCTGTCAAGCCGGGGCCTGCTCCGCTTGCCGTGCTGGATGTCGATCCGGCGCAGTGTCCGCGCCTGGTCAAAAGCGGCGCATACCATCCGGTGTACGTTCCGTATGCCACCGGACGGCGGACGCTGGTGCAGCTGCTGACCGTCGGTACGCAGGACGGTCCGGTCATGCGCCGCCTCCTGCCGGAGCTTCGCCCAGGCGATCTGGTGCTCATCGGTATGCTCGGCGCGGACGGACGCAGCCTCGCCTCCCGCTACGGCGGCGCTGAACCGTGCCTGGAACACCTCATCCGGCCAGGCGGTGAAATTGTGCCGATCACAGCATACTGAATACCAGCCCAAGGCAGACCAGAAATCCCGCCCCGATGCAAACCGTTACCGCCGCTTCGATCACCGCAGCAGCGCACCGGATGCGCCGCCTGCGTACCTGCAGGCGGCTGCTGGATACGGATGAAGCGGGCGTCTCCGGGGAACGCTTCAAATATTGGGACAGTTCAATCACAGAATCAGAACGCATCAGAAATATCCTCCCATGTTTTTCTGACGCCATTCTAGCAGATTCTATGTACGATAAACCGGACTTTTGAAAGGAGCACCACTTTTATGGAAGAATTCTATCTTGATTCCTGCGGCGCGGGCCGCCTGCACTGCGCGCTCTGGAAACCGGAAGGGGAGCCGAAGGCCGTCGTCCAGCTCATTCACGGCATCGCCGAGCATATCGGACGCTATGACGCGTTTGCGAAATTTCTGACGCAGCATGGTTATGTCGTCGCTGCCGACGATCACATGGGCCACGGCGGCTCCGCGGAAAACGGCCTCAGAGGCTTTTTCTCCGGCGGCTGGCTGTCTGCGGTCGAGGATGAAAAGCGCCTGCACGACGAAATTTCCGCGCAGTACCCGGATCTGCCCTATTATATTCTCGGCCACAGCATGGGCTCGTTCCTGCTGCGCACCTATCTCTATACCTACCCCGACGCCGTGGACAAGGCCGTCATTTCCGGCACCGGCTGGGAGGACCCCATGAAGGTGCGCATGGGCAAGCTCGTCTGCAAGCTCGAAGAGGCCCGCATCGGCGAGAAAAACACCAGCGCGCTCGTCACAAAGCTCATGTTCGGCAGCTATAACAGGGCCTTTGGCCCCGTGACCTCGCCCAATGCCTGGATCTGCTCCGACGACGCCGTTGTCGCCGCCTATGACGCAGACCCCCTCTGCGGCTTCGACGCGACGATTGGCCTCGCGCGCGACCTTCTTACAGGTGTCGGCATGAACGAGCAGCAGGAAAATCTGGATAAGATGAACAAGCAGCTGCCCATTATGTTCATCTCCGGCTGCAAGGATCCCGTCGGCGGCATGGCAAAGGGCGTTCTCAAATGCATCGACGCGTTCAAGCGCAGCGGCATGAAGGACATCACCATCAAGCTCTATCCCGAGGGCCGCCATGAAATGCTCAACGAGCGCAACAAGGACGAGGTCTATCAGGACGTTCTCACCTGGCTCGAGCGCTGAAAAACAAAAAATGAGGCTGTCCCGGATGACACTTTGTCATCCTGAGACAGCCTCCTTTTTGTGCAGAACTTATTTGCCGGATCTGAGCTCCTTCATGCAGTTCGCGCAGATGTTCTTGCCTCTGTAGTTTTCGACATTTCTGCCGTCGCCGCAGAAGATGCAGGTCGGCTCATACTTCTTGAGAATAATGGATTCGCCATCGACATAGATTTCGATAGCGTCCTTCTCTGCGATGTCGAGCGTGCGGCGCAGTTCGATGGGCAGAACGATTCTGCCGAGCTCGTCGACCTTTCTGACGATACCTGTGGATTTCATTGTGAATAACCCCCTTCAATCTTTGCCATGCATTATGGATCTAGCTGTCAGATGCTGCATGGACACCGGACAGCGCTCCCTCAAGCAGCTTTATTCTACCATCCAATTATGTACAAATTTTGAACAAAAAATCTTTTTCTTGTCGGAGAGCGAAATATGTTGTTGAATTTTCTCTGGTTTGGACTGATTTTGCTTGCGTTTGTATCTGATCTGCTGACAGGAATGCCGTTTTCGTCCGGCATGGACGGACTGAGCGGCGCACGGGCGGGACTGGAGCTGGCGCTGACGCTGGCCGGGCCGGTCTGCCTCTGGTCGGGGCTGTCGCAGGCGATGGAGCGTGCGGGACTGACTGAAGGGCTGTGTACGGCGCTGCGGCCTGTGCTGCGGCGGCTGTTTCCGGTATGCGCAAAAGACTCCGAGGGCTTCTGGAACCTGTGCGGCAATCTGAGCGCGAATCTGCTGGGGTTGGGCAACGCGGCGACGCCGCTCGGCATCCGGACGGCGCAGCGGATGCAGGCGCTGTCCGGCGGCGGGGGAGCGTCGGATGAGCTGTGCCTGCTGGTCGTGATGAATACGGCGTCTTTGCAGCTGATCCCGTCGACGGTCGCCGCCGTCCGCGCGCAGCTCGGCGCGGCGCACGCGTTCGATATCCTGCCTGCCGTGTGGCTAGCGTCGGCCTGCTCGGTCGGAGCTGGGATTCTGGCGGCGAAGGGCCTGAAGCGATGCTGGAGAACCTGACGGAGCTGCTGCTGCCTGCGCTTTTGCTGCTGGCGGGTGCGGCAGGGATCGCAAAAAAGCAGGATGTTTACGGCGGAATGCTGACCGGTGCACAGGACGGGCTGCGGCTGATGCTCTCGCTGACCCCCACGCTGGTGCTGATGCTGACGGCGGTGACGATGCTGCGGGAGAGCGGCTTTTTTGCGCTGCTCACGCCCGTTTTCGCGCCGGTCTTCCGCCTGCTTGGCATCCCGCCGGAGGTCGCGCCGCTGGTACTTATCCGGCCTCTCAGCGGCAGCGCGGCGCTGGCCGTCGGGACAGATCTGATGCGGGAATACGGGGTCGATTCCCTGATCGGCCGGACGGCGGCGGTCATGCTCGGTTCGACCGAAACGACGTTCTACACCATCAGCGTCTATTTTGGCGCGTCAGGCGTCAAAAAAACGCGCTATGCGCTCCCGGCAGCCCTGATCGCCGACCTGACCGGCTTCTGCATGGCCGCACTGAGCGTGCGCGTGTTTTTCCGATAGCACCCTCGAAAAGGCTCCCCTGTCATGTCCTGACAAGGGGAGCCTCCGGATGTACGTTCAGCCCTTTTCACCGTTGTTTTCCAGATAGATGGCAAGCCAATTCAGAAGCTTGGGATCCTCCGGGTGGTAGATCAGGAAGCCGTCGTGATGCGTCCAGCTGACGGCGATCTGCCTGCCGGAAAGGCTGAGGCTGCAGCACTCGTCTTCGGATGGCCCCCAGACCAGCATGAGCGAAACGCCCCGGCCGTCGTAGGCTCTGCCGGTGCTGACCGACTCGATGGGCCACGGCAGGAGATTGCGGAAATCCTCCCGGTAGCGGGTCGAGTTCAGAAGCATAAGAACACCTTCAAACGCCGTGTCCTCCGGCGTCACGTTTTGCAGCGCATAGCTTTCCGTGTACGCCCTGCCGTCCCGAACTCCGCTGAGCGACACGACTCCGGCGAGGCTGGTGATCTCATCCCGGTCAGAAGCCGTCATCTCCTCGAACGTGTGCGGCGTCAGCCGCCAGGCGAGAAGACAGAGCAGCAGGATCGCAAGCAGCAGCAGGATGCACTTTTTCGTTCCCCGACGCATAGGCAGGCCCTCCTTTTTTCTGACTCTATACTATCAGACGGCTTCCGGCTTTGCAAGACGGCGAAGCATGAAGAATTCTGAAGATTTCCTTGACCCAGATGCTGTGCACGGATACAAAATCAGCACTATATGTTGTGATTCACGCGGAAAAAGGTTAATATTTGCTTAAAACATGAGAAAAACGTTGAAAAAGCAAGAAAAATATGCTACTCTTTCGGTATACATAATCTGCTCCGCAATATGAGGAGGAACCGAAATGCAAAAGAGATGGATCAGTCTGCTGCTGGTGCTTGCGCTGGTGCTGGCTGTTTGGAGCGTCTGCGCTGTCGCGGCGGACGCGCAGAAGGCGGATGAGGCCGCCGGGGAAGAGGCGGCTGCCGAGCCTGCCGCAGAGGAACCCGCCGAAGAGGATACTCCGGCGGAGGAACCCGCCGCTCCCGCCGAAGAAGCGGATACCGCTTCCGAGGCGGAAGAAGCACCCGCGGAGGACGGCGAACAGAACCACATCCACGCCGCAAACCGCGAGGACAGCTGCGAAGAGCCGTCCTTTGCGCCGCTGACCGTGACCGGCGGAAAGCTGGAATCCGGCTGCTATTATCTGACGGATGATCTGGCTCTTGAAGAGCCGCTCTGCGTGCCCAAAAACGGCGCGCAGGTCACGCTCTGCCTGAACGGCCACACGCTCCGTCTGGCGGATGGCGCTGAGGGCTGCATCATCTTCGTCGCCGTGAGCGATAAGGACGCGGAGCCGTCCGTCCTTACCATCACCGACTGCAACGGAGCGGACAGCTCCAGCAATTATTACGTCGACGAAGACGGCGCGCTTGTCTTTGACGACGGCAGCTATGCCTGGCAGGAGGCCTATATCGCGGCAAGCGAAAAGAACGCGCTTGCCGGTGGCCGGATCACCGGCGCAACAGCAGGCGCGATCAGCGTGGGCGATTATAACGAGCTTTATCTGACAAACGTGAACATCATCGACAACGCGGGCCGCTATGGCGCAGGTGTTGTCGTTGCGGAGCACGCCTCCGCCGTGCTGGACAGCTGCGTCATCGCGGGCAACCGCCTGACGGGCGAAATGAAGGACTCCGAAAAGCAGATCCTGGGCGGCGGCGTGTACTGCGCCGGTACGCTCGAGCTGAGCGGCACGACCAGCATCACCGGCAACCGCGCGCAGGACGCGCAGGATAACCTCTGGCTGGATGAAACTGCTGCACTCAAGATCGGCGATCTGGGCCTTGACAAGCAGGCGCACATCGGCGTCAGCGGAGCGGCGGAGCAGACGATCCTGACCGGCTACGCAGACGATTTCTCGGAGAACTTTACAAGCGACGATCTTACTCTGACCATCAGCACCGCACGTGAAAACGGCTTCACCGAGCTGACGCTTCAGGAGGCCGTTTATACGCTGACGCTCGATCCCGGCGAAGGAAGCGAACCTGTCACGCTGGAAGCAGAGCAGGGAAAAAGCCTGCACGAACTGAATGTGCAGGCTCCGGAGCGTGAAAACATGACGTTTGACGGCTGGTACACCGAAGAAGGGGACTGCGTCGACGCGGAAGCGCCGCTGCATCTGACCGGCGATACGACGCTTTCCGCCCGCTGGACGCAGGCGGAGCCGCAGAGCGCGGAGGCCGCGCTGCTGACCTATGACCCCGACGCGCCCATCACAAAACAGGAGGCGGCAAAGACGCTTTACCAGATGGCCCGCCAGCTCGGTCTGGACACCGAAGCCGGGCAGGAGGTCGATCTGACGCAGTTTGAAGACGCAGACGAGATCAGCGAGGACGCGGCGGACGCCGTCCGCTGGGCCTATGCCGCCGACCTTCTGACCGAAAAGGACGGGAAGCTCCATGTTGCCGACGAGCTGACCCGGAAGGAGCTGACCCGGATGCTGGAGGATTTTCTGGATCTGATTTAAGCGCCGCGCTGCTTCCGCACCAGAAGCATACAGAGCAGCATCAGTAGCGGGAAAATGATGGCGGCGAGGATGCCTGCGCGGAGCGCTCCGCCGCAGGCGTCCGAGACGAGGCCCGCAAGCGTCGGGCCTCCCGCGCAGCCAAGATCACCCGCCAGCGCCAGCAGCGCGAACATCTGCGTTCCGCCTCCCCGGATGGAGGCGGATGCGCGGCTGAACGTTCCGGGCCAGAAAATGCCGACCGAGAAGCCGCACACGGCGCAGCCGAGCAGGCTCAGAACCGGAGACGGCACAAACACGATGCACAGATACGCCCCGACGCACAGCGCCGCGCAGACAGCCATATAGCGGTTTAAGTTCAGTTTTTCGCCGTATTTCCCGAAAATCAGCCGGGAAACGCCCATCATAGCTGCGAAGGCCATCGGCCCCGCCAGATCGCCTACAGTCTTCGAAACACCGAGCCCCTGTTCGGCAAAGGCTGACGACCACTGGCTCACGGCCTGCTCCGACGCGCCTGCGCAGAGCATCATCACCATAAAGAGCCAGAATACACGGCTTTTGACGAGCGTGCGCAGCGATAGCGCCTGCGCACCCTCGGCCTGCATCGGATAGAGCGGCGCCCCCCCGAAGAAGACCGCGTTTACGACTGGAACAAGCGCCCACAAAAGCGCAAGGAGCTTCCAGTTTCCAATTCCGAACAGCGCGAAAAATGCCGTCGACAGCAGCACGACGCCCATATGACCCCAGCAATAGAACGAATGGAGAAGGCTCATGTGCTGTTCCTTATTCTGCGTGGGGCAGGATTCCATCACCGGGCTGACAATGACTTCAAGCAGCCCGCCGCCGACTGCGTAGATCACGACGGCGATCAGAAGCCCCGTAAACGCATCCGGCAGCGCATCCGGAAGAATGGTCAGCAGGACAAGTCCGGCAGCTGAGGCGATATGCGACAGCAAAATGGCCGCGCGGTAGCCGATGCGATCCAGAAACCACGCCGAGAGCAGATCAATGCCGAGCTGAATGCAGAAATTGATCGTGATGAGCAGCGTAATTTTCGAAAGCGGGATCTGGTACGTCCGCTCGAACATGACGAACAGCAGCGGAACAAAGTTATTGACGATGGCCTGCACGATATAGCCGACATAGCAGCCAAGGATCGTCCGGCGGCAGGAGCTTTGCATGGGAATTACCTCGAAATCTGTAGATTACCGCCTTTATATCACATCCGCACGGTCTTTGCAAGCGTCCTGCGGCCCGAAAATTTTTTTCGCTTTACCGAAAAAAACACTTGACAAACGCGAATTTCAGGCGTATACTCCGTGGCAAGATGAAACCGTTGATGCAGACGAGTAAGCAGACAGGATTTCTCCCAGAGAGCTGCCGGGTGGTGCGAGTGCAGCAGAAAGACGTTTGCCGAATGGACTGCGGAGGGCAGGCTGAACGCGAAGGCAAGTAGGCGCTGACGGAGTCCCACCGTTACAGGGGAGGATGCGTGCAGGCGCGTCATGAGCGGACAAGCAATTGTCAATTTGGGTGGCACCGCAGAAGTTTTTCAGACTTTTGTCCCAAGAGATCAAACCGATAACCGGTTTTCTCTGTGGATGAAGGTCTTTTTTGTTTCCCTCTTCCCGGAGAAAGCCAAAACGCGAAAGGAGAAACAACTATGAATACCGAAAACATTCCTTACAAGATCTATCTGTCTGAGTCTGAGATGCCCCAGAATTGGTACAATGTCCGCGCGGACATGAAAAACAAGCCCGCGCCTCTCGTGAACCCTGGCACCGGCAAGCCCATGGGCTTTGACGATCTGCGCCCCGTTTTCTGTGACGAGCTGATCGAGCAGGAGCTGGACAACGACACGCCGTATATCCCCATCCCGCAGGAGATCCGCGATTTCTACAAGATGTACCGCCCGTCGCCGCTGGTGCGCGCGTACTGCCTCGAGGAAAAGCTTGGAACCCCGGCGAAGATCTATTACAAATTCGAGGGCAACAATACCTCCGGCAGCCACAAGCTGAACTCTGCCATCGCGCAGGCGTATTACGCCAAAAAGCAGGGACTCAAGGGCGTTACGACCGAGACGGGCGCCGGTCAGTGGGGCACGGCCCTTTCCATGGCCTGCGCGTATCTGGGGCTTGACCTGAAGGTCTTCATGGTTAAGTGCTCGTATGAGCAGAAGCCCTTCCGCCGCGAGGTCATGCGCACCTATGGCGCAAGCGTCACGCCCAGCCCATCGAACACCACGAATGTCGGCCGCGCCATTCTCGCGAAGGACCCCGACACGACCGGTTCTCTCGGCTGCGCTATCAGCGAGGCCGTCGAGGTCGCCACGACCACGCCCGGCTACCGCTATGTGCTCGGCAGCGTCCTGAATCAGGTCCTGCTCCATCAGTCGGTTATCGGTTTGGAAACGAAGATCGCGCTCGATAAATATGGCATTACGCCCGATATCATCATCGGCTGCGCCGGCGGCGGCTCGAACCTCGGCGGTCTGATCGCTCCGTTTATGGGCGAAAAGCTGCGCGGCGAAAAGGATTACCGCATCATCGCCGTCGAACCTGCCTCCTGCCCCAGCTTTACGCGCGGCGTGTTTGCCTATGACTTCTGCGATACCGGCATGGTCTGCCCGCTGGCAAAAATGTACACGCTTGGCAGCGGCTTCATCCCGTCGGCCAACCACGCGGGCGGCCTGCGCTACCACGGCATGAGCCCGATCCTCTCGCAACTGTACCACGACGGTCTGATGGAGGCCCGCAGCGTCGAGCAGACGAGTGTATTTGAAGCAGCGGAGTATTTCGCCCGCACTGAGGGCATTCTCCCCGCGCCGGAATCCAGCCACGCCATCCGCGCCGCCATCGACGAAGCGCTTAAGTGCAAGGAAACAGGGGAGAAGAAGACCATTGTCTTCGGACTGACCGGCACTGGCTACTTCGATCTCGTTGCGTATCAGAAGTTCAACGATCATGAAATGACCGATATTATCCCGACCGACGAGCAGCTTGCCGCAAGCATCGCAAAGCTGCCGAAGGTGTCGGAATGAAATTTCTGCGTACACCCTGTTGACATTTGTATGCGAGGTGTGTATAATAACGCCGTCAATCAAATACAGGACATCCGTTGATCGTCCTCAGAACGCGTATGCGGACTGAGAACAGAAGGAATCTCTGGAGAACTCATTGAATTGAGTGCCGAAGGTGCAAGGCGCAAGCCGAATCTCTCAGGCAAAAGGACAGAGCCGCAGCTACAGCTTTTGTAATACGGCACCACAATGAGCAGACCGGAGACGGCCTGCTCATTTTTATCGTTGTATAAGGAGATACATCGTCATGGCAAACGTACTCGAAACCGGCATGAGCTATCTGCAGACGCAGGACCCCGAGGTCGCGGCCTGCATCGAAAACGAATTTCAGCGCCAGAAGCAGAACATTGAATTGATCGCGTCGGAGAACATCGCCTCTCCCGCCGTCATTGCAGCCATGGGCTCCGTTCTGACGAACAAATACGCCGAGGGTTACCCCGGCAAGCGCTATTACGGCGGCTGCGATTATGTGGATGTGCTGGAGACGATCGCGATCGAGCGCGCGAAAAAGCTGTTCGGCGCGGCCTATGCCAATGTACAGCCGCACTCTGGCGCGCAGGCCAATCTGGAGGTCTATGCCGCGCTCTTGCAGCCGGGCGATACGCTCATGGGCATGGATCTTGCCAGCGGCGGCCATCTGACGCACGGCGCCCGCGTCAATCTCTCCGGCAAATACTATCACAGCATCAGCTACGGCGTGGACCCGGAGACGGGCCGCATCGACTATGATCAGGTCGAGGACATGGTTCGCCGGTACCGGCCGAAGCTGCTTGTGGCCGGTGCGTCCGCCTATCCCAGAGCCATTGATTTTAAGGCATTTGCCGAGATCGCGCACAAAAACGGCGCGCTGCTCATGGTCGACATGGCGCATATCGCGGGTCTTGTCGCAGGCGGGCAGCATATGAGCCCCGTTCCCTATGCCGACGTCGTCACGACCACCACGCATAAGACGCTGCGCGGCCCGCGCGGCGGCATGATCCTCTCGCGCGACGAGGAATTCGCCAAAAAGCTCAACAGCGCCGTCTTCCCCGGCACGCAGGGCGGGCCGCTGATGCACGTGATCGCGGGCAAGGCCATCTGCCTGCGCGAGGCGGCGCAGCCGGAATTCAGAACCTATGCAGAAAACGTCGTGAAGAATGCAAAGGCACTGGCGGACGCGCTGCTGGCGCACGGCTTCGATCTCGTGACCGGCGGCACAGACAACCATCTGATGCTTGCCGATCTGCGGAAAAAGAACATCACTGGCAAGGAGCTGCAGACAAAGCTTGACGAGGTGCATATCACCGTCAACAAAAACGCCATCCCGAACGACCCGCAGAAGCCCGGCGTCACCAGCGGCGTGCGCATCGGTACGCCCGCATGCACCACGCGCGGCTTTACGCCGGAGGATATGCCGGTCGTGGCCGACTGCATCGACAAGATCGCGACGGACTATGAAGCCAACCGCGAAGCCGTGCTTGCCGCCGTGGCGGAGCTTGTCAGAAAGCATCCGATCTACGAATAAGCGCCGTCTGCCTCCAATTGCGCGGTTTGCCGCTTTTTGTCTAAATCTTGTGCTTTCGGGCAAAATGTAACACAAATGAAATGTTGGACGCATTTACAAACCGGGCACAATATATTATGATAGTGGCACAAGCTCAAGAGAAGGAGGCTGACCGTCGTGAATGACAATACCATCAAGTTTGTGGTACCGGAAGACAGTAGTGAGGAAATGAAGAGCATTCTGACCGCCGTATATGGCGCCCTCAGCGAAAAAGGGTATAACCCCATCAATCAGATAGTCGGTTATCTCCTGTCCGAGGATCCTACCTACATTACCAACTACAACAATGCCCGCAGCCTGATCTGCAAGCTCGACCGTGACGAGCTGCTTCAGGAGCTGGTCAAGCATTATCTGTTCTCATAACCGCAAACGATCCCCCGGCAGCGCCTGTAACGGCGCTGCCGGTTTTTCTTTGATACACCGGCGCCCAAGGCGTCCCTTTGACACAAAGGGACGCTCAGGTGCGTACAGATCCGCGCTGTTTGCCAAAAAGCGATTCCGGGATTGCATTTCCTATGGAAAAATGGTAAAATACCAAGATAGAATAAATTGGAGAGGTATCCGCGTGTATCTGAAATCATTGGAGATCCAGGGCTTCAAGTCCTTCCCGGACAGGACGCTTTTGCAGTTCGGCAGCGACTGCACCGCCATCGTCGGGCCGAACGGCAGCGGAAAATCGAATATTTCCGACGCCATCAGCTGGGTGCTTGGCGAGCAGAGCACCCGCGCGCTGCGCGGCGCGAAGATGGAGGACGTGATCTTCGGCGGCACGGCCAAGCGCCCCGCCGTCGGCTACGCCGAGGCGACGCTCGTGCTTGACAATTCCGACGCCAGCCTTCGCATTGAGACGCCCGAGGTCATGATCACCCGCCGCTATTTCCGCTCCGGTGAGAGCGAATACTATATAAATAAGCAGCTTGCCCGCCTCAAGGACATCAACGAGCTGTTCATGGACACCGGCCTTGGCCGCGAGGGCTATTCCAACATCGGACAGGGCCGCATTGACGAGATCCTTGCGCTCAAGTCGACCGACCGGCGTGAAATTTTTGAAGAGGCCGCAGGCATCTCCAAATTCCGCCACCGCAAGGAGGAAACAGAGCGCCGTCTAGCCAACACCGAGGACAATCTGCTGCGCATCGGCGATAAGATCTCCGAGCTGGAGCTTCAGGTCGGCCCGCTGCGGGAGCAGGCGGAGAAGGCGCAGAAATATCTGACCTTCCGCACCGAGCTCAAGGGTCTTGAGGTCACGGTCTGGCTGGAAAATCTCAAAAAAATCGCCGAAAGCGCCCGCAAGGCCGAGACGGATTACGCCTCCGCCGCTTTCATCCTCGAACAGGCACACGACGAGCTGACCGCGCTCTACAGCAAGGCCGAGCAGCTCAGCCTGCAATACAACCACCAGACGCTTCAGCTCGACCAGCAGCGCGAGCACATCAGCCAGATGGAGGCCGAACGCCAGCAGGCACAGAACGAAATTACGCTCCTGCGCGCGGAGATCCAGCACCACCAGACGAACATCGACCGCATCCGGCAGGAGCTGCAGGATCAGCAGACGCGAAGCGGCGGCATTGCGGGCCAGATCGAGGCCGAGCGGCAGAAGATCGAAGAAAATACCCGCGCGCTGGCCGCTGCAAATGACTCCCTTGCTGCCGTTCAGCAGGAGGCGCAGGCTCTCGCAGAGCAGACCGGCGAAGCCGGACAGCAGCTCGTTTCCCTCCGTGCCCAGCAGGCGCTTTTGCAGTCGCAGAGCGCCTCCGTGACTGCGCAGATCGCGTCCATGGAGGCCTCCATGGAGGAGGTCCTTGCCCGCAGACAGACGCTGGAGGAGGACCGGACTGCCGCAAAGGCCCGGCAGGAGCAGATCGCGGCGCAGCAGCTCGCCTGCAAAAAAAGTCTTGAACAGGCGCAGGACGACGCGCAGAGCGCGAAAAATACCATCGCGGGCTATGAGCTTCGCCTGAAAGCGCGTCAGGACAAGCGCGACGGCCTGCAAAGGCAGCTGAACGCCGCCGGCGTCCAGCTCGATACGCTTGATTCGAAGATCCGTATGCTCCGTGAGATGGAGCGCGAATACGAGGGCTTTTCCAAGGCCGTCCGCCTTGTCATGCAGGACGCGGCAGCCGGAAAGCTTCGCGGCATCCACGGCCCGGTTTCCAAGCTCATCCGCGTGGAAGACCGCTATACCACCGCCATCGAGACGGCGCTCGGCGCCGCCATGCAGAACATCGTCGTCTCCTCCGAGGAGGACGGCAAGACCGCCATCCAGATGCTCAAGCGCCGCGACGGCGGCCGCGCGACCTTCCTTCCGCTCACCGCGATCAAGCCGCAAAGTCTGCAGGATACCGTCTGCCAGCGCCAGCCGGGCTTTATCTCCGTCGCCTCCGGCCTCGTCTCATGCGACGAGCGGTACCGCGCCGTGATTGAAAACGCCCTTGGCCGCACCGTGATCTGCGACACGCTGGATAACGCCGTGCGCATGGCGCGTGCCTGCGGCAGCCGCGTGCGCATTGTCACGCTCGACGGGCAGGTCATGAACGCGGGCGGCAGTATGACCGGCGGCTCTGCCGCAAAGAGCGCGGGCGTTCTGACGCGCGCGAACACGCTTGCAAAGCTGGCCGAGGAACGGAACGCACTCGCGCAAAGCCTTGAATCGCTCAAGGCGCAGACGGCCGAGGCCGCTTCCTCCGCCGCGAAGACCGAATTTGAGCTTACTGCCGTCCGCAGCCAGCTCCGCGAGGCGGAAGACGAGGTGCTGCGCCGCACGGAGGAACACAAGCAGGTGCAGCTTCTGGCCGCTGCGGTCACGGAAAATCTGGAAAACATCGAAAAGGAGCTTGCCCACCTGACCAGCCGCACCGGCGGCGAGGAGGGAAAGCTGCAGGCACTCAAGGCCCAGCTGCAGCAGCAGACTGCCGCGCAGGACGCGCTGCACGCGCGGGAGACGGAGCTGACCGGCAGGCAGACCGCCCTGACCGAGCAGCAGCAGCAGCTCACGGACCAGATCACCGCCCTGCGCATGGACGCGGCCTCCATCGAGACGGCGCGCGCAGCCTCCGAGAACACCATCGCCCAGCTGCAGGCGCTCAGCGAGGCCATGCAGGGCGACGTGACGCAGAAAACAGGGCTGATCCACGAATACGAATTACAGATCTCAGCGCTCGAAGGGCAGATTCAGGAGAAGGAGGACGGCCTGACGGCCTCCGGCACACAGCTTGATTTGGCCCGGCAGACACTGAAGGAGGCCGTTGACGAGCGTGCCCAGATCGAGGCCCGCCGCAGCCAGACCGAAAAGCAGGCGCAGGAGAAAAACCAGTCCATTTTGCAGCTCGAACGCGAAACAGCCCGTCTCGAACAGAAAAAGGCCACGAGCGAGCTTGAGGAAAAGCAGATCGTCGATAAGCTCTGGGATTCCTACGAGCTGACCCCCGGCACGGCAGAAAAGGAAACTGTCGAGATTGAAAATCTCACGGCAGCCAACAAGCGCATTACCGAGGTGCGCCGGAAAATTTCTGCCCTCGGCACGCCGAATCTCGGCGCGATCGACGAATACGCCCGCGTGTCCGAGCGCTATGAATATCTGACCGCCCAGCGCGACGACGTGCAGCACGCGAAGTCCGAGCTTGAAAACATCGTCGCCTCCATCACGACGGAAATGACCGAAATTTTTGTCCGGGAATTTGCCCGTATTGATGAATATTTCGGCAAAACGTTCGAAGAAATGTTTGGCGGAGGAAAAGCCTCGCTCATACTGGAGGACAAGTCCGCGCCGCTCGAATGCGGCATTGAGATCCGCGTCCAGCCGCCCGGAAAGCAGGTCAAGACCATCACGCTTCTCTCCGGCGGCGAAAAGGCGTTTGTGGCCATCGCACTCTATTTTGCCATCTTAAAGGTACGCCCCACACCGTTCTGTATGCTCGACGAGATCGATGCCGCGCTGGACGACCGCAACGTCGAGCGTTTTGCAAATTATCTGCACACGCTCAGCGACAAGACCCAGTTCATCGTCATCACCCACCGCCGCGGCACCATGGAGGCCG
>OFMX01000283.1_pt1 | contig 52508 bp, 44 predicted proteins | sample 1541901 | NCBI WGS metagenome assembly OFMX01 (sample SAMN04209222, study PRJEB22552) | human gut metagenome | biome: gut; material: feces | host: Homo sapiens | place: USA: Oklahoma | reverse complement strand
GAGCCATTTTAGGGTTCCATCTTCTTGTCTGATGTCCAAAATGAACACCTGCTTCGAGTAACTGTTTCATTGAAATTACACTCATGTCAAATCTCCTTTTTGTTTGTTCTTCCGCTGCTTTCTTATTCCTCAGCCACCTTTCTTACAGGCACTTCGACCGACAGAATCCGGCAACGTGTTTTTTACTTAATTTACCGAACGAAGTATATCATATATTATAAGGTTTTGCAAGAAAAAATTATAATGTTTTATAAAAATCTCTGATTTCTGATGCCATCTGCCTGCGTCGATCGGCTAAGATCTGTATTACATCTGTTTCATTGGCAGTAAATATAGTTTCTGCAAGACCATTTTCTTTTAATGAGGTACAAATCTTCTCTATACCGATTGCTTTTTCCAGATCCTCTTTATAATCTACAGGGGACTTTTTCCTGATAATATCTTTTGTTTCTTTAGAAATGTAAGTAAGATTGGCAACCTGTCCATAAATTTCCCTTGTTTTATATCCGCATTTTGCCAGATAAGCTTTCGGAAGAATCTGATAAGATTCTGTTTTATTTTTATAAAGTTCTTCAATCGTCACATCGCTGTAAAGAGAATGCACTCCTCTTGCACACTGTGTAGCCACATACGCAAGAAACGGAGCGGTACGTGCTGTTGTTGATGTAAACTTCTCCGGTAAAATATTGTTATAAAATTCATCTGTAAGTTTTAGTTCTTCAATCTGTGCTAAGTAGGAAGCAAAACCTTCTTCCTGTGCGTTGGCATAATCTTTTTGTACTGTACTCTCCCCACCACTTTGATAATGTCCGGTAATCATCGCCATCGTTATCCACTTTGAAAGAAGGGATTCTCTTTCTTTTTCTCCGATTCCCTGACGGTACATCAGCAGGTACATTGCGTAGCAATAATTTAAAACGGACTGAGAATATAGTAAACGACTACAGCTATATCCTGCTTTTTTTAATGCTTTCTGGAATCCCTGAAAGTTCTCTTCGCATACAAACGCTTTTACTCCGGCACCAAGTTTTTCAAAAGCTTCTTCGGAAACTTTTTTTGAAATTTCTTTTTTAGAAAAGATTTTTTTCTCTCCGTCTCTTCCTGATAAAAGATGTACCAGATCACCGATTCTTGTCTTTCCAAAATAAGAAATTAGTACAACTTTTAAAACATCAGCGTAGGATGGAATATATAAACTTTGTTCTTCATTCTGGCACCAGGTCAGTGCTTTTCCATATTCTGAATTAAAAAATTCTGTCTCATTTTGCTGCAACACCTGATAAAAAGATGGTTCACGTAATAAATGGCAAAAATAGTCAATACAATTCCTTATGTAATCACCGCCATACTGTTCATTGACAGAAATTTTAGACATAACGAAGTCTTCCTGATTCAAAGGCTTTCCCTGTAAATTAATACGAATAAATATTTCTGAAACAACATCAATATCTAAAAGGAATGATAATTCAATTACACCAACCTGATGTTTTACAATTTCTTTTAATGTATCTACAGATTCTTCTAATGGTGTAAAATCTTCATCTGGATTCGCCTCTTTATATTCTTTTTCAAACTGTCGGAAAGAAAAATCTCTTCTAAAGAATATCGAAATATCAGGAATCCATCTGCTATCTTCTTCATGCTTCGTATCACAGACGGCAAATCGTTCTTCTCCTTTACCGGCTAATGGGTTAAATGCAATCCGGATCCGATGGGATTGATACTGCTCATCTAATACTTCTTTTCCAAGGAGCGCCGCCATTAAAGCTGTGACTCTCTGCTGCCCATCGATCAGTATTTTCTTTGTTCCACCTTTTCCAAAGTTGCGTACACGAACCTGGGAATTCTGCCATACGATCAAATATCCTATAGGATATCCTTCATACAAAGAATCAATCAAAGCTCTTACTTCTTCTCCCTTCCATACAAATGGTCTTTGTATTTCCGGAATAGCAATTTGAGAATTTTCGACATATCCCAGGATACTGCTGACAGAATATTGTGTTATTTTATAATTATCCGCTCTCATTCTTTATCCTCCATCGTATATGCGAACATTATTTAAAATGCAATTAATGTTTCATCTTCTTTAATTCGTCAAAGACCACATCGTTAAGCACTTTAATATAAGTTCCTTTCATACCGGAAGAACGTGACTCAATAACACCGGCGCTTTCAAACTTTCGAAGTGCATTCACTATAACAGATCTGGTAATTCCCACTCTGTCAGCAATCTTGCTGGCAACAAGAATCCCTTCCGATCCATCTAATTCATCAAAAATATGTTGAATTGCTTCTAACTCTGAAAATGATAACGTGGAGATGGCAGACTTCACTATGGAAACCTTACGGGTTTCTTCTGCATTCTCCTCATTAACAGAACGCATCATTTCAAGACCGACAACAGTTGTCCCATATTCAACAAGAATGATATCATCAATTTCATAATGATGTTCTTTTCTGTACATAAATACCGTTCCTAATCTTTCTCCTGCAATATCAATCGGAGTAATAATTGCCTGATAACGATCTGTTTCTGTATGTTCAAAACCAAGTGTTTCGAGGTTTACATTCTCTTTTGTAGAAAGTACACCTAATAAACGTTCATTAAGAAGTGTATCAACGTACCCGCCAACTTCGTTATTGATCAACTCATCAATCACTTCAATATCCTGTCGATTCTTGATTCCAAGTACTTTACCTTTTCTACTGATTACCAGCACATTAGATAATAAAATATTACTCAAGACTTCACAGATATCATTAAATACTACTTTATGCGAATTATTATTGTGCAATAATTTATTTATTTTTCTTGTCTTATCAAGCAATTGAACACTCATAAATACCTCCATCCTAACTGTCAAAATTAACAGACAATTCTTTATCTTTGATAAGTTTAACATATCTTCCCGCCAATCTCAACGGTATTATCTAATATTTTTAGTACTTTTTTAAATTAATTTAGAAGTTTGTACAATTAAAATAATTTAATTCTATAAATTGGATATATGAAAGAAAAAAAGTATAGCTTCATATCCATAAAGATAGCTGCTACAGTAAAATTACTTATCCTATTCTTCCTGCAGCAACGATCTTTACAGCTACAAACCTATACTCTTTCTAAAGTTCTCTTTTTTTATTCAAAAGCAGATAAATTACTTTTCCTCTTCCTTGTCTGTAACATAACCACATTCTTTATCTGCGCATACAAGCTTTTTCCCTTTTTCTACCATATATCCGCCACATTCTTTACATCGAACAGCCGACGGTTTTTGCCAGCTCATAAAATCACATTCCGGATTATTGATACAACCGTAATACTTTCTACCCTTCTTTGTCTTTTTGAGAACAATATCTTTTCCACACTTTGGACAGCTTACACCAATCTTCTCATAGTATGGTTTTGTATTACGACAATCCGGGAATCCCGGGCATGCAAGGAACTTTCCATGTGGACCGTATTTTATGACCATGTTCCTTCCACATTCTTCACAGACTTCTTCGGATACTTCATCTGCAATCTTTACTTCTTCTAATTCCTTTTCCGCTTTCTCAACTGCCTGTATCATATCAGGGTAGAAGTTTTCCACGACGGTCTTCCACTTTACTTTTCCCTCTTCAACACTATCTAAAAGAGATTCCATATTTGCAGTAAAGTTTACATCAACAATTGTCGGGAAGCCATCTTCCATCATATCATTCACCGCTTCACCAAGTTCTGTAATATAAAGATTTTTATTCTCTTTTACAATATATCTTCGTGCCAGAAGAGTAGTAATTGTCGGTGCATACGTACTTGGACGACCAATTCCTAATTCTTCTAATGTCTTTACAAGAGAAGCCTCTGTAAAATGTGCCGGCGGCTGTGTGAAATGCTGCTGAGGTTTTAATTCTGAAAGTGTGATTTCTGTATCTTTTGTAATCTTTTTCATGGCAGCATTCATTGTAGACTTTTCAGTATCGTAACTATATACCGTCATAAAACCGTCAAACTTTACTCGGGAAGCCGCAACATTAAAATGATATTCTCCTGCTTCAATCTTAACAGATGTCGTCTCGTATACCGCTTCTGCCATTCTGCTTGCCACAAATCTTGTCCAGATTAGCTGATAAAGACGGAATAAATCTCTTGGAAGCTGCTCTTTGATCATCGCTGGAGAAAGGCTGCTGTCCGTTGGACGAATCGCTTCGTGTGCATCCTGAATTTTTCCGGTCTTTGTTGTCTTTACTGACTTTTTATCCCCAACAAACTCTTCTCCGTACTGCTGTCCGATATACTCCCGACAGTTTGCATCTGCTTCTTCTGAAATACGTGTCGAATCTGTTCTTAAGTAAGTAATAAGACCAATACTTCCTTTTCCTTTTAAATTCACTCCTTCATAGAGTTCCTGTGCAAGCCGCATTGTCTTTTGTGTAGACATATTCAAACGTTTTGATGCTTCCTGCTGTAATGTACTTGTTGTAAATGGAAGCGGTGGTTTCTTTCTTCTCTCTCCATTCTTTACAGAAAGTACTTCAAACTTTTCATTTTTCAGTTTGTTTACTAACTCTTCAACTTCTTTTTGAGAATGGAGTTCAACCTTTCCATTTTTATCTCCGGTAAAGTGTGCCTCCAGAGGTTTCTTTGCTCCTGGCACAAGAATATCGGCTGACAGACTCCAATATTCCTGCGAGATGAACTCATCAATCTCTTGTTCTCTGTCACAGATAATACGCAATGCAACGGATTGAACGCGACCTGCCGATAACCCTCTCTTAATCTTAGACCAGAGAATCGGACTGATCTTATATCCCACAATACGGTCTAATACTCTTCTTGCCTGCTGTGCATCTACAAGATTCATATCAATATCGCGGGAATTTTTAATAGATTTCTTTACGGCATCTTTTGTAATCTCATTAAATGTGATCCTACTGCATTTTTTATTCTCCAATTTTAATGCATGATATAAATGCCATGAAATCGCCTCTCCCTCACGGTCCGGGTCAGTTGCAAGATATACTTTGTCTGCTTTCTTTACTTCTTTACGAAGTTGAGCAAGAATATCTCCCTTCCCACGAATCGTAATATATTTTGGCTCAAAATCATTATCAACATCTATGCCCATCGTACTTTTTGGTAAATCTCTTACATGTCCGTTCGATGCGACAACTTTGTATGACTTCCCCAGAAATTTCTGAATTGTTTTAGCCTTGGCCGGCGATTCAACAATAACTAAATTTGCTGACATTCCCCAAAACACTCCTAACTTTTAAATATTATATTGCAATTTATTGTTTTTTATCACCAATAAATTTACTATTTCATAAAACAATTATACATCATACACTATTTCGTTTTGCCGCGCAAGCAGAAAAAATTAGATTTTCCTCAAGTATACATTTTGTTCTATTTGATAAATTATGTTTTTCAATTCAAATTTCATAAGAATATGTTGTAACTCGAAGGCAGAAAAATCGCTATTTTCCAAAAGATTTTCAAAAGTTACCGGTCGAACTTTATCTATGAGATTGAATATCTTTTCTTCATTTTCATTTTCACAAAAAAATTTTTGTAATTTAAAATTTTTGCTTTCTTTTTTCTCCATATCCAGTTCTATATTTCCTGTTTTTTCCTCTTTTACTATAATTTCTGCGATATCTTCTGGGGAACGTACCAGAGTAGCCCCCTGACTAATCAAATAATTACAACCTTGACTGTAACGATCCGTAATTCTGCCTGGAAGTGCGAATATATCTTTTCCTTGTTCTAATCCCTGATCTGCGGTAATCAATGACCCACTTCTTTCTCCTGCTTCCACAACAAAAACTCCATCAGCCATTCCGCTGATAATACGATTTCGCATAGGAAACATTCCTTTTTGTGAAGGAATTCCAACATTATATTCTGATATGATTCCTCCTGTTTTACAAACTTTCTGATATAAGTTAAAATTCTCTCTCGGATAAATGCTATCAATTCCCCCACCAAGAACTCCAGCGGTATAACCACCTGCATCCAATGCACCTAAATGGCTTGATGTGTCTACTCCTGCCGCCATTCCACTGATAATCTGAATACCGTATCCAGTTAATTCAGAAGCAAATTCCCTCGCCATATTTCTTCCATATATAGTAGCTTTTCTTGCCCCTACCATCGCCAGAACAGGCTTTGAGAAATCAGGAAACCTTCCTTTATAATATAATAAATCTGGTGGCATATATAGTTGTTTTAATCGTTCCGCATACTCAGGAGATTCTCTGTGAATAAAAAAGATTCCCTCTTCCTGTAACCTTTGAACTTCTTTTTCTGATTTCTCCCGGTTTTTAGAAAACGGAAACCTTTCCCACTGTTTTTTTGTAAGAAATACTTTTATCTCAGAATCTGAAGCTTCATAAACATACTTCGGATGTCTAAAGTACTCAAGAAGCTTTTTTCGTGTTTTCAGTCCTATTCCAGGAATATTAGCAAACCAATACCAATAAAAATCATTATCTTTCATTCAAATTCCCCTTTTCTTTCTGACGAAAATATAACGCTTCCTCCAAATGTCTGGCTTTTATATCCGGACTTTGTTCTAAATCCGCTATTGTTCTTGCAGTTTTTAAAATCTTAAAATAAGAACGTCCGGTAAGGGAAAAAGCAGAATATGCTTTCTTCATAAGTCTTTGTCCCTCTGCATCTAACTGACAATACTGTTCTACTTCGCTTTTTGTCATGCGTCCGTTAAATATCGTAGAACTTTCCGCAAAGCGTTCCTTTTGTATTACCCATGCAGCGGAAACTCTTTTTTGAATAGAGGAAGAAGCTTCTTCTTTAGAGGATGCGGTCAGTATATCATATCCAATCTCCTCACATCGTACAAATAAATCCATACGGTCAAGTATTGGTCCGCTGATTCTATTTTGATATCGGAGAATCTGCCTGCTTGTACAACGGCATTTATCCATGGGATAGTACCCACAGGGACATGCATTCGCTGCTATAATAAAAAGAAAATCCGCCGGAAATATTAAAGTTCTCTCTTGTCTGATAACTGAAATAGCATGATTCTCAAGAGGAATACGAAACATTTCTATTATCTCTCTTGCATATTCAGGAAATTCATCTAGAAAAAGGACTCCATGATGCGCCAGAGAAATTTCTCCCGGTTTTGGAACGATTCCTCCTCCAAACATTCCGGCTGCAGTAATTGCAAGGGACGGTGCACGAAACGGTCGTTTATTTATTAAAGTAAAACGTTCCTTTAAGAGTCCCTTTGCACTATAGATCATGGTCGTATCAATCATCTCTTCTTTTGTCATCTGTGGCATAATTCCTGATATACAGGATGCCAGCATCGTCTTCCCTACACCAGGTGGTCCGCCCAACATTAAATTATGATAACCGGCTGCTGCAATTTCCATTGCTCTTTTTGCCATACTCTGTCCTTTCACTTCAGAAAAATCTGTTATCTGATTCCATTCTCCTAAATTCAGTGCACCGTTATCTGTTATCTCCCCATCTATACTTACCATTCCCCTAATGTCAGCCTCTTTCTGTTCCGTAATCTCACCTGAATGTCTGTCTACTATATACCCATGGCGTAAGTAAGAATAGAGTTCTTCAAGACTTTGAAAGCTAACAACTTCCATCTGATCTACAAATGCTGCTTCCTCTATATTCTCTTTCGCAACGATACACCGATTTATTCCATTCTTCACAGCGGAAACAACGATTGGTAATACACCGGATATCGGTCGAATCTGCCCATTCAATGATAATTCTCCAATAAATAACGTATTCTTTACATATGTTTCCGGGATCAGATTCATCGCAAAAAGAATTGCTACTGCAACGGCAAGATCAAAAAAAGTCCCACACTTACGAAAATCTGCCGGCGCAAAATTAACTGATATTCTTTTTGGTGGCAATGCGATCCCTATATTATGAAGTGCTGTACGAACCCGTTCCTTTGATTCCTTTACTTCGTTCGATAAATATCCTGTCATATAAAAATTAGGAAGCCCATTACTGATATCTGCCTGAATCTGTACGATCTGCCCTTCTATCCCCTGTATCATTCCACTAAAAACTTCTGCTACCATTCCACTCTATCCTACCTTCTATTTTTGTATATTCAGTAATATTTTGTAATTATAGGTTATTTATAGCATATTTTTTCCATATTTGCAATAATTTTTTTCATTTACAAACGTATGGAACAGAGGCAGACTCCTAACATATCCTTGCGGAACTTTTTTTTAAAACAAAAAACAGGTATCGAGAATACTTTCTCAAATACCTGTTCTGCTTATCAATGTTATTACTTCTGGATGTTCTCTCCACTATCTAACATCTTCTTTAACTCATTCATAAAAGTTCCTACATCCTTAAACTCACGATATACCGAAGCAAAACGTACATATGCTACCTGTTCGAGAGTCTTTAGATGCTCCATAACAACTTCTCCAATCTGTTTACTTTCAATCTCTTTATATTCTAAATTAAACAGTTCATTCTCAATCTGATTCACCATCTGTTCAATCTGTTCTACAGATATCGGCCTCTTATGGCAGGCACGTAAAATTCCGGACATAATCTTAGAACGATCGTAAGGTTCTCTTGTTTTATCTTTCTTTATCACTGTGAGAGGCATAATCTCTACTCGTTCGTATGTAGTAAATCGCTTTCCGCATTCATCGCAAAGTCTTCGCCGTCGTATGGATGAATTATCATCTGCAGGTCTTGAATCGATTACACGGGTATTATCCAATCCACAAAATGGGCACTTCATATCTTATCCTCCAGTATTCTAGCTTTTATGATTTCATTTATTGTGCCGACTATTATAACAGAAAACCTATTATTTTACAAGACATTTCTTTTCATCGATATCGACAAGAATACTATCAACTCCCACTCGGATTACTGCTCCAACCGGAATCCGATATTCCGATTTCTTTCCAATACATCCGCAATATTTTCCACCCGTAGGCACATAAATATCTGTAATACAAAATCTGCATACATCAATTTCTAAATCTCCCACACAACCAAGGCGGTGACCATTTTTACAGTTAATCACATCTTTATTTCCAAGTTCCCAAAAACGCATAAAAAAAGCCCTTTCTTTTATTTTATGAGGGCTTTTTTGAATAATTCTATTTTCATGACTTATATCTCATACTGTTCATTAAGATGCAGCTTCATCCACTGCAAAATATCTATATATACAGCTTCTTTCCTTACTTCATCACAAATATTATGCCGCATTCCTTTATAAAGCCGCATTTCCACTCGATGGCAGCTATCTTCCAGATAGCGGTGTACTTCTTCAATCCCTTTTCCAAAGTTACCTATCGGATCTTCCTGTCCTCCAATCAGCATGATTGGAATCTCTATATTTACAGAGCGGTACCACTTTTTAGAAGAAACAAGTGCAAGCATTTTTAAGATATCTTCATAAGCTGCTACAGTAATCGGGACGTATTCTTCGTAAATTCTTGAACAGTTCTTTCGTTCTTTTTCATCTTCTACAAGCCACGAACAATTATCCCTCTCTCTTAGAAAATGATGGTTCAAACGCTTTTCTAAATCTTTTTGAAGATAAACACTTTTATATTGTGCTCCCAGAATCCGCTTTAATATTGCGATAAATAAAAGCCTTCTGCGGCAATATTTCTGTCTTCCGCTAGTTCCAGATAAAATTACACCATTGATTCCCTTTTCATGAATACAATCCATTCGGACGATCAACGAACCCATGCCATGCCCATATATAAAATACGGAACATCCGGATATTCCTTTTTCATGTAATGTGTTAACTTTTTTGTATTTTTTATCAGATAAGTCCAACCATTCTTTTCACCAAAATATCCATAGTCTTCTTTCTTGGAAGAACGTCCATGTCCAATATGATCGCATCCACACACCATAATTCCATGATCAGTAAAAAAGCGGATAAAACTTTCATTCCGTTCTATACAATCTCCAAAATCATGCACGATCTGTATGATTGCTCTAAGATCTGTTTCTGGTTCGTAAATATAATAATGTATTCTGTTTATATGATCTGAACTCTGATAGGTTCCAGTAAATTTCTGATAAGCCATACGAAAGCCTCCTAGCTTGTCTGCTTCAACAGCAGATTTCTTTTCCAAACTACTATACAGGAAAAATGTGAAGAAAAAAAGATGATTTCTCTTGCATTTTCGTTAAGAGAAATCATCTTTTCTTTCGTTTTTATTAAATTTCTTACATTTTATCTAGACTATAATCTGATCTATACGGACTAAAGAATAATCTTTGCAGGACATTTCTCTGCACACTTTCCACATCCGGTACATTTACTGTAATCAATTTTAGCAATATTATTTTCAACAGTAATTGCATCTGCTTCACAGACACGAGTACACATCTTACATCCGATACATCCTGCTGAACATACTTCTTTTACTGCTTTACCAAATTCTTTGGAACTGCACTGTACTTTGTGAGGAGCTGCATATGGAACAAGCTCAATTAAAGACTTCGGACAAGTTGCAACACATTTACCACAAGCAACACATTTTTCCTTATCCACTACTGCAACACCGTTAATTACATGAATGGCATCGAAGTCACAAACTTTCACACAGCTTCCAAAGCCTGTACATCCAAAACTGCAGGCTTTTGGTCCGCCACCAGGTACGCTCATGGCAGAAACACAGTCTTCATTTCCTGAATATTTATATTTAGACTGTGCTTTATCGCAGGTACCTGCACATTTTACAAATGCAACCTGTTTTTCACCTGCATCCGCTTCTACACCCATGATTGAAGCAATTTTATCTGCTACTGGCTGTCCGCCTACCGGACATGCACCTACCGGAGCGTCTCCGGCTGCAATTGCCTTAGCGAGGGCATCACATCCGGCAAAACCACAACCACCACAGTTGTTTCCCGGAAGGCACTCTCTTACAGCAACTTCTTTTTCGTCTACCGGCACTTTAAATTTCTCGGAAGCAATGCCCAGGAGAATGGAAATAACAAGTCCGGTTCCGCCGACAACTACTGCCGCAAGAATAATTCCACTTATACTCATTTTTATTCCTCCTAATTAAATGATTCCTGAAAAACCAAAGAATGCAATAGACATAAGTCCTGCTGTTACCATTACGATAGGCATTCCCTGCCAGGACTCTGGAATGTCGTTGTATTCCATTTTTTCACGAATTCCAGCCAGGATAACAATAGCAATTGTAAATCCGACAGAAATACCAAAACCATAAACTACAGACTGTAAAATATTATATCCATACTGTACAGAGTTTAAAGCTACACCAAGTACTGCACAGTTTGTTGTGATCAGAGGAAGATATACACCCAGAGATTCATACAAAGCTGGCATAGATTTCTTTAAAAACATCTCTACGAACTGTACAAGAGCTGCAATAACAAGGATAAAAACGATTGTCTGTAAATAAGTTAACCCAAGTGTTGCAAGAATAAATTTATAAATTAATGATGTCACTAAAGAAGCAATCGTGATAACAAAAATTACAGCTGCTCCCATTCCACCGGCAGTCTCTACCTTTTTGGATACTCCGAGGAAAGGACATAATCCTAAAAACTGGCTCAGTACAACGTTATTAACGATAGCTGCACTGATAATCAATAATATTAATTCTTTCATAATCCTTCCCCTTTCTATTTATTCTCTGCTTTCTCATCAGAAGCAGTTTTTGTTTCTTCTTTTTTATTGTCTACGGACATATCAAAGAAACTCTTACTTGAACAGCAGGTATTACCACAGGAAGAGCAGTCACCACATCCTGCAGGGATTTCTTCCATTTCGCCATTCTTTACTTTGCGGTTCATAATCTTGTTTCTTGCAGCTACTAAGCAGGCAAGTACAAAGAATGCACCAGGTGCAAGAATGAAAATAGTGATCGGTGTATAGAAAGATTCTGCCAAAACAGTTTTTCCAAAAATTGTTCCTGCACCAAGTAATTCACGAAATGCACCTAAAATAGTAAGGGACAGTGTAAATCCAAGACCCATTCCAAGACCATCAAAGAAGGAGGAAACAGGACCGTTTTTACTTGCATAAGACTCTGCACGTCCTAAGATAATACAGTTAACTACAATTAACGGAATATATACACCAAGAGCATCATTTAACGCTGGTACATATCCCTGTAAAAGGAACTGTACTACTGTAACTAAGGATGCAATAATTACAATGTATCCAGGAATACGAACTCTATCCGGAATAAAATTACGGAGAATAGAGATAATCATATTAGAAAACATTAATACTACTGTTGTGGAAAGTCCCATACCTGCACCGTTGATCGCGGATGTTGTTACCGCAAGTGTAGGACACATACCTAAAATAAGAACTAAGGTAGGGTTTTCTTTAATAATACCATTATAAAGTCTTTCTAAAGCGCTATTATTTTTCATCTTAGTTACCTCCTTCTAATGACTGGAAATAAGCAAGACAGCTATTCATAGCACCAGTAACTGCTTTACTTGTGATAGTCGCACCGGAAATGGCATCGATTTTCGCGTCATCACCGGAACCAGAACCGTCTTTTACAACGGAGAAAGATTCTACTTTCTTTCCTGCAAACTGTTTACCCCAGCTAGGATCATCTTTGGCTTTCATACCAAGACCTGCTGTCTCACTGATAGAGAGTACAGAATATCCACTTACCGTTCCATCAGACTGGATACCAACAGTAAGCTGGATGTCTCCACCATATCCCTTAGAGGTTGTAATATTGAAAATATAACCAAGTGCCTCCCCAGAAGCATCTACTGCTTCTACTGCGGAAGAAATAACATCACTGTCATGTCCTTCAATTGGATTCTCGTTTGCTGCAATAATCTTAGAAGCTGCTTCCTCGGAAAATCCATCAACTTCTTTAAAGTCACTTGCCTTTGGAAATACTGTTTTATAAGCTTCCATCTGTGCCTTTGCTTCCTGATCAGCAATCGGTCCTTTTGTGATTCCATATACTGCACCGAGAACAAGACCTGCAACGACGGTAATAATAACGAGTTTTAAAGCATCTTTTATTAAAGCGTTCATTATTTTTTACCTCCTTTTCCAAATGCGGTAGGAGTTGTAACTTTTTCAATTAATGGCACTAACAGGTTACAGAAGATGATCGCATAAGATACGCCCTCTGCAGAACCACCGAATAAACGGAAGATTCCTGTCAGAATACCAAGTAAGATACCAAATATAAGCTGTCCCTTTGGTGTAATAGGGGATGTAACGTAGTCTGTTGCCATGAAAAATGCACCAAGCATTAATCCGCCACCACACAACTGCTCTGCGAGATATGTCATATCGAATCCATGTCCGCCAAAAAGAAGAACAAAGATACCAAGTGTTACAATATAACATACAGGAATTCTCCAGCTTATGATTTTCTTTGCAATCAGATAAATTCCACCAAGAATTAATAAGATAGCAGAAGTCTCACCAATTGTACCAGCGGTATTACCAAGGAACATTGCTTTTAAGTTTACAGCTTCTCCTGCCTTTAAAGCTGCAAGAGGGGTAGCACTTGTTGTTGCATCAAAGCTTCCGCCAAATCCCTTATAAGAGAAATCTGTCATAATTCCCGCAAAAGAAATTAATAAGAAACAACGTGCTCCAAGTGCAGGGTTCATAAAGTTCTGGCCCAGACCGCCAAAAAGCTGTTTTACAACAATAATCGCAAATAATCCACCGATAACTGGAATCCAGAATGGTACTTCCGGTGGAAGGTTTAATGCTAATAATAAACCGGTAAGTGCTGCACTGAAATCTTTAACGGTTACTTTCTGGTGCATACAACGCTGCCATACATATTCTGCAAGTACACAGACAGCAACACAGATTACCGTGTTGATAATTGCTTTTACTCCAAAATTCCAGAAACCAAATAAAGTAGCTGGAAGAAGAGCAATAATTACATCGAGCATAATGCTATGTGTAGAAGCCTTATCCCTTACATGAGGATTGGCTGACACGTTATAAAATTGTTCGTTCATTTTTTCACCTCTCCTTATGCTATTTCTTCTTTCTACGAAGAGCCATCGCTTCACGACGCCCTGTTTTCATAGACTGGGTTAATCTTCTCTTTGCCGGACAGATGTAAGAACAGCATCCACATTCAACACATTCACATCCGTTCAGCTCGTCAAATAATGCAAAATCTCCATGATCCGCGATCTCTGAAAGCTTTGTAGGCATAAGACCTGCAGGACAAACAGAAATACAACGACCACAGCGAATACAGTTACTTGGTTCACATGCGGCAACTTCGTCTTTTGTAAAACATAAAAGAGAAGAGAACGTTTTTGCGCAAGGAACATCTAATGTAGATAATGCCATACCCATCATAGGACCACCAGAAATCACTTTCTCTGGCTGAGACTTAAATCCACCGGCTGCTTCTACTAATTCTGCTGCATTTGTTCCATTTTTCACCTTGAAGTTACCAGGATTTTTAATGGCATCTCCTGTTACTGTTACCACTCTCTCATAAAGAGGTTTTCCAAGAGTAATCGCCTCATGAATTGCAATCGCTGTTGCAACATTATCTACGATACATCCTGCATCTGCCGGAAGCATAGAGGAATTAATTGCACGACCTGTCACAGCATAAATTAAAGAACGCTCTGCACCCTGTGGATACTTTGTCTTTAATGCTGCTACTTCAATACGGCTTTCACTTTTACACATTTCTGTCAACTTAGCAATCGCTTCTGGCTTATTATCTTCAATGCCGATAACACCTTTTGCTTTCGGGAATAAAGAAAGCATAATATTAAGACCAGAAATAAGCTGTTCAGGAATTTCCATCATACAACGATAATCTGCAGTGATGTATGGCTCACATTCTGCAGCATTAATAATGATCGTATCAATTTTGTCCGGTTCCTTTGGAGACAGCTTTACATGCGTAGGGAAACCGGCACCACCAAGTCCGACAATACCCGCTTCTTTTACTGCATTGATAATTGCTTCATTTGTTTTTTCTGTTACTGGTTGAAAAGAAACAGTTTCATACTCTCCATCATTCTCTACAACAACAGCGTTTACCTTATTACCGGAAACTGTCATTCTAGGTTCAATCTTCTTTACCGTTCCAGAAACAGAGCTATAGATGTTGGCAGAAACAAATCCTCCAGCCTCCGCGATTTTCTGACCGACTAATACTCTGTCACCTTTCTTTACACAGGCAACGGCAGGAGCACCAATGTGCTGACTTAAAGGGTATACCAGCTCTCCCTGTGGTAAATATTCAGTAATTGGTTTATCTTTACTTAACTCTTTACCATCATACGGATGAAGGCCACCTTTAAATGTTAGTAGTCCCATTTTTTTACCTTCTTTCTAAAATTTTTTAAATCAAATAGTTCATGCACAATATCGTAAGTTTTCGCATAGATTCTTACAAAAGCATTTCAAATTTGATATAAAATTCATTCTATATAATATAAGAAAAAAATGACAAAATCAAGAATCGTCATATTTTTAACGATTGGTAACTTTGTCATTTTTCTTAATATATACAAACAAAATTCACTTTTATCCGATTGTTCGATTATTATTTTGTGTAGTTTTACAATACTGTATTTGAAATAGAACAATATTGTATCCAACATACTATATTATTGTTAAATAATAAATTATGTCAATTTAAATTACTTGCTGATAATATCTATCTGATTCTCTTTCTGCGTTCCATCCTGATCAACCACTTCAATAACAACTTTATGAGGCAGACAAACAATGGTCTCACCCTTTTTACTGATTGCGGCATGATTTACACAAATCTTATCAGGACAGTCGGCTTTTATCATACTGACCTTTCCATTCTTTATCTCAAGAATATTCTCCCAGTCATCTTCTTCAATACGAATCGTCTGATTTTTATTTAAAGAATAGCTTCCAAATTCTTTATTATTCACACGAACCTTTACCAACGCTCCACTCTTACCATGTAGCTGCATAAAAGAAAATGTTCCCAGCCCGATGATTAGAAAGAATAATATCAGAAAAATATCATTCTTATAAGACTTTTTAGTTAAATCCGATCCATTTCTGAGCAATCTTATATCCTCCCATCGTGAGCTTATGACTCAGCTTATTGTGGGACTTAGAAATCTTTCCAAGAACCGAACTTTTCAATGCCTTATAGCCTTCTGGAGATTTTTCTTCCAGATAATGCCACAAATCATCTCTCATCTTCTCTGATTCCGGTGTATTCATCTTCATCAAAAGTACAGATGTCACCATCTGAATCGTTTCAAGATAATGGAGCATATACTCTTTAAGCTGCGGGCAGGAAAATGTACTTTCATGCTTCGCATAAAGATCAATCATAATCTCATTCACCCGAATCTGCTGATCGATTCTTGAAATCATGACCGTTTCATTAACAGACTGGTCATCGCGTCCAATAAAATATCGATAAAAATCCACATCAAGATAATACATCTTCTTTACGTATGGCAATGGCCAGTACACAAAAATATTATCTACATAAAATGTATGTTTTGGTAATTCAAAATGAAAACTTCTCAGCAGCTCTGTACGGTAAATTACCGAATGCATCAAAATATTCTGACTGGCATGGAAATGTCCAATCTCATCCCATCCAAAATAACGATTCTCCGGCAGGATAGAATGATACTGAATCACTTTTTTATGCTTCGCTCCTACCTTTTCATATACATAATTAGAAAGAAGCATATCTAGCGGTTCTTCTTCCTTCATCGCCTCTTTTAAAAAGGCAAGTATCTTCTGATAAGATTCCGCATCTACCCAGTCATCACTATCTACTACTTTATAAAAGAAACCTGTCGCGTTACGGAGCCCAGCATTCACTGCCTCTCCATGACCACCGTTTTCCTGATGGATCGCACGTACAATACCAGGATATTTCTCCTGGTATTCATCCGCGATTACAGGAGTATCATCTTTTGAACCGTCATCAACAATCAATATTTCCACATCTTCTCCACCAGGAAGAAGACTTTCAATACAGTTTCGCATATAATCCATAGAATTGTAACTCGGAATTGCAATTGTCAGGATCTTCATGAATTACCTCCTTTGGTATCCGTATTATTTCTCAAATCCACGATAGATGATATCATCTCTTCCAGGACCGTTAGAAACCATAGTGATTGGATATCCAATATGTTCTTCTACGAATTCAATATATTTACGGCAATTCTCCGGTAAATCTTCGTATTTCTTAATTCCGCGGATATCACACTTCCATCCTGGAAGTACTTCTAACACAGGTTTTGCCTTCTCTAACTGGTTTGTTACAGGGAATTCTGTTGTTACTTCTCCGTCAATCTCATAACCTGTACATACAGGGATCTCATCAAGATATCCAAGTACATCAACTACTGTAAATGCAACATCTGTTGTTCCCTGAAGGCGGCATCCGTACTTAGAAGCAACGCAGTCAAACCAGCCCATTCTTCTTGGTCTTCCGGTTGTAGCTCCAAATTCTCCGCCGTCACCACCGCGAACACGAAGTTCCTGTGCTTCATCACCAAAGATTTCACTTACAAACGCACCTGCTCCTACAGCACTGCTGTATGCCTTACAAACAGTGACAACCTTCTTGATCTCATATGGAGGGATACCTGCTCCGATTGCTCCATATGCTGCTAAGGTAGAAGAAGATGTTACCATTGGATAAATTCCATGATCAGGATCTTTTAATGTTCCTAACTGTCCTTCTAATAAAATATTCTTGCCTTCTTTGATTGCCTTATCTAAGTAAGCAGATACATTGCATACATAAGGAGCGATCATCTCTTTATATTCCATTAATGTATTATACAATTCATCTGTATCAATTAACGGTTTATGATAAAGGTGCTCTAATAAAATATTCTTCTGTACGATCACACGCTCAATCTTCTCTTTCAGTTCTGCCTCTTCTTCAAATAATTCACTTACCTGAAAACCTACTTTAGCATACTTATCAGAATAAAATGGTGCGATTCCGGACTTTGTAGAACCAAATGACTTACCAGCTAAACGCTCTTCCTCATATTCATCAAAAAGAATATGATACGGCATTACGATCTGTGCACGATCAGAAATTAAAATCTTAGGTTCAGGTACTCCCTTAGAAGTTATTTCCTTTAACTCGTTAAAAAGTACAGGTATGTTTAATGCTACTCCATTACCGATGATACTTGTTGTATGATCGTAGAAAATACCTGATGGTAATGTGTGGAGTGCAAACTTTCCATAATCATTTATAATTGTATGGCCTGCATTGGCACCACCCTGAAAACGGATAATAATATCAGAATCCTGTGCGAGCATATCAGTAATCTTACCTTTACCTTCGTCTCCCCAGTTTGCGCCTACAATTGCTTTTACCATGAGCTCATTCCTCCCAGCTTTAAAAACTTAGTATTTTATGGGCATGGCCTGACCCAGTGCCCAAACATATTTCATTATAACTTACTTTCTTTTATAAGTAAAGAATAATTCTAATTACAATAAATTACTTTTCTTTGCCATTCTGACAAGCAGATGTCCTTTTGGAAACTTTCGAAGCTCTGCTTCTGTAATTCCCTTTAACTTTAATTCCAGAACAAAATATACGATAACTGCAAATACCACAGAAATCATAAGACAGATAAATACCAATATCCTTAAATGAATAAAACTTCCCAGTACTCCTGATAAGATCAGATAAATACCCTGGTAGAAAATATAACATAAAATACCCATTATCGCAGAGCAGATTACTGGAATAATAAATGTCTTTTTCATTTCCTGACGATATCCCAGATACTTACGCACACTTAAATTATTCAGTAAACACATAAGGAATGCATAGAACATCGTAGCAAGCACAAGGGCATATAAATCCAAATCTGTAAAGTATAACAGTGGAGCAAGCACCACCACATGCAGGAAAAGGGCAATGGCTGCATTCCGCAGAGGAATGTTTACTTTTCCGATTCCCTGCAAAACACCATTGCTTACTGTAGATAGTGCATAAAAAATAATACTGATACATCCCACACGTAAAATACTTACCGCCAAATCAATTGTTGCCTTTTGAGGAAATAAAACTTCCATAATTGGATAAGCAAGCGCTCCCATCCCGATTGCTGCCGGAATGCTGATAATCATTGTAAAATGAATAGCTTCCTTTACATGTGTATTACATTTTTTATAATTCTCCAGTGCATAGCTTGAAGAAATCGCCGGAATCATTGCCGTAGACATAGAATTGGCGATAGCGACAGGCATATTAATAAGAACTGTATATTTTGTCTGAAATACACCATATAAAGATGCTGCAATTCGGGAATTCATCTTTTTAAATCCCATAACATCCATAAATAATGTCTGATCAACAACCGTACTGATATTATATACAAATGTACTTAAGATCACCGGAGTGACCATTAAAAAGATAATTTTAAAAATATCTCTGTAAGAACTATCTACGCCAGAACTATCCTTCTGTATCTCTTTTCTAAAATACTTTTTATTACAGGAATAAATAAACAGCATAAATAACAGTCCGGTAATTACTCCCGCACCGATACCCGCTGCACTTCCCATCGCACCAAATACTGGAACTTTATCTGCGTCTCCTCCTGCAAATATATGGATGAATAAAAGAGCTGCTCCAATACTGATGACGGCATTCGCTACCTGTTCAATAATCTGAGAAAGAGAGGTCGGAACCATTGTTCCATGTGCCTGAAAATATCCTCGGAATACCCCTAAAAATCCAGAGAAAAAAATGGTTGGCGCTAAAATTCTAAGAACAGGAATTGCTTTTGGCTGATTCGAAGGAATTAATATGGAAGCGCCAAAGAATGTAATGAGACTGGCAATCCCTCCTACAACCAAAACATACATAAGGGCACATTTAAATACTTTATGTGCATTACGATACTGGTGTACTGCTAATTTAGATGAGACAACCTTAGAAACTGCCATCGGAATACTGTAAGAAGATACTAATAATATCATCGTATAAATATTCACTGCAATACCATAATATCCGTTTCCTTCATCTCCAATAACACTTGTTAACGGACTTCGGTATAATACCCCTATAATTCTTGTTATAATGCCTGCAACCATCAATATCGATGCCTGCGCAAGCACATTTGTTTCTTTTGTATCTTTGTTATTCAACTGACAACCACCTTTCCAACTTTAAGGGTTCCTTCTCCTGTTACTTCATTCTCACATAATTTAAGGGTTATCGTTACCGATAACCCTTAGTATTATACGTATTTCTTTATAGCATGTCAATGCGAAGTTTACACATTAATCTCTGCTTTCATTCCAAGAATATCTTTATTCTCATCAAGCACAGGCTTAACATATTCGCTGACAAACTCCTCTGTTTGTTCCGGAGCTCTTCCTACAAAGTTCTCTGGTTTCATAATTGCCTGAAGCTGATCCATTGTCATTCCAAATGCTGGGTCTGCCGCAATTCTTTCAAGAAGATCATTATCTTTTCCTTCTTCCTTAACAACACGTCCTGCTGCCATGGAATGCTGACGAATCCTTTCATGAAGTTCCTGACGGTCTCCGCCGGCCTTTACTGCATCCATCATGATATTCTCTGTTGCCATAAATGGAAGTTCTCTCATAAGATGTGCTTTGATTACCTTTGGGTATACTACAAGACCATCTACAACATTAAGATAAAGATCGAGAATACCATCGATTGCAAGGAATCCTTCCGGTACAGAAAGACGTTTGTTTGCAGAATCATCCAGTGTTCGTTCAAACCACTGTGTGGATGCCACAAGCGCAGGATTCATTGTATCAGACATTACATAATTCGCCAGAGAAGCAATTCGCTCACTTCTCATTGGATTTCTCTTGTATGCCATAGCGGAAGAACCAATCTGATGCTTCTCAAATGGCTCTTCGATTTCTTTTAAATGCTGTAAAAGACGAATATCATTAGAGAATTTATGTGCAGACTGTGCAATTCCGGAAAGTACGTTCAATACACGACTGTCAACCTTACGGGAATATGTCTGTCCGGAAACAGGATAACAAGCATCAAATCCCATCTTCTCTGCAATCTTTCCATCAATTTTACGGATTGTCTCATGATCCCCGTTAAATAATTCTAAGAAACTTGCCTGTGTTCCCGTTGTTCCTTTAGAACCTAAAAGCTTCATTGTACTGATAACATAATCTAAATCTTCTAAGTCAAGCATAAGATCATGTAACCATAACGTTGCTCTCTTACCAACAGTTGTTGGCTGTGCCGGCTGAAAATGTGTAAATGCGAGTGTAGGAAGATCTTTATACTTCATAGCAAAGCTGGAAAGCTCTGCGATTACGTTAACCAGCTTACTTCTTACTAACTTAAGAGCCTCTGTCATAACGATAATATCTGTATTATCACCTACATAGCAGGATGTTGCTCCAAGATGAATGATTCCCTTTGCATTTGGACACTGCACACCATATGCATATACATGGGACATAACATCGTGGCGCACTTCCTTTTCTCTTGCTTTTGCAACATCAAAATTAATATCATCGGCATGTGCCTTCAGTTCCTCAATCTGCTCCTTTGTCACACTGGAAAGACCTAATTCATATTCTGTTTCTGCCAACGCAATCCAAAGCTTTCTCCATGTTTTAAACTTTTTGTCTGGAGAGAAAATATACTGCATTTCTTTGCTGGCATATCTTTCTGAAAGAGGGCTCTGATATTTGTCGTACATTGTTTTTACCTCCTGTGGTAACTTAATTGTTATCGCTTTTCTTCTCTTTATATTCTAAATTATAAAATAGAATCTATATTTTCATTCACTACTTCTATGATGATTTTGGAACTCTTTAACCCTGTTCTCCTCTGATGTCCTGTGTCGGTGGCTCGATTGGATAATTTCCACTGAAGCAGGCATCACAGTATGGTAATCCCTCGTTTAACTCTTTTAAACGATCCATATGAAGGTAAGCTAATGTATCTGCTTCAATACTTTCACAAATTTCATCCAGAGTCTTGCCATATGCAACAAGCTGATCTTCTGACGGGATATCTGTTCCAAAATAACAAGGATGTAAAAATGGAGGAGAACTGATTCTTACATGAACTTCTTTGGCTCCTGCATCCTTTAACATACGAACAATACGTCGGCAAGTTGTTCCACGTACGATAGAATCATCGATCATGACAATTCTCTTTCCTTTTACGGCATCCTTCAATACGTTTAACTTTACCTGTACACTACTCTCACGCATACTCTGTTTCGGCTTGATAAAGGTTCTTCCGACATAAGAGTTCTTAATGAAAGCTGTTCCGTAAGGAATCCCTGATTCCATGGCATAACCCTGTGCTGCCGGATTACCTGATTCCGGAACACCAACAACCATATCTGCATCTACTGGCGAATCCATTGCAAGGAACTTTCCAGCTTTAATACGACTGGCATAAACACCAACGCCATCAATTACTGCATCTGGTCTTGCAAAATAAATATATTCAAAAATACATCTTGCCTGCTTCGATGGGTCTTTAAAACAAAGTTCTTTGTTAGACTCAATTCCCTTCGGAGTCAGAGTAACTACTTCTCCTGGTTCTACATCTCTTACAAATTCTGCACCAACTGTATCAAGGGCACAGGTTTCTGAAGTAAGGAAATATGTATTATCTCTTTTTCCGATACAAAGTGGGCGGAAACCAAATGGATCTCTTGCACCGATCAGCTTTCGCGGACTCATTACGATAAGAGAATAGGCACCCTTTAACTTGCGCATTGCTGCTAATACTGCTTCCTCTGCTGTTGCAGCAAAAATTCTTTCCTTTGCCACATGATACGCAATTACTTCAGAGTCAATTGTTGTCTGAAAAATAGCGCCTGTTCTTTCAAGCTCTTTACGAAGTTCGAGAGCATTCACCAGATTACCGTTATGCGCAAGCGCAAGCGTACCTTTATAATAATTCAGTACTAATGGCTGTGCATTCTCTCTGGTACTTGAACCTGCGGTTGAATATCTGACATGACCTACACTGATATTCCCCTTTAACTTTTCAAGGTTCTCACTGTTAAACACTTCGTTGACAAGGCCCATTCCTTTATGAACCTGAATGTTCTTCTTAGGACCGTTGGTATCCGAAACTGCAATACCACAGCTTTCCTGTCCTCTGTGCTGCAGAGCAAACAACCCATAATACACCGTTGAAGCGATATCATTGCCATCAAAATCATATGCTCCAAACACTCCGCACTCTTCGTGAATTCCAGAATCCACACATTCTTCAGAAAACTGTTCTTCCATATCAAACGCCATTTTCTTCCTCCATAATTTCATTAGTGAATTAATTTAATTAGCATATTAAAACGATTGTATACTAACATAAAATAAGGGTCTATACAAGCCATTTCTCATAATTCAGAACCATTCACAAATTTTTCGTATATTTTACATAGTATTTTTTATGAATCCTACAGATTACTTTCCTTCATTATGCCGAAACAACTTTGAACTTTCAGGAAGAATCCCTCTTTTAATCTTTACGGAAAGGACACGACCTGCCGCCTCATCAATCTGACTCTCTGATAAAGTTCCATCTTTAACTGCTTCTAAAACACCTTCAAATGCCTGCTCAAAATTATCTGGCATAAGAATCATATCGTTTCCTGCTTCGATTGCCATGACAGCAGCCTGGTCTGCATCATAAAACTTTGTAATAACTTTCATATTCATAGCATCGGTAATAATGACATTATCAAACTGCAGCTCTTCTCTTAATATATCAGTTACCATAAGCTTTGTCAGGGATGCCGGTGTTTCTTTTCCCGTAATCTGGCTTACTGCTACATGAGACATCATAACCATATCCGCACCAGCAGAAATTCCTGATTTAAACGGAAGGAATTCCACATCACGCAATTGGTCAATGGTTGCATTCAGTTCTACATATCCTTTATGTGTATCTTCTCCGCACTGTCCCTGTCCCGGAAAATGCTTCAATGTAGCACTTACTCCCTGTGCCTGTAATCCTTTCACTTCCTGAGAGACCATATCAGCTACTGTTTTTGGCTCAGAACCAAAACTTCTATTTCCTATCTCGGTATTTTCAGCATTTGTATTAATATCTGCGACTGGTGCAAAATCCAGATTAAATCCCAGTTCATAAATTTCTTTTCCAATGGTTTCCCCTACGTGATATGCATTTTTGCTGTCTCCGGTCTTTCCGATTTCTGCCATAGCCGGAAACTTTGTCGTTTGCATATTTTTAGAGTTCGCAATTCTTGCGACGGAACCACCTTCCTCATCTACCGCTGTAAATAATGGGATTTCTGCGGTTTTCTGCATATCTGAAATCATTTCTTTTACCTGGGTACGATTTTTTAAATTATAAGAAAAAAAGATTACCCCACCCGGTTTATATTCCTCAAGATTCTTTCTCATCTTCTCTGTTACTTCTGTTTCTGCATTAAAATCAAGGGAGTCTGTACAGACAACAAACAACTGACCGATTTTTTCTTTTAATGTCATCTTAGAAAGGGCATCGGAAACCATTCCATCAAGAGTAATCTCATCCACAGCCTTATCTTCAGAAGATTTCGTACTATTTTCAGATTTATCTTTTCCCTTTTTACTCCATCCACACCCTGCAAGTGCCCCTGTTAAAAGCATGATACACAGCAACAGCACTACTCTTTTATAATTCTTCATTCTGCCTCCTGCGGTGAAAATAGTGGGTCAAATGTACGCTTTTTTCGTACTTTTTCTTTTGATTCATTTGCAGCGGCTATCGCTTCTTCACAAAACGTTTTCTGTGCTTCCACTGCTTCTTTTCCACGTCGGTCTACTTTTCGGTACGTACCATCTTCTAAAAGACAATGTGCCTTTAATGTATCCCGAAGCTGTACATCCAATATATGTTTTGCCTTTTCTTTTAGATCCGGTGCTTCAACCGGAAAGACAATTTCTACTCGTCTGTCAAGATTTCTAGGCATCCAGTCGGCACTTCCCATATACACTTCTTCATTTCCATCATTATAAAAATAGAAAATTCTTGCATGTTCGAGAAATGTACCTACGATAGAACGTACTCTGATATTTTCACTAACTCCCGGCTTTCCTGCAACAAGACAACAGATTCCACGTACAATTAAGTCAATCTGTACTCCGGCACAGGAAGCCTCATATAATGCGAGAATAATTTTACGGTCACAAAGAGAATTGCATTTTGCAATAATCTTTGCCGGCTTTCCTTCCTTTGCATTCTGTGTTTCCCTGGCGATCATCTCAAGAAAACGCTTTTTCATCCAGATAGGCGCTACGATCAACTGATTCCAGTTTGCAGGTTCAGAATAGCCGCTTAACATATTAAATACTGCTGTAGCATCTTCACCTACAGCATTTCTGCATGTAAACATACCGGTATCTGTATAAAGCTTTGCCGTAGAATCGTTATAATTTCCTGTTCCAAGATGCACATAACGGCGAATTCCATCTGCTTCTCTTCGTACAACAAGCGCAATTTTACAATGTGTCTTTAATCCAACCAATCCATAAATAACATGACATCCCGCTTTTTCCAGTTTTCTCGCCCAGTTAATGTTATTCTCTTCATCAAATCGGGCCTTTAATTCTACTAATACTGTAACCTGCTTTCCATTCTCAGCAGCCTGTGCAAGTGCTGCTATAATAGGGGAATGTCCACTGACACGATAAAGTGTCTGTTTAATAGCAAGAACGTTTTCGTCTTCAGCAGCCTGTTTAATAAAAGCAACGATTGGATCAAAACTCTCATAGGGATGATGCAGCAATACATCGCCCTTTCGAATCTGATTAAATATATTTTTATCTGCCCGCAGCTTTTTATTTTTCTGTGGGATATAAGGAGCCTCTTTTAAGTCTTCAAACCCTTCGATCCCATAACATTTCATAAGAAAAGTAAGATCAAGCGGTCCATTAAATGCGTACATATCACAGGAATGAACTTTAAACTGCTTTTTTAAATATTTCACAAGACGTTTATCCATACGCTCTTCATATTCAAACTTAATAACTTCTCCCCACTGTCGCATTTTTAACGACTTCTCGATTTCTTTTAATAAATCTTCCGCATCATCTTCGTCAATTGATAAATCCGCATTTCTCATAATACGGTAAGGCGCTGAACAGATAATCTCGTGATTGAGGAACAGGACATCTAAATAATGTTCTATTACATTTTCCAATAAAATGACTCTGCATTTTCTCTTTGGTCCATCTTTCTGGGGAAGAAGAATTACTCTTGGAAGAACAGAAGGTACCTGCACTGTCGCGATATCATATTCTTTCTTTTCCTTTTTATCTTTATTGCGGCTTTTTATCAATGCGGCAATATTCAATGTTTTATTCTGGATTAAAGGAAACGGTCTTGAAGAATCAATCGCCATCGGTGTAAGAACCGGATATATATTTTTGTGAAAATATTCTTCGAGAAAGTCCATTTCTTTTTCTGAGAGTTCCGAAAAAGAAATAATTTCCAGCCCTTCCTCCGAAAGTTTCGGTAACAATGCACGATTATAAGTTGTATATTGTTTCTCACAAAATGCCTGCATTTTTTCATTAAGTGCACGTAACTGTTCCTGCGCAGTCATTCCGGCAATATCTTTCTTCTGATATCCTGCATTCACCATATCTTTTAAAGATGCGATACGTACCATAAAAAATTCATCCAGGTTAGAGGCAGTGATACTTAAAAACTTCATTCGCTCAAACAAGGGATTTTTGCGGTCTCTTGCTTCTCCAAGAATACGCTGATTAAATTCCAGCCAACTTAATTCTCTGTTTGTAAAGTTATCTGGTTGATCAAAAACACTTTTGTTCATATTCTACCTCCCCTATAATGCTCTTCGCTGCTTCAATACTGGTGTGATACCTGTAAATTCGCTAAACAACTCCGCTTTTTTAGAAAATCGGGTAATCTCGAGTGTAATATCCTGATTCGTTTCTAATGTGATAATCAGTTCTTGTCCTTTTCTCATCATAGAACAATTTTCAAACTTTTGCTTATGTCCACGATCCAATGCATTTGCCAGCCTCAAAATAGAAGAAAGTTTGGCAATGCGAAGATATTCTTCTCTCCAAAAAGCGGTTTCAAGCTCATCCGTATCCGGTAGTTCCTGCGTATTATAGAGAACAATATTTGCAATTTCTTCCCTTTCCCGGTGGGAGAGTCCCATGATTTCTGTGGACATGATTAACTGATATCCATTCTTTCCCGGATCATTTAGATTTACATATTTTCCGATATCATGAAGAATTGCTGAGATTTCAAGAATCAGCCGGTCTCTTTGTGTAAGTCCATGAAACCTTTTTGTTTTATCAAATATTTCCAATGCAAGTTCCGCGATATACTGTGCATGAATCTTACTGTAACGATACCGCTTACCAATATATCTGGCTGAAGCGATAATATCCTGATAGAAATCATGCGAAACTTTTATCTTTTTCATTTTTTGCGCATAATCTACCACACTACCGTCACACAAATTCGTAGAACAGATATAAATCGTGTCTGCCTTTGATCGTTCTAAAAATGTTTTATAAACGAGAACTGACGGAAGTACCATCCGCGCATCTTCCATGGAAAGTCCATACTTTATAGCAATATCCTGATAGGATGCCTTTTTAATCTTTTTATAAATATACTGAATCTGCTCGTAACTCATCGTATCCTCAAGATGGAGTTCCGGCACAAGACGATTAATATTCTTGATTTCATCCCCGATGGCAATGACATTCTTAATATCCTTATCTTTTAAGTAGCCACTCTTAAACATATCTACTTCATATTGAATATATTCTTCCAATACAGAAATGTAATCCAGTACATTATTTTCAACAGATTCTGAGAATTCCCGCACCTTCGCTGTACCAATATCAAGGTTCTGTGTCATGTAAAGCACCTGTTTATCAAACAAGGATATCTGTACACTACCTGATCCAATATCTAAAATTGCGGTATTCTTTTCAATAATCTTATTGAAATCCAGCTTTAACACCTGTATTCCCTTATACATAAGAAAACGGAGTTCTGAATTGCTGAGCATGATAACGTCAATCCCTGTACGAACCTTAATCTGATTCAGAACAGATACCTGATTTTTAGCATTTCGAATCGCACTTGTTGCATAACAATGAAATTCTGTAACGTCATACTCTTTCATTCTCTGTTGAAACTGTTCTAATACACTGCATATTTCTTCAATCTGAGCAAAAGTGATCTTTCTTGTAAAATACGCTTCTTTTCCAAGTTCATATTCATAACGAATCTCATCTATCGTACGAATTCCTTTTGCAGCAGAAATCTCATATACTTTCATAAGCATATTTTTAGAACCTATCACAATCGCTACATATGGACTCACTCTCATTTGCGCCTCCTTTTCCGTATCATAAAACGGATTCTGCCTTCAATTCTTTCCCTTTCTATTTTTTCTGTTTTTCATCCAGATAAAAGAAAGAATCCACTGTATGTTTTGTATCGATTAAATTATTATATTGTAATATCTGATACTCTTTTACCATATCGCTATAAGGCGATTCTAACGCAGATTCATAATATTTTCCATTCTTATCAAAGCATCCCATTGCCGTAAGAACAGGAAGTTTTTTACGAAGTTTTAATAAAAACTTCTGATAAGGGCTGGTCTCTAATCCCGCTTCTTTCATTACATAGGCGCTTAAATAATTGGCACTCATCTTATCAATTGTTGTTTCCTTTATATCATAGTTTGCCCAAATAATAAATGGTGTTCTGTACTTATTCATGAGTTCTTCATTTGTAAGGCTTCCGGCATTCTTTCCAAACAAGCTGTCATAAAAACTACTCTGCACAGCCGGCTGATGATCGCCAAACATAACAATGATCGTAGGTTCTTTTACTTTTGAAAAATAGTTTGTCAACTGTTTAAAAGCGTTATCTGTTTTTTTCACAAGAGACAGATACTGTTCAGCCTGCTCATTTTTATGGCTGTCAGTAATCTGGATATCATTATGAAAATTCGTATATGTCTTGTCAAATCCTCCATGGTTCTGCATCGTGACATTAAATAGATAGAATGGTTCCTCTTTCTCTGTACGGTTCTCATATAATTCTTCTATCTTTTTAAAATCCGACTTATCGGATATATATTTTCGGAACATTTTCGGATTTTTAAAATCGGTTTCCGAATAGAAATGATCAAATCCCATATAATCATAGACCTGCACACGATTCCATCCGGAAGCAAGATATGGATGAAGTGCCAGATTGCCTTTGTATCCCTGTCCTTTTAAAAGATATGTCATATTAGGAAGTTTTGCCTTTACAACCTGCGTGTAAGCGATAATTCCATTCTGCAGGAAAGACATACTGTTCCCTGTCAAAAATTCAAACTCAGAATTACAGGTTCCTGAACCAAAGATTGACATGTATAAAGAACCTTTAATCGTATTTTTCTTTAAACTGTGAATATATGGCATATAATCTTCATTTGTAGAAAATTCGTTAATAACACTCAAATCAGAAAATGCCTCATTCATAATGCCGATAACATTTGGCTTTGTCCCATCAGCAGTTTGAAGACGGCCTTTCTTCTTTCCAGAATCATCATTTGCAAACTTCTCTTCATATTTTTCTGCAATGTCTTGTGCTGCTTCCACAGAATAATCTGAAGGTTTTTCCTGTACAAGTGAGTTCATATTTAAAACAAAACCAAAAAACAGACCGTTTTTAGCATATCCTTTTTTCTGATCCCACACATTATTTTTAATTCCAAAGCTTTTTAATGTTTTTTGTTCTATGACAAAATGTCCGAGTATAGAACTAAGCAGACCAATTACTACCAACATAACAATACGCTTTTTCCAGGTCAGCTTCTTTGAAGACGGACAACGCCATAATACAGCCAGATACAATAGCAGGAATAAAACATTCCATACAAAAATTGGCTGTATGCTGTATGTGTAATTTTCCGCCACGTTCGCTGCCGTCTGTGCTGACATAATATCTGACGGAACAATCGGCGCTCCTTTAAAGCTTAATACATAGTAATTGGCGATTCCGATAATACACCACAAAATGCTTCCAACCGTAACGGATACTTTTCTTGAATTAAATATAAGATATAATAACCCAAAAAAGAGATAATACACCAGTATATTCAACCAGAACTCCGCCTGTCTCATTCGAAGGATTGGATTATCTGTAAATCGTTCCACAAACCAGAATGTAAATAGGGGCGCAGCAAAAAATAAAATCTGTCCTATTACTTTTTTTGCTGCCTCCGGAGCCGGTAATGCAAACCATAAAAGGAAAAGCACTAATGCCATCATTACACAGATTCCTGCCCACTGCCGATAAATTGTTACCGGATAATATAATTTGGAAACAAGGTATTTGCCCTGTTCTTCCTGATTAATTTTTAATTTACCGCGAAAACCACTTTCTTTTGTTGTCCATTGAAATACTAATGGTTCTTTTCCAGATTCTGCTCCACTTGTCGTAAGCTGAATACTGTACTCTTTCTTTTTCGTAAGCTGAAGGTTCGTCTTAAACTCTGTATAATCATTATTTACCAAGTCACCGATATTCTTTTTAAGCTCCACCAGACTCTTTCCGGTATTTAAATCAATAATATTAAGAACTACCTTTCCCTTTGCCTGTCCGGAATAATCATTTCCAAAATAAACTTTTACTGTTTTTAAATGCTTATGCTTTGCCACAAATTTCTGACTCACTATAGAATTGGATGACAACTGGCAGACCTGATCAATCCGATATTTATTTACCTGATTTGTCGCATTCTTCTGATATTCCATAAAATGAGTACATACATACCCAGTGAGGAAAAGAAGAAACACAGTAATTATTGTCTTAAAAACCAGTCCTATAGGATTTTTCTTTTTCATATGCTTATTTTTTACTGTTTCACTCATGTACTCTACGCTCCTTTTATAGACCGTTTAATAGTTTCCTAAAATTTTAAAATCTGCAACTTCCGTACGAACACCCTGAAGTGCATTTTTCACTGCCGGGTCATGTAAGTTCCCGCTGATATCAATATAAAAACGATATTCCCACTGCTGATCCGGCAGCGGAACAGATTCAATATGACTTAAGTTCAAATCATTATATAAGAAATGAGACAATATATTATAAAGTGTTCCACTCTCATGAAGCAGAGAAAAAGAAATACTGATCTTGTTTGCATTCTGTGTATATTGTCTTTTTTTAGAAAGAATCACAAAGCGTGTGACATTATTTTTATCAAAATTAATACCTGCATCTAAAATATCAAGACCATAGAGTTTTGCAGCGCGGCGGCTTGCGATCGCTGCCTGTGTCATAATCTTTTCTCTGGCTACTCTTTCTGCTGCAATGGCAGTATTCTCTACACTGACCTTCTTTACATCAAGCTTTTCTAAATAAGGAGTACACTGCATCAAACCCTGCGGATGAGAGAGAACAAGTTCTATATCTTTAATCTTGCTGCCGGGACAGCCTAAGAGGCAGTGCTCGACTTTTACAAAAACTTCTCCTACCATACATACATCATTCTCAAGCAGGATATCATAAACGCCGGTAACATCTCCTGCGGAGGAATTCTCGATTGGGAGTACCCCGTAATCTGCATCTCCGTTATTTAAAGCCATTGCAACATCTTTAAAATTAACAACTGCATAATGGTCAACATTTGCCCCGAAAAACTTTTCGCATGCCATCTCTGAAAAAGAGCCTGGAACACCCGGATATACCACTCTTGTGTCTGGAAACATAACAAGTTCCGGAACTTCCGTAAAATAATTTTCAATATAACGGTCTCTCTGATGTACCATATGATATTGATACTTTCGACTAATAGACATCATCTGAATAAAAATTTCTTCCAACCCTTTTACGACAAATGGGTTAGAACGGTTCTTTGTAATATCAGACATCTTTTCATCTTCTTTATTTTTATTATAAATGGATTCGCCGAAGGCTTTTTTAGAAAGCGCTAATTCTGCCGCAAATCCCATTCTTTTCTCAAACAGTTCTGCAATTTGATAATCTATCTTGCTAATATCATCTCGTATATCATCTACTTTTCTTATTTCTTTGTCCATTCTATAACTGCTTCCTTTATTGTTCTTTTCCTTTTAAATCCTCTAAAATATCTGTGTATCTTCTTCGTTCTAACGGATGTATTCCTCTTGGATATAACATGCATAACGGTTCTAATACAAAAAGCCGCTTTGTCATCTCCGGATGTGGAAGGGTTAACTCTTCATCTTCCGTTATCAGATTATCATATAAAAGGATATCAAGATCTAATGTTCTTGGTCCCCAGTGGATTTCTCTTTTACGGTTTGCTTCATTCTCGATCTGGTGAAGCTTGTCAAGAAACTCTTCCGGAGTATAAAGGGTTTCTATATAATATACTGTGTTTAAGAAATTCCCCTGCTCGGTATAACCATAAGGCTCCGTTTCGATAATGGAAGCAGACTTAAAATTTCTTGTCTTTGGCAATCCACTTACCCGTTCTTTTGCCAGTTTCATATATTCTTCCCGCTCTCCAAGATTCGAACCAACACCAATATATACTTTATGCCAGCTCCTCTTAATTTTAACGGAAGCATAATCCATATGCATTAATACTGGCGCCCATGGCTTTTTCACTTCAATCTCTACTTCATTTATCTGTGGAAATTGTAAAAGAATACATTCGGCAAGACGTTCAGCTACTCTTTCTAAAAGCTTATCATTTTGCTTTGTCATCTCTTTTTTAACACACCGACAGATATCTCCATAACTTACAGACAGAGCAAGTTCATCTGTTTTACCAGCTTCTCTTGTATCCACTTTAGATATAATATCTACCAGAAACTTCTGTCCAAGAACATTTTCTTCCTTGTACACCCCATGGTGACAGAAGACTTCCAGATTCTTTACACTTATCTCGTCCATTTATTTTGCCTCCAGAATTGCCTCGATCATTTTCATTTCTCTGTAATTTGTCTTTACATCATGTACACGAAAAATAGAAGCACCTTTCATTCTTCCAAGAACCGTTGTTGCAGCAGTTCCCTCTTCTCTTTGATCTACCGGTAAATCCAAAGCAAGACCAATCACAGACTTTCTTGAAGTGCCCAGGAGAACCGGAAGCCCCCATCTTGAAAAAACGTCCATATGCTTCATAATAGAAAGATTCTGTTCAAAGTTCTTTCCAAAACCTACCCCCGGATCAAGAACAATTCTTTCTTCCTTAATTCCTGCTTTTTTCGCGATAGCAAGTGTTTCTTCTATATCTGAGCAAAAATCTTCAATAAAATCCTTATATTCATGATTATCTCTGTTATGCATCAGACAACAGACAACATCTTCTTTCGCAAGCAGGGGAGCAAGCCTTTCATCCCATTTTAATCCCCAGATATCATTAATCATATCCGCTCCCGCAGCAATTCCTGCTTTAGAAACTTCGTATTTATAAGTATCTAATGATATCGCAATATCAAAATTCTTTTTTATGGCTTCAATAACCGGTACAACTCTTTCTATCTCTTCCTGATCTGTAATCTTTTTGTGTCCTGGTCTTGTAGATTCTCCACCGATATCTAAAATAGCTGCTCCTTCATTTATCATTCTTTCTGCCTGCTTTAATGCAAGATCTACAGACTGAAACTTTCCACCGTCTGAAAAAGAATCCGGTGTCACATTTAAAATTCCCATGATATACCCTTTATGTAAAAGGTCAAATTCGTACTTTCCTATTTTCACAATATATCCTCCATTTCTTCCATAAAAGAAAGGGATCCACAAGCCACAAGTACATCATCCGGCTTAGCGGTATCCAGTGCCCGAAAAACTGCTGCATTTACATCTGATTCAATCGTGACGGAAACATCTGCCACTTCTTTTATCGTATCTGCTAAAATCTGCGCTGACAATCCTCTTTCATTCTTTGGCTTAAATACATAAACTTCTTTTGCCATCGGCATAAGATATCGGAGCATTTTCTTATATTCTTTATCCTTTAACACTCCCATTATATAAATGATTTTCTTATTTGTAAAATATTTTTGTAAAAATGCAGCTAATTTCTTAGCTCCATCCGGGTTGTGCGCCCCATCTCTGTAAAATAGGGGTTCTTTTTTTAGAACTTCTAATCTTCCCGGCCAGCACGTGCGGATAATACCTCCCTGCTGTGCTGATTTCACATTCATCTCATCTAATTTTTTAGCAATAGCTTTCCTTGCATTATTTTTTTCATAATCTTTACGAAATAAATATTCGGATGCGGCAAGTGCTGTAACCGCATTTGAAACCTGATGTCTCCCCGGAAGCTTTGTCTCATACCTTTGTTCTTTCCACAAAAACGTACTTCCATAAGGGGTCTCCGATAGTACCTCATAGTCCGTCGGTTTTATCTCAATACATTTTACCTTTTTCTTCGTTGCTTCCTGCTCTATAACTTTACAAACTTCATCCGAATTCTCAGATAAAACAACCGGACAGCTCTCTTTTATAATTCCGGCTTTTTGCCAGGCAATCTCTTCTAAAGTATCACCTAAAAATGCCTGATGATCATAGCTTATTGATGAAATAACAGTAAGTTCTGGATGCCTGATTACATTGGTCGCATCCATTCTTCCACCCATTCCGACTTCAATCAGTGCATAATCCACTTTTTCTTCCTTAAAATACAAGAAAGAAATTGCTGTCTCCACTTCAAAAAGCGTTGGTTTTAGACCTGTTTTTTCTTCTTCTCTTTTCATTGCTTCTTCTACAATATTATATAACCGCGCTAACTTATCTTTTGTAATATATTCCCCATTAATCTGAAATCTTTCTTCATAGCAGGAAATGGTAGGAGAAATATATCTTCCAACCTTAAAGCCCGCTGCTATTAATATAGAAGAAAGATAAGCAAAGATGGAGCCCTTTCCATTCGTTCCGGCAATATGCACAATCTTTAAATTATCTTCCGGATGCCCAAGTTCTTCTAACAAACCCTCAATGGCATCAAGTCCCGGAACACTGCCCCTTTTTTTTAACTCTTCTATTAAAGAAATGTAATTCATCTCTAACGCTCCTTCATTTTACTGCGTATACAATCGAGGATTATCATAGCACACTATGAGAAAGAAATCCAGCGTATGATTTAATTCATAAGATGGAAATCAAGAAAAAACGAACCCCGAAGATACGATATACTACCTTCGGGGTTCGTTTTTTAATTTATTTCTTAGACTGTTTCTTAAACTTCAAAGATTAAATCACCATAACTTGGGAATGGCCATGCGGATTTTGCAACTAACATTTCAAGCTTATCTGCTGGTTTTCTTAACTCATCCATTGCTGCAAATACAACATCATGATAATAATGACCCTGTTCTGCACCTTCTTCCATTTCTTCTGCTTTATTCGTTACTTCTTCAAGATGTGCAAGAGCTGCGTACATCGCCTTTAAGTTAACAGAAATATCTGCCATTAATGCTTCCTGTACAGAAGTATCTACAGCACTGCTTGCTGCCTTGATCGCATTAACGGATTCTGCTAAGCTTGTCTGATACTTAATTGTTGCAGGAACAATCTGTTTCTTTGCCATATCAATCATGGTTAATGCTTCAATATTAATCGTCTTAGCGTATGTCTCATACATAACTTCTGCACGAGATTCCATCTCAGCCTTTGTATATACACCATGTTTTTCAAAGATTTCAACGGCATCCTCTTTTACTAAAGCAGGAACAGCATCTACCATGCATTTGATATTTGGAAGTCCTCTTCTTTCAGCTTCAGCAACCCATTCATCAGAGTAACCATTACCATTAAAGATAATTCTGTTATGTGCTGCAATTGTATCTTTGATCATGTCATGAATAGCCATTGGTAAGTCATCGGATGCTTCCAGACGGTCTGCCATGTCAGATAATACTTCTGCAACAATTGTATTAAGTACGGTGTTCGGGTCTGCAATAGACTGTGTAGAACCAACCATACGGAATTCAAACTTGTTACCAGTGAAAGCAAATGGAGATGTTCTGTTACGGTCAGTAGCATCCTTCTGGAAATGTGGAAGAGAATGTACGCCAGAGATATATTCTTCTCCCTCTAAAGAACTTGTAGCTTCTCCATTATCTACGAACTGTTCTACAACGTCCTCTAACTGTTCTCCTAAGAAGATAGAAATAATTGCAGGAGGTGCTTCATTCGCTCCTAAACGATGATCGTTACCTGGAGTGGAAGCAGAAAGACGAAGTAAATCTGCATGTTCATCTACTGCACGAAGAATTGCAGCAAGGAATAATAAGAACTGCATATTTTCGTGTGGTGTTTCACCTGGATCTAAGAGGTTCTCCCCTTCATCTGTACAGATAGACCAGTTATTATGTTTACCAGAACCATTAATTCCTGCAAATGGTTTTTCATGTAAGAGGCATTTCAGACCTAATTCATCTGCAACACGCTGTGCTGTTTCCATTACTAACTGATTATGGTCAGTAGCAATGTTGTTCTGATCATAAATTGGAGCAATCTCATGCTGAGCTGGTGCAACTTCATTATGCTGTGTTTTTGCAGAAATACCAAGCTTCCATAATTCCTCGTTGAATTTCTCCATGAATCCAAGAACTCTTTCTGGAATAACACCAAAATAATGGTCGTCCATCTCCTGTCCTTTTGGAGGCATCGCACCAAATAATGTTCTTCCTGTAAAGATTAAATCCTTTCTCTTTAAGAATTTTTCTTTATCAACAAGGAAATATTCCTGTTCCGGTCCAACGGATGTTGTAACATGTTTTGCTGTTTTATTTCCAAATAATCTTAAAATTCGAAGTACCTGTATCTCTAATGCCTGCATGGAACGAAGAAGAGGTGTCTTCTTATCAAGAGCTTCTCCTTTATAAGAACAGAATGCTGTCGGAATACAAAGAATAGTTGAATGTGGTGTTTCCTTAATGAAAGCAGGTGAAGTGCAATCCCATGCTGTATATCCTCTTGCTTCAAATGTTGCTCTTAAACCACCAGATGGGAAGGAAGAAGCATCCGGCTCACCTTTGATCAGCTCTTTACCGGAAAAACGAAGTAAAGTTGTTCCATCACTCTGAGGATCTATAAATGCATCATGTTTCTCAGCAGTAATACCAGTTAATGGCTGGAACCAGTGAGTATAATGTGTTGCTCCTTTTTCGAGAGCCCATTCTTTCATCTCATGTGCAACAATATCAGCTACTTCCGGGTCAAGTTCCGCACCGGCATCAATGGTAGCCTTCATCTTCTTATATGCAGCTTTAGGAAGTCTTTCTTTCATTACTGCATCATTAAAAACATTGGAACCAAAAATTTTCTTCACATCTGTTTTCATAATTATTACATCCTTTCATGTGTATTCTTTTCATCGACAATTACTGATTTTTACTCGAAGATTAAAAAATATAAAAAGCGCCCGAGAATCCTTGTGATTCGCGAACGCCATTGTTCTCATCGAGATTGAATTATTTACTTTTTGCAATTGCTAAATATAAAATACCTCTATTTGTTAAAAAATGCAAGTAGTTTTTCTGTTTTTTTTCACTTTCATGAAATTAGCCAAAAACAACTTGGCTTTATAAATTAAATTCCTATATTTTAAACAATTGACTTACTTTTCACTTAATTTTGTTAATCCAATCTCAAATATCCCACAAAAAAGCCCCCACAAAAACCATTGGCAGTATGTTGTTCCGGTTTTTGCGGGGGATGACGTCCAATTATCCCGCTGAATATTTCGTAAAATTCTTACTAATAATTGAATTTTTCAGCGAAGTAATCCTTCAAATCTTCAATCTTAATTCTTTCCTGTTCCATGGTGTCACGATCACGTACTGTAACCGCACCATCTTCTACTGAATCAAAATCATAAGTAATACAATAAGGTGTACCAATCTCATCCTGACGGCGATATCTCTTACCGATGTTTCCTCTGTCATCAAATTCGCAGTTATAAATCTTACTTAATTCATGGTAAATCTTTTCAGCACCTTCATTAAGCTTTTTAGAAAGTGGTAAGATACCGACCTTTACAGGTGCGATTGCCGGGTGGAAATGCATAACATTTCTCACATCACCATCTTTAATCTCTTCCTCATCATATGCAGCACATAAGAATGCTAAGGTTACACGATCTGCACCTAATGATGGCTCAATAACATACGGAATATACTTCTTCTTCTCTTCATCATCAAAGTAAGTAAGATCTACTTTAGACACTTCCTGATGACAAGTAAGGTCATAATCTGTACGGTCAGCAATTCCCCATAACTCACCCCATCCAAATGGGAATAAGAATTCAATGTCACTTGTTGCTTTAGAATAGAAAGATAATTCTTCTTTATCATGATCTCTGATTCTTAATTCTTCATCTTTTAATCCTAAATCTTTTAACCAGCTTACACAGAAGTCTTTCCAGTATGCAAACCATTCTAAATCTGTATCAGGCTTACAGAAAAACTCCAGCTCCATCTGCTCGAACTCTCTTGTACGGAAAGTAAAGTTACCTGGTGTAATCTCGTTACGGAATGACTTACCGATCTGTCCGATACCAAATGGAATCTTCTTACGGGAAGTACGGGCTACATTCTTAAAGTTTACAAAAATACCCTGTGCTGTTTCCGGTCTTAAATAAACAGTATTCTTTGCATCTTCTGTAACACCCTGGAATGTCTTAAACATCAGATTAAACTGTCTGATATCTGTAAAATTATGCTTTCCACAGCTTGGACATGGTATATTATTATCATCTATGAACGCTTTCATCTTCTCCTGAGACCATCCATCTACAGAAGATTCTAATTCAATATCATGTTCCTGTGCAAAGTCTTCGATAATCTTATCTGCACGAAATCTTTCTTTACACTCCTTACAGTCCATTAACGGATCAGAGAATCCTCCGAGATGACCGGAAGCAACCCATGTCTGTGGATTCATCAGAATCGCACAGTCAACACCTACGTTATAAGGGCTTTCCTGAATGAACTTCTTCCACCAGGCTTTTTTAACATTATTCTTTAATTCTACGCCAAGATTTCCGTAGTCCCATGTATTCGCCAGACCGCCATAAATTTCAGAACCCTGGTATACAAATCCTCTCGCTTTTGCAACTGCAATAATCTTGTCCATTGTTTTTTCCATGATTTCTACCTCATTTTCTTTATTCGATATATTCTCGTCTTTTATTCTACCCTGTCTCTTCTGCCAATGCAAGTCCTTTTTGTCAGACATAAAAAAGATTAATTTAAAAATGACAGAACTTTCCTGTCTAAGGAATAGAGCTTATACTATAGCAAGCATTTCTGCCGCCTTAAATTTATGTTCAACATGAACTGTAAAATAGCGATTCACTACCCACTCAAATTCTTTCTCAATCGTTTCCTTCAAGGCAAAAGAATAGAGCTGATTTAAAGGAACAGAGGATACATATTGTAAAACATAAAGCACAGAAAAAGAAACTTCTCTTCCCTGTCCTTTTGCTGCACACGTGCTGCAAAGCATTCCGCCATCTTCAAATGAGATTCGGATCAGATTCTCATCATTTCCACAGTGGACGCATTGAAAACACTGAAGACCAAATCCGGCAAACTGTAATATCTTTAATTCATAAATTCTTCGTATCAAAGATAATGGTATCAGTTTCTTTTTCATTGCAAGGAAAGTCACAAATAAAAGATTCAGTATATTTCTCTCATCCTGACCTTCCATTGTAAAATATTCTGCTACTTCTGCAAAATAGGAACTATAATAAATATCCTCTAAATTATCTTTTAAAAAATGAAAATAATCTTTACATTCCGCAGAATTTAAATATGTATAATTTCTTGTATCTGTAACCATAAATTCACAATATATAAGCGGCTGTGTTACACCAAACAACGGATGCTTTGGTCTTCGACTTCCTCTGGCAAATACCTGTAACTTTCCTCTTTCCTTTGTAAGAATCGTAAGGCGTCTGTCATTCTCCCCAACAGGGTAAACTGACAGAATGATTCCTGTCACCTTCGTCTGTTCACTCATCGCTGCCTTTTACAGTTCTTTCTTATTATATCCATAGTTTTTAAGAAGGATATCACTGTCTCTCCAGTCTTTTCTAACCTTTACCCAAAGTTTTAAGTTTACCTTCGTGTCAAGCAGGTTCTCCATTTCCTCTCTTGCCTGTGTACCGATTTCTTTAATCATAGAACCTTTTTTCCCGATAATGATCCGCTTATGAGATTCCCTTTCACAGACAATAACCGCCTCAATATCTACAATATCTCTGCCTTTTCTATTCTTCATTCTCTCAATAACGACAGCGATACCATGCGGAATCTCCTGGCTTAACAAACGAAGCGCTTTTTCTCTGACAAGTTCTGCAACGATCTGTCGTTCCGGCTGGTCAGTAATCGTATCTTCATCATAGTACATCGGTCCTTCTGGAAGATAATTAAAGATGGAGTGTACCAGATCGTCGGTATTATTCCCTTCTAGGGCACTTACCGGAATAATTTCTGCAAAATTACACTGATCTTTATATGCAACAATCGCCTTTAATACTTCTTCCTCTGAAGCAATATCTGTTTTGTTAATAACAAGGAAAATCGGTGTCTTTACATTCTGAAGCTTCTCGATAATATACTGTTCTCCTCCGCCAATAAACGTTGTCGGCTCGACTAACCATAAAATCAGATCAACCTCATTCAATGTGCGCTCCGCAGCCATAAGCATGTAATCTCCCAGCTTATTCTTTGCTTTATTAATTCCTGGTGTATCAAGGAAGACAATCTGGCCTTCCTCGCTTGTATATACCGTTTGAATCCTGTTTCTCGTTGTCTGTGCCTTACTCGAAGTAATAGCGATCTTCTGGCCGATCAACTGATTCATCAACGTAGACTTTCCAACATTTGGGCGGCCAATAATAGTTACAAATCCTGATTTAAAAACTCTGTTCATATTTTCTTTTTCCCTCTCTATTGTGTCAGACTTCTTACCTGCTTAAATAATTCTTTCTCTTCTTCTAATTTACGATCATTACCAATCGCACATACTGTTCCTGCATCCATCATTGTCTCAATATAACCTGCAAGAGAACGAATCGTTTCTTCCGTAGCATCAAGAACCTGATTCCTCTCTTTTTGAATCATCTCTACTGTAACACCAGACTGGTATGCATGAAAAGAACGATCTCCTAATGCGGCCGGTTCTAATGGCTGATCGATTCCACTAATCGTTCCGATAATATATTTTGTCATATCACGCTCTCCTGCTTCAAAATTCCTTACATACTCTGCTGCCTTTTTATATACATCAAGAGTCGCTGATAAATTCGGATCTCTATAGGAAGTAAAGAAACCGTATCCATTTCTGGAAAAGCTGCACATACATCCATATGCCCCACCTGTTACGCGGACATTCACCCAAAGATAATCATAGGAAAAAATTGTTTTTAATACTTTTAATGCTCCGGTATACTCTTGTCCTTCCTTTTCAAAGCAGCCACCGCTTGCTACATACTGTACCTTACTTGCTGTTTTAAATCCTTCATTCTTTTTCTCCATATTGAACGTCGGAACTGCTTTTACACAAGGCATCTCGTAAAGCATACGGTTAAACTGTAACATTTCCCCCTCAAGAAGAGACTTAAAATTAAATTCTCCTGTGAGAGACAGTGTCAGATTCTCTTTACGGAAAATACACATCTGGGCTCTCACCAACTGTTTAACCAGAAGTTCTGCATTACTATCAAAGTTCTTATCAAGCTTCTTTATAAATTCATAAAAACCGATTCCTTCTGCCGTATCTTTATACTTCATCATCGGGTCAACGTAAGAAAGCGCACGATTAGCCGCATAAACATGTCCTGATGCCGGAATTCTCGTATCCATCTTTGTCCGAAGTTCAGAAATAATCTCTTTTAAACGCTTCTTATCATCTACTTTTGAATTCAGGAGAACTTCTTTAAGCAAAGTCATTCCATCAGCAACCTGTTCTTCCATACACTTCATCTGGATACTGAAATAAGGACGATATCCATCTTTTTTCCATACAAGTACATTCATACCTGTCTGGAATGACAGCCCTCCGATTTTCAAATTAATCTCTGTTGCCAGATCATTATAAGAAAAATGCTCTGTATCTACATAACGATAAATCTCTGTCAATAATGTTGCGTATGGAATCAATTCCTCAGGGAGTTCTGACATATCAAAACAAAAATCTGAATAAACAATTCCATTCGTATGATATTCATGTACAACCGCTGTTGTATCTCCAATCACCATCTCTTTATTTTTAAACGAACGCACCTCTCTTGAGATGTCACTCAGGCTCAAAGTAGGAATCTTTTCTAATTCTTCCTGTGTCGATGGTGTTTCCTGAAATTCTTTTAACTTTTTCGTATCTTCAATCAGATAATTTAACTGCTTGCTATTTAATTTATTCTTCATCTTAGCAAGCTGCGCTTTTAATTCTTCTTCCAGACGTTCATTCTTGCCTTCTTCCGGATACAGATATACATAAGCTTTATGTGTGTTATCTAAAAAACTCTCTTTAATAAGCTGTTCAAAATAACCCGTATCTACTTTTTCTTTTAACGTAGCAAGTGGAGTCAAAGAATCCGCAAGCTCCAACGCTTTGGCATCATCATAAAGCCAGCTGTTTAAGAAATTGAGGCCATAGATCAATCCCTTAGGAAAACGTCCAAAATCAGCTTCTCTATACTTAAATTCATAATTATTGATTGCAGAATAAATTGCCTTTTTATTAAGACCTTTTTCCACCTGTTCCTTCAGAGCCTCCTCTACGGTCTGAATAAACAAATCTTCCTTTCCTTTACCAGCATTCTTTACGATAATAGAAAATAAAGGCTGCTGAATTCCTCCATCATAATAACTATCCACATCTTTTCCAAGACCAGCATCGATCAGCTTCTTTCTGACCGGTGCTCCAGGCATAGTGAAGAGTACATAATCAAGAATCTGCATAGCAAGTCCGCGTTCATTATCACAACTGTCCCCTGCAGCTACATTATAACTTAAATATACGCCCTCTTCTTCCTCTTCAGAAACAGAGTACGTTTCTTTCAATGTCTCCGGAGTTAAGAAAGGTTTCTGTAATGCGACTTCAGAATCAACGACTTTCTTTTTATAATGGCTTAAATACTCTTCATCAATAAATTCCAGTTCTTTTGCAAAATCAACATTTCCGTAAAGATAAATATAACTGTTCGATGGATGATAGTACTTACTGTGAAAATCTAAAAACTTCTCTCTCGTAAGTTCAGGAATCGCATCCGGATCACCACCGGACTCATATGCATATGGCGTATCTTTTAAAAGTGCTTCCTGAATCTTTCTTGCCAGAACATCATCCGGCGAAGAAAATACTCCCTTCATCTCATTATATACAACACCATTAAACTTCAGTTCGTCATCTCTGTCAGCAATCTCATAATGCCAGCCTTCCTGTTTAAGAATCTCATCTCTCTTATAAATATTAGGATGAAAGACTGCATCAAGATAAACATGCATTAGATTATGATAATCCTGATCATTACAACTTGCGATCGGATATACCGTCTTATCCGGATATGTCATCGCATTTAAAAATGTATTCAGCGATCCTTTTGCCAATTCAATAAAAGGATCTTTTGATGGGAACTTGTCTGAACCACATAAAACGGAATGTTCCAGAATATGAGCAACTCCGGTATCATCTGCCGGCGGAGTACGGAATGCAATACTAAATACCTTATTTGTATCATCATTCTCTACCAGAAGAACTCTGGCCCCAGTCTTCTTATGTTCCAATACATAGCCATATCCATTCAGCTCTTCTATTTCTTCCTTTTGTATAAAGGAATAATTTTTAAAATCTGTTTCTTTTAGCATTCGCTATCTTCCTCCTGCTTTTTATAATTTACAACTATTCAGAATCATATATAGTATGTCCCTGTTTTATGGCTTCCTATTCCAATATGCCATTATACAATGCACTTTAAATCATGCAGTGAATTTACAAATGCATTGCAGACTATTTAATATCATAACACAAGTAAACAAAAAAAAGAAGGTCTTACCGAAGTAAAACCTTCTTTCTATTTTTATAAAATATTCAGCAACTATGTAGGTGACATTTCAATTAGTTGTTGATTTTCTACACGCCTATTTATATAAGGAAGAAACGTCTATTTTTCGTGTATATATTCTTCGATTTTCACAAAAAATAAGCTGTTTTTATTGTCTGTATATTTTTTTAGTACCTTTTTAGTACTTTTCACCTGTGATAATAGCCACTTCTGAAAAAGGTATACTATGCGCTTTAGACTATTCCCGGAATGAACTTCCAATACCTAAGGCCACACGCTCTGTTGCACTTGTCCATGTATTTGTTGTGGTCAAGCTTTTTTATAACACTTTGACCTAATTATTGCTACAGGGTTTATACCCCGTAGCGTGCCTCAAAAGGCGTTTTATAATTGTTATAAGAATGCGGTCGTTCGTGATTGTAATGAACGTACGCAAATTCTTCAATGGATGTATATAATTCTTTTTCAGAATGATAGTAATGATGATTAATCAGTTCATTCTTGAGAGTATTGTAATAACGTTCCATAGGAGCATTATCATACGGATATCCGGCCTTACTCATGCTTTGCGTGATACCAACTGACTCACAATATTCCGTGAATACCTTTGAGGTAAACTGACTTCCTTGATCCGAGTGTAGAATTAAATGGTTAGCATCTAATCCCGGCTGTGAATCAATTGCCTTCTGCAGTGTTTTCTTTGCAAGATCTGCTGTTATGTGCTTATCGGTAATGCTGGCAATAACACTTCTATCATGCAGATCAATGATTGTACAATTATAACGCTTGCTACCATCCGTTAAAAATAAATAGGTAAAATCAGTGCACCATTTCTGGTTTATGGATTCTGCCTTAAAATCCTGATGGAGCTTATTTTCAAATACTTTGTGAGGAGCGCCATATTCATAGTCTGGCTTGCGTTTCCTTGTAATTGAAAATAACTGAAGCTCAGTATTCATGTACTTATGGACAGTTGCACAACTGATGCTGTATCCCTTGCGAATAAGATAAGCGTGCACAGTTCTGTAACCATCAGTGCCGTTGTGAGAGTGATAGATATCCACGATTTCATGCTTGATTTTTCCCTTATGCTTATGATATTCAGATTTCCTGTTTTTCAGAAAATTATAATAAGCATTTGGTAAGATGTTCAGTCTTTTCAATAACCAACGGACACTGTATTTGTGCCCATATTGCTGAATAAATCGATAAGCCGCTAATCGATTTCCTTCGCAAAGAATGCCGCTGCTTTTTTTAGGAAGTCATTTTCCTTTTGGAGTTCTGCCAGTTGCCTTTTCAACTGCAAATTTTCCTTCATATAATCATAATCTGCTTTGGCTTCTTCATTTGTTTGGCATTCTTCACGAAACTGTTTTACCCAAATAGATATACTTGCCTTAGATACGCCATATTCGGCAGCAAGACCTTTGAGGGTTCGTCCCTCTTCAAGATGAAGACGTACAATCTTCTTTTTGAATTCTGGTTCATAGTGTTTACTCATTTGTAACATACCTCGTTTCCTCCTAAGATTATATCTTATTAGGTCGAGGTGTTACAACTATGTTATATCACAACATTCTTTATCTGATTTTCCCTGTATTTACGTTTCTAAATGTCCCGTAAATCCATTTTAACTGTTTAGAGGTATCCATTAGCCTAATCAACTTTAAAACAGATTTATGGCGGTCTGTAGGTACTGTATAGTCCATGTATTAAATTAATCATACTCATGCACTAACACCGAAAAGGCATTACCTGGCATATACTCATGTGAACTTCTCCATGGGTCATTATGTGCCACAATATCGAACCAACTTATCAGGATCCAGAGAAGGAACAACACTGTAAGTATTAAAATCAAGTTCTTTGTTGTATTTAAAATTAACTTTTTCATGATTACCTCTTTTTCTTTTCCGGAAACCATGCTAAAATGTGTTTGTTTGTTTTTGGGCATGGTTTCCATGTTCTTGTCCCATTTCGGAGCGGTCAACTCCGGAGTGGGATTTTTTATTGTCTGGTTATTTATCAGTTTGCGTATAACTTATTACGCTTTTTCATTTCAAGGCCAAATGTTAGCATTTGTTAGCGTCCATCTGTTCTAAGCGGTCTATGAAGATTAAAAACATATCTACAGCAAAAGAATAGTCCGAAGTTCCTTTATACTGCTCCTGAAGCTCTTGGACTTCTTGCAGTGCTTCCTGCCATACCGCTTCTGTACGCTCCTGGTCTCTATACTTTTTATACCATTGCCAGGTTGTGGCACTTATCTCTCTAGCTCTGTCCGTCATGTTCTTTTTCCTCCAGTTTGAAATATCTTATAATTTCCTTTTTTGCCATTGTCGGATATGGACAATGCGACAGATCATACGGGAGGATTCCGATAAAGTCAGGTTTATTCTCCACTACTACGCAGCCAGTACTACGAACAGCCACCGGGACAACATCTCCATCCTCGCACAAAGCAAGACATTGAATCACATCACCATTAAAATCCCACTCATTACTTTCTGGCTTCTTGCTGCCATATATTGCAGTCATCTTTGTAGAAACCTTCATAAGTTGTATTATCTTACTACCTTTCTTCTCCATGAAATCACCTTCTTTTAAAGTTGTTATTTTGTAGAATAACTATGTTATTTCCTGCCTTCTTACTGTCTGGGCCTCCCTATGCATAGTGAAAAAGCCAACCAGTAAGCGAAATATGGCTTAAATAAGCCCTCTAACTTACTGGGGGATACCCCTCCAGTAAAGGAAAATTGCATCCTCCTTACTCGTTGATACCTCCCCTTACTAGGGGGTCACCCTCTAGTAAACTAGAGCCTTTAAATAAGCCGTATTTTACTTACTAGGGGGTTTTCTGAAAATTGCATAGGGGGAGTCAACCACTGATGAATATTATAAATATATATTTTAACTACTCTGATACAAGAGAAATTAAGAATATTTTGTTCTGTCCAAAGCCGCTAGACCATGAATGAAGTCTACCTTCTTTATTCAGCTCCGTCTTGGCATTCTTCAAGGCATTCTTACTAATACCCACTGTCTGAGCCAACTCCTCAAGCTCCTTAACTTCCATCTGCTTATGTTCTTCCAGTGTTTCAATGATGAATTCCTTGGCTGTTTCCATTGCTGGACGAATCACCCGCTCCTTTGACTCTGCTAAAACAAAATCTCTGTCTTTCTTTTCAGTGAATCCCTTAAATACTGGAACGGTATTCTTCAAGTCAAATAATACAGTCTCTTGGAGCGGTCCATAATTTGATTTCTCTTGGGAAACATATCTTGTATGACCATCTGGTGTTATCCCTGTCATGAGGATACTTCTGGAAGCGTCCCATATGTCGGCACTGTCTGCAATACGTTTGCGTCCCCATACTCCTGACTGTTTGTTTGCATGAACAATAACAATGCAGGTTGTGCCGTATTCCTCACCAAATGCCATTAATGCCGAGAAACACTTTCTCATAGCGTTCCTATCACTCATCTTCATGTTGAGCGGAACAAAGGCCTGTACTGGGTCAAAGATGATCACGTTCGGTCTATTGGCATCCACAAGCCCCTTCAAATAAGCACTTGTGAAGTCAATCTCTACAAAACGTGGGTTTCCGGGGTCTATGTAATTCACTTTAGTTAAGTCAGCTCCATTATTTCTTAATCTTCTAACCAAGGTATGGGACCAGGAATCCTCTGAGGTAAGGGCTAATACGCTCTCTGGTTGGCCTGTAAACTCTTTTGGGACTGCATTCCCAAGTAAAAAAGAATGCTTTCCCGTAGTGATAGAACTTACCAACGAACACCATAATGAAGTTTTGCCTACTCCACCCTCACCTGCTATTACTGTTATGCAGCCACGAGGAATATATCCAGGAACAACCCACTCCGCCTCCTTTTCTTCTGTGGTAGCGGCACTTTGTAGTGTATAATCAATATCATTAGGGACAGCTGGGATAATGCCGCCATCCTTAGTTATAGTTATTAAGCCTCTTCTTACAAATTCTTTGCAAACGTCAACAGCCTGCTGTTGCTCATGTCCTTGATGCTCCACTTCTTATCATCGCCTTTCTGTGTGTTTTTCTGCAGGTACTTCCCTGCTTCTTGCATCGCTGCTTTCTCTCTTTTCTCGCAAGATTCTACAACGGTTTTATAATAATCTCTTGCCCTGCTACATCCTTGCCCTTCTAGCCTTAATAGAGCTTTCTTGGCAAAACCCGGATTTCTCAATTCAAAACTGTATATCAGCTTAAAGAAATCCCTTGTAAGATGCATTTGTGGGTTGATTGCCTGTAATATACTTTCTTGTGTTACTGTACTTCTTTTGTACGTCTTTTGTACTTCCTTTGTACTGTCTTTTGTACGGTACGTTCCTTTGTATCTCTCATTGAAACATTCCCCGAAATCCGGGTTACTTCTCAGTAGTTCGGCAATCTCTGCCGCTCTCTGCTCCGCAACCTGTAGCGGGATACTTCCCCATGCCATTCTTACCGGCTTTCTGCCTGTTCTAGCATATTGTCTCCAGCAATACCGCCATACATACGTTCACTAAAGTAAGCCTGGCTCACCTTGCCGCTAAAAGTCAGATAGCCCTTATCTTTCAGCTCCTTATTAAGCCTTGCAATGATTTTATATGCAGAACTTTCAGAGATTCCGCATAGTTCCGCTACCTCTTTAGCTGTATATAACTGCTTAGTCATTCTTATGCATCCCCTTTCTTGCTTCGTCAATCATTCTCATAAGTTCCTCATGTTCTTTCAAGAGCTGCTCATGCCGCTCCTTTTCTTTCTCCAGTAGATCATGTAAGAACTCTTCTAAAGTTTTCTCTTCTGTCATTCCCCTACCCCCTGTAATACTGCTAATTTCTTCTTACAGTCCTGATAAATTTCTTTATATGGCTTATTTTCCTCTATACCTGAATCAATAGTTTGTGCTATAATAGATTCGGCAACAGTTATAACACTTAGCTGTATTTCGGTAGCGGCTTCTCGACTACTTACACCGGCGGTTTGGTTGGTTAGTCTGGTGTAGTTGGTATAGAGTCTTCCGGGGTGGCTGCTACCCTGTGCTGTTGCATATTCTACAAGGCGCTGTATAGCGTCTGTTTCTTTTTTACGGGTTTTCTTTCCAAGCTGGCGGCTTTCCTGCCATGCAGGAGTCTGTTTTTCTCTGATAATGCTTTCCATGCGGTTAAACGCTGTTATGTACTTCCATTTCCATTCATTAGCTTTTTGCCCTGTAAATCCCATGACTAAAAATGTAAAGCCATCACGATTCATGTAATACATCTTATTGCTTTTTCCTGTACTATCTTTGTATGTTGATTCCTTGAAGCACTGAGCCCACTTTTGGGCTGAGTCACTGCCCTCAATTTTGAGGAGAGCGGAAATTTCACGCAAAATATTATCATGTCTCTTTCCAAAATTTTGAGCCACTTGCAGGCTGTCACATACAGCCGTTTCATTACGAATACAAATAATTTCGTTCAAATAATTACTCCTTTCTATCTTCTTTCACCTATTCCAACACCGCCGACCAAAGCGTGTTAATCTTCTGTTTCAATGATTTCTAAGACATCTACACCAAGAACTTTAGCAAGTCTCCCGGCTGTTTCAGGCTTAATATTCTTGCCCGTCATAGCGTTGGTAAGGGTTCCGGCTGAAAATCCTGCCGCTACAATCTCTTTCTGTCCCATGCAGGCTCTCGCTTTAGCAAGTTCTAATTTCTTTCTGTTGATTTTCATTTGTTTATTCTCCTTTCAAATCACTCATTTTTGAATGTTTATGTTTGCATATTAACTCTTTCAAGAGTGATTGTCAAGCATCTTTTTAATAAAAAAACTCAAAATAGATTGTTTTTAGTGTTACGATATGATATTATTTATTTGAAAAGGATGTGAATACATGAGTTTTGGTAAAAGATTGAAGAATGCATTAAAATATAAAAAAACAACTCAAAAGCAACTCGCTGAACTACTGGATACTACCCCACAGAGTATAAGCCAATATGTTGTAGGTAAGAGAAATCCAAGTGGTAGAATGGTTGCATCCATTGCGGATGCTTTGAACCTTGGTTATACTTATACCAAGGGCGGAGAAGCTTATTTTTATATCTTTATTGAATCCGACCCCTTGTCAAATCTTAAAGAATATGAAAAAGATATTGAATTTAATGAAAAGCAATACAAGGACGCTTTAAATGATGTTACAGAAGACGAGAGTTCTTATAAAAACCTTTCCGAAAGTACCGGATTACCTATTGAATTTATACAGGGATACGCGGAGGCAGTGCAAGCCCCTCAAATAGAAACACTTAAAAAATTGTCTGATGACTTAGAGATTCCTCTGCCCGAATTGACTGATATTTTATATTTTCATCGTGATGAATTAGTAGATTTTATAAAATCCGAATATTCTTCGTTAGACACCGATGAACTTCGCGAAGCTTTTAAGGACAAAATCAACTATGAGCCGCCTTTAAATTTTTCTGAACTAATTAAAAAAGAAATTTTATCAAATCTTAATTCATTAAACAAACAAGGCCAAGAAAAACTATACAACTACTCATGTGATTTATTTAAAATCCCCGAATATAGAGCTGACACCGCTCCTGATCAGGAAGAAACCGCCCCGGATGAACCCCCATCATCCAACCAGAAAGAACCAGACAAGAATTAATTCCCGGAATCCGGCCGAAGCACAACGCCGCTCCTCACTTGGGAATTATACGACTTTTCGTGCTTTTGCGCCGACACAATTAGCCAAACGCAAAATTGCGTTGAGTGATTTTTCCAAAAATAATACGAAACTGTACAAATTCGTACAAAAGACAAGCCATACTTAACTTGTAAGGCTCACAGATAAGAAATAATAACCAGTTTATTTGTAAAGTAAAATAGCACCCCTGTTTTTAGGAGTGCTATAAAATCATTTACTACCGCTCAAAGGGTCATGTCAAATAATACCTTGAAAATATAATATATTTAACCAGGGAACCGATAAGGGTGCAAATGCCAGCCGCCGGACATTATGAAAGGGGTTGGTGCTTATGGTAACTTATGAATCACTATTTTCATTTGTAACCATGATTTGTTCTGTGATAACTCTTGTTATTTACATATCACGCAAAAAATAGCGCCCTCTGTCTGGTAAACTAAGGCGCTACTTTTTGTAGTTAACTATTTGCCGGCGGCTAGGCTTCATCTAGTCATCGGTTCTCTTGTTAAATATATTATATGATATGCTTTTGTTATTGTCAATATAACAAAATGTAAATAAAAAGATAACCGTCCTGACCCTGCGAAAGTCGGCGGCTATCTTTCTCCTTAACACTGTTTTGCCAATAGAGTTTGTGCTTTTGACACATTGTTAACTCTTACAACCTTATTATCTTTCAAATATTACCAAAAGTCAATAAAATATATGCTATACTTTCACCCATTCCAACACCGCCGACCAGCACTAGAAAGGAATGATAGATATATGCCAGCATATTACAACGATGAAAGTAAGAAATGGTATTGTAAATTTTACTATAAGGATTGGCAGGGAAACCGCAAACAGAAGAAAAAGAGCGGCTTCGAACGTAAGAAAGATGCCTTAGAATGGGAGCGGTCTTTTCTGGAGAAGTTAGCAGGTGACCCAGACATGACTTTTTTCTCTTTGGTAGAGCTGTATCTTGCTGATAGAAAGCAACATGCAAAATATACCACCTACTACACCAAGAAAAACCGTATTGAAGCATGGATTCTGCCATATTTCCAAAATAAAGCGGTAAACGATATAATCCCGGCTGATATAAGACAATGGCAAGGAAAGCTAAAAGAGAGCCGCATAAGGAAAGGTACTCCACTAAGTCCTGGTTATATGAAAACCATATGGAATGAATTATCAAGTATCTTCAACTTTGCAGTGCGTTTTTATAGTCTTTCTGCTAATCCCTGCCACACTGCCGGAAATATTATTGGAAAGGTTAAGAAAACGGTTAACTTCTGGACGAAAGAAGAATTTGACCGCTTCATATCAACTTTTGATAAGTTAGACCCTAATTACCCATTGTTTATGACACTATATTATACCGGGATGCGTATCGGTGAAGCGAGAGCATTAACCCTTGCCGATATAGATTTTGATAATAATATAATTCACATCAATAAAACATATTCTATGAATAACGGTCGCACCGCTGTAATAACCACACCTAAGACATCCAAAGGCATAAGGGATATATTAATACCTAATTTCCTTTGTGAGCTGTTAAAAAGGCATATGGAGCGGTATTATAAGCCTACTCCTGATACAAGAGTGTTTCCGTCAGCCAAAACGGTATATTTTGGTTCTTTCAAAGAGCATATAAAGCTTTCAGAAGTAAAGGATATACGGCTGCATGATCTGCGGCACCCGTATGTCAAGCCCACGACAAAAAAATTTATAACTTTTTTTGAAGTTTTTC
>OFMX01000273.1_pt1 | contig 53808 bp, 49 predicted proteins | sample 1541901 | NCBI WGS metagenome assembly OFMX01 (sample SAMN04209222, study PRJEB22552) | human gut metagenome | biome: gut; material: feces | host: Homo sapiens | place: USA: Oklahoma | reverse complement strand
GCCCAACAAGGTGACGAGCGGTACCCATCCATCCAAAAGCAGCTTTGGCAAGCTGTTTTGCCGTGATCTCGTCCGCGGACAATGGTACTCCTGTCCAGCCACAACGGAACGTAATGGGGGCAGCTCGGAGAGATCCTCGGAGGGGTGCAAGACCCGTGAGCAGCGCCAGCTGCCGTTCAGCCGCTGCCTTGGCTCCGGGAAGAAGCGTCGAACAGGAGCAAGCATCAAAATTTCAAAAGCAGGGGCGGCTCTGCGGTTTGCAGAGCCGCCCCGTGGCTGAAGGAGGATCTTATGAATCCAAACATTGATTTTTTAGGCATCTGCCAGCTCTTGAAGGCGCTCCGGACGGTTGGTTTTTCTGAGAATGACATCAAGAAGATCGCGCGGCGGATCGCTGTCGAGCTTGGTGCAAATTTCACACTTTACGCTTGATTTTTCTCCGTTTTGGTCATAGCTATTACGCCCTAGGTGTGGTAGTGTGTGTTGCTGCAGAGGGGGTGAGAACGTGGCAAAGAAGCAGACCAGCGGAAACCTTGCGCTGGAACAGCAGCGCGTCATAGTCATCCCGGCGCACGATGAGATTGTCGCGCGAAAGCTGCGTGTCGCGGCCTACGCCCGCGTCAGCTCCTCCAGCGAGGATCAGCTCAACTCCTACCGTGTCCAAAACCAATATTACTCCGAACTTATCTCCAATAACCCGGATTGGGAAATGGTTGATATCTATGCCGACGAGGGCATCACCGGCACGTCGGTTGAAAAGCGCGAAGACTTCCAGCGCATGATGCAGGACTGCCGCAAAGGCAAGATCGACCGCATTCTGGTCAAGAGTATTTCCCGATTTGCCAGAAATACAAAGGATTGCCTTGCGGCTGTCCGGGAACTGAAGGAACTCGGCGTCAGCGTCCAGTTCGAGGAACAGGGCATCGACACCAGCAAGGTGTCTAGTGAAATGGTCACGGCAATCATGGCATCCCTAGCGCAAAAGCAGAGCGAGTCCATTTCAGGGAACGTCAAATGGGGCGTCCAAAAACGGATGGAAGATGGAACTTATGTGGCTTCTTCGGCTCCGTATGGATATAGACTGGTCAATTTGCGGTTAGAAATCCAGCCGGAAGAAGCAGAAATCGTGAGGTGGATTTTTCAGCAATACCTAGCAGGCGCAAATGTAAATGAGATCACAAAGGAACTGAATGCGAGATCGGCAGGGAATAATCGCAAATGGTACAAGGCTGCCGTTACATATATTTTGAGCAACGAACGTTATATTGGTGACTGCTTATGGCAGAAATGCTACATGACAAGTACAATTCCCGCAAGGCAAGTAATAAACAGAGGAGAGAAAACGCAATACTATGCAGAAGGGAAGCATCCGGCGATTATCGATAAAGATACTTTCTATGCTGCGCAAAGACTCAGGAAGCAAAGAAGAACAACAAACGGAAGCGCGACAGGGGCTGCATACAGTATTTTAACAGGACGAATTCTATGCGGCAAATGCGGCGCAGCATTTCGACGGAAGAACTGGCGAGGCATATCTCGATGGTCGTGCAGGACGCATAGCGAAAATATAAATCTATGTAGTATATTACCAATGGAAGAGCAGAGCATCCATGCAGCTTTCTGCCGTCTGTACTGCAAACTCAAACACCACGGTGAACCCATTTTCACGCAAATGCTCTCGAACCTCCAAAAGATCCGCTATAGCCGGATGCTATGGAGCGAAGACGTCATCTCTCTCAACAAGAAAATATCCGATATTCTCAGTCAGGTTCAATTCCTAACCCAGCTTCAACAGGCGGGCGGCGTTGACCCTGACACTTTTATATCTTCCAACAACAAGCTTAACGAACAGCTCCGCAGGCTGAAACAGGAAAAAGCAAGGCTTCTCGATACCGACAGCGACGATTTGGTGGATCGCACCCGCGATCTCATGGACGTGCTGGAGGATGGGCCGGATTTTCTCGACAGCTTTGATGCGGAGCTGTTCGATGCGCTTGTTGAAAAAATCATCGTAGACAGCAATGAGCGCCTGCGGTTCCGGCTGAAAAACGGCTTGGAGCTGCTAGAGCAAATCGAAAGGACAAGACGCTGATGGGAAATCGGAAGCTGCCATTTGGGTATCAGATGCGCATGGGCGAGACTATCCGGAACGAGCCGGAAGCCAACGCCGTGCAGGATATTTTCCTGCAATACTCACTCGGTGCGTCATTGAAGGAAATTGCAGAACAGATGAGCAAGACCGGCCCCACCTACGACGAGGGCAAGAGCTGGAACAAGAATATGGTTGCCCGAATCTTAGAAAACGCCACGTACACCGGTGCAGACAGCTATCCGAAGCTGATTGACATAAAATTATTTGAATCAGCCGCCGAGAAGCGGCAGACCAAGCAGCGATTGCCAGAGCGGACACCCGCGCAGAAAGCACTCAAACGTGTCTGCTCCAAACCGCCTACGCCGGAGATCGAACAGCAGGTCACACATCTGCTCGGCAAGTTGGCAGAGCAGCCAGAGCGCATTACGCAACCGGAAAAGCCGCCTGCATCAGCACATACAAGCACGCAGGTAGAATTGGATGAAATTCTGAACACCCAGCCGCTCGACGAGGATGCTGCCAGAAGCCTGATTTTCAGGCTGGCACAGGAGCAGTACGACACCATCGGCAACAAAGAATACGAAACCGAGCGCCTGCGGAGGCTGTTTGCGGCGTTCGAATGCACGGCAGAGCTCAATGCAGAGTTACTGCAAAGCGCCGTCTCTGCCGTGCTGGTGACGCGCCAGACGGTGCGCTTGCAGCTTAAAAACGGACAGATCATTGGAAAGGAAGATTTGGTATGACAGACGAAAAACCGCACGTCATTATCATTCCACCCAAGCCAGAATTACAGCAAACGACTACAGTCACAAAGCAGCTTCGTGTGGCAGCGTACTGCCGTGTTTCCACGAAAGAGGAAGAACAGGCCAGCAGCTATGAAGCGCAGTGCGAGTATTATACGGACAAAATTATGTCCAACAAAGAATGGACGATGGCTGGCATCTTTGCAGACGAAGGCATCACCGGCACGTCCACGGAAAAAGCGTACAGAATTCCTCCGCATGATCCGTCAATGCAAGCAGAAAAAGATCGACCTCATCCTCACAAAGTCCATTCAGCGTTTCGCCAGAAATACGCTCGACTGCATCAACTATACGCGCATCCTCCGGCAGCTCGGCATCGGAGTCCTCTTTGAAAAAGAGAACATCAATTCTCTGCCAGCAGACAGCGAGTTTATGCATCCTTCTTCGCTTCCTTCAGCATTCGGGCGATTTCCTCTGGCTCCAAGGGCTTGATTTCTGGCCGAACGACTTTGGGAAGTTTGCAGCCGGCAGTTGGGTTCTTGTGAATATAACCATTCGAAATTGCCTGCTCTAATGCGGCATGGAGGACACCATGTATGTTCTTTACTGTTTTCGGTGCCAGTCCTGATTTTGTAAGGGAGTTATAGAACAGTTGAATTGTATGTGTGTCCAGATCCTCCAGTTTCGCAGCGCCGAGGCGTGGAATCAGGTGCTTCTTGATTTGCTTTGAGTAGTTGCAGACTGTGAGCGGCTTCCAGTCTGCAGTATACTCTGAGATCCGCGTATTCAGCCACTCACCAACTGTTAGTTTGCAGGAAGGTAGGCAGGTGCCGGTATCAATCGACGTTGTGAAGATGATGTTGCCGAGCTGAAAGCGCAGCAGGCCGAGATCTGGGAGCTGCTGAAAGCGCGGCAGAAAGATGAGCTTTGACCGCAATGGGATTTTCCATGTGTGGGTTTTCCGTCACCGGTTTTTCGGACGGTGGACTAGTTGACGCCCCGGAGCGTACCACAACCGGATTTTAGGACGACGGTTATCGTGCCCTCCATCGGGACCGAAATTCATCCTCTAACTAATAAGAAATAACTCAACTCTCAAAAGAATCAATCTATCAATCCAATCAATACACCTGATGGGATGGATGGGATAGGAGGTCAGATAAAAACTTTTTGCAAGATCATGGCGCAGAGCCCAGCGGCGTCCTATGTACCGCTGCCGAGGTTTCTTCTCCAAGACGAAGCCCTGCGGGGCATCAGCAACGACGCCAAGGTGCTCTATGCGCTGCTGGACAGAGCAAGCATTTCCCGGCAGAACGGCTACGTCGAGCCGGACGGCACAATTCGGCTATACTTCACCTTGGAGCAGGCGCGGACGAAGCTCCACCGCAGCCGCCAGAGCGCCACACGGATCTTCCGGGAGCTGGAGTACAGCGGCCTGATTGTTCGGCGCAAGCAGGGCTTGGGCAAGCCCGCGCTTATTACGCTGAATTACCCAGCGGACGCAAAGCTGATTCAGCCAAAAGAGGATGGCGCAATATTGCATGAATAAAGGTCGAAAACAAGGTGTTTTCCGCCCCACAAGCGCTGAGAAAACACAGGGGAATATCTTTTCTTATGATCGTCCCCGAATGCGCCTAAATGTTCTACAGAAGCGATAAAGGAGGTACCATGTGGACGCAGAAAAAGCGAATATTCAAAACAGCATGGATGCAGCCGAAATTCCGGAATGCGTCTTCGAATCGCTGACCTCATGACTGCCAGATGCTATCGGTTCGTGATATTGAGCGTTTTTGCGTCACATACGTCCGTTTCGTCAACGAAAAGTGCGGAATTTCAAAGCAATTTCCCCATTGCATCCACACGCTTTCGCACACACTTGGGTCACAATCTGGGTCAGGGGAGTTGGGTGGATTTGGAGAATACCTGAAGGAGTGATATGGGATTATGGCTTGCGTGTTGCCGATAGGCAAGCTGTATCGGGGCGTATCATTTTCCAAAGGCAAAAGGTCTTTCGGTTTTCCGGAAGGCCTTCGTATTTTATTATGCAGGGTCAGGTCAGAAGCAAGCGTTAGCCATTATTCTGATGGAACCGCTTGCGGAACTCGGTGGGTGGGATGCCGATGATCTGCGTGAAGACGCGGGAAAAGCAATTCGGGTCTCCGAAGCCGACGGAGGCGGCGATCTCCGCAATGCTCTCATCGGAGAGACAGAGCGGACTTTTGGCGAACTCCATGCGTACCTTGTTGACGTAGACGTTGATATTAACGCCGGTGCGCCGCTTGAAGATGCGGCTGAGGTAGGAATCGCTGCAATGGCAGAACTCGGCCAGCGCGGTGACGGTGATGCGGCTTTTATAGTTGATGCGGATGTATTCCAGTGCGTGGGCGAGGATAGTATCCTCGCTCGAATCATGATAGCGGCCCGCGGCGTCGGAATGCGGCTGCGCGCTGTGGAGCAGGTGATAGGTCTGACCGAGATATTCGGCCAGCAGCTCCAGACCGGCGAGCATCTGCTCCACATTTGCGGTGGGCGTGCGGATGGAGCTGCGGTAGAGACGCTGCGCCGTGTCCGGATCAAGCAGCGGCTCCTGCCGGCAGGCGCGGCAGATGCGGCGTGTGGTCTTGCCCTCATTGGTCTGGAAAAATCCGGCGTTGATGGAGCCGAGCAGCACGTCGCCGTCGAAGATTGGGACGACGTATTCACCAAGTCCTGCGTGGCACATGCCAAAGTAGGTGCGGCCAAGCCGCTCACATTTGTGGTACATCCTGCGGATTATGGTGAGGCAGGTGTGATAGTGCTCCTGATCGGACTTCATGTACATACAGAATGGATTTGTGTGCGCGAGAAAGGGGCGGAGCGTCTCGTCGAGCTGCTTGTTGATGGCGACGAAGCCGCAGAAATCCTTGATGCAGAACTGGACGCCGTGTACCTCGGACAGATAGTGCAGGTATTGCCCGATTTTTTCGAACGAGATCGGCATATAACCACCCCATTTTATCATCTTTAATTATATTATATCAGGTGTATGCACCCAGGCCAACACATACTGTATTTTGGAACACTGAACGATCGCCATTTTTCGATACCGTGCGCGAAGCCGAAGCGGCTTTGTAGCTCTCAAACGGGCAATCCGCGTTCCATGTGCGGACGGGGATCTAAAAGGGTGCTGCTTGCCATAGAACCACCGGATTTCGATTGAAATACGGTGGTTTTTCTAATGATGCTGATATTTTGAAATGATGGGCGGATGAGGAATTCAACCTTTGATCAAAAACATATATGGGTAGATCAAAAACAGCGCAAAACCATTTCCGGCTGTCCGTTTGGGCAGCTGGTTTTTTACATGCCGCGGGCTTTGGAGGCGGCTCCTGCCTGCAATTTTTTTGTCCTGCTTTTGTGCGGTGGGCCGCTCCGGCCTGCGAAATTTGGTAAATCCCGAAAATGCGCCCCAATATCTGGACATATTTTCGGCAAAACGGAGAAAAAGGAAAACCGGAACAAAATTTCTTTTCATCCACCCAGGCACGTGATATACTCGGAATATCAAGAGAAAAAAGGAGGAAGCCGGGATTGAGTGAATTGCTGCGCATGGAGCACATCAGCAAACGGTTCGGCAACTTTTACGCCAATCAGGACATCAATTTCTCCGTCGCCAAGGGCGAGGTACATACGCTCCTCGGAGAGAACGGCGCGGGGAAATCGACGCTCATGAATATCCTCATCGGCCTCTACCAGCCCACTGAGGGCAAGATCTTTCTGAACGGGCAGGAGGTCCGCATTGAATCGCCGAGCCAGGCGGTCAAGCTTGGCATCGGCATGGTGCATCAGCACTTCATGCTCGTCGAGGCGATGACCGTCTTTGACAACATCATCCTCGGCGACAAACACGCCAAGGGCCTATTTATCGACCGTGCGGCCCGCAGAAAGGAGATCGAGGCGCTTTCGGAAAAATACGGCCTCGACGTCCAGCTCGACAAGCTCATCACGGAGATCTCCGTCGGCGAACAGCAGCGCACCGAGATCCTCAAGGCCCTCTACCACGGGGCCGAGTTGCTGATCCTTGACGAGCCCTCCGCCGCCCTGACCGACATCGAGGTCGAGGGACTGTTCGCCATCATGCAGAAGCTTGTCGGCGAGGGCAAATCCATCATCTTCATCAGTCATAAAATGCGCGAGGTGCTCCGCATCTCCGACCGCATCACCATTCTCCGCCTCGGCAAGGTTGTCGGCACGGTCGACCGCGCCGAGACCGACGGCCAGAAGCTCGCCGGCATGATGATTGGCAAAGAGCTGACCGAGTCACACTATGAAAAGGTCGACGCCTCCGGCCATGAGATCGTCGCGGAGCTCGACCATGTGGACTATAACAAGGAGAGCAAGCACAGCGGCCTCGCCGATCTGTCGCTCCGCATCCACGCCGGAGAGATCGTCGGCGTCGCGGGTGTCGACGGCAACGGCCAGACCCAGCTGGCCCAGCTCATCACCGGCGTCATCGCCCCGGAGAGCGGCACGGTCCGGCTCAAGGGTGACCGCGTCGCCGTCTTCGACCCGAACGGCTTCATCGAGCACGGCGTCAGCCACGTCCCCGAGGACCGCAACCTGCAGGGCCTGATCGGCGATATGTCGATCGCGGAAAATCTTGTCCTCAAGGACACCGACGATCCGCGCTTCAGCCACGGTCATGGTTTGCGCCTGAACAAGCGCGCCATCCACGCCTACGCGCAGTCCATGATGGAAAAATATGATGTCCGCGCCACCTCTGACAGCCAGAGCGTGCGCGAGCTGTCCGGCGGCAACCAGCAGAAGGTCATCATCGCCCGCGAGCTTGAGAGCGGCCCGTCCGTCCTCGTCATGGCGCATCCTACGCGCGGCCTCGACATCGGCGCGACCAGCTTTGTCCACGACCAGATGATCGCCGCCCGCGCCCGCGGCGTCGGCATTCTGCTCATCAGCGCCGACTTTGACGAGATCCTCGAGATGTCCGACCGGATCGTCGTCTGCTTCGAAGGCCGCATCATGGGCGAATTCTCCGGCAGCAAGCCGCCGATCAACGAGATCAGCCTGGCCATGACCGGTAAGTGAGGGGGAGAGGTATGGGAAAAGTGAAAAAAGCGTTCGGCGCGTTCCTCGTGCCGCTGCTGTCCGTTCTGCTCGCGTTCCTGATCGGTGGTATCATCATGGCTGCCCTCGGCGCGAACCCGTTCCTTGCCGTGAAGTTCCTGTTCCAGGGCGCGTTCGGCTCCAAGGCCGGCATCGGTACCACGCTCACCAAGGCCACGCCCCTGATCTTCACGGCCCTCTGCGCCTGCTTCGCGTATAAGTGCGGCGTGTTCAACCTCGGCGGCGGGGGGCAGTTCCTGATGGGCTCCATCGCCGCGTTCCTGACCTGCTATTTCACCGGCCTGACCGGCTTTGCCGGCGTGCTGCTCGCGCTGCTGGCCGGCGCGGTGGCCGGCGGCTTCTGGGGCATGATTCCCGGCGTGCTGAAAATCGGCCGCGGGCAGAACGAGATGATCATCTCCATCATGCTCAACTATGTCGCCACGCTCTTCATGGGCGTCATCTACACCAGCTGGATCCGCGATGCCTCCGTCCCGCAGACACCCGCCATCGCCGATGAGGTGCATCTTCCGCGTATCATCACCGGGATGCGCTTCACTTGGGGCTTTGTGATCGCGGTCGCGGTCGGCCTGATCCTCTATTACGTCCTGTTCTGGACGAGCGCGGGCTTCCGCCTGCGCGCCGTCGGCTGCAACCTCACGGCCAGCCGCTTCAACGGCATTCCCGTCAAGCGCTTTATGCTCGCCAGCTTCATTGTCTCCGGCGCGATTGCCGGTCTCGGCGGCGGCGCGGAGCTGCTCGGTACGCAGTTCCGCCTCATCAACGGCTACGGCGCGGGCTACGGCTTCGACGGCGTGGCGATGGCCCTCATCGGCCAGCTGCACCCGATCGCGACGATGGTCGTCGCGCTGTTTTTCGCGGTGCTCCGCGTCGGCTCCACCACCATGCAGGCCGCTACCGGCGTGCCCACCAGCGTGTCCGACATCATTCAGGCGCTTGTCATCGTCTTCTCCGTCGCTGGCATGGCGCTGACCAAGCTCCCGGAATTCCAGGCGTGGCGCAGCCGCGTCTTCCACGGCAGAAAGGCGGGTGAAGCGTAATGGATTGGATCTCGAGCCTCCTTCTTGCAACGGTCCGTCTCGCCATCCCCGTGCTGCTCATCTCCCTGGCTGAGCTCTACGGCCAGCGCGCGGGCATGGTCAACATCGGCCTCGAGGGCCTCGCCTCCATCGGCGCGCTCGTCGGCTTCCTCGTCTGCTATGTCACGGGATCGAACTGGCTGGGCCTGCTCTGCGGCGCGCTTGCGGGCGTGATCGTCAACATGATCTACGCGTTCTCCACGGTCACGCTCTGCGCCGACCATACCGTCTACGGCATGGCCGTCAACATCTTCGCCCCGGCGCTCGCGTCCTTCATCTACCGCGTCTACTTCGGCACCGGGTCCGACCTCAAGCAGATCACCACCATGTCCTCCGTCGCCATCCCCGGCCTGAAGGACATCCCGGTGCTCGGGCCGCTGCTCTTCGACCAGAGCCCGATGGTCTATCTCACATTCCTGCTCGTCCTCTTCACGGCCATCTTCTTCGGCAAGACCCGCGCGGGCCTGAGCTATAAGGCCGTCGGCGAGCATCCGCAGGCCGCCGCCACGCTCGGCATCCCGGTCGTCGGCGTGAAGTACCTCGCCTGCGTGATCTGCGGCGCCCTGTCCGGCATCGGCGGCGCGTACCTCACCACCTGCTATTCCAGCACCTATACCGATGGTATCGTCGCCGGGCGCGGCTTCATCGCGCTGGCCGCCGTCATTTTCGGCCGCTGGAACGCGGGCGGCATCCTGCTGGCCTGCCTGTTCTTCGGCTTCTGCGACGCGCTCCAGATCCGCCTCCAGGTCTCCGGCATCGCCATCCCGTATCAGTTCTTCCAGATGATCCCCTACGTGGCGACGGTTGTCGTCCTCACGCTCATCGGCGCCCGCCAGGCCGGACCCAAGGCCAACGGCAAGCCCTACCGCCGTGAACAGCGGTAAACCGGTAATAACGCTTCGGCGTTGTTATAAACTTATGGCAGCACCGCATTGTGCGCTGCTGCCGAATCCTAATATTCTATGGAGGACAAAAAATGAAAAAGATCATTGCAATGCTTCTGGCGCTTGTCATGCTCCTGTCGCTGGCGGCGTGTGCCGGTACTGCGAAGACCGACACCGCGGCTCCTGCGGACGACACCAGCAAGACCGACACGACCGACACCGCCGCCGAACCGGCTGACACCACCGAGCCCGCCGACACGACCGCTGAACCCGTTGTCACGGAAGAGCCCACCGCTGCCACCAAGGCTGACGGCTCTGCCTATAAGGTCGCCATGATCTGCGACTCCAGCATCAACGACGGCGGCTGGGGCGCGGCCTGCTACAACGCCATGATCGCCGCGGCCGAAAAGATGGGCTGGGAGACCGAGGTCACCGACTCCATCTCGCAGGACGCCTACTATGATTCCATCGTCGCCTACTGCACCCTCGGCTACGACATGATCTACGCCCCCGGCAACCAGTACACCGACGCCGTCCTGCAGGCGGCTGAGGAATATCCCGATGTGGCCTTCGCCCTGCTGAACGGTGCGGAAGATACCCCCGCCAAGGCCGTCAACGGCAACGTCTCCTCCCTGCTCCCGAACGCGCAGCAGATCGGCTGGATCGCGGGCGCCCTCGCCGGCCTCATGACCAAGAGCGGCAAGCTCGGCTTCATCGGCGGCATGGAGCTCGACACCACCAAGGGCAAGATCGCGGGCTTTGAAGAGGCGGCCAAGTACGTCGCCGAGCAGGAAGGCAAGACCGTCGAGCTGCTCAACGTCCCCTATGCCAACTCCTTCTCCGACGCCCCGAAGGGCAAGGAATTTGCCACTGAGCTGATCGCCCAGGGCGCTGACGTCTTCTTCGGCGACGCTTCCGCCGTCGACTCCGGCGCGCGCGAGGCCATCGACGCGGCCAACGCCGCCGCGGGCGAAGTCAAGATCTACGACATCGGACAGCCTGCCGACATCCTCGGCCAGAACGAGTGCATCATCTGCTCTCAGGTCACCGACAACTCCGCCATGATCGTCGCCTCCATGCAGGCTGTCATCGACGGCACCTTCGGCGGCGCGACGCTCTACGGCACGCTGCAGAACAACACCCTCTCCGCCGGCGCGCTGAGCGATCTTGTTCCCGCCGACGTGCAGGAGAAGTACCTCGCCTACATCGACCAGATGATCGCGGGCACGTTTATGCAGTAATCTCTTGCGGAACGCCCAAAGCGCCCGGCGGACCCTGTGTCCGCCGGGCACTTTCCCGTTTTCGGGCATTCTCGCCGGGAAATGCGGCTGCCGACCGGGGAAAACTGTCGATTTCTCCGGTTGACTCTTTTCCGATGCGTGTTATAATGTGGACTGTCTGAAACAATATAAAATTGTAGCGCCAAGGTGTCCGCCGCAAGGCGGGTGAAAAGGGAATCCGGTGAGAATCCGGAGCGATGCAGTCACTGTGTACGGGAGCGGACCTGCAAAGGAAGCGCCGGACCGGCCAGATGGCCGGTGTGTGCGTCCTTACCACTGGGAAACCGGGAAGGGCAGAGCCGCGAAGAACGAAGTCAGGAGACCTGCCTTGGCGTGGAATCTCAGATCCGCTGTCCACGGGTCGGCCTTCCTGCAAGTTTGTATGGTCTTCCGCTTTGGAAGACGACATTCGATACGGCTAGGGAGAACGGCTGCGCCAGCGCAGCCGTTTTTATATTTTTCAGAACATTTTAGAAAAGAGGTAGACCTCACATGAAAAAGACCCTCGCGCTTGTGCTCGCAGCCGTGATGCTGCTGAGCCTCCTCTCCGCCTGCAAGAGCAGCGCGGACGAGACCCCCACCGTAGACCCCGCAGAAACCGAACAGACCACTACCCCCGAAGAGACCACGCCCGCCGAGGAGCAGACCTCGGAAGAGCCGCAGCCCTCTCAGGAAGAGCTGGATCAGGCAGCCGCCGACAATGTCGCCGCCCTGATCGACGCGATCTATGTCCAGTCCCGCACCGATGAGACCGACGCCCAGTGCGAAGCGGCCAAGGCCGCCTGGGACGCCCTGACCGATGCGCAGAAGGAGCTCGTCGAAGGCGACGAGGCCAGCCCCGATTACTTCGGCCTCGATACCGGCGATGCTTCGCTCGACGATGCGCGCAATCAGGATGAGATCGGCGAGAACGAGCTGCTCGTTGTCTCCTTCGGCACGTCCTACAATGACAGCCGTGTTGCCGACATCAAGGGCATCGAAGACGCCCTGCAGGCCGCATTCCCCGACTGGTCTGTCCGCCGCGCCTTCACCGCGCAGATCATCATCAACCACGTCCAGGCCCGCGATGGCGAGAAGATCGACAACATGACCCAGGCGCTCGACCGTGCAGTTGCCAATGGCGTCAAGAACCTCGTTGTCCAGCCGACGCACCTGATGCATGGCGCAGAGTATGACGAGATGTGCGAAGCCATCGAGCAGTATAAGGACAAGTTTGAATCCGTCTCCATTGCCGAGCCGCTGCTTGGCGAAGTCGGCTCCGACGCTACCGTCATCAATGCCGACAAGGAAGCTGTTGCCAAGGCCATCACCGCTGCGGCTGTTGCCGATTCCGGCTTCGAGAGCCTTGATGCCGCCAAGGACGCCGGTACCGCGTTCGTGTTCATGGGTCACGGCACCGCACACGTTGCCAAGGTGACGTACAGCCAGATGCAGACCCAGATGCAGAACCTCGGCTATGAGAACGTCTTTATCGGCACCGTCGAGGGCGAGCCGGAAGAGACCGCCTGCGAGGCTGTCATCGAGGCCGTCAAGGCTGCGGGCTATACCAATGTCATGCTGCGCCCGCTGATGGTCGTCGCCGGCGACCACGCCAACAACGATATGGCTGGTTCCGAGGAAGATTCCTGGAAGACCATGTTCGAAGCTGCTGGCTTCACCGTTGACTGCCAGATTCACGGCCTCGGCGAGATCGCCGATGTGCAGGCGCTCTATGTCGCCCACACCAAGGCTGCGATCGACTCGCTGAACGCCTAATTTGACTTAAACTGAGCTCCGGGGTGGGGAAGACCTGCCCCGGAGCCAAGCGCCATTCAGGAGGAACCATCATGAAAAAGACCATCGCCCTTGCGCTCGCTGCGCTGATGCTGCTCGCGCTGCTGACCGCCTGCGCGGCCAAGCCCGCAGAGACCGAACCTGCAGAGCTGGAACAGACCGTGCAGACCGAACAGCCCGCCGAACCCGAAACCGACGAGACTGCGGAGGATGCGGATGCGTCCGCCGAAGAAGAGACGCCCGCGGAACCGGAGCAGCCCGCCGAACCGGCCCTGCCCGACGGCGTCTATACTGCCGACTTCAACACCGACAGCTCCATGTTCCATGCCAATGAGGCCTGCGACGGCAAGGGCACGCTCACCGTCGAAAACGGCGAGATGACTATTCACGTCAGCCTTGCGGGCACCAGCATCCTCAACCTCTTCCCCGGCGTCAAGGAAGACGCGGAAAAGGAAGGGGCTGAGCTGCTCCAGCCCACCACCGACACCGTTACCTATTCCGACGGCCTCTCTGACGAGGTCTTCGGCTTCGACATCCCCGTTCCTACGCTGGACGAGGAATTTGACCTCGCGCTCATCGGCAAGAAGGGCACGTGGTACGACCACAAGGTCTCCGTCTCCAACCCCGTTCCCGTCGAGGAATCCGGCAAGACCGTCGACGATCTCGCCCTGGCCGACGGCACCTACACCGCCGAGCTGACCTTCGCAGGCGGCTCCGGCAAGGCTTATATCCAGTCTCCCTGCACGCTGACCGTCGCGGACGGCAAGGCCGTGGCTACCGTCGTCTGGAGCAGCAGCAAATATGACTACATGCTCGTGGACGGCGAACGCTATGACGTCCTCACGACCGAGCCCGGCTCCACATTTGAGATCCCCGTCGCGGCCTTTGACACCGAGCTCACGGTCATCGGCGACACCACCGCGATGAGCACCCCGCATGAGATCGAGTACACGCTGAACTTCGATTCTGCGACGCTGACCGCTGCCGAATGAAGAAGCTCTTTATAGCGCTCCTCGCCGCGCTGCTGCTGGCCTTCGCGGCCTGCGCCGCGCCGCAGCAGGAGACCGCCGCGCCGGAACCGGCGCAGAGCGAGCCGGCAAGCGCGCTTTCGTGGGACGACCTGACGTTTGACCGGACGCTCCCGCTTCAATACGCCACGCAGTTTTCTGTTTCCTACGCGGGCGAGGACTATACGCGCCTCACGATCGGCGACGATCAAACATTCCTCATCGTCGCCGGGGACGCGCCCGTGCCGGACGGCGTCCCCGCGGATGTGACCGTCCTGACCCGGCCCCTTTCGCACATCTATCTGGTCGCGACCGCTGCGATGGACTATTTCCGGCAGCTGGACGCCATTGACGCCATTGCCCTCAGCGGCCAGAAGGAGGCGGATTGGTATATCGACGAGGCCAAGGCCGCGATGCAGGCCGGGACGATGGTCTACGCGGGCAAATATTCCGCCCCGGACTATGAGACGATCCTCGCTGCGGGCTGCGACCTTGCCATCGAGAACACGATGATCTACCATACGCCCGAGGTCATCGAGCAGCTCGAGCGCATCGGCGTCCCCGTGCTCATCGAGCGCTCAAGCTACGAGCCGGAGCCGCTGGGCCGCATGGAGTGGCTGAAGCTCTATGCCGCCCTGCTCGGCAGAGAGGACGCGGCCTGCGCATATTATGATGACCTCATCGCCGCGCTCGCGCCCGTGCTCGACCAGGAGCCGACGGGCCAGACCGTCGCGTTCTTCTACATCACGACGTCCGGCGCAGTCAATGTCCGCAAATCCGGCGACTATATCGCCAAGGCCATCCGTATGGCGGGCGGCGAGTATGTCTCGTTCGACGAGAGCGGCGAGGAAAACGCCCTGTCCACAATGACCATCCAGATGGAGTCCTTTTACGACACCGCCCTGGATTCCGACGTCCTCATCTACAACAGCACCATCGACGGCGGGATTACCTCCATCGATGAGCTGCTCGCCAAAAGTCCGCTGTTTGCGGATTTTAAAGCCGTCCAGACCGGCAATGTCTGGTGTATCACGAAAAACTTCTATCAGGAATCGCTCGCCCTCGGCGACATGATCCTCGACGTCCACGCCGTTTTGAACAACCCGGACGCCGCCGATCTCCGGTTCCTAAAAAAATTATCATAACAGGAGGAGCAGCATGGAACATACCCGCAAACTTCACACATGGGGCGGTTTCCTGCTGCTCCTCGTCCTGCTTGTTACCTTTTTGATCTGGAATCTTCTCGCGGGCAGCGTCCGGCTCCCCGCGTCTGAAATATGGGCGATTCTCCATGGCGGCGGCGACCTCACGCAGCGCCGCATCCTGCTGAATATCCGCCTGCCCCGCTTGCTTGCGGCGATGATTCTCGGCGGCGCCCTCTCCGTCTCGGGCTTCCTGCTGCAGACGTTTTTCCACAATCCAATCGCCGGGCCCTTCGTCCTCGGCATCTCGTCCGGGGCCAAGTTCACGGTCGCGGTCACGATGATCCTGCTGCTCAGCCGGGGCGTCACGTCGTCCTCCGCCGCGCTGATCGCAGCGGCCTTTGTCGGCGCGATGCTCTCAATGGGCTTTGTCCTGCTCATCTCGCGGCGCGTCCGCCGGATGAGCCTGCTCGTCGTCTGCGGCGTGATGATCGGCTATATCTGCTCCGCGCTGACGGACTTTCTCGTCACGTTTGCCGACGACAGCAACATTGTCAACCTGCACAACTGGTCCCTCGGCTCCTTCTCCGGCATGAGCTGGGACAATGTCCGCACGATGGCCGTGGTCTGCGGCAGGGCCCTGATCCTGACGTTCCTGCTCTCCAAGCCCCTCCGGGCCTATCAGCTGGGCGAGGTCTACGCGCAGAATCTCGGCGTGCCGCTGCGCGCGTTCCGTGCGGCGCTGATCTTACTTTCCAGTGTGCTCTCCGCCTGCGTCACGGCCTTTGCCGGCCCGATCTCCTTCGTCGGCATCGCCGTGCCGCACCTGATGAAGTCCCTTTTTAAGTCCGCAGAGCCGCTTTTGATGATCCCGGCCTGTTTCCTCGGCGGCGGCGCGTTCTGCCTGTTCTGCGACCTCATCGCGCGCACGGCCTTCGCGCCCACCGAGGTCAGCATCAGCTCCGTCACAGCGGTCTTCGGCGCGCCGGTCGTCATCTATATGATGCTCCACAGAAAGGGGGCGCAGTGATGGATTATCTGCAAACCGATGCCCTGTCCGTCGGCTACAACGGCAAGACGCTCATCTCCAAGGTCGCCCTCTCGGTACAGCGCGGCAGGATCGTCACGCTCATCGGCCCGAACGGCTCCGGCAAGTCGACCATCCTCAAGACCATCATCGGCCAGCTCCCGTCCATTTCCGGCTCAGTCTTCCTCGACGGCGCGGACATGCGCAGCCGCAGCCGGGGCGACGTCGCCCGCCGCATGGCCATCCTGATGACGGCCCGCATGGACCCCGAGCTCATGACCTGCCGCGACGTCGTCAGCACCGGCCGCTATCCCTACACCGGCCATCTCGGCGTCCTCCGCCCGGAGGACAAGGCCATCGTCGAGCAGAGCCTCCGCGAGACCGACGCGCTCGACTTTGCCGACCGGCCCTTCCAGTCCATCAGCGACGGCCAGCGGCAGCGCGTCCTGCTTGCCCGGGCCCTCTGCCAGCAGCCGGAGCTCATCGTCCTCGACGAGCCGACGAGTTTTCTCGACATCCGCTATAAGCTGGAGCTGCTGTCCATCCTCAAGCGCATGGTGCGCGAGGAGCACCTTGCCGTCCTCATGTCCCTGCACGAGCTGGATCTTGCCGCCCGCGTCTCCGATACCGTCGTCTGCGTCGCGGGCGACCGGATCGACCGCGTCGGCCCGCCCTCGGAAATTTTCACGCCCGACTATATCGCGGCGCTCTATCGCATGGAGCCGGGAAAATACGATCCCTGCTTCGATTCCTTGGAATTTGTCCCCGGAGGTGCCAGATGAGCGAACAAACCGGAACCTTCTATGCCGTCTCCGTCGGGCCCGGCGACCCGGAGCTGCTGACGCTCCAGGCCGTCCGCGTTCTGGAGAACACGCCCGTCATCGCCGCGCCGCAGACGGCGTCCGGCCAGATGCTCGCGCTCGACATCGCGCGCGGCGCGGTCGATTTGACCGGAAAATCCGTTCTGCCACTCCGATTCACGATGTCGCATGACGCTGCCGTCCGGGCGGAAAGCTATCGCGCGGCGGCGTCCGCCGTCGAGGCCGAGCTGCGGCAGGGAAGAGACGTTGCGATGGTCAACCTCGGTGACGTCGCCCTCTTCGCTACGGCGTATTACATCTTCGCGGAGATCGAGCGGGACGGGTTTCCGGCCAGAATGCTCCCAGGCGTGACGAGCGTCGCCGCCGTGGCGGCCCGCCTCGGGCAGAGCCTGACCGAGATGGAGCAGCCGCTCCACATCCTTCCGGCAAGCTGCGATCTGGATGCGGCGCTGGCCCTCCCGGGCACGAAGGTGCTGATGAAATCCGGCTCCGCCATCCACGAGATCGTTGCAGCGCTGGGGCGCGCAGGTCTGTTGAAGCGGGCCTCGATGGTCGCCGACTGCGGCCTGCCCAGCGAGCGGGTCTTCCGCGATCTGCGGGAGATCCCGGAAAATGTCAGCTATTTTGCCACCATTCTTGTCCGATCGGAGTGAGCCTATGCAGCAAAATCTTCCGCGTCTGATCCTCGCCGGGACGAACAGCGGCTGCGGCAAGACGACCGTGACCTGTGCCGTTTTGCAGGCGCTCGTGAACCGCGGCCTTTCAGTCGCCGCCGCGAAATGCGGCCCCGATTATATTGACCCGATGTTCCATAGCCGCATCATCGGGGCCAAAAGTTCGAATCTCGATCCGTTTTTCTTCGACGAAAATACGCTTCGCTTCCTCCTCGCGCAGAATGCCTCCGGCTGTGATGTCACGGTCATTGAGGGCGTCATGGGCTATTACGACGGCCTCGGCCTGACCAGTACGCGCGCCAGCACCTACGAACTCGCGCAGAAGACGGTCTCGCCCGTGGTCCTCGTTGTGAACGCGCGCGGCGCGGCACTCTCGGTGCTGGCGTCGGTACGCGGCTTTCTGGACTTTCTGCCGGACGACCGCATCTGCGGCGTCATCCTCAACGGCTGCACCGCGATGACCTACGCGCCGCTCGCGCGTGTGCTGGAAGACCGCCTTGGCGTCAAGGCGTGCGGCTTTCTGCCGAATCTGCCGGACTGCGCGCTGAAAAGCCGCCATCTCGGCCTTGTGACTGCGGCGGAGGTCGCAGATCTGCACGAAAAAATGCAGCGCCTCGCCGCTGAGGCCGAGCAGACGATCGATCTGAACGCGCTGCTGACCATCGCGCGCGAAGCGCCAGCGCTGGACGTTGTGCCGCCGACGCTTCCGGCGCCCGGCGCACCGGTGCGCATCGGTGTTGCGCGGGACAATGCGTTCTGCTTTTACTATGAAGACAGCCTCGGCCTGCTCCGGACGGTCGGCGCGGAGCTCGTGCCGTTTTCTCCGCTCTCTGACAGCGCCTTGCCCGCCGGACTCGACGGCCTCTATCTCGGCGGCGGCTATCCGGAGCTCTATGCCGCGCAGCTGAGCGAAAATCGCTCCATGTGCAGCAGCGTCCGCGCCGCGCTGGAGGCGGGGCTGCCCTGCATTGCCGAATGCGGCGGCTTTATGTACCTGACAGAGGCTATCGGGGAACATCCGATGGTGGGCTTTCTGCCGGGGCGCTGCTTCGACGCCGGGAAGCTCGCACGCTTTGGCTACGTCACGCTGACGGCCGAGCGGGACAACCTGCTCTGCCGCGCGGGCGGATCCATCCCTGCACACGAATTCCACCACTGGGATGCGGAGCAGACCGGAGACACCTTCACGGCGGCGAAGCCCTTCGGCCGCAGCTGGCCGTGCGTCTTCGCCACGGACACCCTCTACGCGGGCTATCCGCATTTCCATTTTTACGCGAATCCATCCTTTGCCGTCCGCTTTCTGGACGCGTGCCGAAAGGGGAAACACCATGCTGGAACAGATCAGACCGATGGACATTGAGCGCCGCAGCTTCGAGATCATCACCGAGCTGCTGGGAGACCGTAAGCTCGACCCTGAAAACGAGCTCGTCATCAAGCGCGCCATCCACACGACTGCCGACTTTGACTATGCCGACAATCTCGTCTTCTCCGACCACGCGGTCACGAAGGGGATCGAGGCGCTGCGCGCCGGCTGCGACATCGTCACCGATACGCAGATGGCGAAGGCCGGCATCAACAAGACCATTCTGGCCTCCCTCGGCGGGGAAGTCCACTGCTTCATGTCCGATCCGGACGTAGCCGCGGAGGCAAAAGCGCGCGGCGTCACCCGCGCCATCGTCTCGATGGAGCGGGCCGCACAGCTCCCCAAGCCCTGCATCTTTGCCATCGGCAACGCGCCGACGGCCCTTGTCTCGCTCGAGGCCCTGATGGAAGCGGACAAGCTGCACCCGGCGCTCATCATCGGTGTGCCGGTCGGCTTCGTCAACGTCATTGAGAGCAAGGAGCTCGTCATCGCGAACTGCCGCGCGCCCTATATCGTCGCGCGCGGGCGCAAGGGCGGCAGCAATGTCGCCGCCGCGATCTGCAACGCGATGCTCTACCAGATCCGGCGCTGAGATGGAAGAATACGTCATCAAGGACGGAAAACGACTCCGTCTCGGCTATACGACCGGCTCCTGCGCCGCTGCCGCCGCGAAAGCGGCGGCCTGGATGCTCCTGACCGGCCACGAAAAACGAACCATCGATCTGCTCACGCCAAAGGGCGTCTCCCTGACGCTGGACGTGCTCGAGATCATGAGAACCCCCGATGCCGTCTCCTGCGCCATCCGCAAGGACAGCGGCGACGATCCGGACGTCACGCACGATACCCTCGTGTTTGCAGCCGTCCAACGCACGGAAACACCCGGCGTCACGATCGACGGCGGCGCGGGCGTGGGCCGCGTGACGAAGCGCGGGCTCGACCAGCCGGTCGGCGCTGCGGCCATCAACTCCGTCCCGCGCCGCATGATCCGCGAAAACGTCGAAGAGGTCATGCGCCTCTGCGATTATTGCGGCGGCCTGGCCGTCATGATCTCTGTGCCGGAGGGCGAGGCGCTCGCAAAAAAGACCTTCAACCCCCGCCTCGGCATTGTCGGCGGCATTTCCATCCTCGGTACGACCGGCATCGTCGAGCCGATGAGCGAGCAGGCCCTCGTCGACACCATCCATGTCGAGCTGCGGCAGCGTCGGGCGAACGGCGCGGACTATGTCCTGCTCACGCCGGGCAACTATGGCGCGGATTTCATCCGCGCGTCCATCGGCCTCGACCCGCGCACCGCCGTTTTGACCAGCAATTTCATTGGCGACGCGCTGGAGCATTGCCGTGCGCTCGGCTTCCGCGGTGCGCTGCTCGTCGGGCACATCGGCAAGCTCGTGAAGCTCGCGGGCGGCATGTGGAACACACACTCGAAGTGCGGCGACTGCCGCATGGAGCTCATCGCGGCGCATGCCGCCGCCCTTGGCCTCCCGCCCGCGCGCGTGGAGGAGGTGCTGGACTGCGCGACGTGTGACGATGCGCTCCGCATCCTGAAAGAAGAACAGTTATATGACGCGGTGCTGGCCCGCCTCGCGGAGCGCATCGAGTTTCATCTTGCGCACAAGTGCGGCGAGATGGCCGCCGGCGCGATCGTATTTTCCAAAGAATATGGCCTCCTGTGCCGGACCAGCCGTGCGCAGGAGCTGCTGGGAACCATTATGGAGGGATAACTATGGTACATTTTGTCGGCGCCGGGAGCGGCGCACCGGACCTCATCACCGTGCGCGGCGCGCGGCTGCTCGGCGAGGCGGACATCGTCATCTATGCCGGGTCGCTCGTCAATCCAGCGCTGCTGGACGCTACGAAGCCGGGCTGTGAGATCCACGACAGCGCGAAAATGACGCTGGAGGAGGTCATTGCCGTCATCCGTCAGGCCGAGGCCGAGGGCAAGACCACTGTCCGTCTCCATACCGGCGACTCGAGCATCTATGGCGCTGTGCGGGAGCAGTTTGACGCGCTGGAAAAGCTGGGCATCGACTATGATGTCTGCCCCGGCGTCAGCGCCTTCTGCGGGGCCGCCGCGGCGCTCCGCGCGGAATATACGCTCCCGAACGTCAGCCAAACGGTCATCATCACGCGCGCACCCGGCCGCACACCCGTTCCCACCCGCGAGTCCATCCGCGCCCTCGCGGCCCACCACGCCACCATGGTCCTCTTCCTCAGTACGTCGCTGACAAAGCAGCTTCAGGCCGACCTGCTCGCGGGCGGCTACGAGGCGGAAACGCCGGCCGCCGTCGTTTACAAGGCGACGTGGCCAGAGGAGAAGATCTTCCGCTGCACCGTCGGCACGCTGCACGATACTGTCACGGCCAACGGCCTGACGAAGACGTCGCTGATCGTGGTCGGCGGCTGCCTCGGGGGCGACTATCTCCGTTCGCTGCTCTACGACCCCTCGTTCACGACCGAATTCCGCGAGGCCACAAAATGAACATTGCGATTTTCGCTTACAGCCGTACTGGATGCAAAACGGCGCGGCGTATCTGTATGGCGCTGCCGGAGGCGGAAACGCTTTGTTATGCGGTGCCGCGGCTGGCGGAGCCGGGATTTCTGCCGCTTGAAAAAGCGGTCTATGGCGCGGCGTTTTCGGAAATGGACGCGCTGATCTTTGTCGGTGCGGCTGGGATCGCGGTGCGGGAGATCGCGCCGTATGTCCGCGACAAACGGACGGATCCGGCGGTGCTCGGCCTCGACGAGCGGGCGAATTTCGTCATTCCGCTGCTCTCCGGGCACATCGGCGGGGCCAATGCGCTCGCCCGCAGGCTTGCCGCAGCGCTCGGCGCGACCGCCGTCGTCACCACGGCGACGGACGTGAACGGCAAATTTTCTGTCGACACCTGGGCGGCGGAGCACGGCTGCGCAATCTCCGATATGGGGGGCGCCAAACAGATTTCAGCGGAAATTTTAGAGCATTCTGTTCCGGTTTGCAGCGATTTTCCGATTCAAGGTCCGCTGCCGGACGGGCTGATTTTGGGCGAGTCCGGCGAGCTCGGCATCTATGTCGGTTATCGGTGTTCTGCACCGTTTATGCACACGCTGCGCCTTGTGCCGCGCGTGCTGCGCGTTGGAGTCGGCTGCCGGAAGGGCATCTCGAGGGAAGCCGTCGAGGCAGCTATTCAAACGGCGTTTGCGAGCCATGACTTAGATTTGAATGCGGTGAAGGGCGTCTATTCCATCGACTTAAAGCGGCAGGAGGCGGGGCTGCTCGCCGCCTGCGAAGAGCATGGCTGGTCCGCGACATTCTATACAGCGGAAGAATTGCGGGCTGTGACGGGGGAGTTCACCGAATCTCCCTTCGTGCAGGGGGTGACAGGCATCGGCAACGTCTGCGAACGGGCGGCGATGCTGGGCGCGGAGCGGCTTCTGGTTCGGAAGTGTGCGGGAAACGGCGTGACCATTGCGGTCTCGGCGGAAACATGGGAGGTAGACTTTGGGTAAGGTATTTATCGTGGGCATCGGCCCCGGAAATGAGGAAAACAGGACTATTCGTGCCGACCGGGCGCTGGAAGCGTGTGATGTGATCGCCGGTTACCCGGTCTATGTCGATCTGGTGAAGGACCGCTATCCCGGCAAGGAGCTGGTCTCCACGCCGATGACGCAGGAGGCCAGGCGTTGCCAGATGGCGCTCGACCTCGCGAAGAGCGGGAAAACCGTGGCGCTCGTCTGCTCCGGCGACAGCGGGATCTACGGCATGGCCGCGCTGGTCTATGAGCTGCGCGGCGAGAACAGCGAGCCGGAGGTCGAGGTCGTCCCCGGGCTGACCGCCGCGTGCAGCGGCGGCGCGGTGCTCGGCGCGCCGCTGACGCATGATTTCGCGGTCATCAGTCTGTCCGACCGGCTGACGCCCTGGGAGACCATTGAAAACCGGCTGCGCTGCGCGGCGGAGGGCAACTTTGCCATTGCGATCTACAACCCGGCGAGCCACGGCCGCCCTGACCACTTAAAGCGCGCGTGTGACATTTTACTGCGTGTCCTGCCGGAGGAGCGGCTCTGCGGCATTGTCCGCAACATCGGACGTGAGGGGCAGAGCAGCCGCATTCTGACGCTCGGCGAACTGCAAGCGGCGGATGTCGATATGTTCTGCACCGTGTTTGTTGGAAATTCGTCCACAAAGGTCGTAAACGGCGCGCTCATCACGCCGAGAGGATACCGGAATGTATAAAATTTGCGTGTTCGGCGGCACGACCGAGGGCCGCGAACTGGTGGAATTTCTGAATGCGCAGCCGTGCGAGGTCACGGCCTGTGTGGCCACGGAATATGGACAGGCACTGCTGCCCGAGGCAGAGCGGCTGACCGTTTCGGCCCGCCGGCTGCCGGCCGATGAGATCAAGGCGCTCTTGATGGACAGACATTTTGACCTCGTGATCGACGCGACGCACCCCTACGCGGCGTCGATCACGAAGAGCATCGCCCGCGCGTGCGCCGAGACCGGTGTGGAGCGCTGGCGGCTGCTGCGCGGCGCGTCGGATGCGCCGGAGGATGCCGTTTTTGTCGAAAGCACCGAAAAAGCGATCGAATTTTTGGATCAAACAGAGGGGAACATCCTGCTCACCACCGGGAGCAAGGAATTGAAAGCATACAGTCAGATCAAGGACTTTGCGGAGCGCGTCTATGCGCGCGTGCTGCCGCTGGAGGACTCGCTCGTGCTTTGCCGTGAGGCGGGCGTCAAGGCGGCGCATATTCTGGCAATGCAGGGGCCATTCTCGGAGGAGATGAACACGGCGATGCTGCGCGCCATCGGCGCAAAATGGCTGGTGACGAAGGACGGCGGGGCCGCAGGCGGCTTCGCGGAAAAGGCGGCAGCCGCCGCGAAGACCGGCGTGCGCCTTCTGGTCATCGGACGGCCCGCAGAGGCGGACGGGATCGGACTTTCAGAGACGGTCGCGAGACTCTGTGCGCGGTTTTCGTTTGGGCGCGTGCCGCATGTTTGCGTTGTGGGCATTGGGCCCGGCAGCGAGGCGGCGCAGACGGGCGAGGTCCGTGCAGCGATCGAGCATACGGACTGCCTGATCGGCGCGGCACGGATGCTGGAGGTAGCGGCCCGGCCCGGTCAGCTGCGCGTCGCGGCCATCGCGCCGGACGCGATCGCGGCGGCCATTGCGGCGCACCCGGAATGTTCGAATTTTACGGTCCTGATGTCCGGGGATACGGGATTTTTCAGCGGCACGAAGAAACTGCTCCCGCTGCTGCCGAATTGTCATGTCCGCGTGTTGCCGGGGTTGAGCTCGATGAGCTATCTCTGCGCGCGGCTCGGGAAGCGCTATGAGGAGGCCGTGCCGGTCAGCCTGCATGGGCGGGAACACGACATCGCGGCCGATGTGCGCGCACAGGAAACGGTCTTCGCGCTCGTCGGCGGCGAGGGCGGCATGGCGAAGCTCTGCGCGCGGCTCGTGGATGCGGGCCTTGGCGCGGTGCGCGTCAGCGTCGGCGAGCGGCTGAGCTACCCGGACGAGAAGATCACCTGCGGGACGGCGGCAGAGCTGGCATCGCGGGAATTTGACAAGCTCAGCGTGGCGCTGATCGAAAATCCGGCCCCGGATGCGGTCGTGACGCACGGGCTGCCCGACGAGGTATTTTTGCGGGAGATGGATCCGGCGCACGTTGTGCCGATGACAAAAAGCGAGGTGCGTGCCGTCTGCCTTTCCAAGCTGGCGCTGACGGAGCGCGCGGTCTGCTGGGATGTCGGCGCGGGCACCGGTTCGGTCTCCATTGAGATGGCTTTGCAGGCGAAGCGCGGACGCGTGTACGCCGTGGAGCGACAGGAAGATGCGCTGGCGCTGCTGGCGCGCAACAAGGCGGCGTTTTCCGCCGGGAATCTGGAGATTGTCTCCGGTACGGCCCCGGCGGCGTGCGAGGCGCTCCCGGCGCCGACGCATGTGTTCCTCGGCGGGACCGCGGGAAATTTGAACGGGATATTGGACGCCGCGCTGCGGAAGAATCCGCACGTCCGCATCGTGGCGACGGCGGTGACGCTGGAGTCTGTGGGGGCGCTGGCGGCGCGCATGGCGGACTTTGAAAAGGCGGAATGCGTCAGCCTGCAGGCGGCCCGTGCGCGGACGGCCGGAAGCTATCACCTGATGCAGGGACAGAACCCTGTGTATATTTTCACGATGCAAAAAAGGAGAGAACAGGCATGAAATGGTCCCTATTCGCACTTTGCATCGGATTTTGCATCGATCTGCTGATCGGTGATCCGCACGGCCTGCCGCATCCGGTGGCCGCGATCGGACATCTCATCTCACTGCTGGAACGGCTGTTCCGCCGCCTTTTTCCGAAGACGCCCGGCGGCGAGCGGGCCGCCGGAGCCTGTATCTGGATCCTGACGGCACTGATCGCTGCGGCCCTTCCGGCGCTGCTCCTCTGGGGCTGCGCGCGCGTGAGCGTCTGGCTGCGGCTGGCGGTGGAGAGCGTGATGTGCGGACAGATCCTCGCGGCGAAGTCGCTGCGGGACGAGAGCATGAAGGTCTATGCGGCGCTGAAGCATGGGAGTCTGGACGAGGCCAGACAGGCCGTGTCCATGATCGTCGGACGCGACGTGGCGCGGCTGGATGCGCGCGGCGTGATGCGCGCGGCGGTGGAGACCGTGGCGGAGAACACGTCGGACGGCGTGATCGCGCCAATGCTGTTTCTGGTGATCGGCGGCGCGCCGCTCGGTTTTTTCTACAAGGCCGTGAACACGATGGATTCGATGCTTGGCTATGTGGAGCCGCCGTACAAGGACATCGGACTTGTGCCCGCGCGGATGGACGATGTGTTCAATTTTATCCCCGCGCGGCTGTCGGCGCTGCTGATGCTGGCGGCGGGGGCGCTGCTGCAGCTGGATGTGAAAAACGGCTGGAAGATCTTCTGCCGGGATCGCTGCAAGCATGCGAGCCCGAACTCGGCGCAGACGGAATCGGTTTGCGCGGGACTGCTGGGGCTGCGGCTGGCGGGCGATGCGTGGTACCACGGGGTGCTGCACAAGAAGGACTATATCGGCGACGCGAAGCGGGAGATCGAACTGGAGGACATCCCGCGCGCGGGGCGGCTGATGTATCTGACGGCGGTTCTGGCGCTCGTGGTGTTCGGCGTGGGGAAAGCGCTGTTGATCGTTTTGTGAATTTTGAGGAAATGCGATGCTTTATGGAGTCAAAAACCCGCATGGCGGGGACCGATACGGCGATGGGATCGCGCTCGACTTTTCGGCGAACGTGAGTCCGCTCGGCACGCCGAAGTGTGTGACCGAGGCGATCGAACGGGGCCTGCCTGAGCTCTACCGCTATCCCGATCCCTACTGCCGGGCACTTGTGCAGGCGATCGCGCGCTATGAAGGGGTGCCGGGAGAATTCATTCTCTGCGGGAACGGCGCGTCTGAGCTCATCTACGCCTATTGCGAGGCCGTGCGGCCAGGGCGCGCGATGGAGCTCGCGCCGACATTTTCGGAGTATTCGCTGGCTTTGCAGCGGAGCGGCTGCGGGGTCGTGCGCTTTGCGCTCAGTCAGGAGGAAAAGTTTGACTTGCAGGAGCGCTTTCTGGCGCGTCTTGCGCGCGAAAAGATCGATGCGCTGTTCCTCTGCAATCCGAATAACCCGACGGGACGGCTGATCGCGGGCGGGCTGCTGGAAAAGATCCTGCGTGTCTGCCGAGAGAACAACATTGCACTGTTTGTCGACGAGTGCTTTTTGAGCCTGTCGGACGGCGGCACCGATCTGACGCCGTTTTTGCGGGAGTTTCCGCAGCTTTTTGTTCTCAAGGCCTTTACGAAGAGCTTTGGTATGGCGGGGCTGCGGCTGGGGTACGGCTTGAGCGCGGATGGGGCCTTGCTGCGGAAGATGTCGGCGGCGGTGCCGCCGTGGAATGTCTCGGCGCTTGCACAGGCGGCGGGCGTCGCCGCGCTGGGCGATGCGGAATTTTTGGAGAGGAACCGCGCGGTCATCCGCGCGGAGCGCCCGCGGCTCGAAGAACGGCTGCGGGAGCTTGGCTTCTGGGTGTGTCCGTCACAGGCGAATTACATTCTGTTTCGCGGTGAGGCGGGCTTGGCGGATCGGCTGCGCGAGCGCGGCGCTGCGATCCGCGACTGTGCGAATTTTGAGGGCCTGGGGCCGGGATGGTATCGCGCGGCTGTGCGGCTGCGGGAAGAAAATGATGCGCTGCTGGATGCGATGCGGCGGGCGAGGGAGGATGGAAGATGGCGCTGAATCTGATGCTGCAGGGAACGATGTCGAACGCGGGGAAGAGCCTGCTCGCCGCGGCGCTCTGCCGCATTTTCCGGCAGGACGGTTATCGCGTGGCCCCGTTCAAGAGCCAGAACATGGCGCTGAACTCCTTCATCACGGCCGAAGGCGGCGAGATGGGCCGGGCCCAGGTGGTGCAGGCAGAGGCAGCGGGGATCGCGCCGGATGTGCGGATGAACCCGATTTTGCTGAAGCCGACGACGGACTCTGGCAGCCAGGTGATCGTGAACGGACAGGTCGTAGGCAACATGCGCGCGACGGAATATTACCGGCGGAAACGGGAATTTCTGCCTGCGGTGACGGCGGCATATGAGAGTCTTGCGGCGGAATATGACGTGATCGTCATCGAGGGCGCGGGCAGCCCGGCAGAGATCAACCTGAAACAGGACGATTTTGTGAACATGGGGCTGGCCAAGCTGGTCGATGCGCCGGTGCTGCTGATCGGGGACATCGACCGGGGCGGCGTGTTCGCGCAGCTCTACGGGACGATCGCGCTGCTGGAGCCGGACGAGCGTACGCGCGTCAAGGGGACAATCGTGAACAAGTTCCGCGGTGACCGGGCCATTCTGGAGCCGGGACTGCGGCAGCTCGAGGCGCTCTGCGGCGTGCCGGTGGCGGGTGTGGTGCCGTACACGACGGCGGACATCGACGATGAGGACAGCCTGACGGAGCGGTTTTCGCGCGACACGGCGCGGAAGCTGGTCGACATCGCGGTCATCCGGCTACCGAAGATCTCGAATTTCACCGATTTTTCGCCGTTTGAGCGATATGAAAATGTGTCGCTGCGGTATGTCGACCATGTGGGCGCGCTCGGCACGCCGGATATGATCCTCCTGCCGGGGACGAAGAGCACGATCGCCGATCTCCGCTGGCTGCGTGAGCGGGGACTGGAAGCCGCGATCCTGAAGGAGGCGGCAGGCGGGACGCTGGTATTCGGCGTGTGCGGCGGATACCAGATGCTGGGCCGGTCCGTTTCGGACCCGGAGGGTGTCGAGGCCGCGGGGCTGACGGAACTGCGGGGCATGGGACTGCTCGAGATGGAGACCGTGTTCCACGGGGAGAAGGTGCAGCGGCAGACGGCGGGGATGTTTTCCGGTGTGGAAGGGATGCTCGCGGGGCTGAACGAACTGCGCTATGAAGGGTATGAGATCCACATGGGCCGCAGCGAGGCACAGATGCCCGCGCTGGCCGGGAACGGGAACGTCTACGGCAGCTATGTGCATGGGATATTTGACGCGCCGGGCATCGCGGATGAGATCCTGAAGGCGATCTGCGCGCGTCGCGGCGTGGCGTTTTCGGCGCTCGGGACCTTTGACCGGGCGGCATATCGGGAGCGGCAGTATGATCTGCTGGCGGACGCGGTGCGCGCGGGATTGAATATGGAATTCGTTTATCGAGTGTTGAGAAAAGAGATTTAGTTTTTTCAAAAGCGGGCGACCAATGGTCGCCCCTACGAATTCTATTTCAGCGCGGTGGCAAATCGAAAAATAACAATCCCTCCGTCACGGCTTCGCCGTGCCACCTCCCTTTACACAAGGGAGGCTATCCGCTGCGGCGGGGACGGGCCGATGAGTACCCGCGAGGGGCAGGCCGCATCTGTAACGCTCCTTCGTCGCGAACAGCTGCGCTCGGCATCGGCCCCTACAGGGTGCGGTGCAAAACTGTCAAACGGGCGGACAGAGGCGTCCGCCCCTACAGACACGAGCGAAGTGCGGCGGAAGATCAAGCCCCTCTTGGGAGAGGGGCTTCGTTTTGCGAAAAGTGGTTTGACAATCGTCTGAAATCGGACTATAATGCCTCTCGTTGGTCTGAAATCGGACAATCGGAGGGCGCGTATGGAACGGGATGCAAAGCGGATGCTGCTGGAATACAACAAGGAGACGAAGCGGCTCGACGACCTCTATCGGTGCGCGGCGAAGCAGTGCGGCATTTCGGAGTGCGCGTTCTGGATCCTATACACGCTGCGGGCAGAGGAACGGCAGTTCACGCAGGCGGAGATCTGCGAGTTTTTGATCGAGCCGAAGCAGACGGTCCGCTCCGCGCTGAAAAAACTGGAGGCCGAGGGTTATCTCGCGCGGACGAGCAGCGCGGATCTGCGGAGCAAGCATGTGGCGCTGACCGAAAAGGGTGAACAGTTCGCCAGAACGTGGATCGATCGCGTGCCCGAGGCGGAGACCGCGGCGCTGGGTGCAATGCCGGAGGAGGAATGTGCGGCGTTTGTCCGGGGGCTGCATTTGTTCTGCCGGCTGCTGGAGGAAGGGTTCCGCGAGAACGGCGCAATTTAAGGGGTAGGGCGTATCTGAAAAAGGAGGGAATGCCGCGGAACGCGGCCAAAGATAGAGATGAAAAGACGCAAATTCAACTTTCTGACCATTTTACGTATCAAAAGCTGCTGCGCTTCGTGCTGCCGTCGATCGTGATGATGGTCTTCACGTCGATCTACGGCGTGGTATCTGGATGTGGATTGCCCTTATTTAACGGTACGCAGGGCATGACACACGGAAAATAACAGACCGGTGATTCTGGATGAGCTGAAAACGAAAGCCGCGCATCGAAATATTCCGTTGCCGGTTTGCCTGGCGGACTGTCTGAAAGAGACAAAAGCTAATTCACAGTCAGAATATGTAGTGCCGAACCGGGAGGGCGATCCGCTGTCTTACACACAGTTCAAGCGGCTCTGGCAGTACATTGTAACCCGAACAGTCAAGGAGCGTTTCTATTATCGCTATCAAACGGCCACGGCTGCTTTGTGTTCACTTTCGGCGGGATCGTATAGCGGGCGGACTGGTCATGCAGATAGGTTCGGATCTCTTTTGTGCCATAGGCTTTATCGGCAAGAATATCACAGTCCTTCAGGGCCGGAAGCAGCTTCAGCAGAGAAACTGCCTCCGTGCAATCATCAACATTTCCGGCAGACAGCAAAAAAGCCACAGGTCGCAGGTCTGTTCCGACGATGGCATGAATTTTCGTGTTCAGACCTCCGCGTGTTTTGCCGATGCTGCTTGATGTCTGACTTTTGCTCGCTTTCTTATTCCACGACCTGCCTGCACGGATGCTTTGATCGACGTTGAATCCATGCTCAGCTCCGCGCCGGTGCTCGAGGCCGCGCAGAGCTCGAAGATCTTTTTCAAGGTTCCATCATCCTGATGCGGACCGAATCTCGCTGGAAGATCGCTCCAGCGCGCACCACTGCGGGCAAGCCATAGGATGCCATTAAGATGCGCGCGAATATCCTTCTGTGGGCGACCGGTATGCGAGATCGGGATAAGCGGCCGGACCAGCTCCCATTCCTTATCGGTAAGTTCATAACGACGGGCTTTCATGCTTGTCACTTCTTTCTGCCCTTGTCTTACCACTTATTTGTGTCTTTTTCTTGTACGCTTCGCTATTTTTGACTTTTCAGATACACCCTAAGTCACCGCTGCATTTGACAGTTTGTTTTTTCACTGTTTCTCATAAAAGGAGCATATCAGAGATTAGGCACGGCCGGTGGTTATGATTCATTAAATCGCTTGCTTTATGCGAAGCTGTCCGGTCAGGACACGTCGACGTCGCTTGTGTCGGCGATAGGGGCGTTTTGCTGTATGGTCTTCGATGGCGAGACCTGAAAGCGGGCGACATATGCACGATAAAACGCGGAATAATCCTGAAAGCCGCAGTTTGCTGCGGCAGCGTAGACGGACTCCCCGGCGAGAATCCGTTCCCGCGCGGCGAACAGACGCTTGATGAGAATGTACTCCCACACGGACGAGCCCGTCGCCTTGCGGAAAATCCGGTTGATTTGAGATTTGCTGAGGAAAAACCGCTGTCCGATGGTCGCAAGGGAGATCTTTGAGAACAGCTCCTGATTGATATAGTTGATCAGCTCGCTTGCCACGCCGTCAGCAAGCGGATATTTTTCTGCCTGCGAGATCGTTTCGAACTGGTGGGAAATCCAGAGCATGCAGCGCAGAAGTACGGCGATGATATTCAGCCGCTTTTCCTCCGGCGAGCTGGGCAGATCGAAATCCTCAAAGCAGGGGAGAAGACCGGACGCGCTTCGCCCCTGAAACGAATACAGATTGCTGCAGCCGAGCGACCTGTCCCAGAAAGGCTTGAGCAGCAGCCCGGAAGAATCGATATCGCGGATCAGCGCATCGTCAAACTGGATGGAGATGCGTTCATATGGCGCACCGGGATGGATGATCGGCTGGTGAACCTCCGCGCTGTGTGTGATAACGATATCACCGGGGGTGAGCTGGTACACAGCGCCCTCTACAATGTAGTCCACATTGCCGGAAATGAAATAAAACAGCTCCAGCTTATCGTGCGCGTGCAGGTAAAAACGAATGGATTCCGGATTCTGGTCGCAGGAGTGGTGGCAGAAAATCTGGCTGTCAAGATGTTCAAACAACCGGGACATAGGTAGCCTCCTATTTTATAAGACTTTGTAAATCGGATGTGGGAAGTTGCACATAAGCACAGGCGGAGATTTGTGTATAACGGCAAAACTACAGGGAAAAAATGAGAAAATAGAGGAAAAAGCGACGGAAACATGTGGCCAAGCCGGGAATAAAGGATGTCTGCAATGGATAAAGAATAAAAATATTATAACAAACAATGCGCGGATTTACAATATAGATTGCACAAAAATACAAATTCATTCTGCCGGAAGGCATTTATAATAGCAATATCATAGAAAACAGAATTCATGCGAAACAAACATGCGGGAAAGGGAGAAGATCCATTGAAACTGATCAAAAACACATGGAAGCATAAGACGCTTTTTCTTATGGCGTTTCCGGCAGTATTGCTGCTGATTGCGTTCAATTATGTGCCCATGGCCGGTCTTGTCGTCGCATTCAAAAAATTCAACTATGCCGACGGGATCTTCAAAAGCCCGTGGAACGGACTGGAGAATTTCCGGTATCTGTTCATGGTCGGAGATACGGCGTGGCGACTGACGCGCAATACAATCGGATATTATCTCCTGTTTACCTTTTTCGGTACGATCGGCAATGTGGCAATCGCGATTGGCATCAACGAAATGATCCATAAGCGGACTGCGAAGTATTTCCAGACCTGCATGATTCTGCCGACATTTATTTCCTACATCGCGATTACCTTTATCGTGAAGGCGTTTTTGCAGAGCGACATCGGCATCATCAACCGCTTCCGCCTTATGCTGGGGCTGCAGAGTATCCGTTTCTATCAGAATAGTGAGTACTGGCCTGTGATCCTGCTGATTGTGAAGCTCTGGAAGGGCATCGGTTATGGTTCTGTTCTTTACCTATCCGCGCTGGCTGGCTTTGACCAGCAGATCTACGAGGCAGCCGACATTGATGGCGCGACCGCGTGGCAGAAGCTCTGGCGCATCACAATCCCAATGTTGATGCCGACTGTCATCGTAATGACGCTGCTGGGTCTCGGAAACATCATGCACTCGGAAACCGGCCTGTTCTATCAGGTCACGCAGAACAACGCCATGCTGTATAATACGACGCAGGTGCTCGACTCCTTTGTGCTCAACGCGCTGATGAAGAACACAGACTACGGCATGACCTCTGCCGCGACGTTCTATCAGTCTGTTGTGGGCTTCATCATGGTCATGGCAACAAACTGGTTTGTCCGCAAGGCGTCTCCAGACGACGCGCTGTTCTGAGGAGGGCTGGAAGTGAAAAGACAAAAGACAAGCAACGGACAGAAAGCCCTAACGGCGGTCATGGGCCTGTATGCGCTCGTGTGCCTGCTGCCCGTCCTCCTGGTGTTCATTGCTTCCATCAGCGATGACGCTAGTCTCACGCAGAAGGGCTTCAGCTTTTTCCCAACGGCCTTTTCCACAAAGGGCTGGGATTACGTTTTCAACTTCGGCTCGCAGCTTCTCAGAAGCTATGAAGTGACGATTTTCATCACAGTCGTGGGGACGGCGCTGAGCCTGATCGTTATGAGCATGTATGCCTATGTGCTCTCGAAAAAGGAATTCATGCTCCGCAGATTTTTTACTGTGCTGCTGATCATCACCATGCTCTTTGACGGCGGCCAAGTTTCTAAGTACATTATCTTTTCAAGTGTTTATAAAATGAAGGACACGATCTGGGTCCTGATCCTGCCGACCTGCGTCAGCGCCATGAATGTCATTATCATCCGGAGCTACATCCAGAGCAACATTCCGGATTCGCTGGCCGAGGCTGCGCTGATCGATGGAGCGGGTGAGTTCCGCTGCTTCTGGCAGGTGATCTTCCCCATGATGAAGCCCTCCCTTGCGGCGGTCGGCTTCATGCGCGCCGTTGCGATTTGGAACGAGTGGCAGAACGCGTATCTGTTCATTACTGACGATAATCTTGCACCGCTCCAACTGCTCCTGATCCGCATTGAAAAGAGCATCGAATACGCGCTGCACAATTCCTCGGAGTTTACGCCGCAGGAATTCGCAGAGTTGCTGCGCAATCTGCCGCAGGAGAGCTGCCGTATGGCCATGTTGTTCATGGTTCTCGGTCCGATTCTGATCGCCTATCCCTTCTTCCAGAAGTATTTCGTCAAGGGCCTTACCGTAGGCGCGGTCAAGGGCTGAGTGATACGCCGCTGAAAGGATATGGCTGTTCATCCTTGTAAACAGGTGGGTCGGCGGACCTGCTGGTTTAGAATAAAAAATGGAGGAAAGTTACAATGAAGAGAACTCTCGCATTGGTCCTGGCGCTTGTCATGCTCATGGCGTGCTTGACCGGCTGCAGCACGAAGGGCGAACAGACCAGCCCTGCTGCAGAAGCATCCACAGAAAACACCACGAACGAAACGAACGCAAGCGAATCCACTGCCGGTGAAGTCACCAACATCGTCGTGCTCCAGCGTGGCGGCGAAAATCAGACGGGCGAAGCTGATGTCATCGCTGCTCTGAACGCATATTCGGCGGAGAAAATCGGCGTTACCATCACCTTCAAGGCGCTCGCAGCGGCCGAGTATCCGGAGGCCCTGTCCCGCATGATTGCGGCCAAGGACGATCTGGATGTCTGCTTCTGCGCGTCTTATACCGGCTTTGCCGAGCTGGTCGCCAAGGGCGGTCTGATGGATATTACCGATTATATCCATTCCGACACGTACAAGGATCTGTATAACACCATGCCGGAAACGATCTGGGAAGCAGCCTCTGTCGACGGCAGAAACTACTGCGTTACCAATTACAAGGAAACCCCGTTCATATCCACGATCGTTACTCCGGTCGCGCTGGCGGACACGATCAAGGAAAAATACGGCATCGACTTCAATACCATCGAGCTCGGCAGCTACCGCGATCTGCCTGCGCTTGAGCCGTATCTGCAGGCATGCAAGGACGAGGGCGTGAAGTATCCTGCGCTCACGAACGAGATTGATATGTTCCTCGGCGCGTTGCTGATGTCGGATACCGAGTATGAGTTGATCGGCACGGACAGATTTATGCCCTATGTCATGAACAAGCAGACCCACAAGGTCAGCAATCTGTTTGCGAACCCCGACTTCACCGACTGGTTCGAGACGATGACCCGCTGGAACGAGCTTGGCTTCTGGACGGAGGACAACATCCCGATGGACTGGAATCCGCGAGATCAGTGGCCGCTTGACACATGGGGCATCTACCCGCAGAACGGTATTCCTGACAACGCTGCACAGCAGTCCGTTTCCATGGGCCAGCCGGTCTACAGCTTAGACATCGGCGAACCCACTATCTCCGCGAGCGGCGCACTGGGTTCCACCTGGTGCATTACCTCCTACTCACCCAAGGCCGAGGCGGCTATGAAGTGGATCAACCTGATCGAGACCGACAAGACTTATGCCGACATGATGGTCTATGGCGTTGAGGGCGTCAACTACACAAGAGATTCCGAAGACGTCGTCACGAAGATCCCCGATTCCGGCTGGTCGATGGGCAGATGGAAGTCCTGCAACTTTGAGATTGCTTCCATCACCTCCGAAGACAGCCCTGATCTGAAGCAGAAGTACAGAGACTTCAACAATGCCGGCGTTCTGGCGGAGCTGGCGAGCTTCAGCCCCGATTATACGAACATGGAGAGTGAAATGGCGGCTGTCAAGGCGGTCCTAACCGAGGTGTACCATCTGTATACACTGGGCTTCATGACGACGGCTGATCTGCCCGATACGGTAGCCCGGTTTGAGGCGGCTGGTGATGCCACGATGATCAGAGAGCTCCAGAAGCAGATCGACGCATATTTTGCCGGATAATATTTCTTTCATGAAAGCGGGAAAGCATACGCTTTCCCGCTTTCACAGGAAAAGGAGAAACAAGCATGAGCGATTATCGATACGGGAGCGTTTATAAAGTCACCAGAGAGGATACACCAGAAGCCATCCGCAGGGATTTTCTGCAGATGAAGCAATGCGCGCTCAATACCGTCGTTATCTGGCCGCCCGTCTTTTTCTGGGAGCCGATGAATGAGCATTATCCCTTTGCGACAGGCAGAGAGATCCTCCGTATCGCCGGAGAATGTGGTCTTGACGTGATCATGGAGCTGGCGGGCCAGCTCAGCGTGTTTGAATACATCCCGGACTGGGAAATGAAGGACGAGTACTACGCCCGTGACGAGAATGGCCACCGAGAGTGGGGGCAGGACAGTTTTGGCTTCCTGAACTATTTCCACCCGGAGGTCAGGGAAAAAATCTGTACTATGTTTGCAGGAGCAGCAGAAGCCTACCGGGAATTTCCCGCGCTGCTCGGCTATGATGTTTTCAACGAAACGATGTACCGTTCGTTTGATGCATGGACGCTTGACACATTCCGCGCATGGCTGCGGGAAAAATACGGAACGATTGAAAAGCTGAATGAGGTATGGGAGCGAACCTATACGGCGTTCTCCCAAGTCAAATATGAACATCATAAGTGGATGAGCATCATGCCGAAGGCCGATTACTTTGCTTTCCGCAAGGCGGCGGTCGGCATCATATTAGACGATTGGTGCCGCGCAATCCGCAAGGCAGACAGCACACATATGCTCATCGCTGATAATATACATTCTCAGGTGTCCCTGCGGGGCGACTACGCGCGGCCGCAGGACGATTATGACCTGAAAAACCATGTGGATGAAATCGGGATGTCCTTCTATCCGAAGGGTGTCGACGGTGTGTTCGAGCCTGCGGAGCGGCATCAGATTTTTTCTGGTTTTGCAGATGCAGCAAGAGGCGAGGGCTTCTTCATCTCCGAAATGCAGACGCATATTCAGGCGATGTTCAATCCCACTACCGCCGTGCGACCGTGGGAGCTGCGGCAGTGGTGTTATGAGGCTTATGCGGCCGGAGCAAAGGCGCTGATCTACTGGATGTGGCGTCCGTTTGCCAGAGGCCTCCAGACGCTTGGCCGCGGGCTTGTGGATTATAAGGGCGAAGAAACTGTTCGGTTCGAAGCTGCCAGACAGATTGGGCGGGAATTTGCAGCGCTCGGCCCTGTCACACCTGTCCGGGGAAGTGTAGGCGTCGTCTATGATCCGCTGTGCGAGGATTTTCAGTATCTGTATACAGAGACGTACCATGTAGACCAGAAGCTGTATCTGCGCTCGGTCTACGGCGCGTATAAGGCACTTTTTGACGAGGGGATCCCCTGCGACATGATCCGCTTTGACGAGATTTGCCGTTACAAGGCGGTGATCCTCACGAACCAAATCGTCCTGACGCAGGAGCAGGCGCAGACGCTGCGCGATTATATCGAAAACGGCGGCTTGTGTCTTGCAGATGGCAGATTCGCGCTGGTCAGCGAAGAGGGCCGGCTGCTCCATGCGCTGCCCGGCGGCTTTGCTGCAGATTTGTGCGGCCAGAAGCTGCTGGACTCCGATTATGAAGGGCTGCCTTTTACCCTGAACGAAAGGCCTGTGCGCGGATTCTACGGCAGAGACCTGATGGAGCTGACAGACGGCGTCAGCCTGGCGCGGTTTTCTGACGGGACGAGCGCCATTACGGAAAAGCGGACGGGCAGAGGTAGGCTGATCAGCTTGAACAGCTATTTCTGCTACGGATATGAACAGACGGGTGAGCGTATGTTCGCGGAGGTCTTCACAGAACTTCTGGGTGAGAATGGAATCAAATCTGCCTGTCAGAGCAGCTGTATCAGGACAAAGCTTGTGCGCGCGGACGGAAAAGAGTATCTGATCGCGTTCAACTATGCGGACGGCCCTGCGCAGGCGGACTTCCGCTGGGGTACGCACACCCGCCATATCGCGCTGGACCCCCATGATGTAAAAATTCTTTCTTTGGAGAGCTAAATGAACGGTATCATCAAGGAATGTGAAACAAGAGTACGGCGCACCTATCGTGGCGGCGCGCTTCTGGATGTGTTTCTCGGCAGGCAGCGTGGAACGGATGGCTTTTTCCCGGAGGACTGGATATCGTCCTTTGTCGAGGCAAAAAACCGGGATTATATTCCGGGTGAGGGCATCACGCGGCTGGAGGACGGCAGACTGATCACAGATGCGGTGGGGGGCGGCATGTTCGGACAGGGAAGAACGGAGCCAGGCGTGCTGATCAAGCTGCTTGACAGCGGCGAGCGTCTGGGGATTCAGGTCCATCCGACTGATGCGTATGCGAAGAAACTATTCGGCTCCGACTACGGCAAGACGGAAAGTTGGCACGTTCTCAGCACACGCAGGATCAACGACGAGGAGCCGAAGGTCTATCTTGGCTTCAAGCCCGGCCTTACACGCGAGCTGTGGACAGAATATTACCGGACGCAGAACGTAAACGCCATGCTGAACGCCCTACATGAGATCCCGGTCAAGCCGGGCGATACGATTCTGGTCGCTGGCGGAACGCCGCACGCCATCGGCGGCGGATGCATGCTTCTGGAAATCCAACAGCCGTCGGACTATACGATGCGCTGCGAGACGACCCCGCTTTCCGGCGTACCGTATACGCCGGCACAGATCCATTATGGCGCCGGAGAGCAGGCGATGCTCGATTGCTTTTCCTATACGCCGATGACCAGGGCGGAGCTGGAACGGAACTATATTCTGCGGCCGCGCGCCTCGACAGGCGATGGATGGGAGCGCCTGGATCATATTACCTATGCTGACACACCCTGCTTTGCACTGAGCGAACTGTGCGGCAGCTTTACCGTACAGGAGCGCTGCTTTGTTACGCTGATCTCGCTCTGCGGCGGCAGACTGTGGAGCGCAGGCAGGGAATATGTGCTTTGCAGGGGAGATACGTTTTTTGTACCGGCCGGCGTCGGCGTGAGGTGCGCGGAAAGCAGAATGCTGATCTGCTATCCGCCGGAGTTCCGGGGGACGGGCACAGCGACGGAGGATGTATGCTGAAAAACAGAAAAGAACTGATGGACTGTGCACAGAGCATGTACGAAGCGCTTTTGAGCAGGGCGGCCCAGCGATACTTTGACAATGCGGTATACACGCTGGTGGATCGTGTAGGCGTGGAATGTACCCGGCTGGAGGAACTGTTCAGGCCAATGTGGGGACTTGCGCCTATTTTGAACGAGCGCGAGCTGAACATCACAGTGGACGGCAAAAAAATGGCTGTTTCGGATTTCTACCAGCACCTGATGCTTGAGGGAACCGATTCGTCATCACCCAACCGGTTTGACAGAAATGTTTCCAACTACGACAGAGAATTCTTCGCGAATCAGTCGATCACAGAGATTGCAGGCTATCTGACATGTGTCTTCTTCGCAAGAGAAAAGCTCTGGGACAGCATGAGCAGGCAGCAGCAGGATCAGATCGCCGCATGGGTCGTGAAATGGGCCGTATACGCGGTCAAGCATTCTTGGCCCAACAATCATTACTGGTATCCGATCATCTGCATCGAGATCCTGAAGCACCTCGGCTATGATCTGAGTGAGGCGGACGCTGAGATGCAGACGGGCTTCGAGGTGCTCGATAGTCTGTACATTGATCACGGCTGGTACAGTGACGGCGAATTCGGACGCTTTGACTATTACGAAGCGTGGGCACACCACTGCTATACGCTGCTGTATATCTTGATCGGCGACCGGAGTCGGCCCGACTATTTCGAGCGCTGCCGGCGCTACCGCGAACGGAGCGAGGAATTCCTCCGCTTCTTCGCACACTACTTTGACGTTGACGGCGCAATGGCAGCGTATGGACGCTCCATATGCTACCGCTTTGCTGCCGTGTCGGCGTACGGACTTGCTGCGGCTGTGGGCTGCAAGATTGATTACGGCCTTGCAAGGCGGCTGATCCTGCGCAATATCAGCTACTTCTTTGACAACTCCATCATGCCGGCGGACGGCGTTCTGCCGGACGGATATCTATATGATGCGTTCTGCTTTGTGGAGAATTATACTTCCGAGGGTTCCAACTGCTGCTATACCGAGGGCTTTATGGGGCTGCTGTGCGGCGAAGATAGTCCGCTCTGGACCGCGCAGGAAACGCCGATGCCCATTGAACAGCGGAAGTATCTGATCGCCTGCCCGCAGAAAGATATCGGCATTGTCCTGTGCGGAAACGCGGAAAAGAATGGTGTGACGCTGTTCAATAACTCCGTGCATTACTATCAGGAGCCGTTCTTTACCAAGCGCTTCAATGACATGGCAGCCTACTACGGCAAGTTTGCTTATAACTCCCGCTCCGGCTACAGCATCGGTTCGCGCGATCAGGTATCCAGCGAGAATATGATCAGCCTGTATACACCGGACGGACGCATGGCCTCGCACAGGCAGCAGATCCATACGGTCTACACGCGGCCGGAGCACATGGTGTCCTGGCACACACCCTTTTCCAACGATCCGGATACTGTGATCACCACACACCTGCTGCCGCTGGATGACGGCTATCATGTGCGCGTACACAAGGTCACGCTTTCACAGCCCTATCTCGTATGCGAGGGCGGCTTCTCCGTCGGCGTGCTGGACGACGATTTCTCTGCAGAAGCGGGCGTGGTGCGGTGCCGTGGGCAATACAGTAGCATCGCCGTCACGGCAAGCGTTCCGTGTACGTTATGTAGCGAGGCATCGCATCCCGGCATGCACCTGCTGAAGCCGCGCGCGATCTATCCCTGCTACCAAAGCGGGATTCTGGAACGCGGAACGTACATCTTTGCCGCCGCAGTCTATTACAGCACAGACGGCAGACAGGAAGAGCCTGCGCCGCAGATCGCGATCAATGAGAATACGGTCACGATATGCTATCGGGATACGCGCAGCGTGATCGAGCTTGGGGAAGGAACACTTTGAGATGGGAAGAAAAGTAAAGATCGGACTGATTCAAGTCAACCAGATTCCAGAGGACCGGTATGAACAGCGGCTGGATATTCTTGAAAACATGGCAAGGGCTTGCTATGAAGAGGGCGCGGAGCTGGTCTTTTTTCCGGAGGCGTATCAGCATGTACCGGACAGAAGCGTAAAAAGCGACCATGACAGGCTGGTCAGGCTCTATAACGGCTGGAAGGCGCGCTGCGCTGCGCTTGCACGGGAATATCATGCCTATATCGTGCCCTGGGACTATGAGCCCAGATACGATGGCCGCGTATACAACAGTGCGTATATCCTAGACCGCGAGGGAAGAGAAATCGGCAGATATCACAAGGTCAATCTCACCTACGGCGAATTGACCGGAGGTATTGTCAACGGCGACGATTGCCCGGTTTTTGATCTGGACTTTGGCCGGATCGGCATCATGATCTGCTTTGACAACTATTGTCCGGAAATCGCGCGGATCATGGGCAACAGAGGCGCGGAGCTGATCCTTTACCCGCTCTACGGCGACACGTTGAATCCCCAGTGGGAGCTGAAAATGCGTGCGCGCGCCGTCGACAGCTCAGTATATGTGGCTTCCTGCCAGATCGACAATGTGACGAATGTCGCTTACACCGGCCTTGTTTCACCTACGGGCGACGTGCTCTGCCGTTTGGAAGGATACCCCTCGCACGCGGTGGTCGAGGTCGATCTGGGGAAGAAGCTGTATACCAACACGATGAACCAGCCCGGTCAGCGGGAGCTTATCCGGGAATACCTGAAAAAATGCCGGCATCCGTCGTCATTCAAGGGGATCATGGAGGAGCCTGCGGATACGCTGCCCTGGGAAGATATCTTTGAAGGAACAAACTGGAAGGGTTGAGAGCGCGGAGGAAACAACATGGCCGCAACATTGGAAAATAATGAATTTCCCACGATCCTGCGCTGCCCTGATCGTGTGCTGGGAGCGACCGAGCAGACGGATTTTCGTTTTGAAGAGCCTGCGGTGGACTGCGGCTGCCCGGTCGAATGGCAATACGTGCCGGGGGAAAATGGCTGGAATGTCGTGATCTATCCGGGAAAATCACCCGTCAAGTATCTGAAGCTACGCTGGCACGGTGACCTTGCGCGCGTAGAGAGCGTCCTCGGCGACGAATGGGGTCGGATCAGCGCGACGCATGCGCCGGTCGAATGGCGCAGTGTGATGCCGTTCCGACCGCTGCCGTGGTTCTGCATTGCAAGGGCAGGGGAAACGACCCTGTGCTACGGTGTAAAGACCGGCTGCGACTGCTTCGCGTTCTTCCAGCTCGACTGCCATGGCGTGACGCTTTTCCTGAATCTGATGAGCGGCGCGGCAGGTACGGACGTCAAAGTGCCCTTTACAGCCTGCGTCGTTACCGAAACCGTTTCAACGGCAGAGGAGAGCGTCTATGACACGGCGAAGCGCTTCATGCACATGCTATGCGAAAAACCGGTCCTGCCCAAAACGCCGGTATTCGGGGTAAACAACTGGTATTGGGCGTACGGCAGCATCTGCGACGAAGGCGTCCTGCGGGAGGCGGACTATCTGGCACAGATGACGGACGGGGTAAAAAACCGGCCGTCGCTCGTGATCGACGACGGCTGGCAGATCAACCGCACCACACAGCCGCACTATTACATCGGGGGGCCGTTTGACCGCTGCAATGAGAAATTCCGCGATATGCAATCGCTCGCGCAGAGTATCGCGCAGAAGCACGTCCGGCCTGGGATCTGGTTCCGGCCGCTTCTGACGCTCGGGACGCTGCCGGAGGAAGCAAAGCTGCGCACCTACGCAAACGGGATGGTGATGGATCCGTCGCATCCATATACGCTCGAGCGCGTGCAGCGCGACGCGGCACGGCTGCGAAGTTGGGGCTACGAGATCATCAAGCACGATTTTTCAGGCAACGATGCGCTCGGTGAAGACCCATTTCAGGCGACGGCGCATACCACAGTTCTGGTATCCGACGGCAAGTGCTTCTATGACAACACAAAGACGACTGCAACGATTCTGAAAAACCTGTACAAGGCGCTTCAGAAGGGCGCGGGGGACGCAGATATGATTGGCTGCAGCGTGGTCGGGCATCTGGCCGCCGGGATCCACTCGATCGTGCGCGTCGGAACAGATACCAGCGGGCGCAGTCTGGAGTGGACGATACGCAACGGTGTGCATTCCTTTATGCGCCTGCCGATGAATGACACATTTTTCCGGGTAGACCCGGACTGCGCGGCGTTTACCGATCAGGTGGACGCAGAGATGAACCTGCGGTTCATGGAGCTGTGCGCGCTCACTGGAGTCACCACCTTCGCCTCCATCACGCCCGGTTCGCTCACCGGCGAACAGATGAAACGCATCAACGCAATATTCCGTCTGGCCGACAGTGGGTCGGCGCATTATGGAATCCGTCATTATGAGCGCTGCGCGATTCCGGAGACCTTCACGAACGGCCGTGAGGAACGCCGGTTCAACTGGATGGAATACTATGACGGCTCCAGAACCAATCTGAGCTGGTCAAAATGAGGGAGGAAACGCATGATCCTTGAGAATTTGAACCGGGTCGTCTTTGCAGGAGACTCCATAACGGATATGCAAAGGGCCTATCCGATCGGCGAAGGACTCAACGACAGAGCGGGCTTCGGTTATGTCAGAATGATCGACAATCTGCTTGCCGCGTGGTATCCGGAAATATGCGTCCGGGTCACAAATGCCGGGATCAGCGGCAATACCAGCCGCGATCTGCGCGCACGCTATGAGCAGGACGTTTTGGCACTCTTGCCGGATTATGTTTCCATATGTATCGGCATCAACGACGTCTGGCGGCAGTTTGACAGTCCCGCCATGCTGGATCACCAGGTCGGCCCGGAGGCCTATGCGGATAATCTAACCGATATGATCCGACGTGCCAAGGCGCAATGCAGGGGCGTGATTGTCTGCACACCGTATTATATGGAGCCGAACCGGACAGATCCGATGCGCAGCCGGATGGATACATATGCACAGCTCTGCCGCCGGATTACAAAGGATGAGGACTGTGTGCTCGTAGATTTTCAGGAGCTGTTTGACAGCTATGCCACGTATCATCACAGTGCATATCTCTCTTGGGACAGGGTCCATCCGAATCAGATAGGTGCGACACTGATGGCCAGAAGATGGCTGGAAACCTGCGGCGCGGATTTTTCAAAAGACTGGAGACGGCAGGAATGACAGCGAAACAGACACCGATTTCAATCCGGCCAGCCAGGGAAGACGACTGCAGCCGCGTCGCCGAGATCGGGGCACGGGCATGGAAGGCCATTTATGATGGTTACAGAGCGCAGCTCGGCCCGGAGCTGTTCGATACGTTTTATCCGGAGGCGATCCGGCACAAATGCTGTAGCTTGCGGGAGGAAATGCAGACGCTCCCCTTTTTTGTGGCAGAGGTTGACGGATGCGTGGTCGCTTTCGCGGCCTGCAGGATCAGCGGCACGGAGGGAGAACTCATGGATAATGCGGTCGACCAGGGTTATACCGGGCGCGGGATCAGGAGCAGTCTGCATCGCTATGTGCTGAATTATCTGCGCATGCACGGCTGTACCTGCGCCGTTGTGCGGACGGGACTTGACGCAGCACATGCGCCTGCGCGCCGCGCGTATGAGAAAAACGGATTTGTCAGATCGCTTTCAAGCGTGAAATATTTCAGAAAGCTGTAAAATAATGAAAATTTCTTTTATTACGGATGAATTTACACAGAATCTAGACGAGGCGATCACTTTTGCGCTGGATAACGGACTGCAGGGTGTCGAGCTGCGCAGTGTAGACGACAGGGCGCTGCAGGATTTTTCACTGGAAGAGATCTCAGGGTGGAAGAAAAAGCTGGATGCGGCAGGACTCGAGGTTTCGAATCTGGCCAGCTCGTTCTTTAAATGCAGCTTTGAGCCCGGCCAGATCGAAATGCAGCTCAGAAGGCTGGAAAAGCTGTGCGATATTGCGGATATCCTCGCCTGCCGGACGCTTCGTGGTTTTTCCTTTTTCCGAGAAGACACGGTTTCGCTGGAGAGACTTGCGGCGGCATTTGAACCGGCGCTTACGATCCTGCAGAAGCGGGACAAACTGCTGCTTCTGGAGGCAGATCCTTCCGTCTATACCACCAACCACCGTACGGTTGCGGAGCTTCTCAGGCTGCTTGGCAGCGATCATGCCGCGGCTGTATATGATCCGGGAAACTGCCTGTTCGACCCGCTGGGAGAAAAGCCGTTTCCGGACGCCTATGAGGCGATTCGCCCCTATCTGCGCCATGTCCACATCAAAGACGCCGTATATGAAAAGGGTGAGCCGGTCTGTCTAGCTCCGGGGAGCGGACTCGTGGATTTTCCGACGGTACTGCGCCGCCTCCGGGACGACAGCTATAACGGCTATGTGTCTCTGGAACCGCATTACCGCGCCACGCTGACGCTGACCGAAGCACAGATGCGCACGCCGTCCGGCGCGGAGTTTTCCCGCGGCGGCAAAGAGGCCATGCAGCAGAGCGCCAACGCGCTGAAGCGGATGCTAGGTGCGCGCTGACGCGGTTCGGATATAAAAAACAAGCTATAAAACAGCGATGAAAGAGGAAATCAGAAGATGAAAATTGCAATGCTGCTCAACAAATCCAATCAGAAAAAAACACTCAACGAAAAAACAATCGGGCTGCTTCGGCAGAAGGCGGAGCTTGTCTGGAATGAAACCGACGGCTATGACCAAGAGGAACTTAAGCGTGTGATCAGAGGCGCGGACGCTGCAGTCACGAGCTGGGGCTGCCCGAAGCTCACCGCGGATATTCTGAAAGAAGCGCCTGATTTGAAGCTCATCCTGCACGCTGCAGGCTCTGTAAAGCCCTTTATCACAGAGGATATTTTCGACCGCGGGATCCGCGTGATCTCTTCGGCCAGCGTTCTTTCCTGCGGCGTTTCCGAAACGGCGTTGGGCTTTATCATTTCCGCGTCCAAGAATTTCTACGAGCTAAACGACAAGATGCACGCGGGCGTTTTCCGGACGCAGGGTGTAAAGGATCTGTTCGACCTGACCATCGGCATTGTCGGCTTTGGATATGCCGGCAGACATCTCGCGGAGCTGTTGCAGGCGTTCCAGGTGGACGTCATCGCGTCCGATCCCGGTGTAAGCGCGCAGAGTATGGTTGCGGTCGGCGTGCGGAAGGTTGAGATGGAAGAGGTATTCGAACAGAGCGACATCATCTCGATTCACGCGCCGGAGCTGCCAAGCACATACCATATCGTAAACGAGGCGAGCATCGCGTCGATGAAGGACGGTGTGATCCTGATCAATACAGCAAGAGGCACCGCAATCGACGAGCAGGCGCTTGCAAAGGCGCTGCTGTCCGGCAAGATCAAGACGGCCTGCCTGGACGTATATGATCCCGAACCGCCCTGTGCAGACAATCCGCTGCTCAAGCTGGATAACTGCATCATGACGCCGCATATTGCGGGACAGGCGGCGAACGGATTGCAGCGCATCGGGTATAACTGCTACTGCCAGCTGCTGCATTTCCTTGCAGGTGAGCGGATGCAGGGCGAGATCACGCGGGACATGCTCAACCATATCGCGTAAGGGAGCCATGAAGATCACGAAAACGACCCTGCAGTACAGCAGGGAGCCGATTCACCCGCTGGGCTTCAAGGGTGGACATCTGGACGAGCTGTGGCAGATCACCGCGGCAGTGGAGGCAGACGGCACGCTTTGCACAAGCGGATATGGCGTGCAGAGCGTACTCTGGTCTGACAGCGCGGTCTTCCATGCGTTCGGACCCGAACGCAGCAATGCGCTGATGTTTGAAACCACGCAATACGCGCTCAGGAGACTGGAGGGCGAAACGCTTGTCCAGCCGGAGCATATGCTCCGGGGAATCTTTGACGATACACTTGCCTACGCAAAGCGCATTACAGGCCACACAGAGCTGCGGGCAACGTTCGTGCTAAACGCGCTCACGCCGGTAGACTGGGCGCTGTGGAAGCTCTGGCACCGTAAGCAGGGCTGTGCGTTCCGCGAACTGGTACACCCGATCACGGATTTTCTCGTCCCGCGCCAGCGGGAACTTGGCAATATCCCGCTTATATCCTATGCGACAGGCAAGAAAGAGATCGAGGCGCTGGCCGATGAAGGCCGTTCGCTGTTTAAAATCAAGATCGGCTGCGATCCGGATGGGAGAAACGACGCGGATGAAATGTTGCAGTGGGATATCGCACGCCTTGCACAGATCCATGCAATCCTGTCGCGCTATGCGACGGAGGATACTGCCTGCGGCCACCCTGCGTACTATCTGGACGCAAACGGGCGCTACGATACGCCTGACCGGCTGCTGCGCTTTCTGGATGCTGCGGACAGGATCGGCGCGTTGGAGCGGATCGTGCTGCTGGAAGAACCATTCCCGGAGAATGCGCTGCAGTGCGTTGATCGGATTCCCGTGCCCGTAGCGGGAGACGAGAGCGCGCACAGCGAAGTAGATGCGGTGCGTCTAATCGAGGAATATGGCTACAGCGCAATCGCGCTGAAGCCCATTGCGAAGACGCTGTCCGTTTCACTCGCGGTGCTGGAGCAGGCGCGCAGGCGCGGCGTGCAGTGCTTCTGCGCCGATTTGACCGTGAACCCCAAAATGGTGGAGATGAACAAGCTGTTCGCATCGCATCTTCCAATGATTATGGGAATGAATATCGGCGTTTTTGAAAGCAATGGCAGCCAGAACTATCTGAACTGGGTGCAAATGCAAGCACAGAGCGGACTCACAGAAAAGCCATTTGCGCACATGCAGCGGGGCAGATTCATTTTGGATGAAGCATATTACCGCTGCGAAGGAAATGTTTGGGAGGATTGAACGGGATGAAGCCTATTGTACGTCTGGCAATCATCGGGTGCGGTATGATATCGCGGTTTCACATTGACGCGATCCGGCAGATAAAAACAGCGGAGCTTGCCGGCGTATACGATCCGAGAACGGAAGCGGCCGAGCGCGTCGCGGCCGAACAGGCCGTCAGAGCCTACCGGTCTCTGGACGAGCTGTGGAACGACCGGTCTGTCGATGCGGTGTGCATCTGTACGCCGTCCGGCACGCATGGAGCGCTTGCCATTGACGCGCTGCGCCATGGCAAACATGTGCTCGTTGAAAAGCCTATGGCGCTTATAAGAGAGGAGTGCCGCACAATTTTTGACGAGTCCAGGAAAAACGGTCTGCAGGCCGGCGTTGTGAGCCAACTTCGCTTTTCGCCCGGTGTCCAGCTTGTAAAGCAGGCCGTGGAGCAGGGCAGACTCGGAAGACTTGTCTCAACGGAGCTGAATATGAAATACTACCGCGAGGAGAGCTATTTTTCCGCCAGCGCATGGCGCGGAACAAAAAGCATGGACGGCGGAGGCGCGCTGATGAATCAGGGGATCCATGGCGTCGACCTGCTGCAGTATATCGCGGGTATGCCGGTGCGTGTGTTCGGCCAGAGCCGGACGCTGGTGCACGACATCGAGGTGGAGGATACGCTTCACGCGATGCTGATGTATGAAAACGGCGCGCTGGGTAGCGTAATCGCGACGACAAGCGTCTATCCGGGCTTTGCTCGCAGATTGACAGTCTGCGGAGAGGAAGGAACAATCGAGCTGGAGGAGGATCGCATTGCGGTTTGGAAGCTGAAGGGCGGCAGCATGCCGCCGGAGCTCGCCGGGGCCGACATTTCCGGCAGCAGCGACCCGGCCAGCATCGGCATACAGGGACATGTACGGCAGCTCGAAAATTTTGCCGCCGCAATACGCGGGGAGGAGCCGCTTCTCGTAGACGCGGCGGAGGGCTGTAAGCCGCTTGCGGTAATCTGGGGGATCTATGAAGCATCTGAGAAAGGCAGGGTGATCACAATATGATCGAAGCAAGTAGCATAATCCGGATCGGCGGTGTGAGCATTGACGTTTCGCACCCCAAGGCGTTTGCCTCGAATCTGGAAAAATACTGCATGAATATGCGCTATGCGCTCGAATACGACGACGGCTTCCGCACAAAACAGGAGTTGGAGTGGTTTAAAAACCGCTACGGACTCGACGGAATCGCGCAGAGCATTGAGGAAATGGCCGGGCAGGTCGACGTCGGCTTTATCCAGTCGTGTAACTGGGACAAGCATTTGGATCAGGCCATGCCGTTCATCCGGGAGGGGAAACCGGTCTTCATCGACAAGCCCATCGTCGGCAGCATGAAGGATATCGCGCGCTTGCGCGCGCTGGCGGACACAGGCGCAAGGATCATGGGATCTTCGTCTATCCGCTATTGCCGGGAGATCCGGGATTTTCTTGCGAAAAGCGAACAGGAGCGGGGAAAGATCCTCACTGTTTACGGCACCAGCGGAACAGATGAATTCAACTATTCCATCCATATCGTAGAGGGGATGAGCGCGCTTGCCGGTGCGCCGGCGGAATCGTGCAGATATCTGGGCGAGGTGAGGACCGAAGACGGCCAGCGCTGCCAGAACTATCTCATTGAGTATGCCAGCGGTATACAGGGCATCTACTCTGCCTGCCTTGATGTCTGGCAGCCGTTTGTGCTTGTCGTCGTGACGACAAAAAGCGTCTATCATTTTGAGATCGATCTGGATTTGATCTATTCTGCGCTTCTGCAGCAAATATCCCATGCGCTGCGAAACGACGGCCGGAGCTGCATGGCAGACCTTGATACGCTGATCAATTGCACGCAGATCATGCTCTGCGGAAAGAAATCCAGAGACGAAGCGGACGGCAGAGCAGTCCGGATTGAAGAGCTTACACCGGAGGATGCGTTTGATGGCGCGGCGTTTGAAGCAGAATACGCCAAGATCGCGAACCGCAGCGTGTATCAAGACTGAACATCGGGAGAAGAAGAGAATGGGGATTTTGAAACAATTCAGAGCAGGAAAACTTGCGGTGATTATTTGCAGCGACCGGAAGCAGTTGGGGCTTCTCGCTGGCGCAGATGCAGCGGAGGCAATCAGACGCGCGATTGCGGAAAAGGGGGAGGCAAATGTCATGTTCGCGGCCGCACCGTCGCAGGATGATACGCTGCGCGCGCTCTGTGCCGATTGCACAGTCGACTGGTCACGCGTGAATGCGTTTCACATGGACGAGTACATCGGGCTTGCTGAAACACATCCTGCCGGATTCAGAACATACCTGAAAAACAGAGTTTTCAACAGATTTACCTTCAAATCTGTTAATCTTATTAATGGAAACGCGGCGGATATTGACGGCGAAACCGAACGATACGCGCATTTGCTCACCGCGCACCCGCTTGACGTCGTGCTGCTGGGCATCGGAGAAAACGGACATATCGCCTTCAACGATCCATCCGTCGCTGATTTTAGTGACAAAGCAATTGTCAAGCGCGTAAAGCTGGAGCAAATCTGCCGGATGCAGCAGGTACACGACGGCTGCTTTGCTTCCATCGACGAAGTACCAGCATTTGCGCTGACAGTCACGATCCCCGCGATCATGCAGGGAAGGAACTTGATTTGCTCCGCGCCGTGTGCAACGAAGGCAGAAGCGGCTGCGCGCATGCTCCGCGGCAAGATCGACACAGACTGCCCTGCGGCTATTCTTCGCAGTCATGACCATGCTTGTGTATATCTTGATGCGGATTCTGGAAAACACCTGCTGGAAGAGGGATGATCTGTGAAGGTTCTTTTTAAAAATGCGCGCATTGTGCTGCCGGAAACGATCATCGACGGCTGTGTAGAGACGGAAAACGGAATAATAACAGCCGTGCGGCGCGGGAAAGCGGACGGCTGCGCCCAGAGTATAGACGTGCATGGTCAATACCTGTGTCCGGGCTTTGTGGAGATCCATACCCATGGTGCGGGCGGCGCGGATTTTATGGACGGGACGGAGGAAGCGTTCCTTACAGCGTGCCGCACGCATCTGCAGCACGGAACTACCACAATCTATCCTACGTTGCTTGCTGCGTCCAATGAGGAGCTGGATACGGCCATCGAGACGTTTCTGCGCGTCAAAAGCAGGCTCGGTGAAGAGGGGATCACCGCACCCGGCATTCATCTGGAGGGACCGTATCTGAATCCTGAGCAAAAGGGCGCGATCAACGAAGCATTTATCCGTCCTCCGCAAAGAGCGGAGTATGAGCCTTTTGTGCAGAAATATGCCGGTGCGATCGCACGCTGGACGATCGCACCGGAGCTGAACGGCGCACTGGAACTGGGCGATCAGCTGAACAGATTGGGGGTGCTTGTGTCTGTCGGACATTCCAACGCTGTGTATGCGCAGGTCAAAGAGGCGGCGGAACATGGGTTTCGCCACGTAACGCACCTGTATTCCGCGATGTCTACGATCACGCGGAAAAACGGCTTCCGCTATGCGGGCGTACTGGAGAGCACATTTTGTCTGCCGCAGTTGACTGCGGAGATCATCGCCGACGGCTGCCATCTTCCGCCGGAGCTTATCCGGATGGTCTATACACTGCTGGGTGTGGAGCGCGTCTGCTTCTGCTGCGATTCGATGCGCTGCGCCGGCGAACAGGTGACGCGGTCGTTCCTCGGAAATCCGCAAAGCGGAATTCCGGTGATCATCGAAGACGGTGTCGCAAAACTGTGCGACCGCAGCGCGTTTGCGGGCTCGGTCGCAACGGACGACAGGCTGGTACGGACGGCAGTGGAGCAGGCGGAAATCCCGCTGACAGATGCAGTGCGCATGATGAGCTTGACACCGGCGCAAATCATGCGCGTGGACGCAAGGAAGGGGAGTATTGCGCCGGGCAAGAATGCAGATTTTGTTGTGCTGGATGAAACACTGCGTGTTTCATCCGTGTACGCTGGTGCTCGCATGGTTTGGGAGAACTGATATGTACGATGTGTTTCTTCGGTTTCCGGACTATAAGACCAAGGCTGTGACGTTCAGCTATGACGACGGCGTCGAACAGGATGAGAAACTGATCCATATTTTCAATCAAAACGGACTCAAGGCTGCGTTCAACCTGAATACCGGCTTGATCGCGCCGGAGGGGACACAGTATCCGGAGGGGCAGCTTCACCGCCGACTGTCCATGAGTGGGATCCGGCGTGTTTACAAGGATGGCGGCCACGAGCTTGCATTGCATTCTCTGCACCATAAATATATGGATCATCTGCAAACAGGCGAGCTGATCTGCGAGATTGCGGAGGACAAAAAGAATCTCGAAGCGCTAACAGGTAAGATCATCCGAGGCTTTGCGTGCCCGTATGGACGCAGCAGCGAAGCGCTGCGGTCGGTTCTGGCGCAGATGGATATCCTTTATTCCAGAGGGGTGGGAACCACCATGCGCTTCGACCTGCCGCAGGAGCTGCTGGACATCACACCGACCTGCCGGCACAGCAGCGAAGGGCTGGACGGACTCATCGGTCAGTTCCTGTCAGACAGTCCGCTCGACAGCTACCATGACCGCCACCCGTGGCTGTTTAATATGTGGGGACACGCGTATGAATTTGAGCGGGACCACGCATGGACACTGATGGAAACGCTGGCCGGGATGCTTGGCGGGCATGCAGATATCTGGTACGCGACCAACATCGAGATTTTTTCCTATATCGCGGATTATCGCAGGCTGGTCTACAGCGCGGACGCGGGGCTGGTCTTCAATCCGACTGCGAGCATGATCTGGCTGGAAAGTAGTTGGACGCTGTTTACCGTGGCGCCCGGCGAAACGAAGCGGGTACCCAGAAAGCCGGTAAGGGAATTTGTATTGGAGGAAAGGTGAAAGCGGTATGAAATTTCAAACATGGAGCGTTGTGAAAAACTACGACGCAGTAGACGCAGACGCAAGAATTCTGGATAACGGTGTGGAAGCGGAGTTGAATCTGACCCATTATTCATTGGCCAGATTCAGAGCCAGACTTGACAGTGTCGAGGGTGGCATGCGGTATCGGTTCGGTTATGAGAGCCAGCTTGGTGACGGCGTGAGCATGCAGATCGTCTGCACCATTCTGGATCGGGAGGGGAAGCCCCTGTTCCGGGTGCATGCGAATGCGGGCGAAACGGTTCTTGCTCCGGAGGGCGCGGCATGTGCCGAGATGGATCTGTGTATGTTCGGCTTTACCGGCGGAGCAGGCCGCGTAACCGATGTATTCATGGAAAAGCTCGGAGGCTATTCGCCAAAAAAAGTAAAACTTGCGGCAATCATGGTCGCGGGCGATGAAGAACCCTCTATCGAGGGAAATATTCGCCTCTGCGCGCAGCGGATCGACGCTGCGGCTGCGGAGGGCGCTGATCTGGCGCTCTTGCCTGAAACATACAACACCCGCGGCGTCAAGGGGCTCTGCTCTTGGCAAGGGGCAGCCCGCATGGACGAGCCTGCAGTGACGATGCTTCAGGAGAAGGCGAAGCAGCACTGCATATATGTCGCGGCGTCCGTGCGGCTGAAGGACGCGGACAGCATTGTGCACAACGGGATTGTCATGTTCGACCCGGAGGGGAAACTTATCGGGACATACACCAAATGCCACCTGACCATGGGTGAGATCTGGGATGGCTTAAAACCCGGAACACAGATCAATACCTGTGATACTGCGCTTGGCCGAATAGGTTTTTCGATTTGTTGGGATCGCTTTTTCCCAGAGCATGCGCGCGTACTGTTCATGAAGCACGCGGATATCATTCTCAACCCGACAGCCTCCAGCGAATATCCGCTGAAGGACTGCCACAACGGGTATTCCAACGCGGCGTTTATCGTGACCGCGCATACTACCGCTGATCCGTCGCTGACCCGTATCACCGGACGGAACGGCCAGCTTTTGGCTGCCGCGGACCCGGAAAAGGGCTTCGCAATCGCGGAGGTGGATGTCAACGCGGTCGATCCGGTCTTCTGGCTGTCCGCCCCGGATACAGACACCGATCCGAGATCCGTGTACTGCTATGAAAGAAGACCGGAGCTCTATCTGCCACTGCTGCAGCCCGAATCGGCTGCCGGCCTGCGCTGAAACGCGCACGGCAGCGTGGCATGCACAGCCTTGAATCCGCGCGATTTAGGCTATTTGCTTGCCAGCGCGTCAAGATTCCGGTTCGCGTAAACGCAGAAGCCCGTGACTTGGCCGACCGCGCCGCTGTCGATCGCGCGGCGCGCGTCCTGCAGCACTGCACTGAGGAACGTATCCGGCGCGGAGCCGAGATACAGCCCGTTCTTTCGGGCTACCTTGCCATCACATTCGTGAATATCGGTATGCATACGGAGCTGTTGAACCAGTAACGGGAAGCTCCTGTTTTCTTGTTATGCCGTATTGCAATTCTACTTGTATGAACATATTTCTTGAGGAACTGTCCAAGCAATACCCGGATGATCTGATCCTGCTGTGTTGTGATGGTGCAGCATGGCACAAGTCTAACAAGCTTCATATCCCGGAAAACA
>OFMX01000270.1_pt1 | contig 54663 bp, 55 predicted proteins | sample 1541901 | NCBI WGS metagenome assembly OFMX01 (sample SAMN04209222, study PRJEB22552) | human gut metagenome | biome: gut; material: feces | host: Homo sapiens | place: USA: Oklahoma | reverse complement strand
GGTATAGCCTCGTTGCAATTCGTGGTAGATCGTCGCGGTATGCACGCCAAGCCGCGCGGCGATTTCAAGCGGGCGATCCCCGCGGGCGTGCCACGCCTCGATCTTCTTTCGATCCTCAAAATCCAGATACCTATAATTTCCCGCCATGTCTTCACCCCGTTTCTATTGCGGTTTATCGTGGTTTGTGGTATAAAAAAATAAATGCGGAGGGCTCGAAGCTCCCCGAAAATAGGGGGCTTGTCCTTTCGCATTTAATATTACAACCCACACAGAGGATTTTTATGAGTAAGTGCTCCCTGAGATCGCTTGAAAAGGAGTTTTAGAGAATGAGAATTGGGCATGGATATGATGTGCACCGTTTGGTAGCTGGCCGGGAGCTAATCCTCGGCGGAGTCCATATTCCGCACGAAGCGGGGCTTTTAGGGCATTCGGATGCCGACGTACTGCTGCACGCCGTTTCAGACGCGCTGCTTGGGGCAGCCGCTTTGGGCGATATCGGGGCGCTTTTTCCCGATACGGATCCGCAATATGAGGGGGCCGACAGCTTAGAGCTTCTGTCGCTTGTCGCACAGGCACTTCAGAGTGCAGGCTATCAAATCATCAATATAGATGCAACAGTGCTTGCACAGGTGCCGAAGCTAAAGCCCTATATTCTTGATATGCGGCAAAACATTGCCAGAGCATGCGGCGTCACGCCCGAGACCGTCAGCGTAAAAGCCACTACGGAAGAAGGGCTTGGCTTTACAGGTAACCGGGAGGGCATCGCAGCACATGCTGTTTGCCTGATCGAAGCGCGCTGAGCAGGCTGTGAGTAGCAGGATTTTCAAAGGACACGAACCCCTTGTTTCGCATAGAATGATACGAAACGAGGTGACGCTTTATGGGACAGCCAAATTTTCAGGTCTGTTCAATCACACACGCGGAAAAGGGAATCCGCTTATTAAATGAAAATGGTTTTCGGGCTCATTATAAAAGATCACCTGATCCAAACGCTGAGGACGGGTGCTGCTATACAATTTATCTGACCAAAGGGGATGCGGACGAGGCTCTTTCGATCCTCCAGGAGGGTCATGTCCGGCTGACTGGGGAGCTGGGGGGCGGCTCGCAATCATGATTTATTTTGACAACGCCGCAACCACCTATCCCAAGCCCCGCGTGGTAAGGGAGGCTATGGCGAGAGCGCTTTTGGAATTTGGCGCCAATCCCGGCCGCTCCGGGCATGCCATGTCCATGCGCACCGCTGACCGGATTTATCGCTGCCGGGAGCGGGCTGCAGCGATGTTTGGCCTGCGGGAGCCGGAAAATGTCGTATTCACGCTTAACTGTACGCACGCGATTAACACGGTGCTGCACGGCGTGCTCAACCGGGGCGATCATGTGGTGACCTCCGATTTGGAGCACAATGCGGTCATGCGCCCTTTATTTAAGCTCGCAGCGGATGGCGTGATTTCTTATACCACTGCGCATGTTTGCGAAGGCGATGTTGCAACAACGGTAGAGAATTTTAAAAAAGCGATCAGGGCAAATACCCGCATGATCGTGTGTATGCACGCTTCCAATGTGTTTGGCGCCGTTTTGCCAATTGCGGAGATTGCCGGGCTGTGCCGCGAACATGGGCTGCTTTTTGTGGTGGATGCGGCACAGAGCGCCGGAGTATTGCCGATTGATATGGCGCAAACAGGGATTGATTATCTCTGTTTGCCTGGCCACAAGGGCCTGTATGGCCCAATGGGGACTGGCCTTTTGCTCTGTGCGGAGGGTGAAAAAATCCGCCCTCTGCTGGAAGGCGGTACGGGGAGTCTTTCTGCCCATCTGTATCAGCCGCCCATCCTGCCGGATAAATTGGAAAGCGGCACGGGCAATACACCTGGGGTCTTGGCGCTTTCCGCCGGTATTGATTTTGTGAAAACGGTTGGTATTGACGAAATTGCACAGCATGAGCTTTCTCTGATTCAGGAGCTGTACGATGCGTTGGCGATGACGGAAAATGTGCTCCTTTATACGAAGCGGCCGGCACAGGGCACTCATGTTCCGCTGCTCCCCTTTAATATAGCAGGGCTGCACAGTGAAGAAACGGCGGCCTTGCTAAATGAGGCCGGAATTGCCGTGCGCGCCGGGCTTCATTGCGCCCCTTGCGCCCACAATGCCTACGGAACCTCGGAAACCGGAGTGGTCCGCCTTGCCCCTTCTTATTTTACCAATAAAAAAGAGGCATATGAGCTGATAAAATCTGTCCGAAAAATTGCAAAAGGACAGAAAACGTGATATGATAAAAAAGAATAGATTCATGCGGCTATGATGAATCGGCAGCGGCGGGGTTTTCCATGCCGCCGCTGTATTTTATTTCTGCCAAAAGGAGCGCTCCGATCATCGGGGCGGATGCTTCAGACGTTGATTTAGGTGCATGAAGCACGGGAAGGGCGCGGTTTATGCCATGGAGTTAGAACAGATTAAAACCTTTTTTATACAATTATGGAATGTAATTTCCACCTTTTGGAACTCTGGATTTCTAAAGCTGTGTTCCAATGTGCTGGATATTGTGTTTGTGGCCTTCATTGTCTACCATGCCATCAAGCTGATTCGTGAAACACGGGCCATCCAATTGCTCAAAGGAATTTTGCTTTTGGGGCTGCTATACGTTGTTGTCAATCTTTTCAAAATGGAAGCGATGATGTTTGTCCTGCGCAAGGTGTTTGAATTTGCAGTGATCGGGCTGCTGGTGCTGTTTCAGCCGGAATTGCGCCATGCACTGGAAAGTATGGGGCGCAGTAAATTCAGCGTTTTCAATCCGTTTTCCGGCAAGGGCGGGCAGGAGCTTCGGCGCCGTGAGCAAATCCAAGAGGGGATCGACGGCGTTTGCCGTGCCTGCTCCGATATGAGCGATAAAAAAATTGGGGCGCTGATTATTTTCGAACGCGTTACCATGCTCGGCGAAATTGCTAAGACGGGTACAACGGTGGATGCACTTGTTTCACCAGAGCTGATTGGGAATATTTTTTACCCCAAAGCACCGCTGCATGACGGCGCGGCATTGATCCGTGATGGGCGCGTTTGCGCGGCAGGCTGCATTCTTCCGCTTACGCAGAATAATGCAGTGAGCAGTGAGCTTGGCACCCGCCACCGTGCGGCGCTTGGCATGAGTGAACAGAGCGATGCGATTGTTGTAGTCGTTTCTGAGGAGAGGGGTTCGATTTCCATTGCCCACGATGGGATCCTGATGCAGGATATTTCCGATGGCGACCTGCGTGAAAAGCTGCAAAAATATCTGATTACGGAGCCGGAGCAGCCTGGCGAAATCGGCCGCACCTTTAAGCGCATTGCTGGGAGGATCAAGCATGAAAAAAAACAAAACGATGAAAAATAGAAAAAAAGTGGATTTCAGAGAACTCTTCAGTAACAACCGCTTTGTGCTGCTGTTTTCGATTGTGCTTGCCTTTGTCATCTGGACTGCGATTTCCATGACGGCGAGCCCGGAAGAAACTTTCCTCATTAAGGATGTACCGGTGGATTTTAACCTCAAGGGGAGTATGCCGGAGCAGCTGGGCTTGCAGGCGTTTGGAAACACCGATTTTAAGGTGGATGTAGAGGTGTATGGAAAACGCTATATCGTTTCCAACCTGAAACCAGAAGATATCAAGGTGACGCCGGTTCTGTCCAACGTCAGCTCTTCCGGCAAAAATGATGTGTCGCTGGTGGCTAAGCCCGCAGATAATAACGCTGAGTTTACGATTAACTCTCTTTCTCAAACAAAGGTGCAGGTTTATTTTGACACATATAAGGAAGTGTCCTATCCCTTGGAGCCGGATATCATTGCGGATAAGGTGATACCGGATGAGGGGTATATTCAGGAATCGACCTATTCTTCTGTCAGCAACGTGACGATTTCCGGCCCGACAACAGAGGTGAACAAGGTCAGCAAGGTGGTGGCGCGCGTCTCTCTCTCCGAGCCGCTTACCAGTACGACCACGCTGGAGGCAAAGATCACGCCGATTGGTGAATATGGCGGCGTGCCGCAGTATCTGGATATCAATCACGGTCAATCAAAAGTGACTCTGACGATCCGGGTATTAAAGCTAAAGGAGCTGCCGGTAACGGTATCTTATACCAACGAACCGTTGGCCTATGTCGCCAACCCCTTGCCCACGACCATTACGCCCTCCCGCGTTATGGTGGCGGCCGAGGAATCTGACATTGATGCGATGGAATCTTTTTCTGTCGGCACGATCGACTTCAGCGAGCTCGGCATGATCCGCCATACCTTTACCTTCTCCGCTTCTGCGATTAAGGAGGTAACCGTAGTTGATAAAAGCATTAAAAATTTCACTGTGGTGATCGATGCGCGAGATAAAACTTCAAAGCCCTATACGGTTTCTAAAAACAATATTACCATGCTCAATGAGCCGGATGAATTTCAGGTAACCGCCTTGGAGGATATCAAAGATGTTACGATTGTCGGCCCAAAAGCATCCATTGACGCCTTGAATGCAGATGGAATTTATGCAGAGGTTGATTTGAGCACGATTGAGCTCTCAGAGGGCCGTCGGGAAGTAACTGCCAGGGTATATGTCAGAAGCTTTAATGACTGCTGGGCATACAGTACCTATAAGGTGCCGATTCAGATCAAAGCAAAAACCGAGTGATGGATTTCCGAGCTGCTATTTTGAAAGGAGTTGAGCAGCAATTTTGAAAAAGCATATCTTGGCCTGTTTTGCTTTAGCATTTAGCTTGGTATTTCTATTCAGCGGCTGCTCGCTCCGTTTCACTGCTCTGCCAAACCTACTGCGTCCCCCAAAGCCAATAGGAGAATATAGTGGCCTTCAGGAAGCCTTTGAGTCGTATGTTGCCACATCCACGGGAAAAAACTTTTTATTAAAAACTCCGATTACCGGGGATTACCGTTCTTCCTTCATCATGTATGATGTGGATAACGACGGAGAAGAAGAAGCGTTTGTGTTTTATACGCCAAATAAGGAACAGTCTACTGTACGTGTGCATTTTATGGACAGTCAGAATGGACAATGGACTCTCCATAACGATTTTCCTGGTATAGGCAGCGATGTATATTCCGTAGCATTTGCAGATTTAAATGGGGACGGTGTGTCTGAGATGCTTGTCGGATGGAATTTATTCGACAGCAAAGAAAGCAAAATGCTTTCTGTCTACCAATATAGCAGCACAGAAAACGGGCCGGTGATCAATACGTTGGCCCGGGAGACTTTTTCCGCCATGCTTCCAGTTGATATTGACCGCGATGGCAGTGTGGAAATTTTTCTGTTGACTCCGGAAACAACGGGCACTGCTCACGCCGCCGTGGGGAAATTGTTAAAAATGGAGAACGGCTCTCTTGCCATGGTGAGCAAAGTGATGCTGGACCCCAAAACATTGAATTATGTGTCCATCAAGGAAGAGGATTTGGGCATTCAGGTTCCTCTCAAAATTTATATTGATGCAAATGCGGGCGCTTCTGGAATGATTACCGAAATTGTTTATTGGAATAGCCAGAGCCAAAAGCTGGTTGCTCCCCTTTACGATGAAAAGAAAGGGATTAATCCGGTCACCCGGCGCTATGAGCCGATCGCTTCGCGAGACATCAATAATGATGCGATTTTTGAAGTGCCGGTTCAGATCATACTGCCAGATAGCGGCTATGCAAGCCCAAACCTTCTTTCCAGTGATGCAATGGGCGCTGTGCAGACAGACCCGGCAGCAGAGGAACAAAAGCTTTATCTGACAAAATGGGTGCAGTTTCAAGAGTTCGAGCCGCAGACGGGCAAGGTGGTCGCTTATAGCTCCATTAATTATTCAGATGGCTATATGTTCTTTTATCCGGATCAATGGGTGGAAGATGAGAAAAGCCCTAAAATTACAATTATTAGCAATCTACAGGAACGGCGTTGGACTTTTTTTGCGATGAAAAACGGTAAAATAGGGGAGGAACTCTTCAACATTTGGACACTCCCGGCTGAACAATGGGAAAAAAGCCAAAACGCAGATTATACGTTGTTAAAGGAAAATGGCAGCGTCGTTTATGTGGCCCGTTTATCGGGTGCCGCTTCGCAATATGATATTGATTTTGATCAGTTAAAAACAAGCATTTCGATTATCGAGTAAAGTGTTTTAGGGCCATATGTTTTGTGCTTTTCGGGCATGAAATGCAGTGTGAAAACAGGCTTCGCACATCGAAATTTTGGCTGCGCCAAAGCCGCATAAATCTACGGTTAGACGCAAGAAAGGAATGGGCATAAGCAGGATGAAAACAGTTCTTGTAGCGGAAGATGAAGCGTCTATTCGCGATTTTATCGTCATCAATTTGCAGCGCAGCGGATATGAAGTATTAGAAGCAGGCGATGGGCTGGAGGCTCTGCACATCTATGATGGACGCAATGGCGAAGTTGATGTGGCCTTGTTGGATATCATGATGCCGCAGATGGATGGGTTGGAGCTCTGCAAACAGCTGCGTGCCCGCAGCCCGCGCTTGGGGATCATCATGTTGACGGCACGCACGCAGGAAATGGATAAGGTAACCGGCCTGTTGGTGGGTGCAGATGATTATGTAACAAAGCCTTTTTCACCATCCGAACTAATGGCGCGGGTTGATGCGATTTACCGCCGCGTTGAAATGAGCAAGGAAACCTCTGGCGCTAAGGAACAGGATGATACGGTGATCCTTGGGGAATTCGTTCTCAATCCGCGTAACCGGACGCTGACCAAAAGCGGCCATTTTATTGATTTAACGCAGGTGGAATTTCAGATCATGGAATGTTTTTTTCAGAATCCGGGCGCAGCGCTGGACCGGACGGATATCCTGAATCGTGTTTGGGGCAGTTCGTATTTTGGAGAAGAAAAAATCGTAGACGTCAATATCCGCCGCCTGCGTATGAAGATTGAGGATGAGCCATCGAATCCCAAGCATTTAGTAACAATCTGGGGCCTTGGGTATAAGTGGGTTGTTTAAGTCGCCGGTCAAATTTGATATCATAGAAAAAGGAGATGGGATGAATGCATTTCAGCGGCATTACAAGGCGCTGGGTAATCAATACGCTAGGCGTTATTTCTTCCCTGCTTCTTTTGGTTTCGATCATTGCCTCTATTGCAATCCATTTTTATTACTATGAATATGTTAAAATAGCGCTCAACTCCCATGTGAATGATACAGTCCCTACCTTTTTTAATTTGTATAACAATACGGACGAGCAGTTTGAAAATAGGGCGCGCGAGTTTGTAGAAAATTTTAAGGCAAAGGATAGCATGGAGGTCTGGGTGATTGATAAAAACGGAAATGTGATTACTTCTTCCAGTGGATTCCCAGTAGACGGCTCACCGGAAATGCCGGATTATCAGGAGGCTATAGCGGCTAAGACTGCCAGCGGCACTGCCCGTTGGATAGGCCGCCTTCCATCTGGGGAAAAGGTGATGACCTTAACACAGCTGCTGGGTGAAAACAGCGGGGCTGTCCGTTATCTAATTTCGCTGGAAGGGATTGATAACCAGGTTGCAACGTTTATTCTGATTATTTTCTTTATCTGTCTTTTGGCGATTGCTTTGGTGGCGATGTCCGGTTCTTTCTTCATTCAATCCATTGTCAAGCCTGTCATGCAGATCAATGCAGCGGCGCAGAAATTTGCGCATGGAGATTTCAGCAGCCGGATTGACAGCCACCATTACAACGATGAAATCAGTGAATTGGGAGAAACCATCAACTATATGGCCTCGGAGCTTAGCGAGGCCGACCGAGTGAAAAATGATTTTATATCAACCATTTCTCACGAATTGCGTACTCCGCTGACAGCGATCAAAGGCTGGGGGGAAACGCTGTTGCAGGTGGGGGATACTGATCCGACGCTGTTATCCAAAGGGATGCAGGTAATTATTGATGAATCCGGCCGCCTGACCGGGATTGTGGAAGAGCTTTTGGATTTTTCCCGCATGCAAAACGGTAAGCTCAGCATGCGTATGGAGAAAATCGACGTGTTGGCGGAGTTGGATGACGCTGTTTTTGTGTTTCGGGAGCGCGCACTGCGCGAGGGGATTGAACTGATCTACAATGTGCCCCATGTGCCTGCCCCGATGAATGGGGATGCGAATCGGATCAAACAAGTGTTTGTCAACATACTGGACAACGCTTTTAAATATACAGAGCAGGGCGGCAAAGTGATCGTTGTTGCCAATATTATGAACACAACGCTTGAAATCATGGTAGGCGACACTGGCTGCGGCATTCCGGAAGGAGATTTGCCGCACGTAACGGAAAAATTTTATCGCTCCAACGTTTCTGCCCGCGGCTCCGGGATCGGGCTTGCCGTGGTCGATGAGATTGTGAAGCTGCACCATGGCACTTTAAAAATTAACAGCGTAGTAGGCGAGGGAACGACGGTCTCCGTATTGTTTGCGATAGACCCGGTCGTCCTCCCTGATGAAAGGAGTTCACAGAATGAGTGATGGAAAAAACAAGAGCGTGCAGCATAAAACCTCCGTCGGAGGACAGGCCCTGATCGAGGGAATTATGATGCGAGGGCCGCGAGGAGCGGCGATGTCCGTCCGCCTGCCGGATGGTACGATCGATACAGAGTATAAGGATTATAAACAAATCAAGGATAAAGTGAAATTTTTAGGCTGGCCGATTCTCCGCGGGGTGGTCAATTTTATTGAATCCATGGTTTTCGGCTATAAATGCCTGATGGAGTCGGCCGAAAAATCCGGGTTAGAGACAGAAGATGTCAAGGAAGAGGAAATGTCCAAGCTGGATCGCTGGATTTCGGATCATTTCGGCCCGAAAATGATGGCTGTTATTTCGGCAGTCGCCATGGTGCTGGGGCTTGTGCTGGCATTTGCATTGTTTTTTTATCTCCCTTCTCTTATTTTTGACGGGCTCAACACGCTGGCAAAAGGTGGGCTGTTATCGTTCAAGGGCCTCATAGAAGGTGCTATGCGTATTTTGATCTTCATTGCCTATATTGCGCTGGTTTCGCAGATGAAAGATATTAAGCGTGTTTTCAGCTACCATGGCGCAGAGCATAAAACGATTTTCTGCTATGAGCACGGGGAAGAATTGACGGTTGAGAATGTGCGCAAACAAATCCGCTTCCATCCGCGCTGTGGTACAAGCTTTATTTTTGTGATATTGATTATCAGTATTCTGGTGGCTTCCCTGTTGATTCTGATTTTCCCTGAGCTTGGCAATCCGGAGAACCGGATTCTTTGGATGTGCATTAAAATCCTCACGCTGCCCGTGACCATGGGATTGGGCTATGAATTTATCCGCTATGCGGGACGGCACGAAAATTGGCTGACAAAAATTCTTTCGGCACCTGGCCTGTGGATGCAGCGTTTAACGACGAAGGAACCGGACGACGGCATGATTGAGGTTGGAATTGCCGCCTTCAAAGCTGTGATTACCGATAACCCGGAGGATGACGCAATTTGATGACCTACCAGTCGCTTTACCAGGAGGCAATGGAAACTCTCCGGGATTCTGGCAATCCGGATGCCGCTTTTGATGCGCGCTGCTTGATGGAGAAGGCCTTTGGATTCGACCGCACGGCGCTTTCCCTGCACAGAGATTGTGTGCCGGATGAAAACAAAGAGCATTACTTCAGGCGCTTATTGTGCCAAAGGGCAGAGGGGGAACCGCTTCAATATCTGATCGGGCTATGGAGCTTTTTGGATGAATCGTTTCAGATTGGCCCTGGTGTATTGATTCCTCGGCCGGAAACAGAGCTCCTTGCCCTGACTGCCCTCCAGCGGATGGAATCCCTGGAGCATCCGGTGGTGTTTGACCTTTGCGCGGGAAGCGGGTGCCTGGGGCTGAGCATTGCAAAGAGGCGGCCCGACGCCGAGGTGTTTTTGCTGGAAAAATCAGAGGCCGCATTTGCCTATTTACAGCGCAATGCAGATCATATTGCACCGGCTAATACCCATCTGCAATTGGGCGATTTGATGGGTGGCTTTCAGAGCTTTGACTTTCCCACGCCGCAGGTGATCGTTTCAAACCCGCCCTATATTCGATCCGCAGAAATAAGCGGCTTACAGCGGGAAGTGCGGCACGAACCGCGTATGGCCCTTGATGGCGGAGAGGATGGTTTGCTGTTTTACCGGGTGCTGGCAGAACGCTGGGTTCCCTCCTTAAGCGAGGGCGGCATGATCGCCGTGGAATGCGGCGAAGGGCAGGCGGATGAGATCAGTGCCATTTTCCAAAAGGAGGGTCTGCACACCTGTTCCTATTTGGATTATGGAGAAATTGATCGAATTGTAACGGGCGGAAGGCCCACCGGTGCAATTGGATGAAAATTTACATTTTATCTGTTGACGCGCATGCTGTTTTAGGATACTCTAAGTAAGAATCATTTCATTCTGAGGAGTTTGAATACATGATATTGAATTTTTTCCGAAGCGGCGACTGGACGAGCGCAATGATCGGAGTATGCGTTTCTATCTTTGTCGTATTTTGCACGCTTCCGATTCATGAATATGCGCACGCTTGGATGTCTACCAGGTTAGGAGATGACACGGCGCGGCTAAGCGGAAGGCTAACGCTCAATCCACTTGCACACATCGATCCCATCGGTGCGGTGATGATCCTGCTGATCGGGTTTGGATATGCAAAACCGGTGCCGGTCAATATGAGGAATTTTAAAAACCCAAAGCGCGATATGGCGCTTACCGCATTGGCGGGCCCTGTTTCCAATTTATTGATGGCTCTGCTTTTCATGATTATCTATAATATTTTTGGTCTCTTTTTATCGACGAGGAGCACCATTATTTCTGTTGCCCTTTTATTTTTCAAAATGGCGGCGATGATTAATGTGAACCTTGCGGTGTTTAACCTGCTGCCGATTCCTCCGCTGGATGGTTCCCGGATTTTGGGGCTTATTTTGCCGGATCGGCTCTATTATAAAATCATGCAATATGAGCGCATCATCATGCTCGTTGTGCTGGCGCTTCTCTTTTTCGGTGTGTTGAGCTGGCCGTTGAGTTTTTTAAGCAATCTTGTCATGAAAGGGCTTGCGTTTGTGGCTGGCCTGCCCTTTTTACCGTTCCATTGAGGGGGAGCGGCTGAATGGATAAAATATCGTATAAACTCCCCATTTTTGAAGGCCCGATGGATTTATTGCTTCATTTGATCAACAAGCATAAGCTGAATATCTATGATATCCCGATTCTGGAATTGGTCGAGCAGTATGTAGTTGCCGTTTGCCAGATGCAGGCGGATGAAAATTTAGAGGTTGCCAGTGAGTTTTTGGAAATGGCGGCACGCTTGGTTTATCTGAAAACGGTTTCCTTGCTGCCGGTTCACGAAGAGGCGGATCAGCTGAAAAAAGAGCTGACCGGGGAACTGCTGGAATATCGGGACTGCCAGCTCATGGCGCAGAAGCTGGCGGAGCATACTGATGGATTTGACCACTATACGCGCGAGCCGCAGGTTTTTGAAGTGGACCCTACCTACACTCGCCTGCATGAGCCGGATGAACTGTTGAGCGCTTATCTTTCTGCTGTTGGCAAGGGCAAACGCAGGCTTCCGCCACCAGTGGAATCTTTTACCGGGATTGTTTCCCATAAAATTGTGTCTGTTGGTTCCAAAGTCGCTTTCATCCTGCGCCGGTTAATTCGCGGGCAGAAACAACGGCTGGAGTCTTTTTTTGAAATTGCGCCCTCCCGTTCCGATATGGTGGCCACCTTTCTTGCCATGCTGGAGCTGATGAAAGCGAGGCGGATCCGCGTGGATGGAGACGGCGAAGCTGCTCAGGTGCTTTTGCTGCGCCGTTCGGACAAATTGTCCCATTCTTTCAGCGAAGGGGAGGCGGATCATTTTTGAATGCCAAACAAATTCAGGCTGCTGTGGAAGCCGTTCTTTTTGCGGCGGGTGAACCGTTGGAATTATCCCGTTTGGCACAGGCGCTGGAGGTCAACGAGGGCCTGATGGAGCAGATTTTAAAAAACCTGGAGGCTCAGCTGGATGAGCGTGGGAGCGGCTTGTGTTTGCTCCGTTTGGGCAACCGGTATCAGCTTTGCACCCGCACGGAATTCGCTCAGAGTGTCCGCCAAGCATTGGAAATCAAGCGCAACGCTCCCTTATCCCAGGCCGCGTTTGAGGTGCTGGCGGTGGTTGCCTATAATCAGCCGGTCACCAAATCCTTTGTGGAACAGGTGCGGGGGGTAGATTGCTCCGGCGTTGTCAATACGCTGTGCCAAAAGGGTCTTTTAGAAGAAAAAGGACGATTGGAGCTTCCAGGAAGACCGCTTCTCTATGGCACAACGGTAGAGTTCTTGCGCTGCTTCAGCTTTTCCTCGCTGGAAGATTTACCGCCCTTGCCCGGTGAACCATCTTCAGAGAAAATCCCCAGAGAGGAAAGCGGAGCGGCGGATTCAGAGGAATATGCGCTTTTACCAGCGCAAGAAGGGGAGATGAGCATTTGATTGTTCTCTACATATTGCTGGCAATCATTGCGCTGATCGTGCTGGCCTTCAGCTTTCGGCTGACGTTACAGCTTGATTATCATGAGATGGTCGAGTTGGAAGTGCGTTACTTATTCTTTCGATTCAAGCTCCTCCCATGGGAAAAGAAAGAGAAGGCGCCCAAGGAGGAGAAACCGGTAGAACAGAAACCACCGGAAGAAAAAAAAGCGAAGGAAAAGCCAGCAAAGCCCAATCCACTCAAAGCCTTTTGGCAAAATGAGGGTATAGACGGCGTGATTGCGTTGCTCAAGGAAATGGCCAGGATCGTATCCGGCATGTTTCGGAGTGTTTTTAAGCATGTGTTTATTGACAAGCTGTTCCTTCAAATGTATATTGGTTCTGGGGATGCAGCACAGACCGCGAATGATTATGGAAAAGTCTGTGCTGAGGTTTTTCCTGCGCTGGGGGCAATTTGTTCCGTTATGAAGGTCCGGAAGTACGATGTGGATCTTTCCCCTGATTTCTTGGCAAATCAAAATGAAACGGAGCTGCACACAGTCATCACCCTTCGCCCGATTTTCGTCACGAATGCGGCGGTTGTGATGGCCGTTCGGCTTCTATTTAAGGTTGTTTTCAAAGTGCTTTTTTCCAAACCAGATAAAAGCAATGAAAATAGAATTGAAACTAAACAAGGTGGTGCTTCTTTATGAAAGAACAGTCTGCATCCGGGATCCTGGGCACGACAATTGAAAAAATCCGCGACCTGGTGGATGTTAGCACAATCATTGGCGACCCGATGTATCTGGAAGGCGGAATGACGATCATTCCGGTATCCAAGGTAACCTATGGCTTTGCTTCGGGCGGTTCCGATTTTCCCTCCAAAACCAACGCACAGCTTTTTGGCGGCGGCGGCGGCGCTGGTGTAACGATCACACCGGTCGCTTTCCTGATCGTCAGTGACGGCGAAGTGACCCTGAAACATATTACGGCTTATGACAACGCGGCTGAGCGCGTGGTAAATCTAGTGCCTGAGATGTTTGATAAAGTTACGAGCGTCGTCAATAAGACCATCAAAAAGAAGGAAGCACAGCAGGCAGAGGCGGGGCAAGCCACCGATGCAGCTGACGTAACAACCATAGAAGACGTAAAATAAACCCTCTGAACGCCTTTTTTAGCAATTGAATTGATTTTTTTGCCACCGCCTGCATACGTATAAACAATGGCAGGTGGTGGCTTTGTTAAATAAACGAAAAAAAGAAATCGGATTCCATAAATACCTGATTCCGCTTTTGCTGTGCGGTGCTTTTTTATTTTTCTGCGGAGCTCGGGCTCAGGCTCAGGAACCGCCTTCTGTATCAGCGCAGTCGGCGGCATTGCTCGTCGCTGATACGGGAGAATTTTTATTTGAAAAAAATGCCCAACAGCAGCGCGGAATGGCGAGCACAACAAAAATTATGACCTCGCTTCTGGCCGTTGAGGAGGGTGCGCCAAATCGTGTAATTACGGCAACGGAGGCTATGGTTCGAGTCGAGGGCACCTCCATTGGCCTGCAAGCGGGGGATAAGATAACGCTCCGCAACCTGATTTATGGCATGCTGCTGGAATCCGGTAATGATGCCGCCAATGCAACGGCAATTGCACTGGCAGGCTCCGCCGATCAATTTGCAGAGCGGATGAATGCGCGCGCAAAAGAGATTGGCATGTCCAACACACACTTTGTTACGCCGTCTGGATTGGATCACGAGGATCATTATTCCTGTGCGCACGATATGGCGCTTTTGGGAGCGGAAGCGATTCAAAACCCGGAATTTGCCGCGGTTTGCTCGACCAGGAGCATCCGTGTCGCGTATGGTAATCCCGAGTATCTGCGCACACTCAGCAACCATAACCGTTTATTATCCGCCTATCCCGGGTGTATTGGAGTCAAAACAGGCTTCACGAAAAAGAGCGGACGATGCCTGGTTTCCGCAGCGCGGCGGGATGGCGTGACTTTGGTTGCCGTTACGCTCAATGCCCCAAATGATTGGGATGACCACAAGAAATTGTTTGACTACGGATTTTCTGTGGTGGAAAACCTTAAGCTGGACGATGGCCTTTCCGGTATCCAGCTCAAGGTGGTCGGAGGAACGAGCAAATCTGTGCCGGTTGAATGCGCGATTACGCCCAGCATTGCCGCTTCCGATCTGCCTTCCGATATCCGCCGGGAGATCCGGCTGGAGCCTTTTGTTTACGCGCCGGTGGAACGGGGCAGAATCGTAGGGGAGGCGCGATACTATCGTGGCGATCAGCTGCTGACGTGTGTCCCTCTGGAAACGGCGCAGGCGGTAAAAAATATCGATCCGCCCAAGCAAATGGAGGAACCGGCCAAAGAGAAAAAAGGATTATGGAACCAAATCAAGAAATGGTTTTCGGCCCATTTAAGGAGAGAACAAAAAAATGACTGATGAAAAAATCAGGCTGCAAAAATATTTATCAGAATGCGGGATTGCCTCGCGCCGTAAAAGCGAAGCACTGATTGCAGAAGGGCGTGTAAAAATCAACGGTGCCAGAGCCCAGATCGGGGATAAAATTGACCCCAAACGGGATACTGTTTCCGTCAATGGGCGAAAGGTTGCGAAGGAACAGTCGCTTTGCTATATCATGCTGCATAAGCCGCGCGGATTTATCACGACCATGAGCGATGAGATGAACCGCAAATGCGTCGCGGAGCTTGTACAGGATTGCGGGATGCGGGTGTATCCTGTGGGGCGGTTGGATCGGGAATCGGAAGGCCTTCTGCTCATGACGAATGACGGCGCCTTTGCAAACGCCATGATGCACCCCAAGCGTCATGTTCCCAAAACGTACCGTGTAACCATACGGCCAAGCATCACGGAGGAACAAATGACCCAAATGACCACAGGGCTCATGCTGGACGGCCGCATGACTGCACCGGCCGATGTGCATATTATCACAAAGGAAGAGGGCCGGGTGGTGCTCGAAATCGTCCTCTACGAGGGGCGAAACCGGCAGATTCGAAAGATGTGCGAGCAGCTCGGCCTGGAGGTTGCAAGGCTGAAGCGGACGGCTGTGGGACCTGTAAAGCTCGGTATGCTGCCGCAGGGCAAATGGCGCGAACTAACGCCGGAAGAAGTGAACCGGCTCATGAATGCAGCAAAGATGAATGCAAGTGATAAAAAGTAAATAACAATTGAAAACCGTCTGATACAAAAAAGTATCAGACGGTTTAAGGCTGATGTGATACAATAAAGCGAAAGAACCATCTAGGGAAAGGAGGAAGATTTGAGCGGGAGCCACCCCAAACGGAAGTGAAACAATTATACAAAATAAATATTTTGTATAATTTAGGGGAGCAAAAAATAACAGAATCCCGCTTAAATCAAACATGATGCCTTCCATTGACTATTCTGAGCTGCCGTCTGTTTTAACGGACTTTCTTCGCTATCTTGACGTGATTAAAAACAAATCTCCATTAACCGTACAGGAATATGCGACAGATCTTCGTACCTTCCTGCGTTTTCTCAAGCAATCACGCGGCCTTGTATCTGCTTCTGTTGATTTTGATGAAATCAATATTTCAGATATTGACATTGCATTCCTGCGCACAGTGTCCCTCAGCGATGCATATGCGTTTTTGTCCTATTGCAAACAGGAACGTCATAACAATGCGACCACCCGTTCGCGTAAGGTTTCTAGCATCCGTGGCTTTTTTAAATACTTAACGGTTCAAAGGAAAATACTGGATGAAAATCCCATGCAGGAACTGGATACGCCAAAACAGAAAAAAGCGCTTCCCAAATATTTAACGCTTGACCAGAGCATCAGTCTTTTGGAGCATATTGATGGTAAAAACAAAGAACGTGATTATTGTATGGTCACCTTTTTTCTCAATTGTGGGATGCGTCTTTCTGAACTGGTTGGTCTGAATCTTTCTGATATCCATGATAATGAGATTATCCATGTAACCGGCAAGGGCGATAAAGAGCGCATTCTCTATCTCAACCAAGCCTGTCAGGATGCATTGGCAGAATATTTAAAGGTGCGACCTGTAGACGGCGTGAAGGATAAGAACGCGCTCTTTCTCAGCAACCGGATGCAGCGGATCAGCCCCAAAACGGTCCAGCATGTTGTTTATACATTTTTAGAAAAAGCAGGGCTTTCCGGCCAGGGCCTATCGGTGCATAAGCTGCGCCACACGGCCGCAACGCTGATGTATCAACACGGGAAAGTTGATGTTTTGGTGCTCAAAGAAATTTTAGGTCATGAAAATCTGGGTACAACAGAAATTTATACGTATATTATGGATGATCAAATCAAATCAGCCGCTGAAGCGAATCCTTTGCATCGACAAAAAGCGAAAAAAACAGTTCAAAAATGAAAAAAGCCGGAGAACGCTTTTGCAAACAACGCATCTGCCAAAGCGGCACAAGCCAGCAATATGAGTAAAATTCCGAAACGTGCGCAATAAAGGCGAAAGTTATGGTAGCTATCCAGCGTTTTATTGCCGTTCATCACTGCAAAAACATCCAGCGACATGGTGATCCCCTCCCGACAGCCAATCAATAGCGTAGCAGTAGACAAAATTGCTCCAGGCAACAGGATCAGCATGCAATAACCAACTCCCGCGAGCGCTTTGGTGCTGTATAGGTAGCCGAATACGGCGCCTAAGCCGAGCCCACGAAGGAAGGGTGCCAGTGCAAGAAACGGAAAGCCCATCGCGCAAAGCCCTGCAATAAAAGCGACTGCGAGATAAATCAAATTTGAAAACAGGGAGTTGCACATGGTTGAAAATAAGGATTGCGAATTACGAATCGTGCTGTATTCCTGTAAAAGCTGTAAGAGTTGCTCCAGCCATTCGTGGTTGGCGCTGTATTTTACGGATGCCGCCCCAAACGCCATTCCAGCCGCAAAAAGCGCTGTTAAAAGAATCAATTTCCAACTGGAAGCGATGCGCTCTACCAGTATCCCGTTTGGAAGGGGCCGCCTTTCATGCGGCCTGATCCGCCTTGTCCTCATTTTGCTTCCTCCTTTTTACACGTATCCCTATAAGGTATGGCGTTCAGAAGGAAATTAGAACTGATACGGATCTGTTCAAAGTAAAAATCCTCTGCTTCTTGAGATAAGAGAAGCAGAGGATTTTGGGGGATTCTTTTATTGATCTCATTCTTCCTGCTGTGCAAGCGCGGCTTTCATCATAATCGCGCATTCCAACCGTTTTTGCTCAAGCGCGCAGGAGAGCTTATGGGGTTTGAGAATTGCTCCGGCATATTGAAGATTATTGGCATTGCAACCGCCACTGCAATAGAATTTTGCCCAGCAGGTGCGGCATTCCGGCTTTTCATACACGTTGGTTTTGGAAAAAAGCTGCTTTTTTTCCTGATCCAGTGAGCCGTCCAAGACGCTTCCCATCTTCCACTCATCCATCCCAACAAACTGATGGCAAGGATAAATATCACCCTCCGGCGTGACGGCAACATATTCATTGCCGCAGCTGCATCCACGCAGCCGTTTGATCGCGCAGGGGCCCTGATCAAGATCCAGCATAAAGTGGAAAAAGTTGAACGCGTCCCCTCCCCTTTTTCTGTGGATAATTTCTTTTGCGAGATTTTCATATTCCTCACAAATGCGAGGAAGATCCTCTTCCGTCAGGGCAACAGGCAAAAGCGCCGGATCTGCTACCACAGGCTCGATTGAAATCTGATCGAATCCTAACTCCCGCATATGGATAACGTCTTTTGTAAAGTCCAAATTTTCTTTCGTGAACGTACCACGGACATAGTATTGGTCAAATTTCCCGTTGCGGCGTTTTTCCACGAGCCGCTGGTATTTTGGCACAATTGCATCATAGCTGCCGCTGCCGTCTACGCGGAAACGCAGCGAGTCATTAATCTCCTTGCGCCCATCAATCGAGAGAACCACATTAGACATTTCACGGTTGATGTAGTCGATTTTGTCATCTGTCAGGAGCAGGCCGTTGGTGGTGATCGTGAATCGGAAATTCTTGTGGTGCTCCTTTTCGATCGAGCGTGCATACGCTACCACTTGTTTAACAACCTCAAAATTCATCAACGGCTCGCCGCCGAAGAAATCCAGCTCCAAATTATGGCGATTTGCCGAGTGCTCGATCAAAAAGTCAATCGCCGCCTTGCCCACTTCAAAGGGCATCAGCTTGCGGCCATGGCCAAAATCGCCCTGTGCGGCAAAGCAATAGCTGCACCGCAGGTTACAGTCATGAGCAATGTTCAGGCACATGGATTTTACGGGCGCGGGGCCCATCTGCGCCGCAAAGGGCGCATAATCATCAGCGGAAAACAAAAATCCATTTTGGTAGAGGGTGTAAAGCTCTGCATAGGCCTCTTGAATTTCCGCATCGCTGTATGTACCGCGTAACCGCCCGGCAATTTCCTGTGGGCAATCGGCCGACAAAGGCGCTTCCAGCCCATCGAGCAGCTCATAGGAAAGCCGGTCTACTACATGGACTGCCCCGCTGTTGACATCGAGCACAATATAAAAACCGTTGAGATAAAATTTATGAATCATTCCTGGATTATCCTTTCCGCACCGCTCTGTATCAGCATTTTACGGCATGAAAAATTAAGGGACAGTCCCCTGCCCCTTAATTTGAAGCCGATTTGATTGGAGTACTTATTTCTCGCACTTCTGGTTGGCAACCGTGCAGGATGTTTTGCAGGCGGACTGGCAGGACGCCTGACATTCGCCGCAACCGCCTTTGGCAGCGCTCTTCTTCAAATTCGCCTGATTTAACGTTACGATATGTTTCATCACAATATCCTCCTACTGATCTGATGATGCTAAAATTATAGCACACTTATCTCTGCTTTTCAATCTATAATATTGGGAAAATTTAGCCTGTATTGGGTGCCGTAAACCGGTTATCCTATTGGCAGCGGAACAGGATATAAAGGAATGCGTTTGCTGTCCTTCTCCGCAAGCCGTTTATGCGGGGAAGCCCAGCATAAACGGTGTTTTTTTGTGATGGAAACGCTGCGGCGAAGCTTAAAGATACTTAAACAAATAGATTTGCGGCATGTCGTTTTTCCCGTTTACACAAGGGTGGCAGCCAACGGGCGTAAAGCCATAACGAATATAAAACAACAAAGCCCGTCTGTCATCCGGATCGTCGGGCGTATCGGTATACAGACACTCTGCCCCGCGGTTGCGTAGATACTCCTCCGCTTCTTTGCAAAGCATAGTTCCATAGCCTTTGCTTCTGTATTTCTCCTTTACCTCGAACATGGCAATCGTCGCCTTTTTTCCAAAACAATCCACATTTTCAAGGCCTAGATCATGCAGCAGGTAGATGAAGCCAATCGGTTCATCCTCGTCAGAATAAAGGCAAAGTGCCTGCCCGCCGCAGAGATAAAGCGATTTTATATAATTTTTCAGCCACTTCACATGCTGCGGATTCTTTTCATCATAGTGATCACCGCACTGTACTTCAGAAATCTCAAATAAAAAGGTGCTATAAAACATATCTTCCTCTAAAAATCGAAATTTCATTCCTACTTCCCTTTCCTTAACTTTGGAATGCTTTTTATTGGTTTTGCTTGTTTTGAAACAGAATATGTAAATTATTATAGAATAATCTAACGAAAAATCAACTGATAAACTGAATATAATTTTATTTATTCATAAACAAGTCACAGAATTATGTTATGATTATAAACAGAATTTTATGGATACCACCAAGGAGGCAATTATGAGCTGGCAAGAAGAACTGAAAAATAACGTAACAACAATTGAGGAGCTTGCAAAATATATTCCTTTCGAAAGCTCTGAGATTGAAAAATTAGAGTCCATTGTCAAAGACTTCCCGATGTCCATCCCCCGTTATTATCTTTCCCTGATCGATCCAAACGATCCGAATGACCCCATTCGCAAAATGAGCCTTCCGGCGTTGGAAGAGCTCGATGATGCGGGCATGTGGGATACCAGCGGCGAAGCGAGCAACACCAAAACAGAGGGCCTACAACATAAATATAGGCAAACTTCCCTGATCCTTTCCACCAGCAAATGCGCGATGTACTGCCGCCACTGCTTCCGCAAACGTTTGGTCGGTACCTCCGATGAGGAAGTGGCAAAGACGTTTGCCCCGATCCTCGCTTATATCAAGGTGCATCCGGAGATCAACAATGTATTGATTTCCGGCGGGGATTCCTTCTTGAATAATAATCAGGTCATTGCTTACTATCTGAAAGAACTCTCTGTGGTGGATCACCTTGATTTTATCCGCTTTGGCACGCGAATTCCGGTAACCCTCCCCTCCCGCATCACGGAAGACCCGGAGCTGTTGGAAATCCTACAGGAGTATGGGCAGAAAAAGACGATCTATGTTACAACACAGTTTAACCATGCAAAGGAGTTGACGCCGAAGGCGATCGCTTCGATTGATGCGCTTTTGAAAGCTGGCGTCATTGTCAATAACCAAACAGTCCTTTTGCGCGGTATCAACGACGATCCGGATACGCTTGCAGATCTCTTTAATTCCCTGATCCGCAATCGCGTGATTCCCTATTACATCTTCCAATGCAGGCCGGTAACCCATGTGAAAACGCAGTTTCAGGTGCCGCTTGCAGAGGGCGTTCAAATCGTGGACCAGGCAAAAGCAAAGTGTAATGGCTTTAGCAAGCGCATCCGCTATGCGATGTCCCACGAAACCGGCAAGATTGAAATCCTCGGCATGCTGAATGACAAAGAGATGCTCTTTAAATACCATCAGGCAAAGGATCCCAAAAACAACAGCCGCATCTTTACCGTTGCTTTGGAGAATGGTCAGGCCTGGCTTTAAAAGAAAAACTTTATGCAACTTACGCTGTGGGTATTGCAAAATGCAATACCCACTTTTAAAATAAGACAAAACGCACCGAAGAGACGATTCATCCGCTTCGGTGCGTTCTTTTTGGGCTATTCAGCTTTTAATACTGCAATCGTCACGGAATCAGAGCCAATCTCGATCTCTTTTGTCAGGTCAGCCTGTGCCATAGGGACGAACATCAGTTCATCAGCAAGTAGCTCCGCCGCAATATGAGATTGCTGTGCAGCCAAAGCCTCCGAAAGGAAGGCGCTGCCTGTTACAATCGCCGCCTTGATGTGCTGCTCCACCTGATAACCTGCCTCCTTGCGCAGAAGCTGGCACTGGCGGATGATATCGCGCACGGCGCCTTCTGCACGCAAAGCATCGGTCAAAACGGTGTCGAGGGCAATCACCACGCCCTCCCCGCATTCGGCGGAAACGATCCCTGCCTTGGTTTTCGACTGGCGGACAAAGAGCGCTGCATCAAATGTGCCTTCCCAGCCCGGCACAGCGATTTGCTCATCCGCATCGAAGGCCTTCACCATGACCTGCATCTCCTCAGCAGAGAGCGCCTCAAGGGATTGTTTCATTTTATTGACATTTTGCTTGAGCACCGCGCCGGCAGCCTTGAAATTGACGCCTAGATAAGCGTCCTCCAACAGGTTGAAATCCTGGATATACACGATTTCTTTCACGTTGAGTTCATCCAGCACATTCTTTTCGAATACGCGGATTTGATTGGCAACAGCCTCCTCGCAGCAAATATAGAGCTTTTGAAGCGGTTGGCGCACCTTGAGCTGCTGTTCATTGCGCAGGCGCATGGCTGTGGCAATCACTGCGCGGGCGCGCTCTGTCTGCTCGATTACGCCGTCATCTGCAATCCCTTCCAGTGGCTGCGGCCAATCGCTCAAATGCACGCTGATGGGAGTGTTCGGCATCACTTTACGGGTCAGCTCCTGCCAGATATGCTCTGTCATAAACGGGATGATTGGGGACATCACCTGTACGCAGGTATTCAGTGCGTAAAAGAGCGTCCAATAGGCCACCATTTTATCATCCGCGTCCTCTGTTTTCCAGAAACGGCGGCGGTTGGTGCGGATATACCAGTTGGAGATATCGTCTACAAACACTTCAAAATCCTTCACGAGCAGGTAGGTCTTATAATCATCCATGACCTCTGTCGCCCGCTTGATAAAGGCGTTGGTGCGCAGCACCAGCCAGCGGTCCGTCGGCGTAAGTTTGCTGAAATCAGGTTGATAGCCCTCTAAAACAGGCTTGTCAATCTGTGCATAGGTGTTGAAGAAGGTGAAAATATTCCAGAAGGATAACAGCTTGCGGCGCGCCTCGTCGCCCAGATTGTAGCCAAAGCGAACATCGTTCGCCACCGGCGCACCCGCATACATATAGCGGATCGTATCCGCGCCGATCTTCTCCGCGGCCTCGTCAAATTTAATCATGAATCCGGTTTTGGAGAACTTGGAGCCATCCTCTGAAACCACGGTATTATAAGAAAGCACGCGGTCATACGGCGCGCGATCCTCTAAAACAACGCTCATAAAGAGCATGGAATAGAACCACAGGCGCACCTGCTCGCGCATCTCCGTAATCCATTCTGCCGGGTAGTTTTTGCGCCATGCCTCTTTGTCGTCAAAATAGCCGAGCGTGGAGAACGGGACAATGCCTGCATCCAGCCACACGTCGCCGATTTCACTGATGCGGGAAACCTCATGGCCGCATTCCGGGCATTTGATTTTGATCTCGTCAATCCACGGTCGATGCATCTCCGGCAGCGCGTCCACTTTTGCCGGGTCGGTGCTCAGCTTCTTCAATTCCTCCTTGGAGCCGACCACGGTCAGATGGCCGCAATGCTCACAGGGGTAGAATGGCAGCGGCATTCCATAATACCGCTTACGGGAAATATTCCAGTCGCCCATATTATTGAGCCAGTCCTGCATTCTCTTTCCATTGGATGCGGGCTCCCATTTGACCTTTTCGGCAGCGGCGATCAGGCGGGGCTTGAGCTCTTCCGTGCGGATGTACCAGGCGGGCACCAGGCGGAAAATCACCTCAGATTTGCACCGCCAGCAAACCGGGTAGCTGTGCTCATATTCCATCACTTTATAAAGCTTACCGGCTTCCTCCAGCTTTTGGAACACCTCATCTGCAATATCATGGCTGTTTTTGCCTGTCATCCAGCCGAATTTGTCGAGGAATAGCCCCGTGTCGTCTACCGGCATGATCTGTGCAAGGCCGAGCCGGAGGCCAAGCTCATAGTCTTCTACGCCGCACCCGGGCGCAATGTGGACGATACCAGTGCCTTCGTCTGCCGCAACATCCTCCCATGCGACGATGGAATGATCGACCCCCTGCTGCGCCTCGAACTCCGGGAAGCAGGTTTCAAACTTCAGGCCGACCAGTTCATCGCCCTTGAATGCGCGCAAAACTTCCACTTTGTCGTCGCCCAGATATTTGATCGCATTTTTTGCCAGCACGATCGGCTGATCGTCGCTTTTCACTTTCACTTCCACATAATCGATCTCCGGATTGACGGCGAGGGAAACATTGGCGGAAAGGGTCCACGGTGTTGTCGTCCAGGCAAGCATCTTGAAATCGCGATCGACGACCGGCAGCTTGAAGAAAACGGACTTATGCTTCATCATCTTATAAGAGCCGGTCATTTCATGCTCAGAGAGTGAAGTGCCGCACCGCGGGCACCACGGCATGGGCTTATATTCGCGCTCAATCCAGCCGTGCTCGTGGCAGGTTCTTAAAAAATGCCAGATACCGCCAATGTTTTTATCCGTATGCGTGAAGTAGGAGTTTTCCCAATCCATCCATTGGCCCAATCGTTTGGATTGCTCCGTGATAATGCCGGAAAACCGCTGAACACGCTCCACGCACTTGCGCGTGAACTTGTCCATCCCGTAAGCTTCAATGTCTTTTTTCGTCTGGAAGCCGAGCTCTTTTTCCACTTCCACCTCAACCCACAGCCCTTGTGCGTCGAAACCGTTTTGATAGCGGCAATCATAGCCTTGCATGCCTTTATAGCGGATGAACGTATCCTTCAGCGTCCGGCCCCAGGCATGATGGATCCCCATAGGATTATTCGCAGTAATCGGCCCGTCAAGAAAACGGAACATTTCATGCCCATGGTTTTTTTCACGCAGCTTGTTGAAGCAATCATTCTCCTCCCAAAACCGCATGACGCTGTGCTCCAGATCAACGAAGCTGTTTTTTTCTGACTCTGCCAATGTAAGCCCTCCAGTATAGTGAAAATACGATTGCAAATGCAACAAAGTATAAACAATATAATTATACACATGCAAAATGCACATTGCAAGTGCTCCGGCAAGCCGTTCCCTGATTTTATTGCTTTTTTCGGGTACTGGCAGGCGTGGAATGCTGCCTGGATTGCAGGGTATGGATTTGAACGGATACTTGTAGGGAATGGAAATGCGCTCCAATTTTATGAATTTATCATAAATCTTTCTTATTTTATTTGACCTGTTTCCTTTGATATGCTAGGATGAGGTCACCGATGAAATGGGAGGAGGTGCAGCAGCAAGGCAGCTTTGTTTTTGACACAACATTCAAATTCTTGTGAATAGAAAGATACAGGAGGAAGAACCTTGCGAAAAACAAACAAACTGCTTGCGGCCGCACTTGCAATACTCCTTGTGTTCTCTACCATGTCCCTTTCGCTGACGGCGTTTGCACAGGGGGATTCCCTTGCAGAGCGTATCGCAGCATACAGCGGCGACCTGTCCGACGAGGCGGGCGCGGCGCTTGCCAAGGACTACAAATCGGCAAGCGATGCGGAAAAGGATGCCGTGGGCGCAGAAAACGTATTAAAGATGCACCAGCTGGCGCGGGCGCGCGTGCAGGCGACGGGTGGATGGTTTCCCAATTACCCAGTCAATATTCCGAAATTGATTGGCAGCCCCACGGAGCTGCAGCAGCATGCCGCAGCGCTTTATCAACAGATCATGGGCGCCAGTGCAGTGGAGGGCATCAAGCTGACTCCCTCTACCGACTTTACGCAGGCGGCGGCTAAAGCCGCGCTGGAAGCGCTTAACGTTTCTTATGAGACAGCGGAAGAAATTGTACGCGACTATCTCAGCATTTTGGATCAAAAGGGAGAATATTGGGATGCCAATCAAAATTTTGTCGCGTTGAATCAGCTGGCAGTGCTGAACCTGACGGCGGATCTGCAACAAAATCCCTTCCGTGCCCAAAATACAGGAGAAACCCAGGAGCAATATGAAGCGGTGAAAGCAGCAGACGCAGCCGGTCGCTACTGGAGCACGCTTTCTGCGATGTTATTCAGTAAGGAGCAGAAGCAGGCGCTTTCCACTGCGCAGGACATACTCACCGCCTATCAGCGCTTTTTACAGGGCGAGGGCGGCATTGATGCCGTGAAAGCATCCCTTTCCGCTTATGACGGCCTGAATGCGCTCCAGCAGAAGCTGCTTGCTGATTTGAGCTATCCGGTGGCAGTGCTGAAGGGGGAAGCGCATCCCTTCTCTAAGGCCTTGCAGCTGATCCGCGGCGAGGCGATGCAAACGCAGTCCCCCGGTATTCGGCCTGTCGAAAAGCCCCATGTAACCGGATCAATTGCCTATCCGGCAGGGATCACCAAGCAACAGGCGCAGCAGGCGCTCGGCGCGAGCGATGCATTTTTAAACGATGCGTTGAAAATGCTGGTGCCTGCAATTCAGGAAGCGGGCGGCCTGCAGCCGTTTGCGAAAAACCAACTTGCAACCAACTTGATGACAGGCCAAGCGCTCGCTGCGGTTTATACGCAATTAGATTCCCTCATTAACAGCGCGATTTCTGGCCTGCCGGGATTTGTACAAACGCTTGTAAAGCAGCTAATTGGGAACGCGCTACTTCCCGTGGGAGCCGCAGAGCAGCTGACAGAGGAAAAATACGCACAGGCGAAGGCAGCACTTTCCGCAGACGGCCTTACCTGGCAGAATGCGGACCTTTCCAAAGTCGACTGGGGCTTCTCTAATGGGGACATGGAAGGCTTCCTCGATGCGCTGATCGCCGGGCTACGGCCTGTAACAGAGCTGATTTTCGGCACGCAGCTGCTGAGCCTTGTCGGCGTAGACATCGCGTTTGAAAACAAAACGGATAAAGACGGAAACTTCCAATACGGATTGTATGAAAAATTATTCATCCCCATCTATGATGCGCTTGGTATCACCAATGCGCCGACCAGTTCGGCATACACGGCGCAAACGAAGCAGGAAACAGACGCGTCGGGGCATTATGACGCTTACCTGAAGCTCGCCTTTTCCCCCCTGCTGCCGCTGATCGACCGTCTGCTGGAAAACCCGATTGATACCCTTACCGAAAGGCTTCCACATCTGGTGTATGAATCCGGAGAGGTATTTGAAGCCGTCCGCGAGGCTGCTAAATCCATCGGCTTTGGGCTGGAAGATCTGGTGGCCCCCTACCTGAGCTTGGATAGCATCTTCGGGCTTGCGGCGGATGCCGTAAAAAACCTGAATATCAATGGCCAGGCTGTTTCACTTACACTGCCAGAGCCTGATTGGGATACCATCGCTTCCCTCGGGAGCCTGGTGGCCGTTCCCACAGCAGGCGCCGGCTATGCGCAAAAATATGCCGTAAAGGCCGATCAGCCTGCCGTGTTTGTCACACTGCTTCGCTATGTGGAGCAGGTGCTCTCCCAAAATCGGGCTGAGATCGAGCGGTTGATCGGCACGATGGAAGGCGGCGAGGAGTTGCTCCCGATCATCCAAGAGGTTCTCGGCGCCCTGAGTGAAAAGGATGCGCTGACCACGCTCGTCATCGAGCTGCTTGCGCCTCAGGAGACGGATCCCTCTGATCCGGATCACGGAGAGGAGCCCGATGAGGATGACGATTTCTTCCCAGAGGAGAATGAAACCAACAACGGTAACACCTCCATAGACGATATGGATGAAACGGAAAACCCCGGTACGGGAGGCACTGCCTTCCCGGCGGCCCTTTTGGCAATTGCCGCGGGCGCAGGCGTTATTCTAATCCTCAGCGGAAAGAAACGCTCCGGGAAACACTAAAACCTGCAATCAATATAAAACGATCCCTTTGCCCTCCTGGATTGACCAGCTGGGCAAAGGGATTTTTTCGCTAGAATCCTTTACTTTTCACGCGGCGTGACAGCTACCCAGATTTCACTGTGATAATCTGGATCGCCCATATTGCCGTCTGAATAAAGTTCCAGGTCATAGTTCCCCAGTGGCTCATATTCTGAGGTCGAAAAGAATTCAGCGAAGATACGGTGCCAAAGCTGCTGGATTGCATTCGGCATGGTGCCTGTGGCGTCAAAGACTCCGCGCCGATCAAAGAGGGGAAGTTCTCCTTTTGGCGGCTATCCTCCATACAAAGGCCCACGATATTGCTGCCGATCGTTCCATGCTCTTCCCTGTGCTCACACAGCCATTGGATCGTGCCATCCCGGTGGCAGCGCTCCCAAAAAGCCGGGATCTCCTCCCGATTTTTTTCATCCTCCTCACTGCACCGCGTGCCCTTGGCGACAATCCGGAAGGAATCCTTGTTTGCAATTCTGTACTGCATACGTTCTCCGCCTTTCATCGATATTTAAATGGACAGGCGTGCAAAGGAAGTGAGCGGAGCCAGAGTTAAACGGGCGGCAGATGGCGTGATCCCATGGAACCGTGTGAAGGCGCGCGTAAAGCTCTCCGGCGTTTCATAGCCGTATTTCAGCGCAAGGTCGATCACCTTCTGATCCGTCGCCAGAAGCTCCGAGCCCGCCAGTGTCAGGCGGCGATTACGGATATATTCACCTACCGTATAGCCGCATAGGATCGAGAAAACACGCTGAAAATAAAACGGAGATACATATGCTTCGCGCGCCACGTCCTCATAAGAAATCTGTTCTGTCAAATGCGCTTCAATATAATCGACCGCCCGCTGCAAGCCCATGATCCAATCCATCTTCCAAAGCCTCCTGTCTTGCTTTTATCTTAGCGGAATATCGGAATTTCTTCTCAACTTTTTGTGCCTCATGTTGTCACTTCGCTGTATCAATCCACTGCTGCCATATTTCCGGGCAGTAGCCAACGGTTACATGTTTCCCATTGCGTACAATGGGCGTTTGAATAAGTTTTTGATTTTCGAGCAGCTTTTCCTGCCGTGCACCGTCTCCTGCCAAATAGCGCAGCAGCAGAGCGTCAGGATCTTTTGACTTTGTGTCGATCAGCTTTTCCAGGCCGCCGACAGCCGCCTTGACGCGCTCAAATTCTCCTTTGCTCATCCCGTATTTCACCAGGTCCACAAACTGATATTTGACGCCCCTCTCTTTGAAAAAGCGCTCTGCCTTTTTAGTATCGAAGCATTTTGGTTTGCCAAAAATTTGAAGATTCATCTTTTTTACCCCTCCTCAAGACAAGTAAAGCGCGGCACCTGCCGCCCTTGATACTCTACCGTCTGAAACCACATGGCGGCCGGTCGGGCCCAGAGCGTGTGCTCCCCATACAACGCCTGATAAACCACCACTTGCTCCCCCGTTTCCGAGTGAGTCGCTATGCCAATCACGCGGTATTCTCCGCCTTTAAAATGCCTGTATATTCCGCTTTGTATCTCCATGGGATATAGCCTCCTATCGAATTTCAATGCCGAGCAGCTTTGCCAGTTCGCAGGCCTGCTCCATGGTTACAATTGCACCGCGCAATTCGGGGATGGTGACGCGGATGCCCTCAAGATCATCTGAGGTAAGATCGACTCCTTTTAAAGGCGTATGCAGCAACTCAGCTCCCCTCAGCCTGCAATCTTCAAACAGGGTTTTCACCAGTTTGGATTCTTGCAAATTGGCTTGAGAGAGGTCACATTTAGAAAACAGGACTTCCTTACATCTTGCCCGGGAAAAGGCAGCCATCCGTGCAGGACTGTTTTCAAAAATACATTGCTCAAAGGAGGAATCAGAAAAAAGAGCACCCGACAGCTTGCAGTTGATAAAGCGAACGCGGCGAAACAGACAACGGTCAAAAAAGGAACTTGAAAAATCACAGCTTTCAAACTCCACATTGAGAAAGTAAAGTTGCTCTCCTTTACATTTTCCAAAGCGGCAGCTGGTAAATCGGCATTCCTTCAGGGAAATGATCCGGAGCGCTTCCGCCGGAGCTATGCCCCCCTCGAAGTGAATTCCAGCCAAATCGGATTCCTCCTCCACCGCTTGACGCAGGACTTTTTCCATATCCTTTTGGGGAATCAGCCGTTCCGGCAGGATCGGGCCACGGATTTGCAGCATAAAAAACATCCTTTCAAAAAAAATAGTCGAAAAAATAGCGCGGGACGGCAACCATCCAGCGCTATCGTTTAACCCATCGGGGGATTATTTTGTGCCAAAAATACGGTCGCCCGCATCGCCGAGGCCGGGGAGGATATACCCGTGGTCGTTGAGCTTTTCATCGAGCGCTGCGCAGAAAATATCAATATCCGGATGGGCTTTGCACAGCGCGTCAAGCCCTTCGGGCGCAGCGATAATGCCCATGAATTTGATCGTTTTGGGGCCGCGTTTCTTAATCTGGCTGATTGCATCAATGGCAGAGCCGCCGGTTGCAAGCATCGGATCGAGAACGATCACCTCGCGCTCCTCAATATCAGCAGGCAGCTTGCAATAATATTCCACAGGCTGAAGCGTATCCGGGTCACGGTAGAGGCCGATGTGGCCCACGCGTGCGGAGGGAACCAGCGCCAGCACGCCATCCACCATGCCAAGCCCTGCGCGCAGAATTGGGACGAAGGCGAGTTTTTTACCGGAAATAACGCGGGTTTTGGCCACGCTCACAGGGGTTTCAATCTCCACCTCTTTCAGGGGAAGATCGCGGGTGGCCTCGTAGCACATCAGCATTGCAATTTCACTGACCAGCGCGCGGAATTCTTTGGAGCCTGTGTTTTTATCACGCAGCAGGGTGAGTTTATGCTGGATGAGCGGATGGTTGGTAATTGTAACGTTTCCCAAATTCAACGACCTCCAATGATTTCTTTCTCGTTGCGATTATACACCTATCCATGGAAAAAGACAAGAGCCGACGACCCGACTTTTCCCTGGAAAACCGCTATAAAAACAGCTCGTTATCGCGGCGCAGGGCCTCCACGGGTGCAAGCTTTGCGCGAATTGCCTCCTTAGCCTGCGCTGGCAGCGATCGGGCAGCCTTTGGGCAAACCGCGATGCACCGCATGCAGAGGATACAGATTTGCGCCTCTGTCCGTTCCGGCTGTGCCGCTGGGATCGCCCCAACCGGGCACTTCTCTACACAGATGCCGCAATGGATACAGGCGGACGATACCTCAGGCACGACTGGCATCTGTTTCCATACTTTATAGGGCCTGTTCCCCGGCACTTCGGGGGAAGAAAATCGGCCGGAATCGTATTTTTTTATGATTGCCTGAGCAAATTTGCTGATCTGCTTCTGATCCTCCTGGTCTGGCCTCCCGGCCGCAACCGTACGAACCATGGAATGCTCCGCCAGCAGCGCAGCGGATGCGACCACCTGAAAGCCCTGCCGCTGCGCCGCATCGTTGAGCTCCAGCAACGCGTCCTCATAAGCGCGGTTGCCATAAACGGCGGCTGTAATCGCCTTGGTGTGATTGCCTGTAAAGCGGGCCAGCCTCTCCAAAAAATAGGCTGGCATCCTGCCGCCGAAAACGGGGCCGGCAATCAAAACGGTATCGTTCTCCCCAAAGTGCATCGCTTCCCCCTGCGGAAGCGATAGATCAATTTCTGTTATTTTCTCCGCCAGCCCCTGCGCCAACAGGCGCGCGGCGCGCAGTGTGTTGCCCGTAGGGCTGAAAAAAAGCATTGTGAGGGCTTGCAGCATGATAAAAAATCCTTTCTGTGCGCATTATTTCGTTTTTCCTTGGAAGAAAAGGCGGCTAAAACGTTGCCTACAGGTATTCGGCCATGTTTCACAATACGGTGCGTACCACATTGTTTCAAGCATCCCCTGGTCTTGGGCCTTTCTTTTCACCCATCCAACGCCTTTTCAAGAAGCCCAAATCCGGATTGATAGGATTCCGCAAGGACTTCTGCCGCAGTTTTCAGCGCGGTTAGGTTTGCCATATCATCGTTAGTATATTGCTCATCCCCCAAAATCTGGATCATCAGAGCATATATCGTGTCCGTTTTCTTCTTTGCTCGTGCAAAAAAAGGCTGAATCTCTTGGCAGCCGCTTGGCACAGTGATTTCTTCAAAGCCAGCCATCCTTTTCGCAAGCGCACTGGCCGCAGCATTCCCCGCTTCGATATCGCCGCTTTGCAGGCTGGCAGTAAACGCGCGTATTTGCTGCGTACAATCGTTTTCAAAGGCTTTCATGCTGTTTTGATACTGCTGCATTGAAAGGCGAAGCGCGCTGTTATCCGGCGCGGTGCTTTCTGGTGGCTTTCTCTCGCCGCAGCCCAGAAAGGAGAGGAACAACATCGCAAGCAGTAAAACGGCCGCTAATTTCTTCCACTTCATAAATGAAACGCCGCCCCCTTAATCTTGATACAAGTTTGCCTCATATGGGCGCATCACCGCGCCTTCTCGCCGCGTTGTGTAATTGGAATAGAGAAGCGTTCCGCGCAGGCCTGTGTTCACATTTTTCACTGCTTTCCCGGTCAGGTTCAGTTCAATATAAAAGCGCTGCCCATCCATCCGCCGGAAATAACAAAGCAAACCTTTAGGGGCGGCTTTTACGGGGATAACGTCTCCATAAATCAACGCGGGATTCTCCTTGCGCAGTGCAATCAAAGAGCGGTAAAAATGAAGCACAGAATCAATGGCGCTCTCCTCATCGGCAGCATTGATTTTGTAATAATCCGGGTTTACCTGAATCCAAGGCGTACCTTCTGAAAATCCAGCATTTTTCTCTCCGCTCCACTGCATCGGCGTGCGCGCATGGTCGCGGCTGCCGCTGAGCACGGTTTGAAACGCTTCGGCAGACGATTTGCCTTCTTCAATCAGCTTATGATACAGGTTGACGCTCTCCACATCACGCAATTCGTCAATGGAGGCAAACGGCGTATTGGTCATCCCAAGCTCCTGGCCCTGATAAATAAATGGCGTGCCCTTCAGCGTCATCTGAAGCATGGCGAGCAGTTTGGCGATCTCACAGCGGTAAGCGCCATTCGGATCGATTTTAGAGACCATGCGTGGATGGTCATGATTTTCAAAAAAAACCGTCGGCCAGCAATGATTCCCATATTCCAGCTGCCATTCCATCAGATTTTTGGCCATGGGCCGCAGATCGAATCGATAATCCTGAAAGCGCTGTTTACCGGGATTGTCCATATGGTCAAAGGAAAATACCACATCCAGCTCGCCTCGATCGTCCCCAGTCATCAAGCGGCTCATCTGGAGGCCGGTGCCCTGGCATTCGCCCACTGTAAAGGCATCAAACTTGCCAAAAGAATGTTCCCGCAATTCCCGCAGGTATTGATGCAGGTGCGGGCCGTAGAAATAATGCTCGCAGCCTTTGAAGCCCATGAGGGAGCCGATCACTTCATTCCCGTCCGGTAATCCTTCCTTTTTGGAAATAAAGCTGATCACATCGAGCCGGAAACCGTCGATCCCCTTTTCCAGCCACCAGTTTGCAATTTGAAACAGCTCTTTGCGGACTGCTTCATGATCCCAATTAAAATCCATCTGTTTCGAGCTGAAGAGATGCATCGCCCACTCGCCGCGTTCCGGGTAATAGTTCCATGCCGGGCCGCTGAAGATCGAATCCCAGTTATTCGGCGGGATCCCTTCCCCTTTGCCCTTTCGCCAGATATAAAAATCACGATATGGCGAATCCGGGTCTGTGACAGCGCTGCGGAACCATTCGTGCTCATCGGAGGAATGATTGATGACCAAATCCATAATCAGCCGCATGCCCCGCGCATGAACTTCGCTGAGCAAATGGTCAAAATCCTCCATCGTGCCGAATTCCCGCATAATTTTGCGATAATCGCGGATATCATAGCCATTGTCATCGTTGGGGGAATCATAAACAGGCGAGCACCAGATCGCATCCACGCCCAAAGCTTTGAGATAGTCGAGCTTTTCGATAATCCCGTTGAGATCCCCAATTCCATCTCCGTCAGAATCCTTAAAACTGCGGGGGTAGATTTGGTAAAACACGGCTTCTTTCCACCACTTATGTACAATTGGCGCGTGATCGTCCAGCGGGCGCTCTGTTTCACTGTTGAGCAGGCCGAGCAGCGCATCGATAAAGCCATCGTCCAGTTTGCCAAACGACAGCTTTTTTAGGCTGTTGATTTTCAAAGAACCCAAAGGCGTAGCCGTCAGTATTTTGTCGCTCAACCCGAGCGAATAAAATGCCTTTGCTAAAATATCGTGCCCGGCAGGCGTTTTTAACACATCCTTTAACCTTGTTTCCTTTGTAACCATCCATTCCTGCATTGACAATAGCCTCCTATCCGTTGGCCTTTGATAAATGAGAAACCTAGCATGTCTCTCATCCGCCTATAAAACATATCTTATCTCCATCCGTATTTGCCTGCCTTTTGATTTTTCAAAGTTAGACAAAATACTTGACAATATCATAACGTATTCAGATGTTTATTACAATAGCAGGCCCAGCTTTTATGCTCCAATTCATTTTATTAGATCATATTAAAAGGAAAGCCTGCTGTATCTGCCGTATCCCAATTTCGAATGCGCATATACTCTTTTGTGATCTGTGCCATTTGCAGATCGTTTACTTGACCGATACATTCTTTCAAATCTTCCTCTTGAAAATATATGGATATGTTAGAATTCACCTGATGTTCAACGACGGGCAACCCCTCCATCGGTTTCAAGTTAACAATCACGAGGACATCGGCGACCTGATTTTGGATTCGCCAGAGTTCCCATGCGCTGCATTTACGCATTGTACCATCACCTCTGGTACAATCATATATTATTTAATTTAGTTTTGTATAGTTTTGTGAAATAATTTCACATAAAAATAACTAAAAATAGATTCATGCATTGGGAATATAGCCATCATGTAGCTGAGTTATCCCCTTTAATCCGGCACCGATATGAATTGCAGAAGTAATTCAAGTTTTTACACAGCGGCTTTGTATAAATAATAAATAATCTGTCCATTGTACCGCATAGAATGAATTATCTTAGAAAACAGGTGCTGCTCATGAAAAAAACAAAGCGATTCCTTTGGGATACCGCCATGTTGACCATAGCCGCTCTTTTTATGCGGACAGTCGGCGTATCTTTCAATGTATACCTGACCAACCAGCTTGGTGCTGCTGGAATCGGGCTCTTCCAGCTGGTCATGACGGTTTTCTCCATGGCGATTACATTTGCATCTTCCGGAATCCGGCTGGCGGCAACCCGGCTCGTGGTAGATGCCATAAGCAAAGATCAAGCAGATGTCAAGAAGGTGCTTCGCCGATGCCTGCTCAGCATTCTTCTGGTTGCTTTTGCCGTCGCGTTGATTCTTTATGCCAGTGCGGATCTCATCAGCCAGCATTGGCTGTATGACAGCCGCACGACACGGCCTCTGCGCCTGCTTTCACTCAGTCTCCCGTTTATTGCAATGTCCTCCGCGTTGAGCGGGTATTTTACCGCAATCCGCAGAGCAGGTGCCTATGCAGGCGTACAGGTGCTGGAGCAGCTTGTGCGGGTAGCGTCCACGGCAGGTTTTCTGCATATGCTTTCCAGCCGCGGCTTGGAGGCCTCCTGTATCGCAGTCGTATTAGGAAGCTGCGTTTCCGATCTCATTTCGTTTCTGATCTCGTTTTTACTCAGCAGATGGACGGTGCGCAGGCAAAGGAATCAGTACCGGGCCATGCCGCATCTCAACCGCAGGTTGCTGCGCATTGCAGTTCCGGACGCGGTCGGTGCGTGGGTACGCTCTATTTTACTGACCATTGAACATTTGCTGATTCCTATCGGGTTTAAAAAATCGGGGATTTCCAGTGAAAATGCTCTGGCAACTTATGGGACGATTCACGCAATGACCCTCCCTGTGCTGCTCTTCCCCTCCTGTATTCTCAATTCACTGGCAAGCCTTTTGGTGCCTGAGATAGCGGAATACCATGCTTTGCACCAGACAAAGCGGATCGACGGCATCATCAACCGCGTCCTTTATGCCGCGCTGCTGTTTTCCCTGCTGGTAGCGGGCATCTTCTATGCCTATGCAGGGGAATTATCGAACGCAGTTTATCACAGTAGCGATACTAAGCCGTTTCTGCAGCTTCTCGCTGTGCTGGTGCCTGTGATGTATTCGGACATGGCGGTTGATGGGATGCTCAAAGGGCTCGATCAACAGTTGAGCTCCATGCGGTATAACATTATCGACTCCGGTTTGTGCGTCATTTTGGTCTATTTTCTCATCCCTCGCTATTCGGTCAAGGGATATATCATCACCCTGTTTGTCAGCGAGATTCTCAATTTTTACCTCAGCCTGCGCAGGCTGATCCGCGTCAGTGCGCTGCGCCTGCACTGGAAACAGATTTTGAATCCACTTTTATGCATGGCTTGTGCCGTGACCGGTGTGAGGCTTTTTGCAACGCTGCTTCCTGCACCCTTACCCGGCTCTATCCCGTGGCTGGTCGGGGCCATTCTGGCGACAAGCTGCGCATATTTGCTGGCGCTTCGCTGCTCCGGCGGCATCACACAGCAGGATCTCCGCTGGTTTGCCGGAATATTTCGGCCGGAACGAAAAGCTGCTATGTCTATAGCCAAAAAGAACACCGGCGTATCGATTTGATACGCCGGTGTTCTAGATTTCATTGATAATTTGCCCCGCATCCGTTATAATCCCAGAGATTCAAACTCCAAGAGAAACCTTCCATGCCAGTTCCCGCGCCGACGCCGCCTGCGCATTGCTTAACGTGCATCGTTGCATAAACCGTTTTCCTTTTTCTCAGATGCGCCGGTCCAAGCGGTCTGTATAGTCTTCTTTAAAGGATTTAAAATGATGATTTTCCAGCTCATAACGGATTCGTTCCATGAGCGTGTTGTAAAAATAGAGGTTATGCATCACACACAGCCGCATGGCGAGCATTTCCTTCGCCTTAAAAAGATGGCGCAAATAAGCACGCGAATGTCGCTGGCACGTGGGACAGTGGCATTCCGGATCGATCGGGCCCAAATCACACTCATATTTTGCATTATTCAGGTTGATGATCCCATCCCAGGTGAACAGGTGCCCATGGCGTGCGTTACGGCTTGGCATTACGCAGTCAAACAGATCAACGCCTCGGCTGACGCCTTCCAGGATGTTCCCCGGCGTTCCGACGCCCATTAAGTAACGGGGCTTGTCCTTCGGCATATAGGGTTCCACCGTGGAAATCACGCGATACATCTCTTCCTTCGGCTCCCCGACCGCTAGGCCGCCGATTGCGTATCCATCCAAATCCAGTGCGGCGATCTGCTTCATATTTTCAATCCGCAGGTCGTCAAAGGTACAGCCCTGGTTGATCCCAAACAGTAATTGCTGGCGATTGAGCGTGTCCGGCAGTGCATTCAGCCGCTGCATCTCCGCTTTACATCGGGCAAGCCAACGTACCGTTCTGGCGCAGGATTGCTCCGCATATCGGTATTCCGCTGGGTTTTCCACGCACTCATCGAACGCCATCGCAATGGTGGAGCCAAGATTTGACTGGATGCGCATGCTCTCCTCCGGCCCCATAAAGATTCTGCGGCCGTCGATATGGCAGGCGAAGGTGACTCCCTCTTCCTTAATCTGGCGCAGCTTCGCAAGGGAAAACACCTGAAAGCCGCCGCTGTCGGTCAGAATCGGGCCCTGCCAGCCGGTGAAAGCATGGAGTCCTCCTAAATCCCTCACCAGATCGTCGCCCGGGCGCACGTGGAGGTGATAGGTGTTGCACAACTGCACTTGACAGTGAAGCTCTTTCAGATCATAAGCGGAAACGGCGCCTTTGATCGCGCCGCAGGTGGCCACGTTCATAAACGCGGGCGTTTGGATTACGCCATGCACCGTGGGGAATTCACAGCGCCTGGCGGCTTTCTCCTGCGAGAGGATTTTTAACATAGGATCGTCCTTTCCAAATGGTGATCTTGCGATGTATCAACGATGTATCAAAGAAATTGTAAATGAGCGAAAACTCGATACGGAAACCGTTTTTCCCGTATACGCACAAAATACCCCGCTGAAAAATGACGTTGCCGCCTCGCAGTAGGAGGCGTTTCGCACCGACAGGCATTTTTCCAATGCGTCAAACGATTTGTTTGACGCTATTATCCCATAATGCGAAGCATTCCTATCTAAAAAATGGCGTTGCCGCCGTGCGGCAGGAGGCGTTTCGCGCCGACAGGCATTTTTATAATGCGTCAAACGATTTGTTTGACGCTATTATACCTCAATCATGGTGGAGAAAACAAGAGCACAACGCGATGCATACTACATTGAAAGCAATCGTACGGTGCTTTGTCTCCACACCTTTTATAATTTTGAAACAAAATGGCGGCAATTTTGTTTGCCGCCATTTGTTACATTTTGTAAAATAGAAACATACTAAATGCTGACAAAAGCTGTTCCAGTGGCCGTGTTATTTGCAGCTTTCGCTTTGCAAAATGGCTTCGATGCAGCTATGCTCCGCCAGCTCTTGCAAAAGCAGGGCGTTGTTTTCTGCCTTTGCGTATGCGGAGATTGTTTTGATGTTTTCGATGTCGTCCTCCCCCATCGCATGATCCTTATAGTTCCGCACGGCAGCCCGGATTTTCAGCGCCCGGATATAATCCGCATGTTTCTTTTCAGAAAGATCATAAAACAAGACCGGAATCACACAGATTACAGAGGCGATAATACCGAGCCAGGTAACGCTTCGGAACGTGGCCTGCATGATCTGGGGATTTTTCAGAGCAATATCGATATTATCGCCGAAGCCCACACCGCCAAAGGACATGAAAATCGGCATCAGCGCGCTGGTGAAAAAGCCGAAGAGCGTCATGATAAAGTTATTTAAATTCTGCCAAAAGCCCTCTAGGCGCTTTCCGGTTTTCCACTGCTGGTAATCCAATACATCCGGCACCATGATGGCAGAAATATAGCTCAGCCCGTTAAACAGATTTTGGAAAAAGATCGCAACCAGCATCAGATAAGGGCTGTGGAGGGTAAATAGCTGCATAAAGGCCATAACCGTAAAGCCAATGGTGGAAAGAATCATCACATTGCGTTTGCCCAGCTTTTTGATCAAAAAAGGCCCTAAAAGCATGCCGGGAATCAGGGCGTTGTTGAGCAGCATGTTGCAAATGGTCAATACAAAGGCGCCGTCCTGCCCGCCGATGGCATAATTACAAATCCACAAATACATGTTGATATTACCACGCACACCGACGGCAATGGAGAAAATTGTAATGATCCAGAAATATTTGTTGGTCAGAAGCTGCTTTGCGCCCTCTGTAAATTTTACCTTTGCGACGTATTGTTTATGTACGACGGTGCGTTCCTCCGTGCCGAAGTAGGCAAAGAAAACGAACAAAATGCCTCCGATACCGCAAATTGGGAATGCCCACCGGTAGAGCATGATGTTATTCATTGGGTCTTTCTCACCAGCAAAGAAAATGCCCGCGACCAGAGGGATAATAATATTGACAATGGAGCTGGGCAGGTTGGAAATCAGCCCCTTAAAAGCGCCGATGTTCGCACGCTCCTGCGAAACCGGCGAGATCGTTTGCTCAATCCCCTGTAAGCACTGGGTCAGCAGGGTATAGAAAAATGTACCGAGCTGAATCAGGAGGAACATCACAGCGGTGCCAACTGTTACGTCAATGTGTGACGCTGCAACGCCGAATACCGGCATCGCAGGGATATCGAAGCTAAAGAAGGCCTGCGCAATCCAGCTTTCCGGTATAAAGGGAATAAACGTGAAGCACAGCACGGTGAGAATCGAACTCCACGGCAAAAAGGGCTTGAACTTTCCTTTTTTGTAATTGGAATTATCAATCAGCATCGATAGGATGGGAGCCCGAATCAACCCCAGCACGGAAGCGATGATTCCAGCCACAAAAATAAAGCCGGTAGAAACCTTGAAATAACTGATCATCATCGGGATATTAATTGCGATCGTCGTCCAGCTGATAATAACGCTGAGGAAGGACAGGGAGCCGCTGCCGAGCGCAAGGTTCAGGAACTCACGGTAATTGACAAAATAGCCCTCCGGCGGTGTTTTCCAGTGCAGTTTGAGCCGGTTAAGCCCTTCCCTTGCCTTTTGGAAAATTGCATCCGTTTTCATACGATATTTCCCCCTTGATATAAATTTTTCAGCTTTGCAATTTAGAAAAGATTTTCTTGATCTGATAAAATGAGTCTACCCGATTTGTCCGGCGGCAGGTTGATCACCATCCGGTTTTGATTTTTTCTGAAGATTTCCATTTTATGCACTGTTTCTGCAACATCAATGGGGGGATCGAGTTCGTATGTGTCGGGAATAAAACCATTTCCCGTTTTGCCGCGAGCAAATGGTATACTCCAATGGCAGGTAATATTGGCGGCCCCGAGAGGTAAATATCTTAGAGCCGTTTTTTGCGCACAGTAAGGATCCCACAGCCTGAAGTCGGAGGAAAACATTCGAATTGGGTCACTCTTTCGTTGCCGCTCCGGCAGATAACGATTGGAGGGATTGCCCTTTTTATGATTCTATCTGCCAATGGTCAAATTTACACCAAACTGACAGCTGGGCTGCATCGTTTTCACCAGGCTATACAGGCGATCCAACCGCCAAGCCTCACAGCGCTTATCCCAGCCGCCATCTAACCACAGTTCCATGACTTCTCCATATTTTTCTATCCAGCAATTCCTTTAGCTGTCGCTCCATATAACAAACGTAGGCTTCATCGTCGCTGTAGCGTGTCTCACGCCGATCCGAAGAATAATAGAGCCCTATTTTCACGCCATATTTCCGGCATGAGGCAGCCAATGCGGCCACGACAGATCATTGGGTGAAAACCGCTTTCCATGCCGGTATGCAGTATGCGATCCTGACAGCGAAGCACCACGATGGTTTTTGCCTGTGGGACACAGATACATCCAAGTACGGCGTCCGGCACTGTGCAAATCAAACATCTGTATCGATTGTTTCCGGCAGGTAACTTGTTGGCAGGGAGCTGTCGGATCAATCCGTGTTGATCCCAAAGTGGAGAAACATGCCAAACCAGTTGGTACGAATCCGGAGAAACCCTGCTGAACGGGAGGTATGCTGAGGGAGGCCTGGCAGTCTATGATCTTTTTGCCAAGCTCCAAACGCCTGCGCACAAAATCTTCGCTCTGTATGGGCAGGGCCCCTTCAAAATCGGTCATAGCCTGCCATGAGTAATACGCAGGGGCTAAAGGAAATACAGTGCATCCTCACTAGAAAATCCGACCGTTTTCAGTGTATCATACCACACTGTTTCTATTCCTACAATAGCTAAAGGCATATTAATTTCATTTAGTGCAAAAAAGTCAATTTCCTTTTCCCAACGCTCCCAATCCCAAAAGGCTATGGAATAGCCGAACGTACAGTAATTATACATTGCACGGTATTTTGAGGGATAACGTACCGAACCATTTTGTGAGCAACCGGCAGCCGTTATAGCAGATGCATTTTTGGAAATTCCCCATCCGCCTCTTCAATCACAACATCCCGGACGCACCCACTCTCATATCAATTCTTTGCATCGTCACTGATGAGAATATTGTTCATTGTTGTACGGATAAACTTGTTATGAATCCGCACCCTGCCGCGTATCGTCGGGAGAAGCCCCCGCGTGATGATCCATACTTTTTCTTTCCTTCTTTTGTTCCACTATAGTGGAACAAAAGAACAAATTTCATATGTTTTTTGCACAAGGAACCGGAATAAAATTGTGCAGAACGTAAAATTATAGGTCATAATAAACAAAACAAATGTTTAAGTGCAACATTTCGACATTTTTTTCGTTATATAAAATAGAGGTACGATTATTTTTAATATACTTTATAGGAACTAAATAGGAAGGATGATCTCATTGGAATTTTCAGATCAATTAAAACAATTTTCAAAGCGCGTTGCCTCTATGAGGGATTCGATTCAAACCGAAGAGGCAACCAAAACGTCGCTCATCATGCCCTTCTTCTCCTTATTGGGCTATGACGTGTTCGATCCAAATGAATTCGTGCCCGAATTTACTGCTGACGTCGGGATTAAGAAAGGTGAAAAGGTCGATTACGCGATCGTCAATGAAGGGCAGCCCGTTATTCTGATTGAAGCAAAGTGGGCTGGTGAAAAACTGGACCGTCATGATTCGCAGCTCTTCCGTTACTTCGGAACTACTTGCGCCAAATTTGCAATATTGACAAACGGCGTCATCTATCGTTTTTATACAGACCTCGATGAGCAAAACAAAATGGATGAAAAGCCCTTCCTAGAAATCAATATGTTGAATATAAAGGGAAGTCAGGTCAGTGAACTCGCTAAATTCCAAAAATCCAATTTTAATATTGAAGCAATTGTGGATACTGCATCCGAATTGAAGTATACTAATGAGATTCAAGCGCTTTTTGCGCAGGAGTTGCAGGATCCCTCTGACGAGTTTCTTCGATTCTTTCTCAATTCCGTTTATTCCGGCGTAAAAACACAGTCCGTTATGGAGCGGTTCCGTCCAATTCTAAAGAAAGCATTAAATGATTATATCAGTGAACTGATGAATGATAAGATCAAAAACGCCTTGAATGTTGAAGCGCCGCAGCCCGAAGCAGTAAATCCCTCTGAAATACCTGACGAGACGGAAAAAAAAGATACAGCCCCTCGGCATGAAGATAAGATCGTTACGACGGCAGAAGAACTTGGAGCATACTTCATTGTCAAAATGGTTTTGAAAGATACTGTGCCAACACAGGATATTACATACAAGGACACTGTGAATTATATTGGCATCCTGTATCAAAACAAGGTAACAAAGTGGATTTGCCGCCTTATTTTGAACGCATCGCGTAAAATTTTAATCCTTCCAGATGAGAATAAAAAAGAGGTTCGTTATTCGCTTGATTCCATTTATGATATCGAAAATTATAGGGATCAGTTAATTGGAGTCGCCAAGAGATATATGTAAGCCTTTTAATTAAGCAAAGTGTGAACCCCACGCAAACATAAAAATGCAGGGAAATTCGCGCCTGATTTTCAGTTTTTACCTTGCTTCTCTCTTTTTTGCAGGTCAATCGGTTGCAAAAAATTGTAAAGTATGCTGTAATGGTCCTGTGATTGCAGGTAACATGTTATCTGTTTTTGCAGTCGCCCCCGCGCGGGGGCATGGATAGAAATGAGGAATAATGTGGCCATCAGCGAAGATGCACGCAAGTATTGCCCCAATCCCAAAAATCCGACTGAGGGCCTGCGTCTCAAATCAAACGGCGTGTGGGAAAAAGGCGAGATGATTCAGGGGAAGAGGAAAAGCTTCTCCAGCAAGGACCCGGTGGAGGTTTGGAAAAAGCGCGCGCAGTATATGGCAGTAGCGCAAGAAGAAAGAGAGCGGACGGAAACCGAGCAAAACAGCGGCCCTTTGTTTGAAGAGGTGGCGGATCGTTATGAAGAGCAGCTTTTGGAACGGAAGTATGGCACGCAGCGGGCTTATCTCCCAGCGCTAAAAAGGGCCCGTAAGCGGTTCCAAGGCCGACGCATGAAAGAGATCGAGCCATGGGAGATAAAAGCCTTCCTGAACGATTTAGATGGTATGGCGCATACTACCGTGAGTAATCAAAAGACTGTTATCAACGCAATCTTTCAGCTCTACATTGAGGATCCGAAATGGCATGGAGATTATAATCCATCCAAAATGACGACTATGCCGCGCGGACTTTCCCGCAGCCGACGCGAACCGCCGAAGGACGATCAGGTGCAAATCGTCAAAAATGCTATCGACGATCCCGATGCGCTGCCCGCCATCATCTACCTCTGCACCGGGGAACGGCGCGGAGAGGGCTGCGGAATCCAGCTGAAGGATATCGATTTTGAACATAATATCATCCATATCACCAAGGCGGTGGAGTGGATCTCCAATCAGCCGCATATTACTGGAACCAAGACGTCGGCGGGCGTCCGTCAAGTTCCGCTGCTGCGGCTGCTCAAGGATGCGCTGGAACCATACCGCGAAATGCCCCCGGAAACCTACATCGTCGGCTTGGGGCAGAAGCCGGTGACAGCATCCTGGTATCACCGCCACTGGGCAAGTTTTTGGCGCAAGCACGGTCAGGCCCGCCCGATCACGCGCACCTATACCCGAACCCGCAACGGCAAGCAGTATACCTACCATCAAACGGATTGGGTGGCGGAGGTATGCGCCCATCAGTTTCGACACGAATATGTCTGCATGTTGGTGGAAGCAGGCGTGCCGGAGGATATCTCGATGCAACTCGTGGGGCACGCGAATCAAAAAATGATCCATGAGGTATATTTGCATTTGAAGGCCAGCATGCTGGAAAATGCTACGCAGCTGCTCAACGAACACTTAAATTCAAAGAAAAGATAATGAAAGGTCGGGTGTTGCGACAACGCCCGGCCTTAATTCTAGTTTTAATCCGCATTTAGTCCGTAATTGGTCCGTAATTTTATAACCTTTTTCGGCCTTTTCATGCCTGAACCTGCCACAAGGAGAAAAAGAAAAATCCCTGTAACTACGTGATTCAACGTAATTACAGGGATTCTTAAATGGTCCGAGTGGCGAGACTTGAACTCACGGCCTCTTGACCCCCAGGCATGACTTGTGAACGTAGATACGTCGTTTTAAGACCGATTTGTCAGCAACGTGTTAGCAACCTCTAAAAATTAAGCCTTATTCAGTCCTTTTTGTCGCGCAGTTCCTCGTCCGCCTTCGGCCTATTATAGCTCATGGCAAGCCTGCTATCCTGCACGCCCTTTGTGGTGGGGTCGCTGATGATTCCAATCGACGCCGGGATCATCAGGAGCAGCTGCACGACCTCCCGCCGCTCGACGGAGGGCTTTTACATGTTAGACCAGCTGTGACAACAGCCACGTCACAAACGAGATAATTGCAATCGGGATTGATACCAGCATTCATATCACCTCACAATCATTGCCGCTATAGCGCTGATCAGCGCCGCCACGCCTGCGGAGATCCCTGCCGACAGCAGCTTATCCCACCACATGGACGGGCGGTGTTCCAGCACGGTCAGCCGGTCGTCGTGATCCTCCAACGCCTTTTGGCTGGCTTCCTGGCTCGTTTTCACCAGCTCCGCCATCTGGATGGTTAACTCCTCGATCTTTTTCAGGCGGTTTTTGCAATCGTCAATGTCACGCAGGTCGCGGGCAAAACGCTCATCCATTACCTTGCACTTTGCCTCGCAAACCGCCTTATCTACCGGCTCCATTGCAACGCCTCCCATCACCGGATATCCGACTTGTTAATATAGCCAGTCACATAATTACCCGTAGGCGTTTTTCCGCAATTTGTCGCGCTGGTAGTGATCCGGTATCTGCCGCCGATTTCCACACCATCATAGATGTAATATGTGCCTGTCTTACGTCGCACCCCACGCGGGTGCGTGGATTGAAATTATGATTTCCAATATTCTACCCTTTACCTTCTCCAGTCGCACCCCACGCGAGAGGTCAACGGTTCGAGTCCGTTCGTGTCCACCAGAAAAAACCACGCAGTTACAAGGCGTGCAGCCTTTTCTACGTGGTTTTTATTTTTCCCATATACCGATTTAACGCGAATTTTAGCGATATTTTGCGAATTTATGCAAGTCAGAATGCAAGTCAAAATTAGTCCACCATACAGCCTATTCGGGCGTTTGGTCAGATAACAGGCATTCTTCCGGATTTTTATCGTCTCTCAGCCCTTTAAACACTGGCTGCCGCATTCCCCCGCTCGCGGTCTTTTCCATGTATTTGACTGTGCAGACCAGTTCCGGACGCACCCACACTGCGTTTTCGTTGCCGGCCGGTGCCGGGAAAGGTGGTGCATCTATAGTCGGATGTTCCACGATCCGCGCGAATGGCTTGCCGCCTACGCCCAGCGTCACATGCCCCTTATAGACAAGTTCGCCATCCAGGTACTGGCCTAAAATGATGCTGGTCATATGATTTCCCTTGCGGATGTAGCCGCAGACGACAAAATCGTCATCTTTCAAATATTTTATTTTGATCCAGTCTTTAGTGCGTTTATCCTGGATATAGATACTATCCTTTCGCTTGGCTACGATGCCCTCTAAATCATGTTCTTCTGCGAGGCGATAAAAATCTACGCCTCGCCCGTCTACAACGCGGGACAAAGCTAACCTCCCGCCCTCTTTGACCGCTTTGTGTAATGTATCCTTGCGATCAGTGAGTTTACGGGTAGCAATATCCTCCCCATCAATATAGAGGCAGTCAAACGCAACAAAATTCGCCGGGAATTGCTGCGCTGCCAGATTAATTTTAAATTGATTGCTCATGAGGCTACGCCGCTGTATCTCCGCAAAATTCGGCCTGCCGTTTTTGAGGATCATCAGCTCTCCATCCAAGATACACCGCTTTTCGACTTGTTTGTGCAGATCGGCCAACTCCGGCACTTTGGGAAGCATTTTGACATTGCGCTTATTTCGCAGCTCCGTCCCCTTTTTGGGGTCGAGATAGGCGATGCATCTCTCCCCGTCGAGTTTAAGCTCATAGATATAGTCAGGACTGTCAAACGGTTCGCCGTCCGCTCCGATCAACATTGGTTTTATGCTTTTTCCTTCAAATAAATCCATTACGCGCCTCTGATCTTACGTGGCTTTTTGGGCTTATTTTGATCGAGAGATGCAAGCAACGCCTCCTCCAGACTGATGATGTTACTCTCGTTTTCAGGGGCCGGGACTACAATTTCTTTTCCGGCAATTTTCTGCTCGATCAGAGCTTTTAACCGCTCTTGGTACTCATCTTTATATGCATCTGGCTCAAAATCCTTGACCATCGTGCCAATTAGCTGCTTTGCCATTGATAGCTCCGTATCGCTCACATCAGGGCACGGAACGTCTTTTGGCTTATCCTTGATTTCATCTGCAAAAAACATGGTCTCAATCAATATACCGTCATCCGTAGGGATTAGGGCAAGTAGCGTCTCCTTGTTACCCATCACGGTTTTGGCGATGGCAACCTTTTGCTCATCGTGCATGGCACGGCGCAGCAGCTCAAACGCTTTTTCGCCGCCCGTTTCCGGCAAGGCATGATAGGTCTTGTCATAATAGATTGGCCGGATTGTGGACAAGTCCGCAAACTGCATGATCTTGATGCTTTTATCCTTTTCAGTTTTGATTTTTTCAAAATCTCCATCTGTGATTACTACATATTTACCGTCATCGTACTCAAACCCCTTGACGATGTCGGAGTTTTTGACCTCTTTGCCGCAGCTAGCACACACCTTTTTGTAGCGCACGCGACTGTGGTCGTCCTTGCAAAGCTGATTAAAATGGATGTCATTGTCCTGCGTCGCCGTGTACAATCCCACCGGGATATGCACCAGGCCAAAAGATATTGCCCCTCTATGGGATACTGCCATATTAGATCACCTCAATATGCAGTATGCCTCAGAGGGGCACTTTTTACGCGCGTAATAGTGTCCAATATCTGACCATTTTGTTGATCTCGCCATAATGGTTGCTTGACGCTCAAATGTGCGACTATCAGATCAATCGCAATCAATCTCTTTGCCTGTCTCTCGGTCGACAAAACTAAGTTTGACATCGTACCCCATTGCATCAGCAACACGGACGATATCCTCATATAGCCTAAAATCCTTTCGCAAAAAAAATCTGCTTGCGTTTGATCCTGACATCCCTAATTTTGCGCCTACTTGCGTTTGCGTCATATCCTTTTCCAGCTGCATCCGTTTAAATCCTTTGCGGATGTCCATTCCCATCCCTCCAATCTATTTCTATTATATCACTTGTCATGTATCATGTCAACTACTATTGACATATTGCACAATTATTATAGTTAATATTTGTATCATATTTAATTGATTTTATATATCAAAAAGCATTGACAAAATCAACTGTTTGAGATATAATATAAACAAGATAAGAGATGGGAGGAAACAAAAAATGAAATACAACCTTAAAAACGTCATGAACCGCGCATGGGAAATCAAAAGGCAGGATGTCGCGAACATCTTCGGCGAGTGCCTTAAAATGGCGTGGGACGAGGTCCACAACAGCATCAAGGTTTTTTCGACGTCTTACAAAACCCCAAAAGGAAATAGCGTCGAAATCGAGATCATGGTTGAGCACATCACGCGCGAAACGTCCTACGCGGATGGATGGAACGTGTCCGTCCCCTGCTCACGCTACCGCTACAGTGTAAGCAAGTTAATTTTTAATGGCAAGCAATACCCTGAGGCTGATTTCGACAGCGTGATTGATCAGTCTGTCGTAAGGGTTGAGTACGTCGGCAGGGACAGGCGGCTTATAAGACTTCCGGCAAATTTTGTCGAGGACTTCACAGCGCAGGAAAACAAGGAACTCGACGAAATTAGGGAGCGCAATGAGCGCAGTGAGGCGGCTTACGAAGCCCATTGCGAAATGATGCGCAAAGCAATGAGCTATTAAGTTCAATTTATTTCAATCCAGCGCCTCTCAGCGAAATATCTCTGACCGAAAGAGGGAAGATTACCCCTAATATGCATCAAAAGAAAGCGCTGTCCGCGATATTGTTGAAGAAAAAAACCGAAAAAACTTTTTTTGCGTTAATTTCAGAATGTGTATTGGAAGGTGATAATATGAGATCTACTGATTTAACCGGGAAAAAGTTTGGAAAATTAACCGCAATTGAACCTAAAGCGTTTAAGCAACGGTTAAATTAAAATCAATGGCAACTAAAATTGAAGTTGAATGGTAAGTACCTACGTTGTTTGCGGGCTTTTACACTTATTTTTTGGTTGCCATTGAATCGGAAATTATTATATCAAAACAAGAAAATTGAACACTTCCATAAATGGCAATTTAAATTTCTAAAAATAAAAAGTTGAAATAAATCAAAAAAAGATTGTAAAAAATGTTGACATGCACTCACATGAGTGGTATAATAAAGACGATGAAAGGAGGTGATCCGGTGAATAGGTTGGAAGCCATCTGCAGCATCTGGGCATGCGTCAACGGTACATTAGCAATCGTGATCAGCATCATCAGCTTGCGGCAGAAAAAAACCGCCCCCGGTAAATCCAAACGCAGGCGGCGGTAGGCAAAAGGGTGGATGCCCGAAAGGGTCTCCACTTGACCCAACCTTATTATATACCGATTGAGATGCACAAGTCAACATTATTAATGGTATGCCTGACGGCTGCACTGCTGGTCGCAGCTTATCCCCTACCCGGTGCATGGCGCACGGCGGCGCTGATCGGCGCGGCGGCGGCAGGGACGGCGGCGCTGGCCGTAGCCATCAGAGGATACCAAAGGAGGCACAACTAATGGCGGATAAGACCAAGCTACAGCAGATGCGTGAGGCGCAAGGTTACAACCGGGCGGCATTTTCACGCGCAAGCGGGATACCATTAAGAACACTCGAAAATTGGGATAGCCGTGCTAGGCTGCCCCGTGACGTGTACCAGTTGTTAAAGGCAGCCCGCGTGCTGGGTTGCCACATTGAGGACATCATTGATGATGTCGACAATATTAGGGAGGACAATCAATTATGATCGACAAGTATTATCTGCGTAGGTACGTCTATAGCACCCCCCAGTTAACCAGCAATGTAATCAGGTACAACGACGATCCCCTAGGGGCCGTCATGGAAAACATCTGGAAGTCGATCCCCAAGCCGGTGGAGGAATACACCGACGAAGACTGGGGCAGCCTATATGACAAGCGAGTTGACGACATCGATAGGGCCATGCGGCAATATATTACCGCTGGAGGCCCTTATGAGGGAGAGGACGCGCTCTCCCTGATCGACCAATACAACGTAGCTATGCAGGGTCTTAAGAGTTACCGCGATCTTTGGATTAAGCAGTATGCCCGTTGTCAAGAGGAGGATGTCCTATCATACAAGAGCCTACTCAAGCATGCGCTGGATATCTATCCTATGATCAGTGACGATGTCAACGCCGAGCGCGCCGAAGCCGGGCTGCCTCCAGATGTGTACCCGGATATCTAATAAGTAAGATTCAGGGCCTGGTCGTTTGACTGGGCCCTGAATTTTTTTGCGAAATCTATTGACATACACTCATACGGGTGGTATAATGAAACCACGATAAAGATAAAACAAAGGAGAAATAATCATGAAATACACGGTAACGCGCGCATGCGGACATGAGGAAACGGTTGAGCTATATGGCCCAAACAAAGAGCGCGAAAGCAAGATCAAGTGGCTGGAGAGCACGGTCTGCACCGCGTGCTACCGTGCGGAGCAGGACGCGGAGGCCGCCAAAAAGTGCGATGAGGTCGAGATGCTGTACCGTGAGTACAAGCAGGACTATGCGGAGTGCCGCACCAAGGCCGGGTCATATAATAAGGAGACCAAGACAATCATCGTCTACGTCCCCCGGAAGCCCGACCCAGAGCGCGAGCGTCAGGAGCGTCGGGAGCAGGCCGCCGAGGAGCTAACGGAGGCCGGTATCCCGGAGGAGCAGGCGCAGGCATACGCAGAGATGGGCGCATCGGGCGTGCGTGAGATCGTTGATCAGGCAATAGAGCTGCTCGGCCAGTACGATCAGGCGGAGGAGCTTGTAGAGCTTGGATTGACAGAGGATAATGCGCAGGCATACTTGGAGCAAGGCTCCGCCGCCCTGCATGAGGTTGTTGCACCCGTGATCGAGCGACTTAAACCACATGAGCAATTGGAGGAGCTGATCGCCCTCGGGCTGACGGAGCCGATCGCCCGCCAATGGCTCGACCTTGGGGCGGACAAAACGCAGGAGCTATACGACAATCTGGTTGCAAGCTATGATCGCGATACGGTGGAGATTACCCCAGAGATGGAGGCAAACCTTGCCCTTGGGCGTGCAATCATTGAGATACTTAAGCGGTAATCCGTTCATTCATAAGGCCCGGATCATTACGATCCGGGCCTTATTATTTTGCCTTGAAAGCACCAAAATAACGGAATACGTTATTTTATAACAAAATTAAGACAATGGTGCCGGGGGCGTTTTGTCTATTTAATTTTTGTTGTCATCTTTTGGGCGCGTCATACGTCATGGCCAACTTGCTATCCGCCGTGCCCTTGGTCGTCGGATCGGTGATACACGCCCACACAGACCCAATAACCGACACCACGATCACAGGATTGCTCACCGCGTTGACAAAGGCGTTTCCCAGCGCCGCCCAGGTCGTCATATCCTGCCACTGGGCACCCAGGCCGACAAGGATCGGGCTGATGATGGCAATGATTATCTGTGCCCAAAACGTGGGGTTCTTCAAGCGTACTTTCCAGTTAATATTTTTCAGCATATGTAATCCCTCCAATTTTTAATTTCTGCCCTCCGTTGAGTAGGGGAGGGCTTTGTGTGTTAGACCAGCTTTGACAGTATCCACGTCACAAACGAGATAATTGCAATCGGGATTGATACCAGCATATTTAATCCTCCTCCCTCAGCTCATCAATGCGGTGATGCGCAGATTTAACGCTCTGTTCAACGGCGGCCATACGCTCTACCAGATGGTTATGTTTGTCGACCTTCTCTTCCAGCTTATTCAGCCTAAATTTGGTCATTTTGTTGGACACTAATATACCTCCCAGGGATCCTATCAACGTCCCAACCGCCGAGAGCAGCGCTACCACAATTTCCGGCTCCATCGCTCCACCGCCTTACGCCCGTGTCAGGGAGGATACCGCCACCCAGGATGTGATCTCCTTGAGCAGCGCCTCCCTGACACCTTTATTGATTTGGATTTTGCCAACCGTATGCTTTTTGGGGGCCAGCTGGGCGGCAGGCACCTTGCTCCCACGCGCACCGGCCAGGCCGCCGTATACTGCGCCCTTGTTGATCGTGACCTGGCAGCCAACCTCTACGGGTTTTGATGCCCCGCCGGATACCAGCGTCAGATCGCGGAGATAGACCCAACTGCAAATCCCGCCATCGCGGCCCAGTAACGCCCGGTCGCCGCTAATCTCCGACACCTTGTGCGTGGTAGACTTGACCCAGCCGGGGATCGTCTGGCCGGTGGCATACTTTGCGCCAGAGACTTTGACCGTGCTGCCTACGGTGATAACGCCAGTGCTGCTTCCTGTGGATGGCTTTGCAGGGGCGGGGTTGGCCAGCGCCTCATACTCTTTCTTTGCGGCGGCCACAAAGTCATTCCAGCCATTCTTCCGGGCGCGGATGATATGGGGGCAGTTCTTACCATTCCATTCATGATGCTGTTTGATGTTAGACGCGGGGATACCGTACTTTTTCATCAGGTAAGCTGTAAGCTGCTGCGCATTCTTTTCGGCGGTTGTTCGGTTACTCTCCGGGTTCTCGCAGATTTCAATTGCAATAGACTGCCGATTTCCCGTTCCGTTGCCACCGTCGCCTGCGTGCCATGCGTTTTCGGTTAAGGGCAAGAGTTGATAGATATTTTTATCATCGACGACAAAATGATATCCAACCTCATTCACGCCGCGCCCAGCGTAGATCGCGTGGTTTTTTGCCCCGGCCCCTTTGCTCGCGTTGCCCGTATCATGGATCGTGATGTACTTCGGCGTCATCGGATGTGCCGGACGGTTTTTGTTTCCCTTTGGGATGTACTGCTCTGTGATTTTTAGCATCGTGATCGCTCCTTTTAATGTTTTGTAGGATAATAGATAAGGCCACGCCGATGATCGACGTGACCAGTATCGATATAATGATTGCGGCCGCAATGTAGATATGCGCCGCTGTGGCTGCGGCTTGGCTGTAGATCATGTGACCACCTCCCACATCGTTGGGGCGGTGCCCGGCGTCCATGTGCAGGGGGACATATCCGACTTGCACAGCCAAATTTGGTCGGCATAGCTGTAATACAATCCAGCCTCGCAGTCGATCCCATAAACCCAGGGGATTGGGTCGGCAGTCGTCCCGGCGTGGCCGGGCACAATTGGGCGATAGACAGCCAGCATCCCTGCTGTGTCTGGTGGCCGGTCATTGGTGGGCGCGATGATGACGCGATATAACTGACCGTTGTAGTCGACGATCATGTTCGGCGTACAGTCTTCCCACGTCCATGTAGGATAGAGCAGAGGGACAGATGCCGCTATGCCATCCGGTAGAGTTTGGGCAAGCGCTTTAATCGCGGTTTCCTTTTGTTCTTCCAAGGCTCTTTTTCTCGCCATCATTGGCGCGAATATGGATGTAATCGCTTTGATTTTTTGACTATCCGTTCTTTACCCCTCCTTTATTTCGCTCGCTAAAATTGCGGTTAAGGTTGAAAATGTGTAACCAAAATTATCTTTAAATGCTTGCTCTCCACTTTCATTGAAGGTTTGCTCTGCCGCAATCAGAAAGTCGTTTCCGGTTATGTCAATACACAGTTTTCCGTTGTCCCAAGTCGGCTGTAAATCAAATAGCGGAATTTCAATCCCTGGAAGCGATACCCCAAAAACCGGAAGGGAAAGATCAATTAGCCCTTCGATGCCAGACACGGACATTGATATCACACGATCGCGTATGTCCGCTGGGACGTCTCCTACAACGGTGGCCCACATTCTGCGACCGAGAAAGCTACCGTCCGGGTTAGTAATCGTTTGATAATTCCAGTCAAGCGGGTATCTGTATCTTGTAAGTGTCACATCATCGCCTCCATCCTCAATATACCGTGCAAGTACCTTGAGCAGATAATTACCGCCTACCGGCACCCGCTTGGGGGTTAATTGCACATCCTCAATGACAATCATTGCATATTACCCCCGCCTTGGTCTTGTAAATCTCCGGGCCGATTGAGCAGGTTAATAAGAGATGATAACGCCCTGGATCGTCCACGGCCAGCATAAATGTCAGCAGATTGCCCTCTGACACCACGCAGGAGCCCCGGCTGACAACCTCGCCGCCAAAATCGTGCAGCTCCCATGTAGCGGTCTGCACAATCACCGGCGCTGTCGGATCACATCCATAGATGCGCACGCGCTGTTGCCTGCGCTCGCCCGGCATCAGCCGGATTGTTGGCCCATCCATCTAACATCCCTCCCAATCTGCACAATATCCCGCACTCCACGCCGCGTTGTATCCCGGCATCCAGTCCGGCAGATAGTCCCCATTCTGCCACGCAAACCGGATACCGGTTATATCCACTGTCATTAATACCGTGGCATAATACGCGCTGTTGCCCGCTGCGTCCCAGGCGGTCAGGGTGACATAGTATGTGCCATCCTCTAAGTCAGGAGGCACTTGCGCCGTCCAGTACCCGTCCTCGCCCGGCGCAAACACAAGGGCATGGTTGTCGGCCATGCCCTCAATGCGCGTAATCATATCAATCCTCCACCTTGACGCGGATGGTAAACGGTGCGCCGACATGCACGCGGTCGGTCACGCCGATAACCTCAACAATGCGCGGCGGGATGGTATCTAAGGTGACATTGCGGGTGATCTCCGCCTCCAATCCTGTGGCATCTACCACCATGACCTTGATGACGTTGGCCCCCTCCTGCATATGGGAGGGATTGGCGCGCAGGCTAAATGCGCCGGTCTGGCTGTCTATTGTGATTGTACCCTGGTCATGGCCGTTGACCGTAGCGGTCAGGGTGACACTGGTCAATTGGTCGTCTGAGGTGATGCCCTCGATGAGCACATTGGATTGGTTGGTAACCAACCCCTCAGTGGGCGAGGATAGGCTGATCGTTGGGGCAGTGACTGCAATCGTACAGGTAATGGATGCAGGATCAGCCGCGTTGCCGTCCTTGTCGGATACGCTGATTGTGATCGTCGTGCTGCCCTCCGGCAAGGCATCCGGCACGGCATAAGACAGATCATAGCCGCCCTCTACTGGTGTCAGGGTAAGCCCCGGCGCGCCCTGCGTAATCTTGTTGCCGCCGTTGATGCGCAGGTCAAGGGTGGCGGGATCAACGCCGCTATCGTTGTCCCGCAGTTGGGCGGTGATGGTTGGCGTGCAGGTGTTGATCCGGCTATCGTTAGACGGGTAGGTAATGGTGGCGGTAGGCTTGGTGCTCTCATAAGCCACCAGATGCATATTGCTGCCGTAAGTTGGGTCATCCGGCGGTAATACAGTGTCGTTGCCCGCCAAGTCGGTGGCAACGATCTGCACGCCATAGTAGCCGCCTGGCTCGTTGGCGGAGGATAGGGCAGGCGCAGTGCCGGATAGGGTATAATACCCATCCTCCGCTAGGGTTAAATTGTAGGTCTGGCCGTTGATGACGGCCTGTATAGTTTTTACAGACATTATTGATCCTCCTTTATACCGTTACTTCCTGCCACCAACGCGCGTCCGAGCCGGGGATTGTGGTATTGCCGTCGATCTGCGAAATATACCGTTTGCCGTTGTAGGTGACCTTGTCGCCGATGCTGTAAGCATCGTGCGCACCGGTGGGCTGCACCCAATCGGGCCACTCCTCCAGCGTGATTTGTG
>OFMX01000256.1_pt1 | contig 56822 bp, 74 predicted proteins | sample 1541901 | NCBI WGS metagenome assembly OFMX01 (sample SAMN04209222, study PRJEB22552) | human gut metagenome | biome: gut; material: feces | host: Homo sapiens | place: USA: Oklahoma | reverse complement strand
CAGGGCCAGGTCGAAGTGGGAGACGCCGATGGCCTCCACCAGCCCGAAACCGTCGCCGGTTTCCACCATGTCGTCGGGCCGGACGCCCAGGTCCGTTAAAAACATGCGGATGGACCGGCGGACCAGAAGTTCGTCGTCGGCAATCAGAATTTTCTGCATGATACAAGCCTCCCAGCCTTCAAATTTGTTTCTGCATTGATTTTAGCACAGCGGGAATGGGCTTACAAGCGGCTTCACAATCCTTTTACATTTTGGGCAAGAGGCCGCCATACTTTAGGACAGATTGGATAGAAATTATAGATAGAAATATATATATATTATAATAAATATAATATTGACAATATATATATATTAATATATTATACAAATTAGGCCTATATGGAAATGATTTTATTTTAAAACAATCAAATCCATTCATTATCCGGATTAAAAAATATCTAAAGAAGGAGATTTATAATCACGAGTGTTTCTCAATATTCATAATAAAGGAGAGTTCCCGATGAAGAGATTAGCAGCACTGGCCATGGCTTTATTCATTCTTTTAAGCACATCAATATGTGCTTTTGCAACATCCGACAGCAATACGAGAACCATCAACTCAAATCCGCGGAAAAGGATTCAGGCAAACGTTTGGATTGATACATGGGCAACCAGTTCCGGCAACTCAAATAGATGGGAATACACCGTCTCTGCAAAGTTCCTTGATAGCAAAAACTATGTGGAATGGATTAAAACAGAGTGGTATGCATATGCCATAATAAGAAAATCCACGGTTATTACATTAGGGATACAAGGCAAAACAACAAAAGAGTTAACAGTTTCCGCTACCGCTTCTTCAGAATGGCAAACGAAATATACATCAAAGGCGCACTATACTAATGGAAAATATTATACAATATCAGACTGGGCAAATACGTTAGTGATTAATTCTAGATCGGATTATAAAGCTGGTTCGAAAGGTGTTACAAATACGGCGTATGTAAAAGTATTTGGAGATCCGAAAACATATTCAGTTGCCGCAACTACCTAAATAATGATAATTGCAGAAGAGGATATCGCTACATTCAGGTATCCTCTTCTGCATCCTTAAGGAGATCAATATGAGAAGAGCTTTATCTGCCTTTTGTGTAATCCTTTTACTAATTGGCTTGCTTTCGTCTTGCTCCACAAGCGTGAATGAATATGCAAATATTTTTCAATCAGATTATTTAGAAACAAATGAAATTTATTATAATTATTATTCTTCCAAGCTGTTGCTCCTGAAAGACAGCGATGCGGGGCGGGAAGAGAACCAAGAGGATATTATTCAGTATCCTTTTTTAAACAATAACGCGTATTTTACAAGCGGTAGTAGCACGCAGAATCATTTTAAAATTCTCAAGCTTCAAGATGATAAAATTCAGACAATCTTTGAAGTACCCGACGAATCTAACAGTGCTCTGTTCCCCTTGGATGAATATCAAGGAAAGCTCTGTTTTATTAAAACCAAGTATACAGACAATACACCTCAAAGCAGTGTGATCTGCATTTATGAAGACGATCATCTGGTTGAATTGAAAAATACTCAATGCCAGTCAATCACTGCTGGTACCATCATTGGAGGTGTGGTATACTATATTTCCATCAGGGATGCTCAGAATCAAATTGCTGATATTATGAAAGTCAATTTAAATGATCCGAATCAGGCGCCAACCATTTATCAGTCAGATACCAAAAGCTATTTTTTATATCGTTTCCAGAATACGCTCATATACACTGATGAACAATTCATATATGCGGGAGATCATAAGTATGAATATAAAAATTCAGATTATGTTTCTTTCCTTGATTCTAAAAAGATCATGATTCAATCACACGAAAAAAAAGATGGTGAAGTAATTCAGGTTTATGATTTAAACACAGGAAACCTGTTAAAGCAATTTCCATATTGTGACGCTATCCAAATTAACGAGCAGGAGATGAAGCTGCTTTATTCGGATGGTGTAAAAACGTATCAATGGGGGAGTTAAATGTTGGAGCTAAAAGACATCTCGCTAACATTTGGAAATAAAATGATATTTAACCATTTGAATTTTCATTTCGAAGATAAGCGCGTTTATGTCATCAGAGGGGAAAGTGGAAAAGGGAAAACGACGTTGCTGAATGTCATCACAGACTACGTCCGCCCGGATTCCGGGGAAGTTTTGATGGATAAGCAGGATTGTCTGGGATACCTTTATCAGGATGAAACACTTTTTTCAAACCTGACTGTAAGAGAAAATTTGTTTATTAAGTTTGCAGCAGCAAGCAGAAGCTTTGAGTTTGAATCGCTTATCCGGCACATATTACAAAGCTTGAAGGTGGGCGACTTAATAGATAGAAAGGTGGCATTGCTCTCCGGAGGGGAGCGGCAGCGTATTCAAATTGCCAGTATGTTATTGGATGATCCGAATATTATCCTAATGGATGAACCGACCTCAAAGCTTGACAGCGAAAATAGCGGCAATATCATGGATATCATAAAGAATACCTTTCAGGAGAAAACGGTGATCATTGTTACCCATGAAGACATAGATTATGGGGAGCATTCGGTTAGCCTGGTGCTGGAAAACGGAGGGCTTATCCTTGAACAAAAATAACTTAAAAAAAGTATCGAAGCTTTTAAGGAAAAAATCCACTTCTTATTTAAAGGTATCCTTTGTGATCTTTGTCATATCGCTTATTATCGTAGCATCCATTTCTGTTGTTGGAATATCACAATATGTAAACTTACAGAAGGAGTTTATCAAAAATGATAATACGCACATCATCTGTGTGGGCGGAATTGAATTCGGTAGTCGATATGACAGTTTGACGATGAAAGACCGTGAGACAATCGATAAAATCATCAAAACCAGTTTTCCTGATATGGGATTCGAACTTATTGTGCAGTCGCGTATCCCAAACGGCATATCGGATAAAGACGGTAATCATTTTAGCCTCTCTGTTATCGGAAATGACTGCGCCAAATGGTTGAAGCTCGATCAGATGGAAGATGATACAATTTATTCTGCCGATTCAAAGGAGAATTTACCGTCTGAAGTTTGCCTCGAGCTGCCGGTTATCAAAAGTGAAAACGGCGGAATGACGGCCGACCGTTATGTGGATTATCAGGTGTCCTTCAGCAACAAGGCCGGCCAAAAAAATATTTTTGAAACGTATGATCGCTCTCCAGGAAAGCATTATTATATCAACTATAACACATACTTAAATTTAACTTCTGTCATGTATCAGGTTCCCAAGGATAAGCTGAAAACGGAAAATAATATTGACAACATTTTTGTATATGTAACAGAAATTCAGAACGTTGAAAAGGTTGCCGATCTTTTAAACGGGAAGGGATATGCAACAGATTATACTTTGAAAGCGTTTGAGTCGCTGGATCGAACCGTCCAGTCGCTCATTAAAATAGGCGCCGTTTTAATCGTTATTATTTTTATTTTTACCTGTGTCAATTTGATCCTATCCTTCGATTCTTATATCAAGCTGCAGAAAAAGGATATTGCGATCCTCAAGCATTTGGGCTACCGGGATTCGGACATTAAGAAAATATATCGAAAAAATATTTCTAGAATCTTTTGGAAATTGGGGATCGGCGTCACGGTCTATACGGTCGTAATTGGGATGCTGCTGGTGCATTTCAGCAAGTGGCTGTATCTGCTGGGTGTAATCGCCGCGCTTGACACCGCTCTGTTGCTGGTTTTTGCAGTTATTTCGGGGATTGTATTAAACAAGTACGTCAAAAAAGGAATCCTTGAGCTGATGAAAGTCGATAAAGCCTTTGAATAAACTCCAGCACTCTCCTGAGCAAAAATCATGTGGCAGGAACGCTAAGTTGTAAAATCAAATGCGACAAGGGTTAATACTCTATCGCATTTGATTTTTTATACAGAAAATCAAAGAGTGTAACAAGAGAATGAAACTCTTGTGGCACTCTTTTTTTATTGCGAAGAAAACAGAAAGAAAGGTGGTTGGACATGAGAAAAGGAGCGAAGCGGCTTAATTATGCAGATAGGCAGCGGATTGAGAGTATGAAGAAATCCGGGGCAAAGGTTACAGAGATTGCCCAGGCGGTGGGAGTACACCGGGCCACTATCTACAATGAATTGAAGCGTGGCGGAGAGCCTTACCGTGCAGAAATAGCACAGAGAGCGTTATAAATGCCGCCCGGCAGCAGGGCAGGAAAGCGAGGAACTTAACATGAAGCAAAGAACACTTTACCAGGTGCGTGTTACCCAGGAAATCCCGTTTTGTGATTATGACGAGGACGGGGAAGAAACCCAGGTAAGCAGCGGACGCATAGAAGAGTATGTGGCCGGGAGATTTTCAGCAGAGCATAACGCTAAACTCTTTGCGGAAGCATTGGAAAACAAGATTGCAGAGGGAAGCGGCTATGTAACAAATTGCTTTACGCCGAAAGTCTCAATTATAAAAATAATCCAAACGGAAGAGTTGGTGGACTGATAGAAAAAGGGGTGAGGGCTTTAATATGAGCAAGTGCATTGTGAAAATTTTAAGAGACGAAACGCCGGGCGGATTGGCGGAGAAAATCAACACGGAATTAGAGGAAAACACACGGTCATGGGACACGGTAACGGGCATCAAATACCAGGTGGCAGTAATTCCGATTATGAGAGGGAAAGAAATAGCCGGGTTTAAAACGGAATATTCCGCACTTATACCAGGGTAATGAATTTAGAAAGCGAGGAACTTAACATGGAAAAAATACCGGAATGGATTTATGCACCAACAAACTTTTCCCCGGAACTGGAAAAGACATTTGCGGCAGTAGAAAAAGCCCTGGGCTTTAAACTGTTTATTTGGCAGAAAACATTTATTGCCAACACAACATATAGACGGAGCGGAAGAACCACGGCGGAAATATTACGGGCTTTATTGAATGTATCAAAACCGCCCTTAGATTACACCAAACCAGTAGCGGACCACATGGAGCGGTTTTATAGAGAAGAGACACGGGAAATAAAGGCGAAACTAGACGCCGCCGGAATACCAACAAGGACCGTTTTCTTTTCCAGGCAGGAGAAACAGAAATATTACAGTGAAGCGGAAACCGGGAAGCAGGAGAAAAATACAATACCGGAATTTACGCCGGAATATGGAAAGAGGATATGGCTATGAAAAACACGGCAGAAATGACACTGGGAAGTCTTTTTGACGGAATAGCCGGGTTCCCATTGGCGGCCAGGCGGCAGGGTATCAAAACGGTATGGGTAAGCGAGATAGAGCCGGATTGTATAGACATAGCAAAGCGGCACTTCCCGGAAGCCCTACAACTGGGAGACATTACGCAGATAGACGGGGCAAAAATCCCCGTTGTGGATATTATCAGTTTTGGAAGCCCTTGCCAGGATTTGAGCGTTGCCGGAAAACAGACGGGGCTTGACGGTTCCCGTTCCGGCCTATTCATGGAAGCCGTGAGAATAACCAGGGAAATGAGGGAAAAGACAAATGGACAATATCCAAAATATATCATTTGGGAAAATGTGGCCGGGGCTTTTTCAAGCAATAAAGGCGAGGACTTCCGCCGGGTCCTGGAAGAAATCACACAGAGCAACATTTCAATGCCTAAAAGTGGGAAATGGGCAACCGCCGGAATGGTTGGAAATGAGGGACCAGGGGGGGGGACGTTCAGTGTACCGCATGGCGATTGCTTGACGCTCAATTTTGGGGAGTGCCCCAACGTAGAAAACGTATCTACCTTGTCAATGATTTTGGAAATGGACGTGCCGGACAAATACTTTTTGAGTGCGAAAGCGTGTTGGGGTATCATTCGCAGGGCGGAGCAGAGGAACAAGGAAATTCCGGTAATTCTGAAAATAGCCTTACTGGAACGGATTGCAGAGGAATGGCAGAGGACGCAGACGGACAAATGAAATTAGATTTTGGCCGCACCGCAGACAGAATTTACATAAACGCCAAAACAAGCGTAACGCTCATGGGAAACGCCGGGGGCGGCGGTGGGAAAACGGGCTTATATTTACTTCCCGTCTACACCATTGCCGGAAATGTGATTGGCAGGAACGAGAAAAACGGCGGCCACCAGTTGGGCGTAAATCAAGACATAGCCCCAACACTTACGGGTGCGGACCGGCACGCCGTAGCGTATGCCGCCGGGTTTCTTCCGAAAGCAGGAGCAAAGGCCGGGGGAATTGGATATACAGAGAAAGCAAGCCCAACGCTTATGTCTCAACACCGCCCGGCGGTAGTGTATGGATATACACAAAGCGGCTATGGAGAGTTTAAAGAGGGCGTGGGCACGTTGAAAAAGAGCCGAGGGGCAGCAGGGGGCGGAAGTGAAACCCTTGCCGTGATAATGGAACGGATTGCCGCAGCGGTTAAATACCGGGTCCGCCGCCTTACGCCGCTTGAATGTGAACGCCTGGACGGGTTCCCGGACGAATGGACAAGGTACGGGGCAAGTGAAAAAGAAATGTCCGACAATGCCCGTTACATGGCACTGGGCAATAGTATAGCGGTTCCATGTGCGGAGCGTGTTTTTATCGGCATAAAGAAAGTAGAAAGCGAGGAATGAAGAATGGGAGAAAAAGGGCTTTATTTTGCGGCGAGGGAAGCGGAAGAAATAGGCTTTTCTATTGCGTTGGTGTACATACCGCAAGAAAAGGATTTGCAGTTTTCTATTATGTTGGGCAGTTACATGGTTGCTATTGGGTGGACATTTTAAAAGAAAGGAAAACAGAGCATGACAAATTTAGAAGTATTTTTATTGATTGCAGTTTTATTGATACTCATAGGCGGCGGAGTAATTTTATACCTGGGACTGGCCGGGTTAGCCATTATCTATTCAATGGGTGCAAATGAAAGCCCAAGGGGCCGCCGTATTTTCTTTGGCGTCCTGGGCGTGGTTATGATAGTTGCCTTTGTGTGTGTTTCCATTTATTTGCACAAGTACGGGTGGCCGTTATGAAGTTACGGGAATTTTTGACCGTATTTGAACAATCGGACAGATTACGGATTGTAAAGAATGAAAAGGACGTTTATACGGGGTTCCTGGCCCTCATGGCACACGCCGGGAACATGGAAGCACTTATGGACGCAGAGGTTAAGCGGTTCAGACCAACGCCGGAAATAAGACATAAGGAATGGCAAAAACGTGGGCTTATGGCACCGTTGCAACCGCAGGAAACGCCGGATTATTCCTTTTCAGATTTGCAGATGAACCTATATAACACAATTTATTTATAGGAGAACGAGACATGGCAGAAATGACAATAACGGTAAAAATTGAAGATTTACCGGAATTTAAAGCCGGGCTTGCCAGGATAAAGAAAATTATGCGGCGGCGTGCCTGGGTAAACGGTCATAGAACCGGGAAAGCGAGGAAAAGCACATGGAAAAGAGCGTGATACCATTAAACGGAATTGTGGAGCCGGATTTTTTGGAATACCTGGACAAGACATTTAAGCGGTGGCAGCAGTTAGCCGCCCAGGGCGTGACACTGGGCAGCCGTGAGATTGCAAAATTGACAGATACCGTATACGGGGCGAAACTTAACGCCCGTTATGGATTTGAAGCAGTTGCACGCCGGGAACCGGACGAAGAGGGCCAGGACCGTTTTACCATTATGATTTACAAGAACCGTGAAGCGGTGGAAAATGACCCACCACTTTATCATTTCACAACACCAATTCACAGATAAGAAAGCGAGGAATTTAATATGGGATTTATGGACGGATTTACAAGTGACGGAACCGTGGATATGAAGCACACGGAATATTACAACCTTATGAAAGAAGCGGTAAAAGCGGAATTGTTGAGCAATGCGGTAAAAGCGGAAGTGCCGGGCTTTTATATCCAGGCAATGATTACCGGAAAAAAGCCGGAATTTTTAAGCGAAATGAAAGCAGAGGAAGAGGACACGGGCTTTCATGCGGAATATGAGCAGATTACCGGGGCGGTTGTTTACATATTTGAAGCATGGACGGGGGAAAACGGCGTGGAGATTGCCGCCGCTTCCTTGCACCGCCTTATTGACACCCTGGAATTAAACCGCATTGACGAATTAAGGACGATTAAGGGAAACCAAGAAGAATACAGAAAGAAGTTGGAAGCAGCATTTGAAGAAATGGGAAATACCATGGAAGCCATGGCAAAAATGCCACCAATTAACGTATGTATAGATTTTGGGAGTAAGAAAGGCCATGTGGCAGCAGGAGAACCGGAAGAGGGCAAGACCCAGGGCCGTGATTGTTGGAGTTGCCGGACGTGTGGAAATACAAAGCCCGTGAGCATGGACGTGGAGAAATGCCGGGAGTGTGAGGACGGGAGCCAATACACGGAAGCGGACACGCCGGACGAGAAAAGCCACGAAATGGAGAGCGAAGAGGAAAGCGAGGAACCGGACAATGGCAATGAATGAGTTAAGAAAAGAAGTGGAAGCCGCCGCAATGGCGGAATTAAACCGGGCAAATGCAAAGTTTCCTTTATTCAATAGCACACATGAGGGTTACGCAGTCATTTTAGAGGAAGCAGAGGAAGCCCAGGAAGCAATGGAAAATGTAAAAACTTCCCTGGCCGTCCTTTGGGACCGGGTAAAAGGCATAGAAGTGGCGTGCTTCCTGGACGAAGATACCACACCAACGGCAATTTTCCACCAGGCCATTGACGCCGCTTGTGAAATGGTGCAGACGGCGGCCATGCTTTTAAAGTACGAAATGAGTTTGGGGACAAAGGCAGGAGAGAAAGGAGAAAACACACATGGCGATTTATGCGGTTGATTTTGATAACACACTGGCAGTTACCAGGTTCCCGGAAATCGTGGAGCCAAAACGAAAGATAGTAGCGGCGGTTAAAATGCTCAAAGCAAACGGCCACAAAGTCATTCTTTGGACGAGCCGGGCAGGGCGTGACCTGGAAGCGGCGGTGGAATGGTGCCACGGCCAGGGCTTAGAGTTTGACGCCGTGAATGAACCTTTGCCGGAGCAGGTGGCAAGGTGGGGGAACGACACAAGAAAGGTTTATGCAGATTTTTACATAGATGACAAAGCTATGAGCGTAAGCGAGTTGGAAGCCATTATGGACAAAGTGGTGGACATTGTGGGCGAGTATGTAAACCAGTAGCAGGAAAGCGAGGAACTTAATATGGCAGCACAGGCGGAACGGTTAAAAATATCAATTACGGAAGAAAACAGAGCAATTAGAGCCTTGCAGGAAGCGGCATACATAAAGGGGTACATGACCGCAGAGTTGAGGGGGCGGGAAAGGAGAAAAAAAGCGAGAGAACACAAGAAAAGAAAACGGTATTTCCTTACACAAAAACTCTATGGCGTGGCAATGCTTATTCTTACGGCGGTTTCAGTAAAGCTATTAGAGGGGGACATAACAGTGGCGTTTATCCTGGTTCCAATGGGAATAGTTCTAATTACTTCCAAGGAAATGCTGATTGTAAATAAATACTTTTGGGAAAGCGAGGGCGTGTAATCCATGGGCAGACCTTTGATTTTTGTCAATACAGACAATTTTCCAAAATTTTGTGACAACCGTTGTCTTAATACGAATTGTAGCAAGCACCTTTCAAGACTGGCAGGACATTCCGGTGGTGCAAAGATAAGCAAATTAAGAGGAACGCCGGATTGTGAGGGCTACATATCAAAATGGAAAAAGTCACATGAGGAAATCCAGGCGATACAAAAGGAAATGAGAGAAGCAGGGATTAAATAAGGGGCAAAGCGAAACCCGGTTGCAAGGTGGGGAACCAAAACAACCGGGTTGGAACTTAACACCCATATTATAACACAAGATATAGAGGAAATAAAGCGGTTTTTTCTATATATAGGAAGAAAGGCGGCAATCATGGCGATACGGATTATCTCAGCGGTAGCAGGAGCCGCAATATTGATTTTGGCAGCCCTGGGCTTTTTTGCTTATGCGGTAATGGCAAAAGCCTGGAACGAATTATTTGACTGATTTTTTAAATAGAGCGGCACCGCTTCCCCGTCCTTGTAATGGGTATTAACAAACCGGACACCCTATTGAAATTATTTATATAGGGCATAAGGAACCCAGGCAGAGGGAGAGGGGGAGAGGTTTTTACATAAAGGTGGGGAACTATGAAAAAAAAACTCTATGACAACTACGATTATGAGGAAGCATACCAAAAGCAGATAGCGAACCTGGAAGAATGGGAACTGGAAAGGTTGATGAAAGACGGAAAGGTGGAGTGCCTTTATAGGACAACCACAACCAAGTCCGAAAACATCAAAAGCGGCACCGTTCTGTTAGAAGCCCAGGTGTACCCGTCCTTTAAGGACAAAAAGGACATGCCAGTGACAAAGAAGAAAAGGGAAACCAGGCCGTCACAGAAGAACCTAAACGACAAGAACGCCCGGCGTTATCTCATACGCCTGGCAAATATCAATTTTGGGAAAGGGGATATATGGGCCACGTTTGGGTGGAATGATGATTGTTTGCCGGATAGCGAAGAGAGGGCCAGGAAAGACATACAGAATTTCATCAAGCGGATAAACCGCCGCAGGAAAAAGGCAGGGCTTGAAAATGCAAAGTATATTTATATCCTGGCAATGGACGGATACAAAAGGCCGCACTTCCACATTCTGTTATCCGGGGACGGGGTGGACCGGGACGAGTTAGAAGAATTATGGGGAAAATGTGACAGACCGAATACACGCCGGATAAAACCGGATGACGATTTTTTAATAACTGGACTTGCCACATACATAACGCAGAACCCACACGGGACAAAGCGGTGGTGCCCGTCCAAGAATTTGCAGAAGCCGCCGGAACCAAGCCGCAGTTATTCAAAATTCAGAAAAGCCGGGGTTGAGAGAATGGCAAAGGATTTTGAAGAGTTAAAGGCACAAATGGAAAAGGCTTACCCAGGTTATAAATTCCTGGACGCAGAGGTTAAGTACAACGGCTACAATGCGGCGTTTTATATTTACGCCCGTATGGTAAAAGCAGGAGCGAAAGGAGCGAGACAAAGGAAATGAAAACGGTAGCAATTATTAACTTAAAGGGCGGCGTTGCCAAGACCACAACCGCCGTGTCCCTTGCGGAATTACTGGCAGAGGGAGACAAGAGAAGAAAACGGCCTGGCAGCAGGGTATTGTTATTTGACAATGACAAGCAGGGCAACGCTTCCCGGATATTCGGAGCGTATGAGAGGGAGCAGGAAGCCGGGGCGTGCCGGATTATTAAGACCGGACGAATTGCCGGGAATATCAGAGACACCGAAGTGAAGAACATGGACATTGTGACGTGCAATTATTTCATGGAGTTGGCAGAACTGGAAATAAAGGCCGACACCGTGAACACGCAACACGGGCGTTATAAGTCCGCCCTGGGAGAGATAGACGGGAAATATGATTTTTGCATTATCGACAATCCGCCGGATTTGGGCATGAATGTAATAAATGCCATGGTGGCGGCAGATGAAATAATAATACCCGTGTGCCTTGACGCCTATTCACTGGACGGCCTGGAAGAGTTGGTGGAGCAAATAAACCAGATAAGGGCACTCAATCCCAAAACCAGGCTTGCCGGGGTCCTCATAACAGACTATGAAAAATCAGACACAAGCGAAGCGGCGGAAAGTTGGATAAGGGCAAAGAGCGGTTGCCCGGTATTCTCTCAAAAAATCAGACATTCAAAGAAAGCAAAGGACGCCACATTTTACCGTTTAACGCCGTTGCATTATAGCATACGCAGCGGAGCCGCCCAGGATTATAAAGCCTTTGCGGCGGAATATGTGCAGAAATTTGGCGGACCGGCAGCAGGGGAAAGGAGTTAAGGGCATGGCATTTAATATTTTGGACATTATGAACGCCGCCACCAAGGCGGAAGCAGGACAGAACCGGGATTACCAGGACATAGTGGTAAATTACCGGGATATTGTGGTTACAAAACATAACAAGTATAGCATGGACGAATTGCAGGAGATAGCAACGGGCATAGAAATGGACGGGTTGCAGCAGCCACTTGTATTAGGCCGTGTAAACGGGGAATATTGGTTGGTTTCCGGCCACCGCCGCCTGGGCGGTATTAAAATCCTGGTGGCAGAGGGAAAGGCCGGGTTTGAGAATGTGAAATGCCGCTATAAGGACATGACGGAAATAGAATTTAGAATTGCCCTTTTAGTGGGTAACACATTCAACCGGAAAATGACGGATTATGACCTTATGACCCAGGCCGCAGAGTGGAAAGAGGTATTGACCCAGGCAAGGAAAGAGGGGCTTTTAATCCTGGAAGCCGGGGAGCGGGTCCGGGATTATGTGGCCGCCGTCATGGGGGAAAAGGTGCCGTAGATACGGACCCTTAACACCATTCACGACAACGCAACGCCGGAAGTCAAAGAGCAGTTTAAAAACGGCAACCTGGGGATTACGGCGGCCATGGAAGCGGCAAAAGCGGACGAGGGCACCCAAAAGGAGATTGCCCAGGCGGCAGAGGACAAGGGCGGCCTGGGAGCCGAGGAAATAAAAGCCATGGCAGAGGAAAAGAAGCACCGAAAGACCAAGGAAGAGGAAACCAGGGAAGCCAGTGTGTCAGATACCGACACAACCGAGGAAGAAAAGGAAAACGCCAGGAAGTTGCACGCCGTAAAGATGATTGAAAAATATTATACCTGGTTAAATGACGAGGAAGTGGGCATTTTGGAACGTATGTTAGAAGATTGCAAGCGGCGTAAACGGGAATACGCCATTGAAGAGGGTTAGGGGGTTAATACATGAAATTGCAGAACATGAAGAGAGGGGAAACAACGGAACAAATAACGCTTTTTAACTGGGCAGAGAATAACAAGCATATTTTGCCGTGCCTTTCCCTCATGTATCACATTCCAAACGAGGGAAAGAGGACAAACGGGGCAGTATTAAAGGCCATGGGTCTAAAGAGCGGTGTGCCGGACGTATGTTTGCCAGTGCCAAGCCACAATTTCAACGGCCTTTACCTGGAAATAAAATACGGGAAGAATAAGACAACAAAAGAACAGGAAGATTTTATGGCGGCCTTGCGGCAGCAGGGATATAAAACGGCGGTGTGCTATGGAGCAGACGAAGCAAAGGCGGAAATCATGGACTATTTGCAGGACCCGGACAAAATGCCGCTTTCCAAGTGCTTAAATGCACCATGGATTAACGGACGTTGTGACGGCGTGCCAGTGGTGGGGCATATGTTCAGCCGGGAGCCTTGCCGAAATTGCGAGAAACACGCACCGACAAAGGCAGAAGCAACACTGGAAGCCAACATGGCAGCAGTTGACGGCACATTTAAAAGGCCAATTATAACGGCTATCGTAAATCTTTCCACCGGGGAGCCATTAAAAGGGCTTTCCCTGGGGGAAACCTTAGAAACCATAAACCAAAACCTGGCCCTTTTGGTAAAGGGGCAGCAGTTGACGGTTAAACAATCGGCGGCGGTGCTTACCGTTGCCATGGAAGCCTATAAACGGGCGGAAAAGAAAGGAGATTAAGCCATGACAAAAAAACGGACAGACGGCGGCCATAAGATACCGGAAGAAGATTTAAGGGAAATGGAGCAGGAAGAGGGCCGGGAAATGCCGGACGGAGTGGAGAGCCAAACGGGATATTGCCGTTTTTTGCGGACAGGCCGGAATGGTTCATACATTGACCGGGTGGAGCCAGGAAGATGTGGACGAAGCAGTGACGTGCAAGTGCGAGTGTGACGCCGCAAAGAAGTACGCAGAAAGTAAAGAGCGGGTCCAAAAAGCAAAGAGCCGTATAACGGAACTTTTTGGAAACACCGCAGAAAGACCCATAGACCAGGACGTGGTTACGGTCATGCTTAACGTGGTGGACGCCATAGAAGCGAAGCACATGAAAGGAATAACCATTGACGTAGGCCAGGGCGTAAAAGCAAAGGTTTCAAAAATGGCGAAAGAAAGTATAAAGGTGGAGAGGTCAGAGACTTCCAAGAAAATCTATGAAGAGTAACGGGGGGGGGGGCAGAGGATTGGTAAAACTGGACGCCGATATTAAAACAATAGCCCGTAGTATCATACAAGGCAATGAGAAGAGAAAAAAGAGAATAAAGAACGGCCAGGCAAGTGCCTTTGATTTGCAGGCCGCCCAGGTTGTAGACAATGCTTTGCGTGGTACGTGTGGGAATATTGAAAGCGTCCGGGTACGGCGGCAAATGCAGGAGAAGATTTATAAGAGCATTGTTTATAATATGCCTTATGAGTACATAGCAGACGCCTTATGTGGCCGCCGCCAATTCTATGAATACCGCCAGGAATTTATTAAACGGGTAGCGTCCGCCATGGATATGCTACCGGAGCAGAAAGGGCAGGAACATGGGAATTGATTTAAGAAGATTTAAAGTAGTGCATGGGGACAAGGTATTTAATGCAATAGCACTCATGGAAGTGCATATGCCGGAGAATGTGGAATGGGATAAAAGGGACATAGTTTTAAAACCGAAGTTTATTGATGTACTGGCAATCAACGAGGACGGCAATATTATTTCAATCTATGATGAAGCGTGGACGTTTCAGTTTATCCCCATTGTGGCGTAAATGGCCGCCCGGCAGCAGGACACAAAGTAAGTGGGTCAGAATGTCAGAGCGTTTTATATTAACATAGGCTTGTGGGTAGGGTTTACCCATGAGCCTATCAGCATGAGGGAAAGGACGGTGGCAGCAGATGAAAGAATACGCAAAAGACTTCTACAAGTCAGCAGCATGGAAGAGAGCCAGGCAGACAGTTATTAAACGGGCCAATGGATTGTGTGAGCGGTGCAGAGCCGCCGGGCTTTATCGTCCCGGTGTGATTGTCCACCACAAGGATTACATTACGCCGGAGAATATCCACAACCCAGGCGTGACCCTTAGCCTGGACAACCTGGAATATCTTTGTGAGGATTGCCATAACAAAGAGCATAAGGCAAAGCCTAACAATCGTTATCGGTTTGACAGTGACGGAAAATTATTACCGCCAAAAGGAGAAGAGCGGCGGACCACTCCCCCCGGTGGGTTGATTTTGGACGCCCCCACAAGAACCGAGGGAGATACTTCAAAAAAACTCCGCAGGGTCGCACGCATATGAGGGGGGTCAAAATATGGCAGAAGAAACAAAAAGTAACGAGAAGAAAGCGAAAAAAAGAACAAATAAACTTACAAATGCGAGGATAAAGAAAGAGATAGAATTTCTTACGCCCATGTTTGCCGGAATAGATGACGAGGACAAGAAAAGCCTTGTAAATTCACTTGTTGAGGAAGCCGCATTTTTAAAAGTGGCTTGCTTCCAGGCAAAAGAAGAATTAAAAAAAGAGGGGCTTACCACGGAAACGGTAAACGCTTCACAGAAATTTGTAAAAGCCCACCCGTCAGCCACGATTTACGAGAAATATTCACGCCAATATACGGCAATTATTCACACGCTTATTGAGTATTTGCCGCCGAAAGAAAAGAAAAATATAAGCAGACTGGCAGCATTGCGGAATGGATAACAATTACATTTTCCAGTATTGGGAAGCCATACAGAACGGCACCGTAACAGTAGGAAAGTGGATAAAGACCATTTATGAAATCCTTGTGAATGGTTTAAAAAGTGGCAAATGGGATTTTGACGAGGAAAAGGCCAATAAGGCTATAAACTTCATAGAAAACTTTTGTCATCATTCAGAGGGACGAAACGATTTATTAAAACTTGAATTATGGCAAAAGGCCATAGTTTCCGCCATTTTTGGCATAATGGACAAGCGGACCGGTTATAGACAATTCCGGGAAGTTTTCATAGTTGTAGCACGTAAGAACGGTAAAACATTGTTTGCCGCCGCTATTGCGGCATACATGGCATATATAGACGGCGAGTATGGGGCAAAGGTTTATTTCCTTGCCCCGAAACTGGACCAGGCGGACCTTGTGTATGACGCCTTTTATCAGATTGTCCAGGCAGATGACGAACTGGACAGCATAACCAAGAAACGCCGCAGCGATATTTATATCAAAGAATTTAATACCAGTGTGAAAAAGATAGCCTTTAACTCCAAAAAGTCGGACGGTTTCAACCCTCAAATGGTTGTCAATGACGAAATGGAAGCATGGCAGGGGGACCAGGGACTAAAGCAGTATGAGGTTATGACTTCCGCACTGGGGGCGAGAAAGCAGCCGCTTATTTTATCCATATCAACCGCCGGATATATCAATGACGGTATTTATGATGAACTCATGCGGCGTTCAACATCGTTCTTAAAGGGCAATTCCAAGGAAACAAGAATATTGCCGTTCCTCTACATGATTGACAATATCGAAGCCTGGGACAATTTAGAGGAATTGAAAAAGAGCAATCCGAACCTGGGCGTGTCCGTGTCAGAGGAATTTTACATAGAGCAGATAGAGATTGCAAAAGCGTCCCTTTCAAAGAAAGTGGAGTTTCTTACAAAGTATTGCAATATCAAGCAAAATTCAAGTGTGGCGTGGTTGGATTACTGGGACGTTATGAAAGCGGTAAACGAGGACTTACGCCTTACCCTGGAGCAATTCCGGGGGTGCTATTGCGTTGGCGGCATAGATCTTTCCAGGACAACGGACTTAACGGCGGCGTCAATCGTTATTTGGAAGAATGGAAAATGGAATGTGATTACAAAATTCTATATGCCCAAGAAGCGGTATGAAGTGGCCGTGAATGAGGATAACACGCCGTACAACATATACAAAGAAAAAGGATTTTTGCAAATATCCGGGGAAAACCAGGTGGATTATAAAGACGTGTATAACTGGTTCATAGAACTGGTTAAGGTTTACAAAATCCGCCCGTTAAAAATCGGCTATGACCGTTACAGTGCCGGGTATTTGGTAGATGACCTAAAAATGGCCGGGTTCCAAACAGATGACGTTTACCAGGGCACGAACTTAACGCCAATCCTACACCAGTTTGAGGGGGATTTAAAGGACGGAAAGTATAACCTGGGGGACAACACCCTTTTGGCGTCACATCTTCTTAACGTGGCCGTGGAAATCAATATGAATGATAGCCGCATGAAGCCCGTGAAGATTGAAAAGCGTATGAGAATAGACGGGGCCGTTTCCGTCTTTGACGCTATGACAATGGTATCAAAATACCATAGTGAGATAGGCAAAAAACTTTTGAATGAAGCGGCGTAAATGGCCGCCCGGCAGCAGGGCTTTAAAGTGGGTCAGAATTTCAACACGAATAATTTTACAATAGGTCCATGGACGTGTTCCATGGGCTTATTTTTTGAGGAAAGGGGGTAATGATACGGGAATTATAGCAAACGTATTCGGAGCCTTTAAGGCAAAATACAGACCGCTTTTATTGAGCCGTGGGGAGTATGTGCCAACGGGAACCTTACGGGACAATGATATTGTGGGAGCCATTGCGGACGCCATAGCCAAGAACGTAGGAAAGTTACAACCCCAGGTTGTCCGAAAGGACGAAAAGGGAATGACGATAAAAAACGATTACCTGGCCCGGATTTTAACATTGCGGCCATGCCCGGAAATGTCAACGTATGACTTTCTTTACAGAATTGCGGCAGACCTGGTTTATACTTCCAATTCCTTTTCCGTGATTTTCTACAACGAGGATTTTACAAGGGTACAGAGCATACAACCAATCACTACAAAGAGTTTCCGCATTTTTGAAGATGACAAGCACCATATCCTTTTCCGCTTCCGGTGGGATTATGACGGGGAAACCTATACGGTGCCTTATCAGAATGTCATACACATAAAGGCAAGGTATAACAAAAAGCGGTTTTTGGGGACTTCCCCGGATATTGAGTTAAAGCGGAGCCTGGACCTTGTGGAGACGTCCGGGGAAATCGTAAAGAACATTGTAAACCGTTCCAATTCATTAACCGGGTATCTGAAATACAACAACCTGGCAGATGACAAGGAATTAAAGCAGATTGCAAAGGACTTCCAGGACGCCTATATGGGAGCGGAAAACGCCGGGGGCATTGCCGCAATAGACAGTACGGTGGAATTTAAAGAGATTGTGCAACGCACGCCAAACGTGCCAGTAAATCAAATTACATTCCTACGTGATAACGTGTACCGCTATTACGGAGTAAATGAAAAGGTATTGACTTCCACCCTTTCAGACCAGGAATGGATTAGTTTTTATGAAAACGTGATTGAGCCTATCGCTATCCAGTTAAGTTATGAGTTTACTTTTAAACTTTTGACACCAAGGGAAATAGGGTACGGGAACAAGATAGAGTTTACGGCCAACCTTTTGCAGTATGCCACATTACAGACACGTGACACAATCGGCGGAAATATGTTTGACCGTGGGGCCATGACAATAAACGAATACCGGGCACTTATGTATTACGGTCCAGTAGATGACGGGGACGTGAGAATGGTATCACTCAACTACGTGAAAGCCGGGGACCAAAGCCTTTACCAAGTAGGGCAGGGCGGCGGAAGCAATGACCCACCGCCGGACCCAGGGACGCAGCAGGACAAACAACGCAGGGCAATGGAAGCCGCCGCACGTGCCTATTTTCAGACTATGAAAGGGGGTTAAGGATATGCCGAAAACACCAAGCATTTTGAAACTTTGCAAAGACCCGGCAAAGGCCACGGTTGGGAAGTTTTACGAGTTTAAGAACGCAACGGACACAAGCGTGGACCTTTATTTTTACGGGGACATTGTAAGCGATTGGTGGGGAGCCTGGCAGGAAGAGGACCAGTACCCGGAAGCAATCAAGAATTTCCTGGCTGAAGCCGGGGGAAAAGATTTGAATATTTACATCAATTCCGGCGGCGGTTCCGTATTTGCCGGAATAGCCATTTACAATATGCTGAAACGCTACACGGGAAAGAAAACAGTGTGTGTTGACGCCCTGGCCGGGTCCATTGCTTCCGTAATCGCATTTGCGGACAGTGATATGCCAACAATCCCGTCCAACGCCTATTTGATGATACATAAGCCGTGGGCGGTTTGTGACGGGAACGCCACGGAGTTGCGGAAAATGGCGGACACCCTGGACGCCGTGGAAAGCGGGATTTGGGCGATTTATGAAGAACATTTGGCCGAGGGCGTAACCATTGAGACGATAAAAGAACTCATGGAAGCGGAAACCTGGTTAAATGGCACCCAGGCCGCCCAGTATTTCCGGGTAAAGGTAGGCGAGGAAAACACCATAGCCGCAGCCGTCCAGGACTACACAAAGTTTTATTGCCACAATGTACCGCAAAAACTTCTTTCCGGGGAAAACCACGCAGGGCAGCAGGACCGGGAGAAGCGGAACAAAATTATTGAACTTACTATGGCACACATGGGCCAGTAAGAAGATATGAAAGGAGATTAGAGACATGACAAGAGAAGAATTACTGAAAATGTCCAAAAAGGACCTTAAAAACAGACTGGCCGAACTGGGAAAGAACGCACAGACGCTTTCCGGCCAGGAGTTGACGGACGCCATGGACGAAGCAAGGACCATAGGCGAGATTTTGGACGAAATCAAAGGACGGGAAGAACTGGTGGCCGCCGCAAAGGCAGCAGGAGCCGCAGACCCGGACGAGGGAGACGGAGCAGGAGAGGGCAGCGAAGAGCCGCAGGACCAGGAGAGAGCAAAGAGGGGCAAGACCTTAAAGGACGGAAAAAAGGCGTTTTTTAAGGGCAAGGCACTGGCCGGGATTAAGAACACACTTACAACGGCCACGGGCGTAGTAATGCCGAAGCACACAAGCCCGGACATTTCCCCCACGTTCAACAATGTATCTTCCCTCATTGACAGGGTAAAGACCGTTCCCCTGGTGGGCGGTGAAAGCTATCAGCGTCCCTTTGTGAAGTCCTACGGGGACGGAGCCGGAAGCACCGCAGAAAACGCAGATTACAACACGTCTGAACCGGAATTTGGTTATTCCGACATTGTACGTGAGAAAATCACGGCATACGCAGAGGAACCGGAAGAAATGCAGAAATTGACAGACGCCGATTATGACGGCGTGGTGGAAGAGAGCGTGACCCGTGCAATTAAGCGTTACGCTTCCCGTCAGATTTTGGTAGGACCCGGCGGAACCGGAAAATTCCGTGGCATTTTCTTCAACCCGGCAAAGGAGGCGGACGATATTATTGACCGCAATACGGACATTACAACGATTACCGCCATTGCAGACGATACCCTGGACGAGATTATTTACTCTTTCGGTGGGGACGAAGATGTGGAAGATATTGCCGTGTTAATCCTCAACAAGAAAGACCTTAAAAAGTTTGCAAAGTTGAGGGATAAGCAGGGGCGTAAGGTCTACACCATTGTGAACCATGGCAACACGGGAACCATTGACGAGGTGCCTTATATCATCAATTCCGCTTGCGGAGAGGTTGGCGGCACCGTAGGGGCTTATTGCATGGCATACGGTCCGTTAAGCAATTATGAGGTTGCAATCTTTTCCGACATTGACGCGCAGAAATCCACAGAATACAAATTCAAGCAGGGCCAGATTGCCTATAAGGCTTGTGTATTCATGGGCGGCAACGTGGTAGCGAAAAACGGTTTTATCCGTGTGAAGAACGCAACGGCGTAAGGACGGCATGAGAAAGGCGGCGGACAATGAATAAAACTGAACTGATAGCGAAAGCAAAGTTGAGGTTGCGTAAAATGTCCGCCGATACCCTGGACGAAGATGTGGAGCAGCTTATAAATGTTGCACTGGCAGACCTTAAACGTATCGGCGTACATTCTTCCTACCTGGACCCGGAAAACATCAAAGACCCGTTGATTATTGAAGCCGCCCTGGTGTATGCAAAGGCCAATTTTGGAAACCCGGAGAACCACGGCGAGTTAATGGCGGCGTATGACATGATTTGTACGAAAATCAAAGGGGGCGGCTACCATAGAAGCAATAGTGACACTGTTAGTTAAAAAAAATCAAACGGAATACCTGGAAAAAGAGGTATTTGCAGAAATCAACCCGGTAGGCCGTGACGAGTTTACGGCAGCCGGGCAAAAAGATTATAAGGCGTCCATGATGATTGAAGTATGGGGATTTGAGTATGAGGGTCAGACGGAAGTTATGGTGGACGGCAGGAAAATGGCAATCTACCGGACGTATGGACCGAAGAACACCGGAAAGGTTGAACTTTATGCCGGGGAAAGGATAGGCAAAAGTTGAGAACGGACATTGACGGGTTAGATGAAGCCATAAAGAACGAACTGGAAAATTGGAGCAATGGGGAATTAAGACGTGCGGTAAATGAAAGCCTGGAAGAAACGGCAGCCGCAGCCGCCGAAAGTTTGAGACGGGGCGGCCCTTACCGGGAAAGAACGGGGAAATATACCAAGGACTGGACGCACGACCAAAGGGGCAGCAGGACGAGCGTTATTACCGGATTGAATGGGTACAGTGTCTACAACAAAAAACACTACCAGTTGACCCATTTACTGGAAAAAGGGCACCAGTTACGCAAGGGCGGCAGGAAAGTAGGAAACGTAAAGGCGTTTGAACACATTGCACCAGTAAACGAAACCCTGGGAGATTTGGCCGTTTCAAAAATCCGTCAGAAAGTGAGGGGATAACATGACCGTAAATGTAAGCATTTTGGTGGAGAGGGCAAAAGAATTTTCAAAAAAATATGGCGTGCCGATAACTAAAAACCAGTTTGAGGGAACGCTTGATGACCCGGTGCCGGAACTTCCATACATGGTTTGGCTATCTTCACATGAGACGGGAAGAGGGGCGGACGGGTTTAACAACCTAAAAGCCCAGGACGCTGACTTTGAACTTTATACGCAGCAGGACAACCAGGAACGTGAGGACCTGGCAAAAGCATTTGAAGCGGAAGTGTTGCCGGACGTGGAATATGACGTATTGGTGGCACCTATCCCGGACGAGGAATGTTTCCAAACGGCGTATGAAGTCCGGGGATTATTGACAAAAACGAAAGGAGTAAACAGAGCATGAACAAAGAAAGCATTGTTTTGGGTTCCGGCGATTTGTATTGTACCGAGTTTACGGGAACAAATGCGGCGTTGCCGAGCAACGAAGTATTGGAAACCGAGGAAAACCGCCTGGGCCATATCAAAGGCGGTGCAGAAATCGAGTATGCACCCTCTTTCTACGAAGCCAAGGACGATATGGGCAAAGTTTCCAAGGTTATCCTTACGGAAGAGGAAGCAACCTTTAAATCCGGTATTATGACGTGGTGCGGAGAGACATTGAAAAAGTTGTGTCAGACCGCAAGAGTGACCGAGGACGCACAAAAGAAAATCCGCACTGTCAAGATTGGCGGCGTGGGAAATGCGGACGGAAAGCGTTATGTTATTCACTTTGTCCATAAGGATAACGTGGACGGAGATATAAGAGTAACCATTGTGGGAAACAACCAGGCCGGATTTACGATTGCCTTTGCAAAAGACAGCGAAACGGTCATTGACGCAGAGTTTAAAGCCCAGCCCATGGACAAAGAGGGCACATTGATTACCTACCAGGAAGAAATGGACGTTACCGCCGCAAGCGGAGAGTAAGGACAGTAAGAGCGGCCAGGGAGCGGAACCCAGGCCGCTTATTTTGAAAGGAGAAAAAGACCATGGCAGTAAAGGAATTTAATTGTAACAAGTTAAAAAGGACATTTTGGCCTTTTACTTTAAAGGACAAGGTGGACGAAAACGGCAACGTGGTGGAAAAAGGAAAGAAAATTGTGGTCCGTATGCCGCAGAAGAAAGTTTTTGAAGCAATTAAGGAAATCCCGGACCTGGACGAAGATAACGCCACCGCAGAGGACACGGAAGCAATTTACCGCCTTGTGGCAGCAGTCTTAAACAACAATATGGGAAAGGTTCCGGTAACGGAAGAGGACGTGGCGGACTATGACATTGAAGAGTGTACCGCCATTCTTAACGCCTACATGGAATTTGTAAACGAGTTGAAACAGAACCCAAACTAATCATGCCCTTTTATCCACGCCAGGATAAAGGGGACGATATACCCTATACGCTATCTACACGCCCGGAAAAACTGGTAATGGATTATTGCCATATTGACATTTACGAAGTCCAGGAAATGGAAATAGACGTATATTTGTTTTTTATGCGTGAAGCAATGATTTTTGAAAATTCAAAGACGGACGAGGGACGGGAATACCTTAGAAATTGTTGGAGAATGGAGCAGACAAAGCCGGACCGTGAGGGATTGCGAAAGAAATTTAAAAAGAAAGGGGGTTAAGAAGTGGCAAATAGCAAAATCAGAGGAATTACTATTGAGATTGGCGGCGATACTACAAAACTGGACAAGGCACTGGGAAGCGTTGACAAAAAGGTAAAGGGAACGCAAGTTGAACTTAGGGAAGTAAACAAACTTTTAAAAATCGACCCAACCAACACGGAAATGTTGGCACAAAAGCAGGCCCTTTTGACAGACGCTATTTCCGAAACCAAAGAAAAACTGGATATTCTGAAAAATGCAGAAAGCCAGGTGCAGGAGCAATTTAAAAAAGGCGAGGTTTCAGAAGAGCAGTACAAAGCCTTAAAAAGAGAACTGGGAAGAACAGAAGTAGAACTTGCAAATTTAGAGGAAGCGGCCAGGCAGACAGACACGGCCATTGAAGAGTTAGGGAAATCTTCCAAACTTTCCGGCGAAGAACTGAAAGAAGCAGAGGAAAAGGCCGGGGATTTTAAAGAAACCCTGGGAGATTTGGCCGGAAAGGCAGAAACGGCAGCCAAAGCCCTGGGGGCCGGTTTTGTTGCCGCCGCTACATATGCCACGAAATTTGAAACAGATTGCGACAAGGCTTTAAATACCGTTATTACACAGACGGGGGCGGCAGACACAGAAGTTGAGGGGTTGGAAGAAACCCTTTTAAGCATTTATAAAGATAATTTTGGCGAGGACATTAACGACATTGCATTAGCAATGTCCGCAGTTAAGCAGCAGACCGGACAGACCGGGAAAGAACTGAAAAACACAACGGAAAACGCCATTTTAATGCGTGATACCTTTGATATTGATGTGAACGAAAGTATTAGGGGCGTAAACGCCATGATGAAACAATTCGGCATATCATCAGAGGAAGCATACAACCTTTTAGCCCAGGGGGCACAAAAAGGATTAAACCAAAACGGAGATTTGGCGGACCAGTTGGCGGAATATTCCGTTTACTATGCAGACATGGGACTGTCAGCAGAGGAAGCATTTAACATGATAGCCAACGGAGCCAAAAACGGCACTTTTCAGATAGACTATTTGAATGACGCCGTGAAAGAGTTTGGTATCAGAGCAAAAGACGGAACATCAGACGAAGCATTTAAACAGTTGGGCCTTGACGTGGACGATTTAAAAACAAAGTTTGCACAAGGCGGAGAGGGGGCAAAAGAAGCATTTAAAACCGTAAATGAAGCCCTTTTCTCATGTGATGACGAAGTACAAAGAAACCTTTTGGGCGTGGCAATGTACGGGACCAAGTGGGAAGATTTGGGAGAGGACGCCATACGTGCCTTAGTGGACACACAAGGGGAAATATCGGCAACCAATGACGCACTGGGAACGATAAATGAGAATAAATACAACGACCTGGGAAATCAGATTGAAGAGTTAGGCAGAAACCTCAAAACGGACCTTGTAAAGCCGATAGGCGAGGAATTAAAGCCCGTAATAAGTGACGTAATCAAAGAAGTAAAAGGAAAGATACCGGAAGTTAAAACACTTGTGCTTGCGGTAGTGAGTAAGGTAAAAGATTTTATTTCTTTTATGTCGAGGAACGGGACACAAATTATTTCTATTATTGCCGGTATTGCCGCCGGAATGTTGGCGTGGAATGTGGTAACTATGATACAAGGGTTAGTGGCGGCAATAAAAGTATGGAAAGCAACAACCGAGGGCGTAACCATAGCACAGAAAATTCTAAATACAGTAATGGCCGCCAATCCGATAGGCATTGTTATAACGGTGGTAGCCGCACTGGTAGCCGCATTAGTAACGCTTTTTGCAACCAACGAAGATTTTAGAAACAAAGTAATAGCGGTATGGGAAGCAGTGAAAGAAGCGGCGTCAAAAGTTTTCGGTGCAATAGCGGACTTTTTTACCGTTACAATACCAAACGCCTTTAACGGTTTTATAAATTTCATAAAAAGCAACTGGCAGGCCCTTTTATTATTGATTGTAAACCCGTTTGCCGGGGCTTTTAAACTTCTCTATGATAATTGCGGTGCTTTCCGTGAATTTGTGGACAATTTTGTGCAAAATATAAAGCAATTTTTTCAAAATTTGTGGAATGGCATTGTATCCATATTCCAGGGTGTGGGCCAGTGGTTTATTGACAGATTTACGGAAGCCTATAACGGTGTGACGGGCGTATTTGCGGCAATCGGCCAGTGGTTCGGTGCCCGGTGGCAGGATATAAAGAACGCCCTGGCAACGGTGGCGTCCTGGTTCCTTACCATGTTTACCAATGCCTACACCAATGTGAAAAATGTTTTTTCCGCAATCGGTTCCTGGTTCGGTGCAAGGTGGACGGAAATAAAAACCGCCCTTTCCGCCGTCCCGTCATGGTTCGGTACGCAGTTTCAAAACGCATGGACGAATATTAAAAACGCCTTTGCCAATGTGACTTCTTTCTTTTCCGGTTTGTGGGAAAAAATCAAAGGCTGTTTTGTAAATGTGGGTGTAAAAATCGGTTCGGCGGTTGGAGACGCTTTTAAATCAGCAATAAACAGTTGCCTTTCTACCATAGAGGGCGTTGTGAATAAGTTTATCGGAATGATAAACGGCGTTATTGACGTCATCAACGAGATACCGGGCGTTTCCCTGGGCAAGATAGGCACGCTTTCCTTGCCGAGACTGGCAAAGGGCGGCGTATTGAAAGAGGGCACCGCCATGGTAGCAGAAGCAGGCCCGGAACTTCTTAGCATGGTAAACGGAAAAGCAGTTGTAACACCGCTTTCCGGTAGTGCAAAGAACCAGGCCATGGAAAACGCAGGAAAGGGCGGCGGTGGGTATGTTCAGAATGTGAACATCACAAGCCCCAAGGCATTAAGCCCGTATGAGATAGCGAGACAAACCAGGTTACAGACAAGAAGCATGATTTTGGCAGTACAAAGGGGGTAAGGGAAAATGTCAGACATTAAAGTGGTTTGCACCAGTGACAAAAACGTGTCCCTTACCTTTACCTGGGGCGATTTTACGCCGTTCCACCTGGTAGACATTGAGGGCATTTACGGTTATGAAAGCAATATTGTAACATCCGAAAACACCACAACAGATGGAAGCACACGCCAAGGGGCAACAGTACAAGAAAGAAATATTGTTCTTTATGTGGAAATGGATAGTAATTACAAAGCAAACAGAGAATTATTATACCGCTGTTTTCCGGCAAAACGTAACGGAACCATGCAATATATTGAGAACGGGGACGTGAAAGCCATTGAGTATGAGGTTGAAAAAATCATACCAGGCGAAACAACGGGCGTGGTAAGAGATTACACCATTTCTTTGAAGTGTACGGACCCGTATTTTAAAGATTTATCGGACATTGAAGTGGTTATGGCGTCCTGGGTAAGTGACTTCTATTTTCCGGCGTGCTTCCCGGAAGAGGGCCGCATATTTGGACACCGTGAAGCGGATTTGGTAAAGGAGATTGAAAACGAGAGCGGAGCGGACAACATAGGTATTGTGGTTATATTCCGGGCGGACGGAGCCGTGAAGAACCCGGCCATTTACCACACGGAAAGCGGAGAATTTACAAAGGTTGGGTATTTGGACAATGATTTTATCATGTCATCCGGTCAGTATGTGATTATAAACACCTACACCGGAAAGAAAAATGCCTACCTTTTGGACGGCGTGACCCAGGCGGAGATTGAGAACCACAAAGACAATTACGGGGTCATTGACTGGGACACTGTTATTGAAAAATACGGGACGGTAATAAACGAGTATTTGGACGAGGACGGGGAATTTATCCAGTTGCAGGACGGAACCAATACATTGACATACACGGCGGACGAGGGCACCAATTACCTTTCCGTGTCGGTATATTACAGAATTTCATATTTGGGGGTGTGATTATGGAAATACACGTTTATGACCGGAACCTTAGACGCCTGGGGCATATCGAAAATCACACGTCTTTACAGTGGCACCGCAAATATTACGAATGTGGCACGTTTGAGTTACATTGTCCGGTAACGGCGGAAAATTTACGGCTATTGCAACCGGGGAACATTATAACCAAGGGGGACAACAAGCAGGAAGCCGCCGTGATACGTGGGGACCAGGCGGAAGAGGAAAGCACCCTGGTAAATGAGATTACCAGGAACGGGTTTTTTCTTCCCGTCTACCTGGGGGACCGGTTGACGGGTCCGCAGTTTAATTTTAACGGAACCGTGGAAGCGGCCATGCACTACATGATTGGACGTATGGAGAAAATACCGCTTTTACAGATAGGAGCCACGACCGGGGACACCACAAAAGTGCAATTCCAGGCAACTTATAAGAATGTCCTGGAATACTTCACGAAGTTGGCGAAGTTTGCAGAAATAGGTTTCCGTATCGTGCCGGACTTCAAAAAAAAGACCATGACATTTGAAACCTACAAAGGCGTGGACCGTACCCAGGCACAAGGGGAAAATCCCAGGGTCATATTTTCGGAGAGTTACGACAATTTGAACCAGGCAAAACATAATTACAGTGACGCAACCTATAAGACCAAGGTAATTGTGGGCGGAGCCGGGGACGGCCTGGCCCGTATCTTTGTAACCGTGGGCGGCGGAACCGGATTTGATTTACGGGAAGTGTTTTTGGACGCCAAGGACATAAACAAAGAAGCACTTACGGACGCCGAGTATTTGGAAGCCCTTAAAACCAGGGGGCAGGAGTTTCTTAACGAAAACAAGATATTTGAAAACTTTGAAGCGGAAGCGGAAGCAGATGTAAATTTTACCTACGGAAAAGACTATGACCTGGGGGACGTTGTGACCGTAAAGAAGAAAAAGTGGAACACCGCACAGAACCTTAGAATTACGGAACTTTGCGAGGTTTACGAATATGGGGGCATGTATGTGGTGCCTACTTTTGGGGACGCCCTACCCACAACAATAAAATGGGACGAATAGAGGAAAGGAGAGGAAAAAGACCATGGCAGTAAGAGGATTTTTTTACAATGCTACCGACCTAAACGATAAAGAGCATATGTATAACGGCCAGGACATGAACGAGGACAAAGCCCCGTTCTATAAAGAGGGCGTTGCATACGGCCATTTGCAAGTGACGGCACCGGGCGGCACCATGGAAGTGACGGTGGACGGCGGAACCCGGACCGGGTACGCATATATCAATTTACATACTATCCACAATACCGCACCATTGACCCTTACATTGAGCCAGGCAAGCGGAACGCTTCCAAGGATTGACCGCATTGTATTAAGGAATGACGAAACCGAAAGAAAGCCGAGTATTTATGTCTTAGAGGGTGCTTTTTCAAGCAATCCGCAGGCCCCGGAACTGGTAAACAATGATGTTATCCAGGAAAAGAGCCTGGCCCGTGTCTATGTGGCCGCCGGGGCGGTTGAGATTACCCAGGCAGACATTACAGACGAAAGGCCGGACAAGACGGTTTGCGGCTTTATCGGTTCGCAGTTTGAAGAACTGGACTTTTCCCAGTGGTCCGCCCAGTTTAACAAATGGTTTTCAAGCGAGAAAAAAGCGGTGGAAAAAGACCATGCCGCTTTCATCAAAGAATATACCGCAATGGTGCAGCAGTTTCAGACGGAGCGGACGGCACAGTGGGACGAATGGTTTGCGGCAAAGCAGGAGCAGCTTGCCGGGGATGTGGCCGGAAAATTGCAGTTGCAGATTGACGGATTAAGAACCAAGGTTCACAACATGGCCCACAAAGTAAATGTTGCCTACTTACTGGAAACAATCCAGGCGGCGGTCACGGTAACGCTCACGAACATTACAACGGGAACGGTGCAGACGGCGGCAATTACAGAAAGCGGCATAGGCTTTTACATCACTGAAGCCGGGGACTATACCCTGGAAACCAATATGGAAAGCGTTATGGTAACGCCAAAGCGGCTTTCCATAGATTATATGGACCTTATGCACACAACCACGGTTTCCTTGCGTGAGGGCACCAATATGGCCTATATCGGCAATTACATGGGAACTTATTTATTAAAAGAAAGCGAGGTATAACACATGAAAGGATTTCCTAAAGTAATCAAAACCAAGTCCGACCTGGTAAACACCTTTAAACTGGTGCAGAAAAAGAGACTGAAAAAGGAAGATTGGTTGGCGGCAGTTGAAAAACTGGAAAATCAGAACTGGATTATGTGCCCGGTCATTGAACTGTCAGAGGACAGAAAAACGGTAAAAATCATGTTTTGTGCAGAGGTGGCAGCAGGGCAGAAAATCAAGAATGGAGCCGTTTACCCTACCGTCCAGGCCGTTGAAACGGTGGAAGTGGAGAAAGATACCACCGAAGCGGAAAACGCCGCCACAGAGGGTCAGGAAGCCGCCACAGAGGACACCACGGCAGCAGGACAGAACAACACAACTTCTTTTACGGTGCTTACCCTTTCAAAACCCGTAAACATTGGCACGGTAACAATCGGTATTCCGGCGGCGGTTACGTTCTATGACCGTATGGGTATCACGGAAGAGGAAGTGGAAGAAATGAAAGGAGCGTTGGCATAATGAGCAGACTCTTTATTTATGACGAGAACATGACGGACGAGCGGGCCAAAATCACGGTTGCAAAAATGGCGGCCATTTCCGACATTGTGGCACCGGAAAAAGAGTATATCCAGTACAGTGCCCAGGGAGCCGTCACAATTATGGCCGGGTGCGTCATTGCGGTAGGGGAAAACGCAGTATTTAAAACGGCGGAAACCGTACTTACCAAAGCAAATTTGGACCAGGGAAGCGATTTTGTACACGGTTCGGACTATTACATTTACATTTGTGACCCTGGGACGGACGCCCAGGACGAACTTTATTTGATTTCCTTAAATTCTTCCTGGCCGGACGGGGACGCCTGGGACGATACCAATACCCGTAAAATCGGCGGTTTCCATTATGGCCGTGTAAGAAATACGGACGATTACGGGCGTGCGGTCAATGCGTCCGGGTCCGTAAGGGGCAGCGGTTGGGAGAGCAACACCCGTGTAGATATTCTGCCCAACAGTGTATGGACCACAAAGCACCGTCCGAAATGCGACCCGTCCGGTATGGTGTACCTGGGGAACGCATTATGGGGAGACATTTACCTTTCCAGTGATGACGGGGCGAACGGCTTACAATCCGTGTACGGCGGCACGCCGATAACCGGAACCGAGGGCCTTAACTGGTATATTGCAGGAGAACGGGCCAGACGTGTAGGGAAACGCTTGCCGGATTACATGGAATTTACCGTGGCAGCAGACGGAAGCCCCCAGGGCCTTGACGCTTCCAATGCCAACGGACACACAGCCACCACAAACAAGGCAAGAACCGCAGTTGGAAAGATTGCCAACGCCATAAGTGCTTTAAATATTTGTGACCTGGTGGGTAATGTGTGGAAATGGCTTAATGAACTTTTGCACGACCCAACGGCGGCAAGTGCGGCATGGTATGACGTTTTCGGTGGCGGCTACGGCCAAGCGTATATGTATTCAAGCACTGGCTTGCACGCCCTCGTTGGCGGCGGCTACTGGTTCTACGGCGTGCATTGCGGCTCCCGGTCGGTGGCTTGCAGCTATTACCCGTGGAGCGTGAGCACGTTCGTTGGCGTGTGGTGCGTGTGTGACAGTCTGTAATCCCGTAGGGGTGGGCGAAAGCCCAACCCCTACAACGAAGAGGAAAAGAAGTAATGGCAGAGGAAAAAGAACAGGAACAAATAGACGCCTACATGGGCACTATGGAATTGTACCAAAAAATTTATGATTTTCTTTTATACATTTACCCTATCCTGGCCCAGTTTCCGAAATTTGAAAAGTTTGCATTGCAGACGCAGATTAAGACGGCAATATTTGAAATGCTAAAGGACGTAATCCGTTTCAAGAAAACGGGTACGAAAAGCCATATTTATGCGGCGGACGTGGAATTGCAGCAGATTAAAACATTGATACGTCTATCCTACGATTTGCAGTATAAAGCAATAAGCAAACACCGCTATGAGGTCATCAGCCGCCACACCAGGGCAATAGGCGGCACCATGAACGGCGTCATTGAAGCGGTAAAGGCCGGAACCTGGAAGCCGGACAAGTAAATGATTTGGGGAAACTGTTAATTCGCACCTGGCCTTTCCTGGCTTGCACGCCCTCATTGGCGGCGGCAACTGGAACAACGGCGTGCATTGCGGCTCCCGGACGGTGAATTGCAACAATTACCCGTGGAACGTGAACACGAACATTGGCGTGTGGTGCGTGTGTGACTAATCGGCATTTTCAGACACAGAAGCCCCTAAAAAGGCCACTGGCAAAGATTTATCAATCTATCTTTATGATAAGTCAGACGGTTTTCCCGTTCCGGCGTTTGTCCGGACAAATTAACAAAGGCACCGCCGTTTGAGTAAAAATTATTTGAAAATTGGTAGGGCAAAAAATGAAAACAGTTAAAGGATTACATGAGAAAATGTACACCTTTGACAATGCCAATATCTCATTCCACAAAGCCGCAGAAAACAAGCGGTTCCATGAAGAGGTATTGGCTTTTTCTATGTCAAAGGAAGATGAACTATTGAGGGCGTGCGAGGAAGTGGAAACACTCACATATTCCCAGGGATCTTATACCGTGTTCAAAGTGTGGGAGCCAAAAGAGCGGCTTATCATGGCCTTACCATTTTATGACAGAGTGGTGCAGCACATGATTGTAAACGCAATCGGACCGGTATTTGAACAAAGGTTTTATTGCCATTCTTATGCTTGCCGTGAGGGGAAAGGTATGCACGCCGCAAGCAATCAGTTATACAAATGGCTTTATGAACTTATGGTTGTGCAGGGGCTACGGATATACGCCTTTAAAGGGGATATAAGTAAATACTTTGCGTCTATACCGCATGACGGCCTAAAAGATGAAAACAGACGGTACATAGGGGACAAGAAAGCCCTTTACCTTATGGATAACATCATAGACAGAAACGGCATATTGCCGGACGGCGTGGGCATACCCGTGGGGAACCTTACAAGCCAGTTATTTGCCAATGTGTACGGCAACCGCCTGGATAAATTCATAAAACACACCTTGCACATTAAATATTACGTCCGGTATATGGACGATTTTATAATTCTTTCCCCGGATTTAAACCAGTTAAAGGAATGGGAAAAGCGGATTGAAGAATTTTTGGAAGAGGAAATGAAATTGCACATAAACCCTAAAAGCACCATTCTATACGCCGGAAACGGTGTGGACTTTTGCGGATATATCCACCACCCAACATATAGGAAAGTGCGTAAGGGGTCCGTCCGGCGGCTGAAAAAGGACGTAAAGCACCTAAAGGCCGGGGAACTGGACCGGGAAACCTTTAACCGGAAATATCAAAGCCGCCTGGGACACATGGGGCACGCCGACACCTACCACGTAACAAAGGCCATTGAGTACGATTTACTGTTTTGGGAATTTGAACAGACCCAAAGCGGCCTTTTGGTTCCGGTGTAAGTGGGTCAGAATTTCAACACCATGGGGCGTATGATAAGCCCATGAACATTTAAGGAAAGGAAGATAAAGGAATGGATTTACAGACAATTATTATTGCAATGAGTATTCCGAGCGGCGTAACCGCTTTCTGTTTTTGGATGATTGAACAGAAAATAAAGAAGCAGCAGACGGAAGCAGAAGAAAAAGAAAAAATCCGTGAAAAAAACGAGGTCCTTATCATAAAAAGCGTCATGGCGTCTATTGCCCTGGGAGAAGCGGCGGCCACGGCCTTAAAGAATGGACACGCCAACGGAGAGACAGAAGCCGCCCTGGAATATGCCCGTAAGATTAAGCATGAACAAAAGGACTTCTTGACGGAGCAGGGCATAAAAGGGATTTACGAATAATCAGAACCAACAAGCCAAGTGGCTTTTGGAAATATAAGAAAGGAGAAAAGACCACATGAAAAACATTAACTGGACCAGGAAATTGACAAGCCGGAAAATGTGGACGGCGGTAGCGTCCTTTGTTTCCATGATGATTGTAGCCACCGGGGGAGCAGAGAACACCGCCACCCAGGTAACGGCCCTTATCATGGCCGGGGCGTCCGTGGTGGCCTACATCATTGGCGAGGGTTTGACAGACGCCGCCAACGTGGAAACCGAAGTGGAAGTGACAACGGAAGAGGAAGTGTAAACCATGGACAAGCAGGAGTTTATTAAAAGGATTGCCGGGTGCGTGCAGAAATACGCCCCGGCATACGGGATTTTGGTACATAGTCCGATTATAGCCCAGGCGATACTTGAAAGCGGTTGGGGAGAAAGCCGCCTGGCCGCCGTATATCACAATTATTTTGGGCTGAAATGTGGGACAAAATGGACCGGGAAAAGCGTAAACCTTTCCACCATGGAAGAATATACGCCGGGAACCCTTACGCAGATTAAGGACAATTTCCGGGTGTATGACAACATGGAAGAGGGGGTAAAAGGCTATTTTGAGTTTATCCAGTTGTCCAGGTATCAGAATTTACGGGGCATTACGGACCCGGAAACGTACCTTAAAACCATTAAGGCGGACGGGTACGCAACCAGTAGCAAGTATGTGGACAATACAATGAGGATTGTTACACAGTACGATTTGCAGCAGTATGATGTGAAAGGAGCCGGAAGCATGGCAAAATTGGCAAGTGCAGTATTAGCCCAGGCAAGGGCGTGGATTGGCCGAAATGAAGCGGACGGCACCCACAAGGGCATTATTGACGTGTACAACGGCCACAAACCATTGGCGAGGGGTTACAAAGTCAAATATACAGACGCCTGGTGTGCCACCTTTGTTTCCGCCGTGGCTATCAAGTGCGGTTTGACTGGAATTATACCGACAGAGTGCGGTTGTGGACAGATGATTGCATTATTCAAGAACCTGGGGGAATGGCAGGAAAGCGACAGCAGGACGCCAAGCCCTGGGGACATTATTTTTTACGATTGGGACGATACCGGGGCCGGGGATTGTACCGGGTGGCCGGACCACGTGGGCATTGTTGAGAGTGTGAGCGGCGGAAAAATTACCGTTATCGAGGGCAATAAAAACAATGCCGTAGGCCGCAGGACATTGGACGTAAATGGCCGATATATCCGTGGTTATGGCGTGCCGAAGTATGACAAGGAAGCCGCCGGGAGCGGGTCCCAGGAAACAAAGAGCGTGGCCGCAGTAGCCAAGGAAGTAATTGCCGGGAAATGGGGCAACGGGAAAGAGAGGAAGAACCGCCTGGAAGCCGCAGGGTATAATTACAATGAGGTCCAGGCAAAAGTCAACGCTATGTTGAGATAGTAACTATCAATACCGCCTTTTGGAATACGTCCGCCAGGGACGTACAAGGAATTTAATATGTCATGGAGAAAGGACACGTCAATAAAAGGCGTGTCCTTTTGTCTAATGTATTTCCAGTAATTCGTCATAAGTTGTTTGGAGAACATCACGAATACCTTTTAATTGGCTCAACTGTATATGTTGTATTCCCCTTTCGATTTTTACCAATGCTTCACGGGTCATGTCTATATCAAGTAATTGTAAATCACGGACAAGAGCGGTTTGCCCTATATTGCGTGATTTTCTTATTCTTCTTATATTTTGGCCTATGGTATTTCCGGTATCGTCTTTTATTTTGACTTGTAACATTGCGGCCCCTTTCTGGACTAATATTAGTCCTTTTTTCTTTATTTTACGGGGAAGTATGTGTTATAATGGGACTAATACAAGTCCACTATTGAATTACACAATGGGGACGCAGTATAAAACCAACAAAAGGAGATTGGAAAATGGGACTTTTCGGAAAGAAAAAAGAAGCGAAAGAACAAAAACCGATTGAAGAGGTAATGGCTCAAAATGTATTTGGAAAAACATTATTGCCTGGGGAAAAGATTGATTATTGTATTCAAGGAAAAGGCCAGGCGGAAAAGTTGGTTTTTTCAACGGCAGTTTTGGCGGTAACTGAAAAAAGGTGCCTATATTTTGAGCAGGACGGGAGCCAATCAAAAACGGAAACGCTCATGTATGACAAAATCGTTGCCATATCCCAAAATACGGGATTTGAAAAGAAAATGGGAAATTATATTGGCGTAACCATTACCACGGCGGACGGAAAAGACAGAGTGGTAAGGTGCGTAAACAATGAAGCAAACCAGGCAAAAGTCAACGAAATTATTTTCGTGATAGAAAGCAGAAGATAAAAACAACCCTCAATGTGAAGCGGAAAGTAGCCACACATTGAGGGATTTTTATAAAAATAAAAATATGTCGTAATATGTATTGACATATGCCGACATATGTTATATAATAAAGACAGTTAAGAGAGATACTTAACGAATACATGGGCAAGCATAGAAAGGAGATAACATGAGCGAGAACATGACAGACAAGCAAATGGAAGTAATCCTTAACCTGGTAGCCGATAAATTCAGTAATTGCAAGAACATGGAAGAGGTTGCCAAAGCGGTGCAGGAAGTCAGAGACATGGCAAAAAAAGAAAAGCCTAACGAATAGGCTTTAGGGGTACAGAAAGGGCGGTGGACTTGCCAAAGCCGCCCAAACTGTAAAATTATTATAAATCATTTGGCAAGAGAAAGGAAGAGGGAATTTGCCGAAATAGGAAGAGAGGTTGGAAAATGCCAAGAACTAAAACCGGAGAATTTAATCAAATTGCATACCAAAACGAATTTAATAAACGGAATTATGACCGCATAGAAATAAAAGTGCCAAAAGGCAGAAAAGCAGTAATAAAAGCGGCAGCAACGGCAGCAGGGCAGAGCGTAAACGAGTTTATCAGCCAGGCCATTGACGAAAGAATGGGAAGCGGTGGACAGTAGAGCCACCGGGAAAGGATAAGAATATGAAAACATGGTATTGTGTAACATCTTCATTTGATGATAGGGGTAGAGTGGTGGCAGCTATCACGGCAAGTAAAGAAGCGGAAACGTGCCCGGAAAGCACATACACAAGCACAAGCAGGAAAGATATTTATAACGATTGGTTTGGAAGCACAGAGGAAGCACAAGCATGGGTGGAGCAGGCCCGTTGTGCATAAGAATAACCGCCAGGGCGGCAGAAAGAGCCGCCCGGCAATTAAAACGGCCACGCCGACCATGGGCGGCGTGAGGGTCCGAAGCCCCTACAAACAGTTGACGGGTTGCAATGGTGGGCATTGTGGTGTTGGTTGACAAGTTTCTGCCAGGGTTTAATGTGAACCGGGCGGCGTGTAGCAGGACAGGCAAACAGACGGCACGCCTGGACGGTGGGCAATCGTCCTAACCAAAATAAAAGCCGGGAGCCTGGACCCCACAATGTCCACATCATTGTAAATAGAAAAAAGTATAACGCACCGGGCACAATATGAATTATGATTACCATAGGAATTACTTGCCGGGAAGCGATAAAACAACGGCACGGACTTTTTCGTGCCCGTTTTATCAAAAAGCGAGGTAATTTCATGGGAAAATTATTTAAACATTTGAGCCAAAACGATAGAATTAAAATGGAAACTATGTTAAATTCCGGCCATAAAGTAGTAGAGGTTGCGGAATATTTGCACGTTCATAGAAGCACTATTTATAGGGAGATAAAGAGGGGAGAATACACCCACAGAAATAGCGATTACACCGAGGAAACAAGGTATAGCAGCGATTTGGGACAAAAGAAGCATGATTGGAACGCCCAGGGAAAAGGGCGGAATATAAAAATAGGAAATGACCGCCCACTTGCGGAGTATATAGAGGGGAAAATAATAGAAGATAAATATAGCCCGGAAGCGGCATTGGCGGCGGCAGCAGAAAGCGGCATAGAGTTTACTACTTCTATCAGCGTAAGAACATTATACCGATACATTGATAAGGGAATTTTCCTTAAACTCACAAACAAAGATTTGCCAGTAAAGGGAAAAAGGAAAAAGCACAATAAAAGGGTTAAAGTGCAAAAAAAGAGCGTCCGCAGGGGAAAGTATAGAGAACCGCCCGGACGAAGTAAAGGACCGGGAAATTTTTGGACACTGGGAAATGGACACGGTAAAGGGCAAACAAGGGGTAACAAAGTCGTGTATGCTTGTACTTACGGAGAGAAAAACAAGAGATGAAATAATAGTGAAGTTGCCGGACCAAAAGGCGGCCAGTGTAGTAGAAGCCATTGACCGATTAGAAAGGAAATGGGGCGATATGTTCACAAAGGTATTTAGAAGCATTACCGTAGATAACGGCGTGGAGTTTTCAGACTATGAGGGATTGGAACGGTCTGTATTACATGAGGGAAAAAAGCGGACATTTGCCTTTTATTGCCACCCTTATAGTAGTTGGGAGAGGGGCAGTAATGAAAACAATAACCGTCTTATCCGCCGACACATACCGAAAGGGGAAGATTTTGACGAGAAGCAGGACCGGGACATTGAATATATAGAAAACTGGATAAACAACTATCCAAGGGGGATTTTTGGCTTTAAGACATCCGCCCAACTCTTTGAAGAGGAAATAAGGAAACTGGCTTAGAAAAAAATTCAAAAACTTGTCGCAAAACTATTGACAAAATATATCATGTGGCAGGAACGCAAAAAATACTTGACATCCCACTTTATTCATGCTATAATCCACCCAATCTATTGAACATATTTCGAAACCGCTGATTGAGAGTAGTAGCATACCACACCGCTTTTCAGAGAGCCGTGCATTTGGTGGGAGCATGGCAGGCAGGCGTTATGTGAATGGACTCATGAGGGCGGCCCGAAAGGCCGAAAGCTGAGTAGTTGCCGCCGGGAGACCCCATCCGTTACCACAGGGGCGCGCATGATGGTGCGCGAAAATGAGCGGGCGCTTAAGCGTCAATCTGGGTGGTACCGCAGGAGTATAATTTGCTGATAACTCTTGTCCCTTACGAAAGTAGGGGGCAGGAGTCTTTTTATTTTTCCATTTTATTTAAGAAAGGGGCAATCATCATGTCAAAGCACGTACCGTATCGTATCTATCTACCGGAAGAGAGGATCCCGCGGCAGTGGTATAACCTGCGGGCCGATATGAAGGAGCAGCCCGCTCCATTTTTGAACCCGGGGACGATGCAGCCCCTGAAGCTCGAAGAGCTGTATCCGATCTTCTGCGAGGAGCTTGCACAGCAGGAGTTTGATTCCACAACCCGCTATATCGATATCCCCGATGAGATTGTGGAATATTACAAAACCTTCCGTCCCTCTCCGCTCATCCGCGCCTACAATCTCGAAAAGGAGCTGGGCACGCCCGCAAAGATCTACTGCAAATTCGAGGGCAACAACACCTCCGGCAGCCATAAGCTCAATTCCGCCATCGCGCAGGCCTATTATGCCAAGAAGCAGGGCCTGACAGGCTTGACCACAGAGACGGGGGCCGGCCAATGGGGCACGGCGCTCTCCATGGCGTGCGCATATTTTCACATTCCCTTGACCGTTTATATGGTCAAGACGAGCTTCCATCAAAAGCCCTACCGTAAATCGATCATCGAAACCTTTGGCGCCGATATCATCCCCAGCCCGAGTGACACCACAAAGGTCGGGCGCGAAATTCTTGAGAAATTCCCCGGCACCGGCGGCTCGCTCGGCTGCGCGATCTCTGAGGCTGTGGAAAAGGCCGTGACCACACCCGGCACGCGCTATGTGCTTGGCTCGGTGCTCAATCAGGTGCTCCTGCACCAGTCTGTGATCGGCCTGGAGGCCAAAGAAGCTATGGCGATGTATGACGAGTATCCGGATATCGTCATCGGCTGCGCGGGCGGCGGCTCGAATCTCGGCGGGCTGATCGCCCCCTTCATGCAGGATCGGCTCACCGGAAAGGCAAAGCCCTATTTCATCGCCGTGGAGCCCGCTTCCTGCCCATCCATGACGCGCGGCAGATATGCGTACGATTTCTGCGACACGGGCAAGGTCACGCCGCTTGCAAAGATGTACACACTCGGCTGCGAATTCCAGCCCTCGCCCAACCATGCGGGCGGCCTGCGATATCACGGCATGTCGCCGATCCTCTCAAAGCTTTATCACGACAAATATCTGGATGAGGCGCGCGCTGTCGAGCAGACCAAGGTATTTGAGGCGGCGGTCCGCTTCTCCCGCTGCGAGGGAATTTTGCCCGCGCCGGAATCTTCCCATGCGATTTACGTGGCGATTGAGGAAGCGCTCAAGTGCAAGGAATCCGGTGAGGAAAAGACGATCCTCTTCGGCCTGACGGGCACCGGCTACTTTGATATGACTGCATATGCCTCCTATTTCGACCAAACGATGAGCGACTCCATTCCGACCGACGAACAGCTTGAAAAGGGCTTTCGGAGCCTCCCGCAGGTGGCGGAATAATCGGTTCTGCATTTTATTGTTACCGCATAGTTTATGAAAAAGTTTTCAGACCGCCGTGTTATTGGCGGAAACGCTTTCATATGTTACGATTCTGTAGAATCCTGTCGTCCGGCCCACCGGACGATTGCATATGATTTTGAAAAACCGTTTTTCGATTCAAGATTTGAAAACGGCAGGGGAGAAAGGAAGAAGATGGGATGAGCAAAGTCAAAAATGAGGGTCAAGGCCGTGCGCGAGCAGTTGGAGCACCGCGCTTTATGGCTGTATCTACTGTGCGACGAGGCGGGTAAGCGAGGCCTTTCGTGAGAGGATTTCGGCTCCGCTGCAGTGAAGCGCTGCGGCCTGTATCAGGGTGCGGGCCTTGTGAAAAAGGGCGGCACGCAAAGCCTGAAGGGGCTGCGCAAAACGCTGTTTACCAAGCCGGCGCAGTGGATGTTTGAAATGGACGTCAAGGAATGCACGGACGACTTGCTGGCGATTGATTTTCACTATTGCCCGCTGGTCAAGGCCTGGCAGAAGCAGGGCTGCTCGGATGAAGAGATCGCCCTGTTGTGCGATATCGCCATGTGCGGCGATCACGGCATTGGCGAGGCCTATGGCTGCGAGCTGGAGCTTCCGCAGTGTATCGCCAAGGGAGACCCGATCTGCGCGTTGCGCTATGTGCGGAAAAAGTAAGGGATTAAGGAAGAAGGAAAGGAAAAAGCACACCTATGAATCAAATCAAAAAAGTATCGAAGAAGATCATCCTCGCTTACTGTATTCCGCAGTTTGCTGTGGGCCTATTTACGGCGATGATCTCCAATTATCTGCTCTATTTTTACCAGCCCTCGAAGGAGTCCGGCATCCCGACGCTGGTCACGCAGGGCGTCGTGGTGCTCGGCATTCTCACCTTTATCGGGTTTGTGAAAGCGGTCGGCCATGTGATCGATGCCGTGACGGACCCGCTGGTGGCGAATTTGAGCGACAAAAGCCGCAATAAAAAGGGCCGCCGCATTCCGTTCATGAAATATGCCGCCATTCCCTTCGGCCTTTCCGCGCTGCTCATTTTTTGCGCGCCGCAGGGCAGGCCGGGCCTGGTGAATAATATCTGGGTTGCGCTTTTCATTTGGGCTTATTTTATCTTCTATACGCTGTATATGATTCCGCACAATGCCCTTCTGCCGGAGATGATTACGGATACGAAGGAGCGCGTTAATGTTTACACCTTCAACTCCCTGTTCTTTGTCACGGGCAGCGCGCTGGGCTATGTGACCCCGGCGCTCGTCGGCATGTTTAAAAACGCGGGGTTGGATGTGCTGCTGGCCTGGCGCGCGACGTTCGCGATTTTCACGGTGGTCGGCATCATCCTGCTGCTGCTCCCGGCTGTTATGATCAAGGAGAGGGAATACGTCAATTCCGTGCGTCCGACCGTGTCTCTCATGCAGTCCTTAAAGCATGCGTTCAGCAACAAGCACTTCCGCTGGGTCACCCTCGGCCAATTGCTGGAGGGGACGGCCATGTCCTTCTTCCAATCCTGCATCATGTATTATGTAACGAGCCTGATGGGCCTGCCGGAAACGGCCTCCGTCGCGATCCTCGCGATTTCCATTGTCGGCTCCCTGTGCTTGTATCCGCTCATCAGCAAATGGGGCAAAAAGTCCGGTAAGCGCAAGCCGATTATCTGGGGCTGCGTGGTGTTTACCATTGCAGAGTTCATTATCTGCTTTGGCGCGGATATGCCCGGCCCGGCGATGGTAAAGGCCTGCGGCCTCGCCATCTTCGTCTCCTTCCCGTTTGCGGTGCTCAACATCCTGCCCGGCTCCATGATGGCGGACGTCATCCAGTATGACACCCTGACCACCGGCATCAACCAGGAGGGCATTTTCAGCGCGGCGCGTTCGTTTATCACGAAGCTCGGCACCTCTCTCGCCATTATGATCGTGCCGTCGCTGACGGTGATCGGCGCTGCGGCAGGCGAAAACATTGGCCGGACGGGCCTGAAGGTCACGGCGCTGGTCGGCGGCCTGTTCTGCCTGGGTGCGGTAATCGCGTTCATCATGTATCGGGAAGAGGAAGTGCTCGCCCTGATTCATAAAAAAGGTGAGGGAGCAAATGCTGGAGCGGAAAAGAAGAAGGTGACGAAATGACCGCCCTCTACATCCTTTTTACGGTTTTGGCGGCTTTGCTGTTGCTGTTCGCCGTGCTTGCAGTGAACGCCGTGCGTGCCGGCAAGCGCGGGCGCAAGCTCGCCCCGCAGCCGGAGTATTACACGGCGGAGGAGCTGGACCAGTATGCGCAGCGCTTGGCCAAAATGATCCGCTGCGAAACGGTTTCCTGCCGCGAAAGCTTTGACGATACGGAATTCAAAAAGCTGCGCGATACGGTGCGGGAGCTTTTCCCGCTCTTCCATGAAAAGGCGCAGTTTCTCTCCTTCAGCGACGATTGCTGGGTATATAAGCTGCCCGGCAAAGACCAAAGCCGCGATATGATGGTGATGTCGCACCATGACGTTGTCGCGGGCACAGGGGAGTGGAAGCACCCGCCCTTTGCGGCGGAAACGGCGGATGGCAAGCTTTGGGGCCGTGGCACAGTGGATACGAAAACACCGCTGTTCGCAGAGTTTACAGCCTTTGAAGAGCTGCTGCAGGAGGGCTTTGAGCCGCCCTGCAATCTATGGCTCGCCTCCTCCCACAATGAGGAGATTGGCGGCGACGGCATCCCGCTGGCGTTGGAGTATTTTAAAAAGCAGGGCATTACCTTTGAGCTGATTCTCGACGAGGGCGGCGCGGTGATCGCGGCGCCGATGCCGGGCATCTCCTGCAAGTGCGCGATGCTTGCCGTGCACGAAAAGGGCCGCCACCTGCTTAAATGCGTGGCAGGGGAGGGCGCGAGCCACACCGGCCTCGCGCCAAAAACGGATACCCCGGTGGTGCGCATGGCGAAATTTATTGCAGAGGTATCGAAGAAAAACCCATTTATCCGCCGCATTTATCCCGCGGTGCGCGCCATGTTTGAAGGCCTTTGCCCCTATATGGCGTTCCCGATGCGGCTGATCTTTGCAAACCTCTGGCTGTTCGCCCCGCTGCTCAAAGTGCTCATGCCGAAGATTAACCCTATGGCTGGCGCAATGCTCGGCACGATGTGCTCCTTCAATACGATCAACGGCGGCAAATATGGCAGCGTGCAGGCGAAAACCGTGGAAGCGGATGCCTATCTGCGCTGCATTGACGATCAGGATTTAGCGCAGGATATCGCCGCTTTCCGCGCAATTGCGGATCAATACGGCATCGAGGTGACAGATGGGGAGGGCAACGAATACCATGCCCCCGCGGACCTGACCAAACCCGCCTATGCCTATGTGCGGGAATGCGTGGCGGATATCTTCCCGCAGGTGGCCTGCGCGCCGTTTATCCTGCCCGCAGGCACGGATGCGCGCTGGCTGACGGATGTGTGCCAATGCGTCATTCGCTTTGCGCCGATCGATATCGACCCGCAGCAGTTCGCAAGCGTCCATAGCCCGGATGAGAATATTGATATTAAGGCGGTTGGAAACGCCGTCGCGTTCTATAAACGACTCCTTCGGGAATACCACTAAAACCAAGGGCTGAAATCATCAGCCTGCCTTTCGTGGTTATTCCATTTCAAACAGCGCCAGTGCGGTTATATGCTGCACCGGCGCTGTTTGTGTTGTGATCTTCGAATATATATTTGCTTGCGGCATTGCAGATCCCCACGCCCCTTGCGTTTTGCAGCGCAATATGATATGAATAGAAGAAACAGGTGCCCCGCTTCAGCTTGGGCATATCAAAATCAGAAAAGGATCGTCAGGTGGGGACCATGTATAAGTGTGTTTCGTTTTATACCGCCAACCGTATGTTGCAGGAAGGGCAGAGCGCTGTGATCGCGGCGTGGTCTGTTGTGGCGGATGAAACGTATCATTACGATATGAAAGTCGATGAACTGGGCTATCCGCGCGCACTCTGTTTTATCCGCACCATCGAAGGGCGCGGTCGGATTCAAACGGAGGAAGGGGAGATCCTTCTCTCTGAAAAGGAATATATCCTCCTGAACCGGAGAGATATCCGCTATTATTCTGCCGCCGCAAAGCTGTGGGCCTATTATTGGGTGGATTTTTTATGGGTGGAGAAAGAGCCGGTGGCCATCGGCCGCAAACGATTCGCCCCCTTTGAAGAAAAAGAGCGCCTGCTGTTTGAAGAGCTTTTGCAGGTGGGGCGTTCTTATCCGGAGGAACTGTGGTATATCAACGGCATTTTTATCCACTATTTTTACTATCTGCGGTTCAAGGACCATCCGGCTGAAAAAAATGCGCGGCAACCGATTCTGATGGAGGAAATCTGCTCCTATATTGAGCAAAAAATCTATGCAAAGCTTAGCGTGCAGGAGGTTGCCGATTTTTTTCAGATTTCAACCCGGCGGCTGCATCAGATTTTTCAGCAATCCTGCGGAATGTCTCCCAAGCAATATATCAGCAGCAGGAAAATCGAAAAGGCTAAGCAGATTTTGTGCACCATATCAATTTCCGTTACCGATCTCGCGGCATTGCTCGGCTATGACAGCGCCTACCACTTTTCTGCTGCTTTTAAAAAACTGGTTGGATGCCCGCCGAGCGTTTTTCGCAAGCAATGTGCGAAGGCAGCGCCTCCCCATGAGGCTGATCAAATAGACAAAATAGAAGTGAAAGGATCTGAATATGGCAAGCATCGATTTTATTTATCAAAATGAGTATCAGAAAGAGATTTCTTTCCCCTTGGGCGGAATTGGAAGCGGCTGTGTTGGCTTATCCGGCGACGGAAGGTTAATAGATTGGGAGCTTCACAGCCGGCCCAATAAACAAAGCGTAAATGGGTTTACGCATTTTGCCATCAAGGCACAGCAGGGGAATCATGTTTTGGGCGCCCGCGTTCTCCAATCGGATACGCGCAAGGATTTTATGGGGAGCAATCGTCAAGCGGCCCATTCCTGGGGATATGGGCATGGGATCGACCGCAACACCATGGCGGGATTCGTCCATTTTAGGAATGTGACATTCCATGGGAATTTTCCTGTTGCAGAGGTGGAATACGGTGATCCGGATTTTCCGGCTAGGATGCGGCTGACGGCGTTCAATCCCTTTATCCCCTCCAATGTGTTCGATAGTAGCCTGCCGGCCGCTTTTTTTGAATGGGAAATTCAAAACACCTCTACACAGGAAATCACCTACACCATTGCGTTTTCTTGCCGAAACCCACTTTTAGGGCGGACGGCAAATCATAAAGCCAACGGCAAAGGATATACCGGCGTCCGCTTTTCCAATTCCAATCTAAAGCATAATGCCGACGCCGGTACAGCCCTTATCGCAACAGATTGTGAAAACACTGCTATTCAGGAATATTGGTATCGTGGGGAATGGTTTGATGCGTTGACCACTTTCTGGAATGACTTTTCATCTCCCTGCCCGTTAAAAGAGCGTCATTATGCTCGCGGTAACAGAGGGGAAGGGGAGATGGCCACCCTTTCTTCCAGCATAACAATTCCGGCCGGCGGCACAGGGCGAATCTGTTTTTTGCTCACATGGCATTTTCAGCTGATGGAAAAATATTGGGGGAAAAGCACCTTTGGGCGGCGATACCGTTGGAAGCAATACTATGTAAAAAGCTTTTGTGATGCGGCGGCGGTTGCCGATTATTGCTTTGCAAATTGGGCACGGCTGAAAGAAGAGACGTTTCTGTTCCGTGACACCTTGTTCCAGTCTGAAGTGCCCGAATGTGTCCTCGACGCCATTCAGGGCAATCTTGCGATTCTCAAAAGCAGCACCTGCTTGCGGCTGCAAGACGGCGCTTTTTACACCTTTGAGGGCTCGAATGCGGATAGCGGCAGCTGCGAGGGAAGCTGCACGCATGTGTGGAATTATGCCTATGCACTGGCGTTTTTGTTTCCGGAGCTGGAGCGCTCTATGCGGGAATTGGAATATAGCAGCAGCCTGAAAAAAAGCGGGGCTGTTAATTTTCGACTGATGCTGCCGCTGCGTTCAAAGCATTTGTTTCGCGGGGTATGCGCCGATGGGCAAATGGGCGGCCTTCTAAAATTTTATCGTGAATGGATGCTCTGCGGCGACGAAAACTGGCGCAAAAAGTATTGGCCCGCCGTCCAGCGGTCCTTGGCCTTCGCATGGAGCGAAAAAAATCCATATCAGTGGGATCCGCAGCGCAAGGGCGTTTTTACCGGCCAGCAGCACCACACGCTGGATATGGAACTGTTCGGCCCCAATAGCTGGATTACCGGCTATTATCTTGCCGCCTTGCGTGCTGCGCAGGAGTTGGCTCGAGCGGATGGGGATGAGGCGGCAGCCAGGGAGTATAGCCAAATCTTTCAAAAGGGCAGCGCTTATGTGGAGCGCGAATTGTTCAACGGGCGGCACTACATTCAGCAAATCAACCTGAAAGATCCATCCGTGTTGAAACAGTTTGGAAAAGAGAAAGTTTATTGGAACACAGAAACGCAGGAGATGAAATATCAGTATGCAGAGGGTTGCGAGATTGATCAGGTGATCGCGCAATGGCATGCAAACCTTTTGGGGCTGGGCAGTGTTTTTCAGCCCGCTCATCTTCATCAGGCACTGGAGGAAATTTATCGGCAGAATTTCAAACAGATGCGCTCTTTCAACAACCCTTGCCGGGTTTACGCGGCGGACGGGGAGGCGGGCCTGGTGATCTGTAGCTGGGAGGGCGGCGCTCCCGCTATTCCGCTGCCATATGCACAGGAAACCATGTGTGGCTTTGAATATGCTGCGGCCTGTCTGATGCTACAGGAGGGCATGGAACGGCAGGCGCTGGAGATCGTTTCCGCCATACGCGCCCGCTACGATGGGCAAAAGCGCAACCCGTGGGCGGAAATTGAATGCGGCGGCAGTTACGTCCGTTCCCTTGCCTCCTACAGCCTGCTGCTCGCCTACAGCGGCCTGATTTTTGATCTGCCGCATCAGCGCATGGGCTTTCGCCCCCTGAAGCCAGGATCATATTTTTTTGCTTTAGACGGGTGTTGGGGAAGTGTACATTATTGCCGGGAAGAGATGAAAATTCAGATCCGCTATGGAACGATACGGCTCAAACAGATCGCCGCGCCGTTTGAAGCGGTGTCACTTACGGTGAATAGCAACCCCGTGCCATTTACAACACATGGCAGAGAGCTTCTGCTACAACAGGAAAGGACGATTGCGGCAGGAGATGCGATATGTATCAAGTTTTCCGTCAATGTGTAGCGCAATCTCTTTATCCTCATCAAAGGGCGCGTTGCAAAACGCTCCTTGCGGAAACTCGTCATGAGACAAACCGTGGTTTCGGGCGCGCAAGGCCCGAAATTTGCCTGCGTGAGGCAAAAACAGTTTTTTAAAAGGGGCTGTTGCAAAATGCCTTGCATTTTGCAACAGCCCCTTTTTGCCCTCATAAGCAGGTGAGGATGGCAGGTCGACGGCGGAGTTTTGTTTCTTAACAGGGGCTAGACCGTCTCCCTTATTGGGGAATTTGCTTTTTCAAAGCGCTCATTAGAATGAGAGCCGGTGCGCAATCATGATGGATTGGGTTACAAAGTATTCAGCGGGTGAGAATGAGCAAAAAAACAGGGCGGCCTGGCCAATTGCCATACCGCCCTGTTTGGTTTTCCCACGGGTATGCACCGGGGGCGCTGCGTTGCCCGTGATTTAGCTTTTTTGCAGCGCGCGATCTAACCAGATGGAGCCGACGTCCATCGCATCGTATAAACCATTTTTTTCGCTTTTTTTAACGATTCGCTCGCGCGGGCGGACATCCGGATCCGTGTTCATCAGTTGAACGGTCACCTTATTCGCAACCTCAAGCTCCTTGACCTTCTTTGTGCTGGTAATCTGCATCATGATAACGAACGGATCCGCCATGCTGCCATAGTAGAGCGTATTGCCCTTACGGACCAGAGGACGGCCCTTATACATTAAAAACGGCGCTTTTTTCTTGCTCTCCGCCAATTCCAGTTCCTCCTATTCTGCAAAGATCTATCCCGTACTAGAACTTATCTATCATAGCATACTTCCTGCCGATTGTCAAAAATGCAGCCGCCAAAGGCTCACAAAAAGACGGCCCGCCGGCTGGCAGGCCGCCTCTCAGCCTTATGATACGCAAAAGGGGACTATGCATCCAGATAACAGCGCACCAAAGCCTGCAGCAATTCATCCCGGTCAAGCTTGCGGATAAGGCTTCTCGCATTGTTGTGCGTGGTGATATAGGTTGGGTCTTCTGAAAGGATGTAGCCAACGATCTGGCTGATGGGGTTATACCCCTTCTCGCTGAGTGCGTCGTACACGGTGCGCAGCACCTGCCGCATCTCCTCGTCGCGCTCCTCTTTGATTGAGAATTGAATCGTTTTGTCCGTCAATGCGTCCACCTCCATATCTACATATCTATTTTATTATATACGACTTTTTCAATAAAAACAATGCAATCTGTCTATTTTCTGAAAGAAATTCATAGCTCTCTCAAGCATGGCCTGCTGTGCGATGTATTTCGTTGCAAAATGGAGGAAATCAAAGGGGGAGGGAAAGGTTGCACAACTCCATCTACGCTGCGCAATAGCACTCCTTGCGTGACGCGTGCGTTGTGCCAAAACCGTATGGATGACCCGATTTTTATGATTTCCCCTAAAACGATGAAAAAACGAGAAAAAATGCAATTCACTTAGAAAAAAGGAGGTAAACAGCCTTTAAGATGATAAATGTCATGAAATCCCTAAACAAGGTCTGTAATCAGCTATTGATGTTCATGCGAACTCGTGATATTATACAATCAACAAATCAAAAGATCAAACGAAAGGAGAAAGCCATCATGTTTCAAACATTGCCGGGAACCCTGCTGGAGCGCAGGCAGACGGATGGCCGCGGCGCCTACAGCTTGATTGAGCCGATCCTCTCTCTGACAAAGGGCCTGACGCTCTCCCAGATTCGAGAGCTGACGGGGCTGGAAAACTCCACGGTTCAAAATTGGGTCAAGCGGGGCTGGGTGGCAAACCCAAAATCCAAGCGGTATGGGGAGCGCCAAGTGATGCGGATTATCCTGATCAATGCGTTGCGCGCGTCCCTTCAGTTGGACAGCATCGCCCAGCTGATGCAGTATCTCAACGGCAGCGTGGAGGATGTATCAGACGATATTATCTCAGACGGTGCGCTGTACGACTACCTGTGCGCAATCGTATTTGAGCTGGAGGATACGCCTGTGATGGATGAAAAGAAGCTCGATGAAACCATTGCAGCACATATTTCCGGTTATCACGGCCCGGCGGAGGATTCCCGCGAAAAGCTGGGCAATACGCTCAAGATCATGACGTTCGCCTGCATCTCCTCCCGGCTCAGGCAAAAGGCGGAGGCGGAGATGAGCGCCATACTCGGGGGCTAAGCTTGGGGCTGAGCAGTTTCCTATTGTCCTGTGGCTTCTGAATTGCGCATATCTATCAAAAAAGAGGAAAGGAGAGAAGAGTATGGAACCCAACACGGTCATGCTGTTTGTCTGGATCGGCCTGATGGTTGCGTTTACCGTTATCGAAGCGGTTACCGTGCAGCTTGTCACCATCTGGTTCGCCGTGGGCAGCTTAGTTGCCCTCATTGCGAATATCGCAGGCGCGAACATAGTGGTGCAGTGGATCGTCTTTGTGGCAGTATCCGCCGTTTGCCTGCTGGCAACCCGGCCGCTTGTCAAAAAGGTGGTCAATGCCAAGGCGCAGCCAACCAACGCGGACCGGTGCATCGGCGCGACCGCCCTCGTGACGGAGGCGATCAACAATGAGATCGGAACAGGTCAGGTCAATGTCAAGGGGATCATCTGGACGGCCCGCTCCCTGGGCGGGGAGCAAATTGAAAAAGGCGCCAATGTTGTGATAGAGAAAATCGAAGGCGTCAAGGTTCTTGTTACCCGCGCGTCCTGAAGAAAGGGGCGCAATCGTCCAAATGGAACAGGGGAAAACCCCTGTCCAAATAAAAATTGAGGAGGAACTCTAGTATGGGATGGTTATTTACACTGCTTGGTATCCTGCTGTTTGTGCTGATTATTGTGGTGCTCAATATCAAAATTGTGCCGCAGTCGAAAGCATACGTCATTGAAAGGCTCGGCACCTACCATGCCACATGGGAAACCGGCCTGCACGTAAAGATTCCGTTTTTGGAGCGCGTTGCAAAGGTCGTCTCCCTGAAAGAGCAGGTGGCGGATTTCCCGCCGCAGCCCGTTATCACGAAGGATAACGTTACGATGCAGATCGATACCGTTATCTTCTTCCAGATCACGGATGCCAAGCTTTATACCTACGGCGTAGAGCGCCCGATTTCCGCAATTGAAAACCTCACCGCGACCACCCTGCGTAACATCATCGGCGAGATGGAGCTCGATCATACGCTCACCTCCCGCGATACGATCAACGCGAAAATCCGCGGTATCCTCGACGAAGCGACCGACCCCTGGGGCATCAAGGTCAACCGTGTGGAGCTGAAGAATATCGTGCCGCCCGCCGAGATTCAGGATGCAATGGAGAAGCAGATGAAGGCGGAACGCCAGCGCCGTGAATCCATCCTGCGCGCTGAAGGTGAAAAGGCCAGCAAAATCCTGGTTGCCGAAGGCCAGAAGGAAAGCCAGATCCTCGCCGCGGAAGGTGAGAAGCAGGCCGCGATCCTGCACGCAGAGGCTGTGAAGGAAGCGAAAATCCGCGAGGCAGAAGGCCAGGCACAGGCAATCCTTGCCGTGCAGCAGGCGGAGGCGGAAGGAATCCGCATGATTAACGAGGCAGCCCCGGGCGAGGGCGTGATCACCATCAAGAGCCTGGAGGCCTTCCAGAAGGCAGCCGACGGGCAGGCGACGAAGATCATCATTCCGTCCGATATTCAGGGCCTGGCAGGCCTTGCAACGAGCGCGGGCGAATTGCTGCGCAAGGAATAAAAGCAGTAAATTAAAATTTGTTTTGCGTGAAATAGCTCGGAGCAGCCATCCGAAGGGAGGTTGCTCCGGGCTTCTTGCTGCCTGCAGGCGCAACAACACCTTGCTCTGCCAGGCTTGGATAAAGGCCCATCGCAACCTCTCGGAGCAAAGAGATATGCCTGGCTCACGGGCGCAGGTATATTTGCACTCAATAAATCCATCCTTATATCGTCCACAGGTTGACAATTTGAATTTTTTTTGATAAAATCAAAAACTGTCACATAGGTAAGGCGCTTTGTGACCGGCGCTTTCCGAAGATAGATGGAGACGTATCGAAGTGGTCATAACGAGAACGACTCGAAATCGTTTTGGCGTGATGAGCGCCACGTGGGTTCGAATCCCACCGTCTCCGCCACTAGGCAGGGCCTGAAGCCAATACGTGCTCCAGGCTTTTTCCTTTGCTCAAGCAAAACTGCCCGCGTAGGGGCATCAGTTTTCACCTCTTGATGAAGATGAAGCAGTCGAAGCATTTTGTTTTTTCTTAAAAAAGGAGTGCTCGTCCGCATAATAGGCAGGGCCGTTTGACGGCTCTGCCTATTATTTTATGGGGAGGGTGGGGAATACATTGAAAATATTAAAAAGTAGCATGGGGCGGCTCTCAAAGCTTACGTCCATTGGGAGGAAAGTATCACTCATTCAAAATTCAAAACATGCTGGTTCCTTCGTACATTGCAGTTAGAAAAGATACTATTACATGTTTAGAAAAGGAACAAATTAAGTCTGATAAAGATACGCAGGCTTTGCAAATCTTTATTGAAAGAATGAAATCCATTTTTGATGAAGAGTTTCGCCAAAGTCGACCGATGGAATGATAATGAAAGAAGTTTCATTTTTTATGAATCTGAGCCTGGGCGCGATTCGCGGCCGGGATCAGATTTTGATATCCTACAAATAAATGGCAGGCAGTTCATTATTTACTTTTCGCCGGCGGTGTGCGATAATGAAAAAAAGGGGTGATTTTATGTGCGACACTTTGTATTTAAAACGAGAACGAAGTGTTTTTTTTGGTAAAAACAGCGATCGCTCGCCAAACGAAGCGCATTTGATGCTTCGGGTTCCCGCAAGGGAATATACAGAGGGGGAGATGCTGCGTGCAACCTATATCAGCGTGCCTCAGGTGGAGCATACATACGCCTGCGTGCTGCTCAAGCCACATTGGATTTGGGGCGCGGAGATGGGCTGGAACGAGTTCGGCCTGAATATCGGCAACGAGGCCGTTTTTACGAGAGAAAAGCGGGAGAAGCAGGCCGGGCTGATCGGCATGGATCTTTTGCGGCTGGCGCTGGAAAGGTGCCGCAGCGCAAAAGAGGCGCTGGAGCTGATTACAGCCATGATCGGGGAATATGGGCAGGGCGGCAACTGCGGCTTCCACAAAGCTTTTTATTATGACAACGCCTTTTTGATTTCGGATGAACAGGAAGCCTATGTGCTGGAAACGGCGGGGAGAAGCTGGGCCGTCAAAAAAGCCGGCGAGGTGGAGACGATCTCCAACTGCTTCGGGCTGCGCACGGATTATGAGGATGCTTCGGCTGGCGTAACCGGCGATTTCAGGAAGGCACATCAAAACCATCTTGTCACGGCGGTTGCCGGCGCGGAGAAACGCCGCGCGGCTTCGCGCGCCGTGCTCAGCGGGGCGGGCGAGCCGTTTGCATTGATGATGAAAGCCCTGAAGAGCCATGAGTCGGAAGCGGTAGATATCCACACAAGCTCTACCGCGAGCGTGTGCATGCACGCGGGGAATCTGTTTGGCGACCAAACGACTGGGAGCTATTGCGGCGAAATCAACCGGCTCTATTTTGTGACGGGCAGCTCTTTTCCGTGCCTGTCGATCTATAAGCCCCTGTCTCCGGCCGCCGGAGTGCTGCCCTCTGATGAAAAGGAGGCGCTCCAGTATTGGCTCAAGCGCGAGCTGCTGCACAGGCACCTGATGAGCGGCAATATTGACGAGGCGGATTATTTGAAACAGGCCGCCGGGCTGCAGCGCAAATTCCTCGCTTCGGCGCTGGCAGCGCGGGATACCAGCGGGCTGGAAGCAGTATCCGCAGCGTGCTTTGCCGAGGAGGAGGCCTTTGTGGAGGCTTTTTTGAAAGAAGCGGGCGGCAAAAAAATCAACGTTCCGGGCCAAACGTATTTTTGCCGCTACTGGCGCAAAAAAAATGAAGAGCTGGCGCGGGAATATGCGCTGTCCATTTGAGAAATCCATCGTTTCAATCAGAAAGGCTGCTCAAAATTTTGAATGCATCAAAACGGTAATTTTGCAGTTTGGTGCAAAAGAGGATGGTTGTATGCATGCAGTACCAAAGCGTATATGATCTGATCCAGTGGGCCTTCATCCGGGAATACCGGCCCACGCCGGAGCAGGCGGGGGAGACGGTAACCGTGGTGCACGCTTTGCTGCAAAAATACGCGGCGGCAATTCCAAATGATCCCACATTGCCTTATATGAAAGTGAAAGGCAGCGGGAAACCGCGTTGCTTTGCCCTCCAAAAGTAAGCGGGCAGCCGTATCTTTCACAGAGCCGTCTGAATGACGTGAGAATATGCTTGAAAAGCTGCCGGCAGCTGCATGGGTGCAGGCTGCGGCAGCTTTTTTCGGCGGTTGTGATGCAGGCGCTTCATAAAACGATGCGGGCATGAAAGAATAACAGGAAGAGGATGAACCTATTAGCGAAAGGCTAATCAAGATTGGAGCGATCAATATGGAACGGGCATGGTGGAAGGAAGCGGCGGTCTATCAAATTTATCCCCGCAGCTTTCAGGATTCAAACGGCGACGGCATTGGGGATCTCAACGGGATTACCATGCGGCTCGATTATCTAAAGGAGCTGGGTGTGGATGTGGTCTGGCTTTCGCCCGTCTATGAATCGCCGGATTGCGACAACGGCTATGATATCTCGGATTACCGGGCGATCATGAAAAAATTCGGCACCATGGAGGATTTTGATCGCCTTTTGGCAGAGGCACACCGGCGGGGGCTTAAAATCGTGATGGATTTGGTGGTCAACCACACCTCCGATGAACACCGATGGTTTATTGAGAGCCGCTCCTCGCGGGACAACCCGTACCGGGATTACTATATCTGGCGGCCCGGCAAGGGCGGCAAAGCGCCGAATAACTGGGGCTCGATCTTCGGCGGCTCCGCGTGGGAATATGATGCGGGCACGGATCAGTACTACCTGCATCTCTTTGCCAAAGGGCAGCCGGATTTAAATTGGGAAAACCCGGCCCTCCGCCATGAAATATACGATATGATGGCCTGGTGGTGTGAAAAGGGGATCGACGGCTTCCGCATGGACGTCATCAGCATGATCTCCAAGGATCAGCGCTTCCCCAATGGCGCGAAGGGGGAAAATGCGCTCTATGGCGACGCTTCCCCCTATGTGATCAGCGGCCCGCGCGTGCATGAATTCCTCAAGGAAATGAACCAGAAGGTACTTTCGAAATATGACCTCATGACCGTGGGGGAGACGGCGGGCGTGACCATTGAGCAGGCCAAGCGCTACGCGGGTGAGGAAACGCACGAGCTGAATATGGTTTTCCAATTTGAGCATGTGGAGATCGGCGACGGCCCGCTCGGCAAATGGACGACGCAGCGCTACTCCATGCCGGAGCTGCGCGCGGTGATGAGCAAATGGCAAACCGCGCTGGAGGGCTGCGCATGGAATTCGCTCTTTTGGGGCAATCACGATCAGCCGCGCTGCGTTTCGCGCTTTGGCTGCGATCGGCCGGAGTACCGCGCCCTGTCCGCCAAAATGCTGGCGGCCTGCCTCTATTTTATGAAGGGCACGCCCTATATCTATCAGGGCGACGAATTGGGCATGACGAATAACGGCGGCTTCCGGCAGCTTTCGGATTACCGTGATCTGGAGAGCGTTAACTGGTTCCACGCCTATACGCGGGCCGGCCTTGCAACACAGGAGGAGATGCTCGCCGCCCTGGGCGCGCGCAGCAGGGATCACGCGCGCACGCCGATGCAGTGGGATGATTCGCCAAACGCCGGTTTTACCACGGGCGAACCATGGATTATGGTGAACCCTAATTACAGGGAAATCAACGCCGCGCGGCAGGTGAACGACCCGGATTCCGTTTTCTGCTTTTTTCAGCGGCTGCTCCGCCTGCGCAAGCAGCACGATGTGTTCCTCTGCGGCGTATATGAACTGATGCTTCCGGATTCCGAGGCCGTATGGGCATACCGCCGCACGATGGGGGATCAGGAAGCGCAGGTTTACTGCAATTTTACCACACAGGGCGTTCCCTGCGATACGCCGCGCGAGGGCTTGGTGCTGTGCAACTATAACGCCGTGCAGGCGGGCGTGCTCCGCCCGTGCGAGTGCAGGGTGTATCTGAAAAATAACCGATCTTTCTCCTGATGCTTTGCCTCTACGGCCCTATTAACGCGTGGACATCATGAATATAACAATGCGAATCATACAGGCTGTTGGGCCCAATCACATAGAAAACAGAAGGGCGCGGCATGTAACTTCCATGCCGCGCCCTTTATCGTTGCCGGGGAAGAATTCCTGTGAGCTCTGTATCGTTCCTTACGCCGTTTCCTTCCCTTCAAATGAGGCCCGCCGTTTCACATCCTGCATCAGCTCGTCAAACTGCGCGGGTGTTAAAGATTGCGCGCCGTCGCACAGCGCGTTTTTGGGATCGTTGTGCACTTCAATCATCAGCCCGTCCGCACCGGCGGCGATGGCGGCCTTGGCAAGGGGCTTCACCATCCAGGCGATGCCCGCCGCATGGCTCGGGTCGATGATGACCGGCAGATGGGATTGCTGCTTGAGCAGCGGAATGGCGGAAATATCGAGCGTGTTGCGCACCATGGTTTCAAACGTGCGAATGCCGCGCTCGCAGAGAATCACATTTTCATTGCCGCCTGCCATGATGTATTCCGCGCTCATCAAAAATTCCTCGATTGTATTGGCGAGGCCGCGCTTGAGCAGGATTGGCTTGCGCAGCTGGCCGAGCGCTTTCAGCAGGCGAAAATTCTGCATGTTGCGTGCGCCGACCTGGATGATATCCACATCAGCGAAATCATCAATCTGATCCTGCCCCATGATCTCCGTCACAATTGGGAGCCCTGTCAGCTTTTTTGCCTCCAGCAGCAGCTTCAGCCCGTCCATCTCCAAGCCCTGAAAGGAGTAGGGGGAGGTGCGCGGTTTAAACGCGCCGCCGCGCAGGAGTGTTGCGCCGCTCTTTTTCACCGCCTGCGCGATGGTGCAGAGCTGCTCCTCGCTTTCAATCGAGCACGGCCCGGCGATTACCTGAAAAAAACCTTCGCCGATTTTTACGCCGCCTGTCTGCACGATGGTATCCATCGGGTGAAACCGGCGGTTCGCCTTTTTATAGGGCTCGGAAATCCGCTTGACGTCTTCCACGATTTCGTTCGCCTTGAGCGCGTCGATATCCACGCGTGTAGTGTCGCCCACAAGGCCGACGACGGTCGTCTCCTGGCCTTCGCTGTAGTTGGTTTTGAGCCCGAGCGACTCCACGGCTTTGAGCAGGGCAGTGACCTGCTGTTTTTCTGCGTTCGGTTTGAGAATGACAACCATCTATACTCAGATCCTTTCGATTTAGCGATTTTATGTGTGAAAGTATACGCCAATTCCGACCGGTTGTCAAGGCGTTTGAACGAAAAACACCTCTGCTGCCAAGGGTGGGTAGGGGAGAAACTAGCTGAACAAAGTCATTTGTCCGTCGTAATCAATATAGGGGCAACAACATTTGCACCTATCGATCGGACAATATTCGGGATAGAAGGTTTTGGCGCATTCCAAAGCTGTTTTACCGTTTGAATAATCACCGAGATATTTTCGATTTTTTTCAGCAGGAGGCCAGTAACAACTCTCCCGATGCACTTTATGCGTATGGGAAGGATTATGTGGTTCCTCACATATGTTTAAATAATAATTCATATGCTGAGCTCCTTAAATAATATTTTTATTTATGTAGACAACAAACTTAAAAATGCCAACTTTTGATTTATATCTACTTCTCCTTTCGAGGCAGATTACCGAAAACAATTGACATATGTCCAATAAAAGGATAAAATCAAAAAGAGATCATCCTTCGTAGCAGATGGATTCTCGGCGGATCAATCTAAATGAGGTGTCTCATCACCTCATTTAGATTCCATTTTTTGTTTGTTGTAATTTTACTTCGGTGAATAAGATTTATAATGTTTATGACGAAATGTTTTATATACCATTTTGTCACTTTTTTCGAATCAAAACTTATAGAATTTATATCTATTCTATCCTCTTATTCCCAATTTGTCAACAGCTTCTGCATTAAAATTCCCAATTTGTCCATAAATCTGTTTTTTACAATTTGTTCAACACTTTGGATGAATTAATTGTATAATAAATTGGTCAAACTGGTTCAATCAGTTTGTGGGTTGAAATGGTGAATAAGTTTATGGAAGGTTCTATGTTCGAAATGAAACAAATCGG